>JGI12210J13797_10231093_pt1 | contig 15320 bp, 9 predicted proteins | sample ElkSlonscriptome_3_FD_13797 | JGI IMG/M metagenome (IMG submission 13797)
CGGAAAACTGATTGTCGAGGCGGGCTTTCCTGCCGGGGTGGTTAATATTGTTACGGGTGCGGGCATTCCTACTGGGCAAGCCATTACCCAGCATCCGGATATTGATAAGGTAAGTTTTACGGGATCTACCGCAGTGGGTCGAAGTATTCTGGCCGCATCCGCTCAGAGTAATTTAAAAAAAGTTAGTCTGGAGTTGGGGGGGAAGTCGCCGAACGTCATTTTTAACGATGCTAATCTGGAAGCAGCCCTGGATAGTCTTCCCTGGAGCAGCTTTTACAACTCAGGACAAGAATGTACGCTGGGTTCCCGGGTCTACGTGCAGGAGGCTATTTACGACGAAGTGGTAGAGTCCTTGAAGGAGAAAGCCGCCGCGCTAACAATTGGGGATGGGTTGTACAATCCGGATTTGGGCCCCATGATTAGCGAAGAACAATTAAAAACAGTCGTTGATTACATTCAAACGGGTGAACAGGAGGGGGCAACGCTGGTTTACGGCGGAGCACGTTGCAATGGATCGTTGTCATCCGGCTACTTTTTGGAACCCACCATTTTCACCACCCAAAATGAAGACATTACTATCGTTCGTGAGGAGATATTCGGGCCGGTAGTGGTCATTTCTAAATTTAAGGATTTTGAGGAAGCCATACAGAAGGCGAATGCTACCCAATACGGACTGGCTGCGGCCGTTTGGACTAGTAATTTATCCCAAGCTCATCGGTTTGCTCAAGCGGTTGATGCGGGCACAGTCTGGATTAACGGATATGACTTGTTTGATGCTGCCGTGCCGTTCGGTGGATTCAAACTAAGCGGTAACGGAAAGGAGATGGGAAAAAACGCCATCGACCTGTATACCCGGGAAAAATCAGTATGGGTGGTATACTAAAATTAGGGGAGCCAAAAAAAATGACGACACAACTACTTTCAACCGAATTACTGTCCCCAGTCTGGACGCATCTTTCGGACTTCCAAGCCGTCCGGGGCGAAGGGGTGTACCTTTACGATGCCGAGGGTAACCGCTGCCTGGATTTTACCTCGGGTATTGGGGTAGTGAATACTGGGCATTGCCATCCTAAGGTAGTTGCCGCGCTTCAGCAACAAGCTGCCACCCTGCTGTTTGGGCAGATGAACTGTGTGGTTCCGGTAGCTACTATTGAACTAGCTGAAAAGCTCAACGAAATTACGCCCGATCACATTAACCGGTTCTTCTTTTCCAACAGTGGTGCTGAAGCGACCGAGAGCGCCATTAAGCTAGCTAAGGCCGCTACCGGCCGAAGTAACGTAGTGGTCTTCCAGGGTAGTTTTCACGGGAGAACTCACTTGGCTATGGCCATGACTACTTCTAAAACAGCTTATCGGTACAAGTATCAACCGTTACCGGCGGGCATTTTTGTCGCACCTTTTCCCTACACATTCTACTACGGATGGGATGAACAGACGACAATCGATTTCTGCAAAAAGCAACTAGATTTACTATTTCAGGGCCAAACGGCTCCCGAAGAAACGGCAGCTATTATTATCGAACCCGTGCTAGGAGAGGGGGGCTACGTTCCGGCTCCTCCGGCGTTTTTGAAGCATCTGCGCGAGGTTTGTGATGCCCACGGCATTCTGCTAATTATTGACGAAGTGCAGAGCGGTTTTGGCCGCACCGGCAAATTTTTCTGCTTCGAGCACTCCCATGTATCGCCCGATATTATCGTAATGGCGAAGGGATTGGGTAGTGGGTTGCCCATTTCCGCTATTGCCTCTACCGTAAAGCTGATGGCGAAGTGGCCCGCAGGCACCCACGGAGGTACTTACGGGGGCGGTAGTGCTCTGGCCGCCACTGCGGCATTAACTACCATAAAAGTTCTTCAGGAAGAAAAGTTATTGAAAAACACGAAGCAACGGGGTCAGCAACTAATAACCTACCTAAAAAAACTACAACAACACTATCCTTCAATGGGAGATGTTCGGGGAATAGGCCTGATGGTAGCTGTAGAGTTCACCGATGCTAACGGGGAGCCGGATGCGGCAACTACTGCACGAGTCATTAAATCTTGTACTGACCAGGGACTGCTGCTACTGGGTTGCGGTAGCTACAAAAATGTAGTCCGGTGGATTCCGCCCCTGGTGGTAACCGAAGCTCAGCTCGATACAGCTTTGCAAATCTTTGAACATGCCCTAAAAACAGATTATTAACTATTTATCGAAACAAAAAACTACTTATCATTTATTTAAATTTATAATCAAGTAATCATGAGAAGAAAGCTACGTATTTTTATTTTATTCTTTTTTATGGCCGGCATGGCCTCGGGGGTGTACGCCCAAGAAATTTCGGGTACCGTTACCGATGAATCGGGTTCGCCGCTACCTGGAGTAAATATCTTCCTAAGGGGAACAACCCAAGGCACCCAGACTGGCCTTAACGGCGAATATCGCCTAGAAGCATCGCCTTCCGATACGCTAGAATTTTCGTTCTTAGGCCTGAAAACGGTGGTAACCCCGGTCGGAACCAATACTACGTTGGATGTTCAAATGGCTGAGGATGCTACCCAACTGCAAGAAATTGTAGTAGTGGGTTACGGTAGTCAGAAGAAAAGCGACCTTACTGGGTCGGTAGCTAGTATTGAGGGTGACGAAATTGCCCGGCAACCGGTTGCCAGCCTGGATAATGCGCTGCAAGGTAGAGCGGCGGGGGCATTGGTAAGCTCTCCGTCGGGTACTCCGGGGGCGGGTATTAGCATCCAGATCCGAGGGAGCACTTCGCTAACAGCGAGTAGCGAACCGCTCTACGTAATCGACGGTATACCCATGATTTCCGAAGATTTGTCCGATCTATTTACGGGGGGGCAACGAACCAACTCCATTGCTGATATCAATCCTACTGATATTGCGTCGATTGAAATTTTGAAGGACGCTTCGGCTACCGCTATTTACGGTTCACGAGGAGCCAATGGAGTAGTAATTATTACTACGAAACGGGGAAAAGTAGGAGCACCTAAGGTGGATATAAACTCCTACTACGGACTGCAAAGAGTAACCAACACGGTAGATATGCTAAGCTCGCGGGAGCAGCTACTACTAATGGACGAAGCTGCCCAGCAGGATAACCGGGCCTTAGGCACCGATTACCCCGAAAACTATGTGTCTGACCTATGGGGGTACGACCCAGACGATCCTGAACTACAGAATACGGATTGGTACGGTGAGATATTCCGAACCGCTCCTATTCAAAGCCACGATATTTCGGTATCCGGGGGTAACGAACGTACCCAGTACTTCACTTCTCTCGCCTACTTTGATCAAGAGGGAACCCAGCTTGGAACCGGCTTCGAGCGATTCAGTGCTAGAGTAAATTTAGATAGCAAAATAAACGATTGGCTCGACGTAGGTACCACCATTTCGGTGAATCGAACGAATCAGGATCGAACCATCAACGACAACTCACTCTACGGGGTGGTGATCAACACCTTAGCGGGTGATCCACTCATGCCGGTGCGGGAAGATGACGGTAGTTACGCCGATCCTTTTAGTTACTTTGGGTGGTGGATGCTGGACAATCCGCTACTGATAGCCAATGAGTACGAACGGGCTACCAAAACCACGCGTGGGTTAGGAACCGTATTTGCCGAAGCTACCCTATTTGAAGGGCTAACGTTTCGGCACTCTACGTCTATTGACTACACCAGTTTGACAGATGAAGCCTACACTCCAATCATCTCGCGAGAATCTTCTAACGCCAGTGCCAATGGACTGGGGGTTTACGGGGCTACCGAAGACTTTACCTGGCTTACGGAGAACTACTTTTCGTATTCGCGGGTACTAGGCGAAAAACATAACATCAATGCGGTGCTGGGAGCTTCATATCAAGCGTCTAACCGAAATTTTGTGAGCATTGATGCTCAGCAGTTTCCAAGTGATCAGTTCACTAAACTTGATGCCGCTGCTGAAGTCACCGCAGCCTCTACCGAAGGAACCCAGTGGGGCTTAGCTTCCTACTACTTCCGGACAAACTACGGTTTTGATGATCGTTATTTGATAACCTTGACCGGACGAGCCGATGGATCGTCGCGGTTTGGGGACAATAATCGCTTCGGTTTCTTCCCTTCGGGGTCCGTCGCTTGGCGAGTTAGTGAGGAAGCATTTTTTCCCTCGGGACCTACCTTATCAGATTTAAAATTAAGAGCTAGCTACGGAATTACCGGTAATCAAGACGGAATTGGTAACTTTGCGTCTCGTGGGTTGTTCGGAGTCGGTAACTACCGGGCGGGCGCCACGCTAATACCTAGCCAGCTAAGCAATAGCAACCTGAGTTGGGAAAGTACTTCTCAGTTTAACGTAGGTCTAGACCTAGCACTCTTTGAGAATCGCCTGACGCTGACTACCGACTATTTTATCAAGAATACCGAAGATCTATTACTGGACCGAATTATACCTGGTATTTCTGGTTTCTCGGATGTAATTGATAATATTGGTGAGATAGAAAATAGGGGGCTGGAGCTGGCTCTGAACGGTGTGATCTTGACCGGAGAATTGAACTGGACTTCTTCCTTTAATATCTCGTTCATCCGCAACGAAATAAAGAGGTTGGTGGTCAATGATCAGGTTATTTCGGACTCTCACATCCTTTCGGAGGGACACCCTATCGGAACATTCTTCTTGATAGACCAAGATGGGGTAGACCCACAGACGGGGGACATGCTTTGGGATGATCTGGATGATGATGGAAACATTAATTCAGGTGACCGTCAAATAGTAGGTAACGTACAGCCCGATTTTTTCGGGGGGTTCAATAACTCCTTTAGCTACAAGGGACTGGACTTAACCTTTCTGTTTCAGTTTTCGGTGGGCAACGAAATATTCAACCACAGCCGGGCCCACTACGAGAATTTAGGGTGGAGCCGTATTGGTACTGGGTTTCCTCTACCTGATGGGAATAACCATGTACTGGCTCGAGATCGCTGGCAAGAACCCGGCGATGTGACTGATATTCCCCGGGCATCATTAGAGAATGGAAACTGGCGCGAGTACTCTTCCCGCTGGATAGAGGATGCTTCATTCTTACGATTAAAAAACATCAACTTGGGGTACAACTTCCCTGATGCACTCACTTCAAGACTCCGGTTAAGTAATTTGAGAGTGTACGTTCAGGGGCAGAATTTATTAACATTTACTAACTATACGGGTGCCGACCCTGAGGTAAGCCAAAATGCCCGCGACCCTAGAGTGGCCGGAGAGGATTTCGGAACCCTGCCGCAAACCAGAAGCCTTAGCGTAGGAGTAAATATTGGACTTTAAAAAACTTACATAATGAAAAGCTTATATATATTATTGTTCGCAGGCTTATTGGTTTTTTCCTGCGATGTTCTTGAACCGGAACCACAGCAGTCGCTAGATGCGAGCACCGCGCTGGCTGATGCTGGTTCAGCGGAAGGTATCCTATCCGGAGCGTATTCCTTAATGCAAGATCCTGAGTACTACGGCTTGGAGTACATTTTAAATAACGACCTCTTAGCTGATAATGCAGTTTTTGAAGGGTTCTTTGATTCGCAATTGGAGTTAGACCAACTGGCGGTGCCAATCACCAATCTTTGGATCGAGGAAGTTTGGCCCGATATCTACGTCGTGATCAGTACGGCAAATTTACTAATTACCGGGGTGGGTGAGATTGACGATCCTGCGTTAGATAAAGATGCTGTATTAGGAGAAGCGCACGCGATCCGAGCGTTGGGTTACTTTGACCTACTTCGTTATTTCGGGGAGCATTACGACACTTCATCTGAATTTGGACTGCCTCTAATCTTAGAACCTATACCCAATAACGATTTTAACCAAATACCAGATTTGCCCCGTAGCACGGTAGCCGAAGTGTACGACCAGATTATCAGTGACTTAGACGTAGCAATTTCTCTGTTGGACGGTAGCGATGACACTGGAACCATGAACTACTGGGCAGCCCTTAGTTTAAGAGCTAGAGTGAATTTATACCGAGGAGCCTACGCCGAGGCGTTTGCGGATGCTGACTCCGTAATTGCCCGAGGACCGTTTGTTTTGGAGCCAGACCTGAATGACGTTTTTTCTACCACCGAAGCTTCAGCAGAGTCTATCTTTGAGGTTGAGTTTAACGAACAGGATCAAAGCGATTATAACACATTCTTGTTCAGAAGAGACGAGTACAACGTAGATACTACCTTGCTAAATTCGTTTGAGGAAGGCGATGTTAGAGCGACATTTTTCACTAACTCGCGGGGCCGTGACCGAACTACCAAGTATTCGGACAATACGAATGCGAACAATGCGAAGATATTTCGCCTGGCTGAACTGTACCTGATTCGGTCGGAAGCAGCGGTATTTGCCAGTGGCGACCCCAATGCCGGAACCACCGATCTGAATGTTGTTCGTAATAGAGCCGGGCTTGAAGGTTTGGACGCTATATCGACCACAGAGGACTACGTAGATGCACTGCTCTACGAAAGAAGAGCCGAATTAAATTTTGAGGGACATCGGTTTTTTGACCTGGTTCGCTTGGGCCGGGCAGAAGAAGTGCTTGGTTTAGAGCCGTTCCGAAGAATTATGCCAATTCCCCGTAATGAGTTACAGGTTTCCGATGCATTAGCCCAAAATCCAAACTACCCAACGAATTAAATCGGTAGATACCTGAATTAGTGAAGATGAATATGTCGCTAAGTCAGTGACTTACTCTTACAACCAGGAGGCTCCACTAGGGAGCTTTCTGGTTGTTAATTTTTAATCTTCAAGATTTTGCGACCGTGATTTTTTAACCTGGTCAGGCCGAACTGATAAACCCTGATAGTTCTTTGGAATAAAACTTTATCGAAGAGATTTTTTACAGCTTATACTGTCATGATTTCTTTTTCTTTGGTCTGGAAGACGTCGTCTATCTTGGCCGTATACTGATCGGTTAGTTCCTGCACCCTATCTTCTCCCCGTTTCACATCATCTTCCGATACACTTTCTTTAAGCAGGTCTTTAATGTTATCGTTCGTCTCCTTTCGCACGTTTCTGACACTGATCTTTCCGGATTCAGCTTCGTTTTTCGCCTGCTTCACTAATTGAACCCGTCGTTCCTCAGTAAGCGGGGGAATATTTAATCGAATTAGTTCTCCGTCGTTCTGCGGATTCAGGCCCAAGTCTGAATTCATAATTCCTCGTTCAATTTCGCCCAGCAGGTTCTTCTCCCAAGGCTTAATCATAATGGTACGGGCATCGGGGGTGGTAATAGAGGCTACCTGATTAATGGGGGTGGGGTTGCCGTAGTACTCCACCATTAAGCCATCTAGCATACTAGGACTTGCTTTACCCGCCCTGATTTTCGCAAATGCCTGATGAACGTGGGTCAGTGACTGCTCCATCAACTGATGGGCTTCATCCAGATAAAGTTTGATTTCTTCAACCATGCGTATAAAAAGTTAGGTTTCAGTTTTATAGAACGTATGTGTAGCAGCGAACTTACTAAAAAATGAAAAAAATTCTTAATTAATCAGCGTGCCCACTTCTTGTCCACTAATCAGATTAAACAGATTGCCGGGTTTATTCATATCAAAAACAATGATGGGTAGATTGTTTTCTTGACAGAGCGTAAACGCAGTCATATCCATCACATTGAGCTTTTTCTGGTAGACTTCACCAAAAGTAATCGTAGAAAAACGGGTAGCGGTTGGGTCTTTCTCGGGATCGGCGGTGTACACTCCGTCCACGCGGGTGCCTTTGAGCACGACGTCGGCTTCAATCTCGATGGCGCGTAGACTAGCCGTAGAATCAGTCGTAAAGTAAGGGTTGCCAATACCGGCTCCGAAGATAACGATGCGCCCCTTCTCCAGGTGGCGGATAGCCCGTCGCCGGATGAACGGCTCGCAAACCTGCTCCATTTTGATGCCGGACATCAACCGAGTGTAGACCCCAGTTTGCTCTAACGCGCTTTGCAAAGCCATCCCATTGATAACGGTCGCCAGCATTCCCATATAATCTCCCTGTACGCGGTCCATACCCGAGTTCTGAGCTTGTACTCCCCGAAAGATATTACCTCCGCCGATGACGATAGACACTTCCACTCCGGTATCTTTTACCCGCTTAATTTCCTGAGCGTACTGCTGAATTCGCTCCGGATCAATACCGTAGGGTTGGTTTCCCATTAGGGCCTCACCACTTAGTTTCAAGAGAATGCGTTGGTACTTCATGTGCTGGATTTGATTAGCCGTAAATTAGCTGCAAGTAACGCAAATTTATTCAACTGAAGCGGGATGTGTAAGGAAAAAAGTATACTTCTTAGATTGTGTTCAGGTGTTTGTGTATTCTTGTATTCATGCATTTATAAAACTGGATAACTTTGAACACCTGAACATCATGCCATGACGGCCCGAACACTCAGTCATTCAAAACTAACCAGTACCTGATTTTTCTCCACGCTTTGTCCAGTTTCTACTGGGATCTCGGCAACCGTACCCGAAGCCGGGGACTTAATGACATTTTCCATCTTCATCGCTTCCAATGTCAGTAGCTTATCACCCGCCTCTACTGAATCTCCTTCACCAACATCAATAGCCCGGATCAAGCCCGGCATGGGGCTGCGAACCTCTTTCACCACGGTTTCCGAAGCAGCATCCATACCGAGCGTTTCTAACAATTTATCCAGCTCAGATTGTAGTTGTACTGAGACCTTTTTTCCGTTTACCGAAATAACGTATTGTTTATCATCGTAGTCAGCTTCTATCACCTCAACCCGGTAAGACTTATGCTGATAAATAATATGAAAGCGGGATTCGGATAGTTGCTGAATATCCAATGGGATTTCCTGCTGGTCAACTTTCACTGCTTCGTCATTGATCTCGACAGTTAACGTTTGCGCATTGTCAATAGTGGCTTGGTACATAGTATAAATGGATCGTTCGAAAGCAAGGTACAAACAATCGTGTTGCTTAACCAAAGCTATCAATGATTGATTGAAAATACACGCTGTACTTCGGTCCAATCGATATCCTCATTTCGCCGATACAAACGTAATTATCTCGAATAGCATCAATATGATTCAACGACACAATATACGATCGCTGAATTTGGACAAAGTCAGATTCCATGAACGGTTTTTCAGCAATCAGTTGGCTTTTTATCTGCTCATCAATAAACCAATCTTATCATCGATGTCGCTCAACCAAAAATTAATGTGATGGGTCAGCGCCTTATTGTAGTGAACAAGTTCTAAGCAGTGATCAAAACAAAATCAGTATTGATAGAATCACCCACCGAATGATTCTTTATCGCTTCCGAAGGATCGGCAGATACCGCTAATTGTTAGCCGTAAACCGCTCAGTATTTTTAGCTTCTCCGTCTACACTGTAATGCGTAAAAGTAATTTGGGGTTGACCTTCTTCTCGCTTTACAGCTACTCCTAAGAACCCACCGATCAAGTTCAAATAGCGATGCTGGGGCTGCTGTCCGGCGTTCCAGCCCTGCACGTGCGAGTCACTCACCGGTCCCGAACCGAACTCAATGAGTTGTGTGACACTATCTTGCGAAACATACTGCCAGTGGCGGTCACCGTTAATTGCGAAAGTATTATTGTACTGTGACAATAAATCTCTCAGCCATTCCCCTTCAGTTTGGAAGGCAGCGTTAGCGTGATTGTCCGTCTTATTTTTGCGATCAGGCCCTACTACCGGAGTAGCGGAAATTACCACCTTAAATGTTGCATCGGAGCTATCCAGTGTTTGCGTGAGCCAGTACTTTTGCTGCTGTCCTAAAATAGTTTTTCCCGGACCATCAGGAGCCTGATTAGCACTACGGTATTCCCGCCCCTCCAGCAGCCAAACCTGTAAATCTTTTCCCCAACGAACCGTTCGGTAGGGAAGCTCCTTCATGGGCACGTTTTCATTCCAGATTACTAACCCCTCGGGATAAGATAACTCTCCGTAATCTGCCGTTTGTGCGTGCGAATCATTGGAAAGTAAGTCATGATCGTCTTTGATAAAATAGGTGGGAGTTTGACGAAAAAAGTTGACTAGCGAGGGCCATCCATTAATAGCGTGCCACTTATGGCGGGCTTTTTCTAGCGTAGTTGCCGATGGCCCGGGTTTGTCGTAGTACACGTAATCCCCGGTTTGTACGAAGAAATCGGGGGCCATTTCCACCATAGACTGATACGTTTTAAATCCAGCTACCGAATCGTCGTAGCTCCAGAAATACTGACAGGTTGAGCTGGTAAATGTTACCGGAGCTACTGAAGTATCAGCAGGTGGGGTACGAAAACGCCCGTTTAAGCTGGCTGATACTTCATCAGATTGTTTTGCTTTGCCTTCTAACCGAACGGTATACTCGGTATCTAAAGTCAACCCTGTCAACGGAATATGAACAGTGTAGTCTTCTTTTTCTTCGGCGGAATACCACTCCGAAGTTTCGGTGGACTCGCTGGTTTCGACTATTACCCGGACGTAACCCTCGGCCCCTCGAACCGCACCGTCCATATCATCCACGGGCATATCTTCGTCAAAATTGAGCGGATGGCGAAAGACTTTAGGCTTCCGTTCATGAACCACCGGGTTAGGCTTTTGCTGTCCGCACAAGCGAGTCCAAATAAGGGCTTCATTGGGTGTAAGTTCTGAAACCCGGAAACCGTTAGTGAAGTACACCTCCTGGGCCGAAGCAGAGAGCAAGATTAGTAGGATTAGTAACTTGGTTAGGCTAAGGTGTAGTATTCGTTTCTTCATACTACAAGTATATTGAAAATGATAGTTATTCAGTACAGACTTTCGCCAAATTTGAGCGGATGGATGAAATTGCCGACAAAATGTTAATTGAGGGGAATAGTTTTGCCAATTAAGTCGTTACGTAATCCGATACTTGTGCCTCATTTAGTCAAACCACATTGAACAATATAGTATTGAAATTAATCTTATCCCCACTATTAAGTCCAATCTTTATTGTAGGTATTTGTGCTTTAACCATCGGTTTTTCAGGTTGTAAAGTAGAGCAAATTGCTGCGACTCAACCTGTTGATGTAGCCAATCCTAATGTCGAACCCGATTCCGTAGCGAATGAAGACCCGCAGAATGAACTTAAAGAAGAAGTTGCTGTTTCGTCGTACCAAGCTTCAGAACCCCGCGAGCACGATCTACTCCATACTAAACTAGAAGTTCGCTTTGATTGGGAGCAGCACTACCTCTACGGCAAAGCTACCCTTCAACTAAAGCCCTATTTTTACCCTCAATCCGCGGTTAGCTTGGATGCGAAAGGCTTCGACATTCATTCCGTGAACTTAATGAATGAAGGGTCATCTGAGGCTAATCTACGTCCGTTAGATTACGAATACGATAGCCTGATTCTCCGAATAACTTTAGACAAAACGTATTCTCGTGACGAAGAATACTGGTTAGTGATCGATTATACCGCCAAGCCTGATGAGTTTATCAGTGGTGGCAGCGAAGCGATTACCTCGGATAAAGGACTATACTTTATTGATGAACCCGCGCCCCAAATTTGGACCCAGGGCGAAACTGAAGCCAGTTCTCGCTGGTTTCCTACCATTGATATTCCGAATGAACGCTGCACTCAGGAGATGTTTATTACCGTAGATGATCGCTACGAAACGCTGTCGAATGGAACGTTAGTATATTCTCAGATGAATCCGGCCGATGATTCAGTGCAAACACGAACGGACTACTGGAAGATGGATTTGCCCCACGCTCCGTACCTATTTATGATGGCAGTAGGCGAGTTTGCGGTAGTGGAAGATCAGTGGAACGAAATGCCGGTTAACTATTATATCGATACGGCCTACGCCGCCTACGCGGATGATATCTTCGGACGAACCCCCGAAATGCTAACGTTTTTCTCGGAGAGAACCGGGGTGAAGTATCCTTGGCCAAAGTATTCTCAAGTAATCGTTCAGGATTTTGTCTCGGGAGCAATGGAAAATACCACGGCTTCCGTCTTTTACGATGCTTTGCTGGTAGATGATCGCGAACTACTGGACAGCCATTGGGATGGAATCATTGCCCACGAACTATTTCACCACTGGTTTGGCGATTTAGTCACCTGTGAATCTTGGGCTAACCTGCCGCTGAATGAGTCGTTCGCTACCTACGGTGAGTATCTGTGGAATGAGCACTACTACGGAAAAGACGAAGCGGAGTACGACCGCTGGGAAAAACTACAAAATTACTTCTCTGAAGCAGAAGATAAGCAGGTAGAACTAATTCGCTATCGCCACGCCGATAAAGAGGATATGTTCGACCGCCATTCCTACGATAAAGGTAGCCTAATACTGCATATGCTCCGCAACTACGTGGGTGACGAAGCGTTCTTTGCGGCGCTTGAACTTTATTTAACCCGCCACGCCTACACCGCCGTAGAAATTCATGACTTACGTATTGCCTTTGAAGAAGTGACTGGACAAGACCTCAATTGGTTCTTCAATCAATGGTTTCTGGATGCTGGGCACCCGGTGTTTGATGTGCAGCAACGCTACGATAACGGTCAGTTAACTTTAGCGGTTTCGCAACTTCAGGATACTGACACCGCTCCTGTCTTTCAGGTTCCTATTACGGTAGATGTTTGGGTGGCAGACCAGCGAAATAGTTACGAAATTTGGATAAACGAACCCTATCAGGAGTTTATTATTGCGGCTGATACCCTACCTCAGCTAGTCTTATTCGATGCCGACGGTGCACTGCTAGCTCAAGTTTCCCACGATAAGTCGGAAGAAGAGTGGGCGTATCAGTTTCGCAACACGGATCAGTTTACTCATCAGTTAGCCAGCTTACAGGCACTGGTGAATGATTCTACGGCAACGGCTACCTCCGCAATTTTAGCTGAAGCTCTGGAAGATGATTTTTGGATGATCCGACGGTTGGCGGTCAATGCCTTGGAAGCGCAGTTAAGTAGAAGCGATACTGTGCTTTTACGAAAAATTGAGAAGCTTGCCCGGCAAGATAAGAAGTCAATGGTGCGGGCCGATGCGATCAACGCGCTAGCTACGGTTGATCCTGCTCAATACCAGCGGTTGTTCCAGGAGGCTTTGCAAGATTCCAGCTACGCAGTAGTGGGTACGGCCATTGCTGGTTACGCTAAAACTACGGCTGCTGATAAATCCGCTCGGTTTGCGCCGTTTAAAGAGTTTACGAATTTCAATACATTGATGGCATTAGCCGACTACTTTGTCACCGATAAAGTCGCTGGCCAGTATCAATGGTTTGAGGAGAAAGCTGCTAAAATACCGGACGAAACGCTGTACTACTTTTTGAATTATTTAGCACAGTACTTGGCTGCCACCGACAACGAAATAGCCACTAAGCAAGGGATTCAATTGTTAGCCGGCTACGCTCAGAATCATCCTCAATATTACATTCGTTTAACAGCCTACCGTGGCTTGTTGTTCTTTAGCGACCAGCCCGAAGTAAATTTGCTGATACAGTCAATTAAAGAAGGTGAGAAGGACGAGCGGCTGAAAGCTTTGTATCAGTCCAGCCCATACTAAAAATTAAAGTAGATTTTTTCCAATTTCTTTTCGGGTATCATTTGAATATATAGAAAAAGACCTTACTTTTGCCCTTCCATTAAAAATAGTGGGGAAAAATCTGAGTTTTCTGCTATTTATTTACATGGAATTTTTGGGGGAGATTCCAGAGCGGTCAAATGGGACGGACTGTAAATCCGTTGCTTCGGCTTCGAAGGTTCGAATCCTTCTCTCCCCACTGATAAAATCTGAGCGGATGACGAATTATTCCAGAGGGGTTGGTGTTAGTGCAGATACTATCATAATGATGAATAACTAATGAATAGTGAATAATATTCCTCGTGGGCTATTAATCATTTATCCATTAAACTTCAATCATTAATAAGCGGGAGTAGCTCAATTGGTAGAGCGACAGCCTTCCAAGCTGTAGGTCGAGGGTTCGAGACCCTTCTCCCGCTCATTTTAATGAATAATGCGATGATGAGTAATGATTAAGTCACTCTTCGTTAGTCATTAATCATTACTCATTAGAGCGGCCGACGTAGCTCAGGGGTAGAGCGCTTCCTTGGTAAGGAAGAGGTCACGAGTTCAAATCTCGTCGTTGGCTCAAACGTTTATGGGGTTTTCCCTTGATTTCGTTACATATTGATCACTGAAACTGTTTTTTAACATGGCTAAAGAAACCTTTGACCGTTCCAAACCGCACTTAAATATCGGTACTATCGGTCACGTTGACCACGGTAAAACGACGTTAACTGCTGCTATCACCACCGTACTGGCTGGAAAAGGACTGGCAGAACTGAAAGACTTTGCATCTATTGATAATGCTCCGGAAGAGAAAGAACGGGGTATTACCATTAACACCTCTCACGTTGAGTACCAAACTGAGAACCGTCACTACGCCCACGTTGACTGCCCTGGTCACGCTGATTACGTAAAGAACATGGTTACGGGAGCGGCTCAAATGGATGGTGCTATTCTGGTAGTAGCGGCTACTGATGGTCCTATGCCTCAAACGCGTGAGCACATCCTACTGGCACGCCAGGTCGGTGTACCAGCAATTGTGGTATTCATGAACAAAGTAGACTTGGTAGATGATGCTGAACTACTAGAGTTAGTAGAGATGGAAATTCGCGAGTTGCTTTCCTTCTACGAATTTCCGGGTGATGATATTCCGGTAATTCAAGGCTCTGCTTTAGGAGCACTCAATGGTGAAGACCAGTGGGTTGAGAAAGTGGATGAGCTAATGAGCGCGGTAGACGAGTATATTCCTATGCCTGAGCGTTTGGTTGACCTTGATTTCTTGATGCCGGTTGAGGACGTATTCTCAATTACGGGACGAGGAACGGTAGCTACTGGCCGTATTGAGCGAGGAGTAATTAACTCTAGTGATCCTGTAGAAATTCTGGGTATGGGTGCTGAGAACCTAAAGTCTACCGTAACTGGAGTTGAGATGTTCCGTAAGATTCTCGACCGAGGTGAAGCGGGTGATAACGTTGGTTTGCTACTTCGCGGAATTGAGAAAACGCAAATCCGTCGTGGAATGGTAATTGCTAAGCCTGGCTCAGTAACTCCTCACGCGAAATTCAAAGCGGAAGTATATGTGCTATCTAAAGAAGAAGGTGGTCGTCATACTCCTTTCTTCAAGAAATACCGTCCACAGTTTTACTTCCGAACCACGGACGTTACTGGTGAGATCACCTTACCGGACAACGTTGAAATGGTAATGCCGGGCGATAATGTTTCTATTACGGTAGAACTTATCTCACCAGTAGCGATGGAAAAAGGACTGCGCTTTGCGATTCGCGAAGGTGGACGTACTGTAGGTGCGGGTCAGGTAACTGAAATCACTGATTAGAAAAATATGAGCCCC
>JGI12210J13797_10863888_pt1 | contig 15320 bp, 9 predicted proteins | sample ElkSlonscriptome_3_FD_13797 | JGI IMG/M metagenome (IMG submission 13797)
CCGAGGGATTTCATCGTCGATCTCAAGTACCACTCCCAGGGCAAGGCGCCTCCCGGAGAGCAGTCCGAGGTCGCTCGGGAGGCCTTCGCATCGGCGGGAGGCAGCGTGGAGGGCATCGCACTGGAACAGCAGCCCCTCGTGGACCACGTCATCGCCTCCCAGACGCTCTGGGAGTGCACCTCGTGCATGGCCTGTGTGTCGGCGTGTCCCGTGGACATCGATCACCTCTCCATGCTCCTGAACCTGCGGCGACACCAGGTGCTGGACGTGGGCGAGATCGAGCCCGAGTACCAGAAGATCTTCCAGAACGCCGAGCGCGCCGGGGATCCCTGGGGCTACGGCGAGCACCGCAAGACCGAGACGATGCAGACGCTCCAGGACGACGCCTCGGGTGTGGTCCCCAAGATCGCCGAGCCAGGCGACGAGTTCGACGTCCTCTTCTGGGTGGGTTGCTGGGGCCTGTACGACGATCGGAGCGTGGAGACCACCAAGGCCACCCTCAAGGTCCTGGATCACTACGGCGTCGACTACCGCATTCTCGGGGACACCGAGGTCTGCTGCGGAGAGAACTATCGCCGTATGGGCAACGAGCTCCAGTTCCAGATGAACGCCATGACGAACATGGAGCTCTTCGGCAGCGTGTCGTTCAAGACGCTCATGGTCACCAACCCCCATTGCCACCAGGTCTTCGGCAAGGACTACAAGGACTTCCTCCCTGAGGAGGCCGCCGAGAGCGGCATGCCCTTCGAGGTTCGGAGTGTGGAAGAGGTGGTCTCGGAGCTGGTGGACCAGAAGGGGATGCCCGGGAAGGCGGACGCCGGACGGGTGGTCTACCACGACTCGTGCTTCTACGGCCGTTACAACGACCTCTACGACCCTCAGCGGAAGCTGGTCCAGGCCGGCGGCGGCGAGCTGGTGGAGCTGGGGCGGAACCGGGAGAACTCGTTCTGCTGTGGCGCCGGTGGCGGCAACTTCTGGCGCGAGGAGAAGGAGCCTCGGGTTTCGTGGAATCGCGCTGCCGAGGTCATGGAGGCGGGGGCCCCGACGCTGGCCGTCTCGTGTCCCTTCTGCATGGCGATGCTCGAGGACGGGCTCAAGGCCCAGGACGGGTTCGACGACAACCCTGTCTCCGTGAAGCACGTGGTGGAGCTCGTGGCCGACGCGATCCCTTCGCCGGCAGCGATCGCCTCCGGGCCTGGTCTCGCCGAGCCGGCGGTGCCCGAGCCGACGCCGAAACGAGAGAACGCGCCGGACTCCTGAGGCGGTCCCCTGCGGTTCGCTCCAGGAGGGCGGGTTGGCTTGATACCGGCGACCGATGCCGGGAAGGGTGTGTCTGGAAGGCCCCTACGTCCGCGCCGTCTTGCTCAGGGAGTGAAGTAGACCAGGCCGCTGATGGCCAGCCCCCCGGCGATCAGGACAGCGAGGATGACGTACTCCAGCGCCGGTGCCTTCTGGTAGCCCCGCTCGCCATGGAACCAGGCGATCACGCCGGCTACCGCCACCGCGGTGCCTCCCACGACGAGAGAGGCGGAGTAGAGTCGCGCGTCGTCGAACCCCGAGGTGAACTGGGCCAGGAGCCAGGCGCCGGCCACCGTCACTGCGACCGTCTGGGGCACCCGTTTCCGAACCGCCGTCGCGAGGCCCCCTTCTTCTTCAGGCGACAGATCACGGGGGGCCGAGGGAACGCCGAGGGGGGCGCCTCCCTGCCGCAGTACCCGTAGAGCATCCGCCGCCGTGGGCCGGTGATTGGGCGTGCGGTCCAGGCAGTGCTTCAGGAGATCTCGGACCGCGGCGGGGATATCAGGCCTGTTCTGGCCCAGGTCCTTGGGGTCGTCCTTGAGGTGGGCCCGGATCCACTCCGCCGTCGTGTCGGCGTCGTACGGACCCTGGCCGGTGAGGATCTCGTAGCCGAGAACGCCGACCGCGTACATGTCCGATGCCTCGGTGAGCTCCTCGTCCCGGAGCCTCTCGGGGCTCATGTATTTCGGGTTGCCGATCCGTTCGCCCATGCTGGTGAGCCGGGTCGCGTCGTGGTCCGCGGTCGAGAGGATCGCCGCGATGCCGAAGTCCGTGAGGACCCCTCGATCCGAGGCCTCGTCCCACATCACGTTCCCAGGCCGGATGTCACGGTGGACGATCCCCTTCGAGTGGGCCACCGAGAGGGCGTCGCACACGTCTTCCAGAGCCTCCAGAGCCTGCCCCAGCGGAAGGGACCCCTCTGCGGCGAGGCGCTCCGCCAGCGTCTTCCCCTTCACGTACCGCATCACGATGTAGGGGGAGCCGTCGGGAAGCTGACCGAAGCGATGCACCCCGGCGATCCGAGGGTGGTCCGACAGCGAGGCCAGGGCCCGGGCCTCCCGCTCGAATCGGCGACGAGCGGTATCATCCGCCGCCGTACCCGGGTCCATCACCTTGATCGCCACCAGCCTGGAGAGGGCCTTCTCCCGGGCCAGGAAGACCGTGGCCATGGAGCCGGAGCCCAGGGTACGGAGGACGTCGAAATCCTCGCCGAGGGCTTCGGCGAGGTCAGATGCAGACCGACCGGGCACCGAGGACCCGTTCACGGAGAAGTGGGGCGAGAGAGGCCGAACATCCCGAAGGTTAGGATGGACCGGGGGCGGGCCACAAGCGCCGACTACTCCGACGAAAGCGCCTCCGCGGGTTCCTGACGGCTGGCCCGCCGCGCGGGAACGGCCGTGGCCGCAAGGATCACCGCGATCAGGAGCGCCGCCACCACGACAAAGGTGGTGGGATCCGAGGTCGGGACCTGGAAGAGGAGGCTTTCCAGGAGCTTCGCCAGGACAAGGGCGGCTGAACCTCCGACCAGGAGTCCCACCCCTGCCAGGCGCAGCCCCTTCCACATCACGTCACGAGCCACGGCGCCGGCAGGGGCGCCCAGGGCCCGGCGCACTGCGATCTCTCGAGCCCTCTCTCCTACCGTGAACGACAGCACCCCGTAGACCCCGACGCAGGCCAGGACGAGGGCCAGAGCGCTGAAGAGGGTCATCAGCGATGCCGCAAACCTCGGCGTGGCGGTCTGGGCCCGGTAGGCATCCCTGAGAGAGGTCGGCAGGAAGACCGGGGCGGAGGGGTCCACGCGTCTCACCGCCTCCCGGGCCGCCGGGAGGACACTCCCGAGTTCGGCATCGCTTCGGAACGAGATCTCGTGGGAGCGGATCGGGACCTGAAGGGTCGAGAAGAAGACGTCGGGGCTGTTGGCCTCGGCCATCATGTCCTGGGTGAGGTTCCGGTAGCGGACATCCTCGATCACCCCGACGATCTCGACCCGGTTCTCCGGGTCATCGGGGCGACCGGCGAAGAAGGCCTCACCCAGCGCCGAGGTCGGGTCGTCGAGCTCCGGAAACACCCGCCTGACCATGGCCTCGGTCACCACGGCCACCCCCGGCGAGGCGTCGTCGTCTGCGGGAGTGAAGGTCCGACCTGCCAGGAGCGGGATTCCCAGGTTGTCGAAGTAGCCCGGGCTCACCGAGTGGCGGTGGTAGCGGATGAGGCTCTCGACATCGTCGGGGCGAACGATGTAGGAGCCGCTGGAGCGGCCGCGAAAGGGGAAGTCCGATGATGCCGCCACGGAGGTAAGCCTCGGGACGGAGCCGACTTCACGGAGGACGTCCTCCGTGAAGCGTCGCAGCGACTCTGCGTCGGGGTAGCTCTCTGCCGGAGGATCCACCCGGAAGACGTAGATCCCGTCGAGCTCCATGCCCGGCTCGACCATGAGCTGAGCCCGGAAGCTCCGCGTCAGCAGTCCAGCGCCGACCAGGAGCAGCAGGGCCAGGGCGACCTGGGTGACCACAAAGAGCTGTTGGGCCCGGCCGCTGCGCACTGCCGAGCCCCGTCCGCCGGCCTTCAAAGTCGCGGCGAGATCCGATCCGGCGCTGGCAAGCGCCGGGAAGAGCCCCGCGGCAACGCCAACGACGGTGAGGACCACGGCGGTGAAGCCCAGAACCCTGGGACTCAGCCCCGGGTCGACCCAGGAGGGGAGAACGCCCTCTGGGATGGTGGGGATCAGAGCCGAGAGCCCCCACCACGCCAGGACCAGGCCAAGAGCTCCACCCAGCGCCGCCAATACGAGGCTCTCGGTCATGAGCTGGAGCGCGACGCGGCGTCGCTCCGCTCCCAGGGCTCTGCGCACCGTGAGCTCCCTGGTGCGGGCCGAACTCCGCACCAGGAGGAGGTTGGCCACGTTGGCCGCCGCCAGGGCCAGAAGGAGGCTGCCCGCGGCGAAGAGCACCCAGAGGAGGCGTCCCGTGTCCCCGAGGTAGAGCGTCCGGAAGGGTACCACCTCCGCCCACCGGTCTTCGTGGCTGTCGGGATGGCGGCTCTGCAGCTCCCGGGCGATGGCGTCCAGCTCGGTCTGGGCCTGCTCCACCGACGTGCCGTCCCTCAGTCGGCCCGCTACGGGGAGGAACCGAGTGCCCCGGCGCTCCAGGGTCTGGGGGCCGGCGACCACGGACATCATCCCCAGGGGCAGCCAGGCGTCGCTGTCGCTCGCGAGGCCCTGGAAGGACTCGGTCATCACGCCGAGGACGGTGAAGCCCCGCCCGTTCATCTGCAGGCTCGCACCGACGACGTCAGGATCCGCTCCGAACCGCCGAAGCCAGAGGCCGTGGGACAGGATCACCAAAGGATGACCGTCGGGGGTGGAGGCCTCCTCGGGGCTGAAGGTCCGGCCCAGGAGCGCCTCGGCCCGGAGCATCTCGAAGTATCCCTCGCTCACCAGCTCACCCATGATCCGCTCGGACTGCCCGTCGCTGGTCAGGGTCAGGCTGTTCGCATCCACGCCGACCAGCACCTCGAAGGACCGGGAAGCGGATTGCCAGTCCCGGAACTCCGGGACCGACGCCATCCGGATGGCTCGCTCCCCGTCGACGTCGTGGTAGCCGTTGACGAAGACCAGCCCCTGGTGGTCCGGGAAGGGCAGCGCCTGGAAGACCGCTTCGTCCAGAACGCTGAAGATCGCCGTGTTCCCAGCGATGGCGATGCCGAGGGTGAAGGCTGCCACCAGGGTGAAGCCTGGATTGCGGCGGAAGGTCCTGAAGGCGTAGCCCACGTCCTGAAGAATGCCTCTCATCGCCCCCCTCCCATGGTCCCGTCCGCCCTTGCGACGCGCCCCCCTCCGGAGGCTGCGCTCGATCCTGTTCGCGTCCCCGAACCGCCGAGTTGCCTCCCTCCGCGCGGCCTCCCTCGTCCAACCGTCTTCGATCAACTCCTCGGTCCTGAGGTCCAGGTGGAGCTCGAGCTCCTCCTGGATCTCTTCGTCCGAGCCCATCTCACCGGGTGACGGCACGCGCCTGAACGGCCAACGCCGATCCCGGAACTCCTCGTCTCCCATGTCCGCCCCCCATTCCCGTCTCCAGACTCAACCCGGATCCACACCAGATCCGGCCTGGACGCACCCCGTATGCAGCTGTGGCCCAGCCCTGACTCAGCTCTAGCCCTCACTGAGAATCGTTGCCACGGCACCCGAGAAGGCGGTCCATCGCTCCGACTCGGCGGTGAGGTGCGCCTGACCCTGGGGCGTGAGTCGGTAGAACTTCGCCCTACGGCCCGTGTCAGTCTTTCCCCAGGCCGACTCCAGCAACCCCCGACGCTCCAGGCGATGCAGGGCCGGGTAGAGGGCGCCCTCCTCTACAGTCAGAACACCCTCACTCCCCTCTCGGAGCGCCTTGCCGACGCCGTAGCCGTGGAGCGGCTCCACGCGAACGGTGCGCAGGATCAGGAGATCAAGGGTGCCGGTGAAGAGGTCACTTCCGCTCATGTGGCGCCTGCTCGACTCGAGGCAACGACGGATCGAATGGCCCGACCCATCAGCGAGCAAGGTATAGGCGAACCAACCCTAGCTGGTCAAGGGGTAGTTTGTCGGCGACCTGCAGGGCGGACGCAGGGACTCACTCGCATCAGGGGATCTCCAGCCCAACTCCCGTCGGTGTTTTCACGAGCTTGGGGAGGATGGCCGGGATGGCCCGACGTCCGAAGTCCTCCAGGAGAGCGGCGGCGGACGAGAAGCCCCGGATATCCTCCAGAGTGCGGATGGTCGGGAAGACCATCGGAAGCTCGCCGTCGGCGTGTCGGGTCAGGGCATCCTCCGGGGTCAGCCAGAGGTGATCCGTCATCTCCGCCGGGTGGAGGAGGACCTCCCGGGCGGGATCGACCCGGGCGGCGAAGAACCGGGTGTCGTAGCGCCTGGTCTCCTGCACCGGGGTGATCCAATGGGCCACATACTCCACCGCCCTTCCATCAACCACCACGTCCAGGGCGTCCAGAGCGTCGCCGAAGTCGATCTCGTCGGCGAGGAGCCGGTCCCGAACCGCCTCCACGGTCGTGTCTTCGCCGGCGGACGGGGCGGGCTCCCCCGATCGCGCTCTCCCCACGAGGAGTCCGGTCTCTTCGAAAGCCTCCCGTAGTGCGGCGACGTAGTAGGCCGCTGCCGAGGGTCTCGCCTCTTCGACCAGACCGAGGCGGACCGCCGCCTCTGCTTCAGAGAGACCTCCGAGACGCGAGACCGCCTCCAGCTCACCGTCCCCAGGGTCCACCCGCCCCCCGGCGAAGACCCAGGCACCAGGGACGAACCCCGAGCGCCGCGTGCGGCGAAGCATCAGGGTCTCGGGGCCGTCTGCGCCGTCCCGAAGCATCAGGATCGTCGCAGCTGGACGGGGCGCTGCCGGAACGTCGGGGATCTCGTCCAGAGACTCGGCGAAGCCTGGGGGCAATCGTTCGAAGGGGATGACGTGCTCCATGACCGGGGTCCTCAGTGTCCCGCCGCCATGCCGTCCTTCCGAGCGTCCGAGGCTCCGGCCCAACCCCGATCGAGCTTCATGACCATCTGCCCACCACCGAAGGCCACGTTCTCCCACTCCGTGATCTCGTGACCCATCGCCTCCAGGCGCGCCCGGAGCTCCGGGGTTACGTTCTCGATGGCGACGCGGACTCCTCCCCGGTGCCGGAACCGTGCGGCGTCGATGGCCTCCTGGGGGTCCATCCCGAACTCCACCATGTTGAGGAGGACCTGCACGTGGCCCTGGGGCTGCATCGATCCTCCCATGACGCCGAAGGCGGCCAGCGGTTGACCGTTCCGGGTGAGGAATCCCGGGATGAGGGTGTGGAAGGGGCGCTTCCCCGGAGCCACCTGATTCGGGTGCCCGTCCTCGATGGTGAAGCCGGCCCCGCGGTTCTGAAGCACGAAACCGGTCCCGGGGATGACCACCCCCGATCCGAAGTACTCGAAGATCGAGTGGATGAAGGAGACCATGTTTCCGTCTCGGTCCGCCACCGCCAGGTAGACCGTCTCCGTGCTCGTGGCAAAGTCACCGGGCTCCTGCCGTTCCGTCGCCCGTTCCGGATCGAGGAGTGCCCTGCGGGAGTCGATGTAGTCCGCCTCCAGGAGCTGTTCGGGGCTCACGCGAAGGAAGTCCCGATCGGCGACGTGGGCCAGGTCGGCGAAGGCGATCTTCTTGGCCTCGATGAGGTGGTGCAGATACTCCGGGCTGTTGTGGCCCATGCTGCCCAGGTCGTAGGGCTCCAGGATCTCCAGCATCTGAAGTGCCGCCACCCCCTGTACCGCAGGCGGGAGCTCCCACAGCGTGGTGCCCTTGTAGTCGGCGGAGATGGGCTCCACCCACTCCACGGACATGGCCTCCATGTCAGCGAGGGTCAGGTAGCCTCCCAGCTCGTCGAGTCCCTCCACCACCCGCCGCCCGAGGGCGCCCCCGTACATGGCCGACGGTCCCTGGTCTGCAATCATCCGGAGCGATCGGGCGAAGTCCGGATTCGTGAACCAGTCCCCGGCCTCGGGCGGGGTGCCTCCGGGCAGGTAGGTGGCCGTGGCGCCGCGATCCTCCCGAAGGAGGTCCTCCTCGTTGGCCCACTGCCGGGCGATGATGGGGGACACGGGGAAGCCGCTCTCGGCGAGCTCGATGGCCGGGGCCAGGATCTGGGAGAGAGGGAGATCCCCGTAGCGCTCGTTCAGGGCACCCCAGCCGGCGATGGCGCCGGGGACGGTGACAGCCCCCGGGCCCTGGTAGGGCACGTCGTCGTAACCGTCGGCTCGGATCCGCTCCGGGCTCATGAGTGCGCCAGCCCGTCCGCTGGCGTCGAGACCGACCAGAGCCCCATCGTCGGCCGACCAGGCCAAGGCGAACATGTCGCCGCCCAGCCCGGTCATATGGGGTTCGACGAGCGAGAGGACCGCCGAGGCGGCGATCGCCGCGTCGAAGGCGTTGCCTCCTTCTTGGAGAATCCGAAGGGCGGCAGTGGATGCCAGGGGTTGGCTCGTCGCAACCATGCCGTGGGGCGCGTAGACCGTGGAGCGACCCGCCACGGGCAACGGTTGCGTGGACGTCTCCGACGTGACCTCTCCTCGACCATCAGGCATCGGGAGCGGGTCTCCGGCCTCGCACCCCGACGAGCCCACGGTGAGAGCGACGAGGGCGATCGAGAGCGAGGTCTTGTAAGTCATGGTCGGACCGATATTTGTAGGCGTCGCAGGAAGGGCCGAAGATCAAGAGGAGTCCTCGGGGCTCTCGGGTCTGGAGGGGCGGAGGGGGCCACACCGCCGACCGAAGCTAGTGCCCCGTTTGCGATGCCGCGACGTCTTGGTGTCCGACGCACCAGCGGATTGATCGCGGCGGGGGCGGAACGAGAACCCCCGAAAAAGTGGCGGGCCCACCGACCGACCACAGCCACACTGGCAGGAACGAACGTGGAATCTGACGCCTTTGACATGAGCCAGGGGCGGTAACGCTGGCAAGGAACGTGCAGACTCGAAAGACCCTGCAACGAAAACACCCCCACCGGGTCTCAACGGGGACGCGGCGGCTATCATCTGGAGAGGTCACATATGGGAGAGCGTTTCACCCTTCCGGTTCTTCCGCTTCGGGACACCGTGGTATATCCCGGCGTGGCGGTCCCCATCTCGGCGGGACGACCCGGGACCATCGAGGCAGTCCAGCAGGCACTCGAAGCGGACCGGCGGCTCTTCGCCGTCGCCCAGAAGGAAAACGTCGACGAGGCTACGCCGGAGATGCTCTACTCCGTCGGTACCGTCGTGCGCATCATCCAGACCCATCGCGTGCGAGGCGGCGTCCAGCTCCTCGTCCAGGGTGAGGGGCGCGCCCAGGCCATCGCCTACCACGACGAGGGTGAGTCGATGCTCGAGGCAGTGCTCCTCGATATGGATCGGCAGGAGCCTCAGGACACCAACGACCCGGCCTTTGCGGCTCTCGATCGGGAGCTCCGGGACCGGGCCGCCGAGCTGGGAACCCGGCGCGGCGTTCCCGCCGAAGCACTGAACCAGCTCATCCAGGGGGTCGACGAGCCCGGAGCCTTCGCGGATCTGGTCGCCTTCTACCTCGAGCTGCCCACCGAGTCGAAGCAGACGCTCCTCGAGACGCTGGACGACGAAAGTCGTATGCGACGCGCTCTGGTTGCGGTAGAGAAGGAGCTCGCCCGCATCGAGGCCCAGGAGGAGATCCAGGCCCGGGTCCAGTCCGAGCTCGGGGAGCGGCAGCGCGAGATGCTCCTGCGGGAGCAGCTCAAGCAGATCCAGAAGGAGCTGGGCGAGGAGGAGGAGCGGGACGAGATCGAGGAGATCAAGGAGCGCCTCGATGCCCTTCCCCTCGGTGAAGAGCAGCGGGCAGAGGTGGACCGGGAGCTTCGACGCCTGGAGCGTACGAGCCCCCAGTCCGCCGAGTACCAGGTGATCCGCACCTTCCTCGAATGGGTCATGGATCTCCCGTGGGGAGAGCGTACCGAGGAGAAGATCGACCTGTCCCAGGCCGAGACCATCCTGGACGAGGACCACTACGGTCTCGAGGACGTGAAGGATCGCGTGCTGGAGTTCCTGGCAGTCCGGAAGCTCCAGCTCGATCGGGCCGCAGAGACGGCGGCGGCGGAGGCGGCGGAGGACCAAGAGCCGGACGAGTCCGATACGCAGGTCGATGCAGCGGTCGATGCGGCGATCCAGGAAGACGACGCGGCGGACGGGTCCGATGGGGAGGTCGAGGGCGGGGTTCCGGCTTCGGCCGACGGCACGAACGGGGTCCTGGACGGCGCCCAGGGGCCGGACGCCTCAGAGGCCACGGAGGATGTGGACGGAGCGGAGGAGGCCGAGGCTGTCGAGGATCCCCAGGGTAGGGGTCCCATCCTGCTCTTCGCCGGACCCCCGGGCGTCGGGAAGACCTCCATTGCCCAGAGTATCGCTCGGTCGCTGGGTCGGAAGTACGTGCGCATGTCTCTGGGCGGGGCGCGGGACGAGGCCGACATCCGCGGGCACCGACGGACCTACGTCGGCGCCATGCCCGGTCGCATCATCCAGGGGCTGAAGCGGGCCGGAACCAAGAATCCCGTGGTACTCCTGGACGAGGTCGACAAGCTCGGTGTCTCCTTCCAGGGAGATCCGTCCTCGGCCCTCCTCGAGGTCCTTGATCCGGCTCAGAACTCCACCTTCGTGGATCATTATCTGGGCATCCCCTTCGACCTGTCCGAGGTTCTCTTCATCGCCACGGCCAACTACGCGGATCGGATTCCCGCTCCGTTGATGGATCGCATGGAGATGGTGGAGTTCTCCGGGTACACCGAGGCGGAGAAGCTGGAGATCGCCAAGCGCTACCTCCTTCCTCGACAGGAGAAGGCCAGCGGCCTGCACGAGGACGAACTCGTGCTGGAAGAGGATGCCATCCTCTCGGTGGTACAGGAGTACACCCGGGAGGCCGGTGTTCGGCAGCTCGAGCGGGAGCTGGGCAAGGTAGCCCGCAAGGTGGCGCGGCGGATCGCCGGCGGCGATACGGACCAGATCACCCTCGACACGGACGGGATCCACGAGCTCCTGGGGCGTCCCCGGGTGCACCCGGAACGGATGGCCGCTGAAGACGCGCGGGGAGTGGCCACGGGAATGTTCTACACGCCCATGGGCGGGGACATCATGTTCGTGGAGGCCACGGTCATGCCCGGGAGCGGTACCCTGGTCCTGACGGGCCAGCTTGGAGACGTGATGAAGGAATCGGGGCGCGCCGCCCTCTCCTTCGCCAAGTCCAACCACGAACTCCTGGGCATCCCGGAGGATTCGCTGCAGGACAAGGAGGTCCACATCCACGTACCGGCCGGAGCGATCCCGAAGGACGGTCCTTCGGCCGGAATCACCATGGCTACGGCTCTTGTCTCCGCTCTCAGCGGGAGGAAGGTGCGTCGGGACGTGGCCATGACCGGTGAGTTGACCCTGACCGGACGCGTGCTCCCCATCGGTGGCGTGAAGGAGAAGCTCCTCGGCGCCGTCCGCGCAGGAATCCGGGAGTTCGTCGTGCCCCGGGACAACGAGGCGCATCTGGAGGACCTGCCGCAGGAGGTCCGGGACAAGATCACGGTGCACCTGGTGGAGTCGCTGGACGAGGTGATGACGGTCGCTCTGAGACCCGCCCCGGAGGCGCTCAAGAAGGGAAGGGGCGGGGGGACCTCGACTGAGGAGGCTGCGGCCCCGGTCGCCACGGCCTGAGGGTAGCGAGGCCGCAGCCTCGTGAGCCCGCTACTCGACTCGGATGTGCCCTGCTGGGCCCTCGCGGAGTTCGCCGATGCGAACCGCTGCGGGGGCCCGGTTCTTCAGGGCGGTCAGGACTCTGTCGACTCTAAGCGGCGGCACCGCCATGAGCATGCCTCCCGACGTCTGGGCGTCGCAGAGGAGGAGGCGCGTCACCGGATCGACGGCCGAGGCCACCTCGAGGTCTGGATCCAGGTCCCGGGAGTTCCGCCTGGTGCCCCCGGGGACGTGTCCGGCCTCCGCCAACGGGCGAGCACCCTCCAGGATGGGAACCGAGTCCGCTCGGACCGTGGCGGCGACGCCGGAAGCTCGGCACATGACCCGGAGGTGCCCGAGGAGTCCGAATCCGGTCACATCGGTGCCGGTCCGGACCTCCTCCGCGGCCATGACTTCGGCGGCGCCTCGGTTCAGGGTGGTCATGACCGCCACGGATCGAGCGATGACCGAGGGCGGGGCCGCGTCGGCCTTGAGGGCCGTGGTGATGACCCCGATCCCCAGCGGTTTGGTGAGGATGAGGACGTCGCCGGGCCGGGCAGTGGAGTTCTTGATCAGGCGGTCCGGGTGAGCCTCCCCGATGGCGACCATCCCGTACTTCGGCTCGGGATCGTCGATGGAGTGGCCGCCGAGGATGGGGACCCCGGCCTCGTCTGCCACCTGACGTCCACCCTCCAGAATCCCCTCGGGGACGCCGGAGTCGAGGTGGGCCCGCGGAAAGGCGAACAGGTTCAGGGCGAAGAGGGGTCGGGCCCCCATGGCGTACAGATCCGAGAGGGCGTTGGCTCCGGCGATCCGACCGAAATCCACCGGATCATCCACTACCGGAGAGAAGAAATCGACCGTCACCACCAGCGCCCGCTCGTCGGAGAGACGATACACGGCGGCGTCGTCCCCGGTACTGGCGTCCACCAGGACCCGGGGATTATCCGTAGGAAGGAGAGGACGCAGGACCTGCGCCAACTCGGCCATGCCGAGTTTACAAGCTCAGCCGGCGCCGTGGGACAGCTGGCTGAGCCGGATCCTGGGCCGCTGGTCCCGGGGTTGATCGGTCATGGGGACGGGTGTGGGGAAAACGTCTGCGGGCCGGGCCACCTGACGGCGGCTCCAGGGTACGTCAAGCTACGAAAGCCCACTTCACACCGCGAGAGATCATCGTGACGGCACCGGCTTCTTCTCCCAGGCAGCGCTTCACCCGCGAGGTGAGGCGTGCCGAGGGGGACCTGGATCTGGCTCGGGTCGCCCTCCTGGTGGCCCAGGAACAGTACCCGCAGCTCCCTCTGGAGATGTATCTGGCTCGCCTCGACGGGCTCGCCGAGGAGGTTCGCGGGCGACTCGGTGAGGAGAGGGCTCCCCTGATCGTGTTGGAGGAGCTCACCCGGACCCTCTATGAGAGACACCGCTTCCGGGGGAATACCGAGGCGTACTACGACCCTCGCAACTCCTTCCTGAACGACGTCCTCGATCGACGTCGGGGGATCCCTCTGACCTTGGGGATCGTCTTCCTTGAGGTAGGGTGGCGCCTGGACCTGCCGCTGGAGGGCGTATCGTTCCCTCACCACTTCCTGGTGCGCTTCAGAGGCGCGGGGATGGACTTTCTACTGGACCCCTTCCAGGGCGCCGAGGCCCGCTTCGAAGACGAGGCCCAGGAGCTCCTGGACCGGGTGTACGGAGGGATGGTCCGCGTACAGCCGTCCTTCCTTCGGACGGCGTCCCGTCGAGATATGCTGATCCGGCTCCTGAGCAACCTGAAGTCGATCTATCTGAACACAGGGGACCACCTGAAGGCTCTGGGCGTGGTGGAGCGGATTCTCCTGCTCCGGCCCGACGCCGCGCCGGAGCGGAAGACGCTGGGAGTCATCCTGGCTCGCATGGGCCGTCGACAAGAGGCGGTGGAAGAGCTCCGACGGTACCTGGCCATGGACCCCGAAGCTCTGGAGCGGGCCCGGGTCGAGGGGCTCGTGGACAGCCTGGAGTCAGGTGGGAGACTCGACGAGGTGGAGCCATGACCATGCCGCTTCCCGACGAGGAGTCGGGCGTTTCGTTCGAGAAGGTGGCCGGAGTGGATGTCATCCAGAACTTCGGCTCGCCGGAGTTGGAGTACGACGCTGCCGTGAACCGGGTAGCGGTCTGCTTCCGGGGCCACCGAGCCCAGTGGCGGTTCGAGGGGCGGCAGCCGGTGGAAATGCTCTCGGGTGTCGTCACCGGCGTGATGCCGGAGCCCACGACGGAGGTGGAGCTGGGTGTTCGGGCGGGGCGGGCCACCTACCACACGGTGCTGACCCCCAAAGGGAAGATCGTAGCGGACCTTCGCCTGTGGCGGGACGACGAAGGAGACGCCGTCCGGCTTCGTGCAGACCTCTCCCACGCTGCGGCCCCTGCGCTTGCCGAGCTCCTGAATCGAACCCTGCCGCCACGTCTGGCGAGGCGCGTCGACCTGGAGGACACCACCGGGATGCTCACGGTCCTGGGTCCTGAAGCGAGTCGGCTCCTGTCGGCCAAAGTACTCGGTCTCCGGGTCGAGCAGGCCGAGCTCGACGGCCTCGAGGAGGGGGATTTACGGATGCTCGCGGATCCCGGCGGCGACCAGCTCCTGGTGATCCGCAACGGCGACCTGTCCGTTCCCGCCTTCGACGTTCTCGCCGATCGGGACGTGCTCAGGAGCGCCTGGCGCCACGTCACCGAGGGTGGGGCCGTCCGAGTGGGACGGGACACCTGGAGCACCTTGAGGGTGGAGGCGGGTCGGCCGGACTTCATCGAGGAGCTCTCGGGCGAGGTCATCCCCGTGGAGGCCGGGATCCACGACCGGGCCATCGACTACCAGAAGGGGTGCTACACGGGCCAGGAGGTCATCATCCGGATCCGGGACCGGGGCCGGGTGAACCGAAGCCTTCATCGGCTGAGGTTGGACATGGACGCCCCCCTCCCCGAGGTCGGGACCGAGCTCTTTCGGGACCGGGACCGCCCGGTGGGACACCTCACCTCCGTGACGGACTCCCCTCGGGAAGGGAAGCTCGCCCTGGGCTACATCCGCCGAGAGGTGGAGGCGGGCCAGACGGTGAATGTGGGGGCGTTGGACGGCCCTGAAGCCCGGGTCGAGGCGGTTTAGAGGGCGGGTGGCATCGACCGCTGCCCAAGCTCGGAACTGTAGCGCAACGGGCGACCGAGGTCCTCGAGCTACTGGCGCCCGAACCAAACCCCACCCCTTTGAACCCATCTCTTTCATCGGGGCGGTTCGCCCAACGGCCCGACGAACGATCTGCTTGGACACCGTTCCCCCCTGCATGGCGCACAATCGGGGAGAATCGAGGAATCGGAGGGCTTCCTACCGCTGTGGAAGCGGCTGGCATGGGCCTTGCAATTCTTGAGGGTGTGCTGCTCGATGAACCCTCTTTCCAAGGAAAGAACTTATGGACAATCATGCCCCTTCCGTGCTCTCCGCGTCGTCTCTCGAGGGAAATAACGTGGGAAACACCGCTGGCGAAGATCTCGGCGACATCAAGGACATCATGCTGGACGTCCGAAACGGTCGCGTAGCTTACGCCGTACTGGATTTCGGCGGCTTTCTCGGGATCGGGAACAAGCTGTTCGCGGTCCCCTTTGAGGCGATGACCCTCAACAGTGTCGACGAGCGGTTCATTCTGGATGTGGACAAGGACCGTCTCAAGGACGCGCCCGGGTTCGACCAGGATGACTGGCCGAATCATGCCGACTATCGCTTCATCGACGACGTTCGGAAGTTCTACGGACTGGAGACCTACCGCCAGGAGGCGGTTACCGT
>JGI12210J13797_10118136_pt1 | contig 15317 bp, 12 predicted proteins | sample ElkSlonscriptome_3_FD_13797 | JGI IMG/M metagenome (IMG submission 13797)
GTTGAAGGTTGCAGAATTGCCAGAAAAATTAGCCCAATCGCAATTACTCCGGTTTAAATAAAATCAGTGATGGATATCGGCCACAGCCCGCCAATGTAGATAGATCAGTACCACAGCAATGCCAATCCAGATATCATCCAACGTGGGAATATAGGTAACCGCCTGAAATAAAATGCCTAGAGCTACCAACTGTGCGGTAATCCATCCAAAGTAAAAGGGGACCATACAAAGGCTAGATAAAAGTTCTACTCTCGGCTCGAACCGGTTGCGGTAGAAATCACTGAAGGTAAGAATATTCATTTGGTACAAGGGGAGAGCAACCAATAGCCCTACCAGAACCAAATAACAGGTCGCTCCGGACGGGTCTTCAATTACTCCCAATAAACCATGTTCAGCGAATTCAGAGGAAGCTCACAGTACGGTTTCGGAGCCAAACCAAGTAGCAAATAGAGCCGAGGAAGACAGTACCAACGGAAGTTTTCTTCCTGCTAGCACTTTGTCACGACTGCTTTTTATCCATCGGGAGGAAAAAACTCCAATTAGAATAGTAATTAGTAACTAGAATATGATGAATACCAGCAATAATATCCTATAGCTGAGTTAAGGATGCAAAAGTAAGAAAAGTTTACCGTGCAGCTTATCTAAATTTTTATTCATGTCTAGATAATAAGCACTCTATTATTTTAATCCTGGTACTACGATAGAACTCTTAGAATCCAAAAGTATCAAGACAAAATCACTGCCTCTTCCCCTCGCCCAGGGTGTAAACGTAGGAGCATCTGATGAGCTGTATTTATCAATAAGAATAGATTCTCCCGACCTAGGATTATACCAATAACTCGCAACCTGTTTAGATGACATTCTCGATAAATCGAGTTGTATAGGTCGCCCCTGCGGAGTATAGGCAATGAGAAAATCTTTCTCTTTTCCAATTGCTGCCACAATGTGTTTTTGGTCTTCGGGATTATCGTTCAAGATCAAACCCTGATCATTTGCCATTTCTTGCCAGGGAAATACAGTTAATAAATTTTTGAGATACTGCATTTGGCGCGATCCGGGCAACTGTAAACTTTCTTGCCAACCGGTTCGGGCAAATACGATAGGTTCTCGACTCATCTCATACATTTGCCAAATATCATTACAGCCGTAGGTGTATCCGGCAGCTCCAGAGAGCATAGTCCAGTAGGCCGTAGCCCGAACATCTGCATCGTCTAGCCAGACATGTTCACCGGGTTCCCAAAACCGTTCGGGAATATTTTCGTAGCGAGGCTCTCCGTTAACTACTGGGCGAATTGGCTGCACCTTTCGGCTTGCTCGAATAAATTCATACTCCTTGGTTCGTCGGTCGTGCCCACTCTGAAACATATCAAAGTCAAGCCAGTCTTCATTAAAAGTATCCGTAGCTTTCTTTGCTCCTGCGGGATGAAAAGTAATCAGCTTTCCTTGACCATTCTTTTGGAGCCCTTTGGCCATCGATATAATAATATTACGTTGAGTTTTATCTGTTGGGGTTCTATCTCCACCTACTACCCAAATAATATGACTCCGGTCGGCGTAACGCTGAGATAATAATTCACCGTAAGTCTGAGCATTAGCAGGAGTAAAAATTAATGGGCCTGAACCGCCTCTCAATTGAAATTTATCACCCCAAGCCGGAAGCAGTACGACATAAAGCCCTAATTCTTCTGCTTTATTTAAAAAGTAATCCACGTGGGAAAAATATGCTTCGTTCAGTTTTGTCGGATCATTGTCAATAAGTGGTTTATCACCGTAGGCGTTAGGCGTGTTTATGCCATCCAGCTCAGCTAAAATGACAGTTTGAATGATAGTGAACCCTTTTTCAGCCCTATCAGCAAGGTACAGATCAATCTCTTCTCTATTTAGGCGATGGATTAGCTCCCAGGCAGTATCACCAAGCCAGAAAAATGGATCGTCGTTCTGAGTAACTAAGTAGCGCTGGTTATCGCTTATCTTGAGTTGAGGAAGTTGCTGTCCGTTACTTAATCGAGAAACCAATAAGAAAAATAATAATAGCGAATGAACCTTCATACAACCTTTTCTTCTATTATACTCTCTTCTCAAATTTTGAGAATTGATTGTAAATGCGGGTCATTTCCGTTACTAGTTCTAGCCCTTCCATAGGAGGGGCTTGTTCAATAATTATGTAGCCGGAGTAATTTTTATCAATCAGTGCTTGAACAATATCTTCACCTTTGGTTATTCCTTCCCCGTAGGGAACACTTTTATATGTACCGAAGGCAACTACATCCTTAAGGTCAATATGATTGATTTTATCGTGAAAGTGTTCAATTACATCAAAATTGCTTACGCTGGCTCCGTCAAAATGCCCCATGTCTAAGCACATTCCCACGTGAGAAGAATCAACCTCAGCGAAGATTTTCTCGTAGTCTTCTATATTTTCAATGTTGTTGTTCGCGTGGTTCTCTACTGCAATCAATATGTCCATTTCTTCCGCCGCGGGAGCGAGTTCTTTAAGCACTTCAATCACTGTATCTAGACCGCCTTGCTCACCACGCCGTGCCCCAGTAAATTTTACCCGACGGCAACCCAGTTCACGAGTTTTTTCCATTAACCACAGCTTATGAGAGGTGTCTTTCGCTGCATTACCGCCGAATGAGCTTCCCTGAAGTGAAATCGGCTTCAATCCGTTCAAATAGCAACGTTCTCGAATACTATCAATACCGGCTGGACTCAAAGCACGAGGATGCCACACATTAAACTCTACGTTTCGGATGGGAGTTTGTGGGATGATTTCAAAAGCCGGTTCAAAAAACTCGTCTCCAAAACCATCCAGGCAAATAGTAGCAATCGCCAATTCTACCCCTAATTTCTCTTGAGAGACCGGCTTCTGATTCGTATGAGTAGTACTAAGGCCTACGCCCGCTAGCAGGGCGGAGCTTTTAACAAAATCGCGACGATTGAGGTTAGTAAACATATTATTTCAGTGAGGTTAAGTAGGCTATAAGATCATTGAATTCGGAACGAGTCATGGTATTTTCTAGCCCATCGGGCATTAGCGATGAAGTAACTGGACCGTAGCTTTGGGGCTGCTCGTAGGTAACAAATTCTCCGCTAATAGCCATAAGTTCTACACTATTAGAGCCTACATCAATCTGACGTCCCAAATGCTTCGTCCCCAGATTATCGGTTACGAACCAACCTTGCCACTCGGGAGCAATTTCGGCGGAGGGTTCCAGAATAGCTAAGGCTAACTGATAAGCTGATTTACTATTACCGATATTGGATAGATCCGGACCATAGTCGCTGCCCCAACCATCTACTTTATGGCAACTTTGGCACTGCGCGGTTACCGATTGAAACACTAACTTACCCCGAACCGGGTTGCCGCTTTCGTTTACAGCTTCCTGCCACTGCTCATCGGACGTGGGGCGATCAGTACTTGAGTCGCCGGATCGGCACAGTTGCCAGCGGGTTTTAGCGGCCGGATTAGTAGAAACAAACTGGGCTACGGCTTCTTCAGTACTTTCTTCCTGACAGCGGCATAGGTAAGCCACTGCAGTTTCGGTTAGCACGGAATTATCTTCAGATAATAACTCTGATACTTCATTACAAAACGTACCCGATTGATACGACAGTGCTACTAATGCTTCGCCTCGAACGCCTGGGTCAGCTTGGGGGTTTAGTGCTAAATTTAGTATTGCATCAGCGGCCAAATCACTTCTAACTATTCGTATTGTCTGCAAAATAGACGACTGCATTCGGGGCGAAGCCGTCGGTAGTGATTCCAGCAAGAATGGTTGAATAGCTCGGCTATCTTTGATATAAGCTAGAGCGATTGATCTAACTTCTTCGTCGGCCTTGCTGTCTTTAACTAAAGATGATAAATAGGAGGGAGGCAAATCCCGCTCTAGCTTTTTAGATTCTGGCTCAGTTTTATTTTGATAACCCTGAATAAACTCAGGTTGGAGGTGACGTAATGTAGCTAGATAGGTTTCAAATAGCGAAGGAGGAATATCTCCGGCAATGAGCAAACTATTCACATCTTCTCGTACGTCATCTCTTGACCTCTGAGCAGCGTAAACCAAAGCCATCCGCTTCACATCTTCATCTTCGTCGTGGAGTAGATTTTGCAGCAGTGATTGAGGTAGCAATTCAGTAGATTCTAATGCGATAAGCACTCCTTCTAATCGTTGTGCAGGATTCTTGTCCTCAGCAAGTTTCAGTACGCTCGAGAAAAAGCTTGAGTTACTCAACGCATATCGCGCGTTAGCCCGAACAAATGGATCACTAGAAACTAGAGTCTGGCTTAGTTGCTCAGCATCTTCTGGATCAGTGACTCGAGAGTTAAATACTCCAATAGCTGCTTCTTCTTTGGTGAGCAGAGTTGCTATTGGCTGTCCATCTTCTGCCCGTAATCGCCAGATTTTACCCTGACCGTGATTCGGGTATTGTCGCACTACCCAATCGGTAATATACAAATCGCCTTGGCTATTGGTCGATAATGCTACCGGATGAAAAGTGCTGTCACCCTGCAATATAATTTCTGGGTCTCCGGTGACCGTACTTTGGTAAGACCGCAAAGGTACTCTCACTAAATTGTTCTCTTCCCAGATGGTAGAAATTATATTTCCGGCGTATTCCGAGGGGAAGTTAGTAAAGCTGGCGTCGATCAGACCAGAGGGAGCCTCTCCTAGTCCGGCAGCGTAAGGAAGGGTTCCGGGTAGTTCACCATTCCAGGCCAGAAAAGGATGAATACCACTACCGCCGTACAGCGATTGGTAGCCGTAATCTCCACCAAATGTAATATCTACCAGTCGATTAGGCCCTCGACTGTCGGGGTCATTATCCACCAGCATCAACCGACCTTCTTTGGTGAGCGCAATATCGAAGGGGTTCCAGAATCCGGTAGCTACCTCTTCTAATTCACTGCCATCGGGACGACAACGAAATACGTTTCCTCCATCACCATAACCCTCAATAGATGAGCCATCTGAACCTTCTATACGCCAGGCCAGGCTGCTTGTATTACCCCGAGAAATGTAGAGCCAATCATCGGGCGAATAGGTAATGCCTAAAATCCCCGCGTGATCGTAGACACTCCTTGGGGTATGCATTACCAGTAATTGCGTAGTTTGGTCACTAATGCCGTTACCATTTGTATCTTGGTAGGCGACCACTTGATCTTTCTGAACCAAAAACAGCGTATTTTTTGGTCCAATAGCTAAATTCATTCCGTCGGTGATGCTATCGGCGTAAATGATCCAACGCTCAGGAATACCATCTCGGTCATCGTCTATTCCTTTTTTTATGCGGTCAAACGCGGGACCACTGTAATCACTAGGCGGAGAGTGAGTATGTGACTCTAAGACGTAGAGCTGATCTTGGTCGTCAATAGCCAACCCAATTGGTGTTACAATCTGCGGGTCTGTGGCAACCAGCTCTAGTGATAGATTGGAATCTAATACTGCTGGGTAGGCACTTTCTTTTGATTCAGGGGATGTACACTGAACCAGTATACATCCAACAACCACCCAACTACTGAACCTTACTAACACCCTCGAGAATTTTCGTTTTCTAATTGATGATAACATCTTGCTAAGATAACCAATTGCATACTTCGTTTGCGTTAACTGGAGGTTAAATCAGTTAATCAGAAGTTAAAATAGTTTGCTCAAGATTGATAAGCGGAAGAAAGATCTTCCCGAACTTTCTCTAATAATACACGAGTTTTTAAGATGCCTTCTTCTTCGCCTAGCTCGCTACCTTCGTACTCAACGCCAACAAAACCGCGGTAACCATGATCCAGGACAATACGCATCATTTTGTTGTAGTCGGTATGGATTTCTTCACCCTGGTCATTAAAGTCGTGCGTCTTGGCACTGACTGCTTTGGCGTAGGGCATCAGTTCCTCTACTCCTCGGTAGCGGTCGTACTCTTCTTCGCAGGGTGGTTCGAGATTTTCGGCAGTTGGTAGGTCTTGCTTTACGCAGAAATTGCCAAAGTCGGGTAGCGTACCTACGCGATCACTTTCTGCCATCTCCATTACTCCGGCTAACCATTCGCCATTACTAGATAATCCGCCGTGGTTCTCTACCAGTACGTTAATACCCGCATTGTCGGCGTACGTCCCTAGTTTAGCCAATCCGTCGGCAGCCAATTTCTGTTGTTCTTCGTAACTACCGCTACTCTGGGCGTTGACACGGATGGAGTGGCAACCCAAGTACTGGGCAGCATCCACCCACTTATAGTGGTTTTCTACGGCTTTCATCCGTTCGGCTTCATCAGGGTTACCCAGTTCACCCTCTCGATCACACATAATTAGCAAGGCGGGGGTTCCGGCGTCGGCACAAGCCTGTTTGAGATCGGCCAGATACTGAGTATCTTCCGCTTTATCATAAAAGAACTGGTTCACGAATTCTACTCCTTCAAATCCTAAATCACGAGCTTTCTGGGGAAACTGAAGCGTAGTTAGCTTACTGTCGGCAATAACCCGCTCGTAGTCGGTGTCGTAGAGTTTAGCTCGCTCAGGCCAGGGAATAGACTGCATTGCCGGATTGAATAATGCTTTGTTCAATGACCATTGAGCTAGAGAAATTTTGTAAAGCGGTTCGTTAGCTACGGCAGATGAAGCTTCTTCTTCACTTATAGTCTCACTCTGAGTGGTGTTAGATGAACAGGCGTAGCCGAATAGTCCGGCACCAGTAACTATTAAAGATGATTGCTTAATAAATATTCTTCGTTGCATGAGTATTTTTTGCCCTAATTTACAATTTTAGTTGTATTACAGTATTCGATATGAAAGTTTATGTGAGAAAACTAGACAATATTCTGGTCTATTTTAAAAGCGTCGTTTCAAATAATGTTGATAGTTTGATTGCGACCGTCACGTGGTTCAAGGGCTAGGAGTCTGGGGCGGGGGCTTGGGCTTGGGCTTTATATTCTATACGCCAAACTTCTGTCTTGTAATTTATCCTCTACCTCCACTTTTAACTTCGGTGTCTAAATTTTGATCTTCGGGTTCTGATGGAGTGTTTTCCAGTACCCAAGATTTTCCCCAGTTATCCTTTTCCTGGTCAGTCCATAGTTCAGGAAAGAATATAATTCGCTGATAGCGAGGGGGAAGATACTGTCGCCAATTGGTGCCTCCGGTAGCAGGCTTTGCTTCTTTGCCGTTTACCAGATAGCGAACAGCGGTTCTGAAGTGAGCTAATGGCCAGTATATATTCGCTAATTGGTCGTAGGTACGTAACTCTTTAATAATCTGTTGGGCATGGGGAGCATCTTCTTGAATGAATGGCTGAATTTGCTGACGTAGATTTCGGTCACGAACTTTCGCTATGGTGTCTAAAAGTATCTGATCATACTGCTCTTCAAATTGCTTAAGGGTAAGCGTTTTTTCGTCAGTTTTCGTATCGCGTGAGCCGGCTTTCCAGTATAGTTGATCGAGGTACTCTTGATCGCTGCTTTTAGATGAAAGCCACAGCACGTGGTCAGGGTGAACCAAATTAATAGCGTCGGTAGAATTGAGTTCAATGAGACGATACTGCACAGACTGATAACCACTAGAAGGTATCAGTGCCAGCCGAAATTCATTGAATTGCTGATACTCCATCCCTTCAGTCATGATTGAAAACGAGCTTTCCAACTGCTGGAAGTAGCGATTCAAACGCTGAATCTTATCTAAAAATACTTTGGGTTCGGTGACTGAGCCATCCGTCAGCTGATCTAACTCCCAAAGAATTAATTTAAAGTAAAGCTCAGTAATTTGATGGTAAGTGACGAAGATCACTTCGTCTTTAATATCAGTTTTGGGTCGTTGTAAACTGAGTAGAGTTTCTAACTGTACGTAATCCCAGTAAGTGAGATACTGAGTATTCATCATGCTGTCCAGATAATCTGAGAGCCTCTGATCATTCTGCTCGTACTTGGCCGATAGCTTTTCTAGTTTCTTCAGTAATTCAGGAGACAGATCTTGATTTTCCATGATTGAGCGTATATACGTATCTGTTCAACGGCTTGCTCTGAGCCAATGTTACGGATTGGCTAAAAGGCTGGAGCCTGGATAACGAAGTGATCGGAGATGAATGAATAATGATTCATGTACGGAGTTGCAGCCCGTACGATAATTGACGCTATGCAGGTAAGACATAATTGATAGGTGGGAGTCAGCAAAATTGATGTACATGAACAAGCTTATTGACACAAAACTCTAAATGTGAGCATTTGAATTCAAGTGATCTAATGCTGCCTTACAAACAACCCTTTAGCATTCAGTCACTTAGCTATTTTCCAATTATTCGCTATAAAGTCTCATCAACTAAGTACACCAGATGCCACTTGCGCTGTATCGGTTCAAAGACCATTTTGAAGTAGAAGCCCGCCCCAGGAGTATAGATCTCGTCGGTGGCTAGTGTATCGGTAACTGAAAGGTTCCTCTTGAACTGAGTAGAATCGAGGTCGAAGTCTTTAAGCATAATCCAGTCAGCCCGCTTCCATCGGTAGGCCGTATCTTGAATTTCTACGGTGGCTCGCTCTCCAGGTAGCGGAAACTGTACCCGTTTCATCTGAAACGAGCTGTCGGTTAAAAAGCGCTGGTAGAAACCTTGAAAGTCCTCGCTAGCCTGACCTACCTTGGCCGAACGGCAGGATGATACGTAAAAAATGGAAGCGACCATTAGCCAACGCGTTATCTTCAGTAGCTGCATAAAGTGCGGGTTTCTACAAAGATAGTCTTTTTGGCTGACCTTTTGTTTCGCGATTATCTACTTTACTGTAAAGTACTGGCTTGCTGAACCAATGTTATAAACTCCTGCCGAAAACCGTGCGGATCGAAGCTAATAGCTTGACGACTCCAGCCTAAAAGCTGTTGATAATCTAATGTGCCTTTATATTTTGAATCTCTTAGAAGCATGGCAAAACCAGCAGTAGATGCGGCAAACCGGAGGTTCTCGGAAGCTTGGCTAAACGTATTTCCTTTATCAAATATTGCTAACTGAAGCGGTTCACTCTCATTTTCATCGGCATTCTTATAGCGAAAGTCAATGGTAAAAATTGGCTCCTGTCGTAACACGGGAGAGTTTTTCTGAGCAGGAATGATTTCGTATAAAGCAGTGATCGTTTGTCCCGCCCCAATTTCGGCGGCATCCTTGGTATCATCGGTAAAGTCTTCTTCTTCTAGCAATCGGTTTTCGTAGCCGATAAGACGATAGGCTTCTACCGTTTCCTGATTGAAATCTACTTGTATTTTTACATCCTTCGCAATCGTTAAGAATTTGCCGTACTCGTAGATAAATACTTTTTTTCCTTGTTCCAGTCGATCAATGTACTCGTAATTACCGTTTCCATGATTGGCGATTTGTTCCATCGCCGCATCATTAAAATTTCCCGTCCCCATTCCTAATACGGTTAAAAATATCCCTGAGTCTCGCTTTGATTCAATCAATTCAATAAGTTCTTCCTGACTAGAAGGTCCTACGTTGAAGTCACCATCACTAGCGAGGATTACTCGGTTGTTTCCGCCTTCCACGAAATTTTGTTCAGCAATTTCGTAGGCAGTGATAATTCCTTGGGCACCCGCAGTGCTTCCACCTGAAGAAAGAGAAGCAATAGCTTGTATAATCTTCGCTTTTTCAGTTCCGGCGGTAGCATCTAGCGCTACTCCCGCACTACCGGCGTAAGTAACCAAAGCAATTTTATCTTCCGGGCGCATTTCTTCCACAAAGAGTCTTAAGCTTTCCTGCAACAACGGCAATTTATCGGGATTGCTCATAGATCCGGATACATCCACTAATAAAACTAAGTTTCCCGTAGGAAAATCAGCTCGGTCTACCGACTTACCTTTAATTCCAATCCTAATCAACTGATTTTCGCTATTCCAGGGACAAGAACTAATTTCACCGTTAATGGCAATTGGGGTATCACCGGTAGGGTTAGCATAGTCGAGCGGAAAGTAGTTGATGAACTCTTCGGTACGGATAGCTGCTGCGGGTGGAATCATTTGATCGGTTATGAAACGGCGGACATTAGAGTAGGAGCCACCGTCGGCATCTACTGAGAAAGTAGAAACCGGACTTTCGGCTACGTTCACAAATGGATTTTCTACGTATTCGTTGTACTGTTCACCTGCTGCCGGATCGGGGTTAGCCGGAAGCCCTCCAATACCATTAGCATAGTCAGAATAGGCTGATTCGTTAAATGAACCGGGATAAGATGGATCATCGCCATCGTATTCACAGCTAAAAAAGATGATGGAGAGCAGAAGTAAAGTAACAATGGCTTTCATAAGCAAAGGGATAGTTGAATTAGACTATACCTTTAGGACACACATTACCTAGCAAGCGTTGGAAATAACCACTACTTCTCCTAGATCAGCTTAGCTAAGCTCCATCTTTCGGATACTATCAATAGCTTCTTCAATTGCTAGCTGGGTAGCTTCGGCAGGCTCACAAAGGGGTAAGCGTACTTGGGGTGAACAGTAACTTAATTGCTGCATAATAGCCTTGATCGGAATGGGGTTCGTTTCCATCATGGTTAATTGCATTAACGGTAGTAGCGAGTAAAACTGCTGCTGGGCAGCTGACATATTTCCGTCAAGGTAATTTTGTACGCAACGGCGAAAGCTAGCGGGTACACAATTAGACACAACCGATATTACTCCATCGCCCCCGCAGGCTAAAATTGGTAAGGTGAGCGCATCATCTCCCGAAAGCACACAGAAGTCTTCGGGCGTGTGCTGAATGACATCCATAATTTGGGTCAGGTCACCACTGGCTTCTTTTACTCCGACGATTGATTTATGGGTTAGTAGACGTAGCAGAGTTTCTGTTTCAAGATTAACGGCGGTGCGCCCTTTGATATTATAGATAATGATAGGCAGATCAGTGGCATGGGCTATGGCCGAGAAATGACGGTATAGCCCCTCTTGGGTTGGTCTATTATAGTAAGGGTTGATGACCAATTGACCATCGGCCCCGGCTTCCGATGAAACCTCGGCAAACTCAATGGTTTCTCGGGTGTTGTTCGATCCGGTTCCGTGAATTACCTGGCAGCGTTGGTTCACCACTTGCACTGACCAGCGGAGGATTTCCCGGTGTTCGTCGTGGGTCAGCGTTGGGCTTTCGCCGGTAGTTCCGACAAATACTAATCCGGTAATACCTCCGGCAATTTGTTGTTCTACAACTTTCTCGAATGCTACCCAGTCGATTTCATTAGAAGGGGTGAAGGGAGTAATTACGGCGGTGTAGGTTCCTCGGAAAAGCTTTGCCATCAGAAAAATTTTTGGCAATTACCGACGATGAGGTGTAAATTCCAAATCAAGGGTTGATGAGTAAAGAATGATGACTAATGATTGGTCAGAGGATTACTCGATTGCTGAAGTGTTTAATGGCTTCCCGTGCATGTTCCGGGATTGTTGATTGCTAGTGTGGGTCTTAAGAACCAGAAATTAAAAATTGGCCATTTCTCATTAATCACCAATCGTTATTCACTACTCATTACATTTCGTCTTTTATCTTTGAAGTATGAGTACATTTTTAGAAGAAGTTAGTCAGGCAATCCTTAAAAAGTACGCCACTGATTTGAAGCAGCTCACTGTCGTGTTTCCTAATCAGCGAGCGGGCTTGTTTTTTCAGCATATTCTGGCACGTCAAGCGAAACGTTCTGGGTGGGCACCCCGCATCATCACCTTCGAGGAATTCGTGGTTGAGCTTTCTGGATCGCGTACCCCCGATCACCTCACACTCTTATTTCATCTTTACCAGATATTCACTAAAGAAAGTAATAGTCAGGAAACTTTCGATCATTTTTATTTCTGGGGTGATTTGCTTCTGCAAGACTTTGATGCAATCGATAAGGCTTTGGTCAAAACATCTGATCTGTTTGCTAACCTCAAAGACTTAAAAGAGCTGGAGGCGAACTACGATTACCTTACAAATGATCAACGCACCGCTATTCATCGATTTTGGAAGAATTTTCAGCACGGTCAATCCACTTATTCTAAAGAGAATTTTTTACGATTTTGGGTAATTCTGCATCGAGTATATACTTCGTTTACTCAGTTTCTTCAAAAAAAAGATTGGGCCTACGAAGGGTTGATGTTACGCCAGCTTGCCGAGCGAATTGTTTTAGGAACTTTTGATACCGATTTTCAGCAGATTGCTTTTGTGGGATTGCACGCGCTAGCGCCAGCGGAAGAAAAATTGATAAAGTGGTTTATCAAGGAGAAGAAAGCAGATGTTTTTTGGGATGTAGATGAATACTATATTCGCCACCCTCAACACGAAGCCGGAACGTACTTTCGCCGCTACCAGCGCGATCCTCTCTGGAAAAACACGTTTCCCGACCCTTTGCCTCGGCATTTTTTTAATCAGTCGCCGCGAAGTGTACAGGCAGTAGGTATCAATTTGCACGTAGGCCAGGCGAAGTACGCCGGAGCTATTTTAAAAGAAATAAGCCAACAACCAGGGTTTATTCCCGAAAAAACAGCGGTGGTGTTACCCGACGAAAATCTGTTATTTCCGCTACTGCATTCGTTACCTCCTGAAATTAAGCGGGTGAATGTAACAATGGGCTATCCAGTACGAAGTACGGCCCTTTACAGCTTAATTGAACACGCTTTGGCTCTACAGGAGGAGAAACGCTACAATTCAGTAACGGAGCAATACGAATTTCATCATTCCCAGGTCTTATCGTTGCTACGGCATCCTTACCTCCGACAATTATCCCCCGAAGATTCTGACGACTTGGGAAGAAATATCGAGAAACGTAACCAAGTATACGTTAGTGAGAAGCAATTAAAACAGCATCACCTTTACGCTACCGTTTTTCAGCCCTTGGTGCAAGCTGAAGATACGTTCGATTATTTGCTGCAACTATTGCAAAGTATTTACCAAGGAACAGATAACCAAGATGAATCTAGCGATCAGTTGGCAGTACCACTCTTAGAGCAGGAGTTGGTATATCAATTATCAATTCAAGTAAACCGCTTGAAGGCACTCGCTCAAGAATACCAGCTTAATTTGACCCCTCAGTTACTGGTTAGAATTTTTCGACAATTGATGCAGGGATTACGACTTCCGTTCACGGGCGAACCACTCCGAGGTCTGCAAATAATGGGAGTGTTAGAAACCCGCAACCTGGATTTTGATAATGTTATTATTTTATCTTTCAACGAGGGAGTATATCCTAAGTCTGAGACAGTCAATACGTTTATTCCGGGGAATTTAAGGCGAGGTTTTGGGTTGGCTTCCGTAGACGAACAAGATGCTATTTACGCCTACACGTTTTATCGCTTGTTGCATCGATCCCAACGAGTGCATTTGCTGTACAATACCGCTGATAGCGTAGGACAGCAGGGTGAGATGAGTCGGTTTTTGTATCAGTTATTGTATGAGTCGGATGCTAATGCGGATGGTTCGGTGCAGTTCCCTACTGCTCAGGGAGATTTTGCAGTAAGCCAAAGTAACCTAGGAAGTCCGGTACAAACCATTCCGCCTCAGCCAATCGTCATTCAGAAAGATGCTGACGTGCTTGAGCGATTGCACCGATACACCCGCCAAGCAGATCATCCACCCCAACGAAGCCTGACTCCATCGGCACTGAATACCTATCTCGACTGCCGGTTGAAGTTTTACTATAAATACGTAATTGACCTAAAAGAACCGGAAGTAGTACAAGAAGAGGTTGACCCGGCGGTGTTTGGCAACTTATTGCACCGAGCTATGGAGCTAGTGTATCAGTCAGTAATAACCAATCAGAATCGGACGGTTACGGCAGATATTATTGAAAAGTTGAAAGGGCAACAGTTGGTAAAAGCGGTAACCGCAGCTTTCAAAGAGCATTACAGTCATGAAGATGCTGCTGAACTTAAATTAGAAGGACGTAATCTGATTGTACACGATATTGTACTTAAAATGGCTCGACAGATTTTGGCAATGGATGCTAAGTACGCTCCCTTCGGTATTGTTAGCCTGGAGCGCGATAGGGGAAGGGGTTACTTTTGGGAAACCATTGTTAAGGACGAAGAAGGAAGACCCACTATCGTAAGCTTACGAGGAATTATTGATCGTATTGATCAGAAAGATACTACTATTCGGGTGCTCGACTACAAAACCGGTCGGGATGAAAAACAGACGAAAGATTTAGCAGCCTTGTTCAATAGGGACGATAAACAGCGCAATAAAGCTGCTTTTCAGGCGCTATTCTATGCTCTGCTCTACCGTCAGCATTCGGCCGAGGGACAGATCGTACCCGGATTAGTTAATGCAAAAGATTTATTTAGTCAGGACTTTGACTCTCGAATTTATGTGGGCAAGAAGGCCGTGCATGACTTTGCCGATTGGCAAGAATCATTTATTGAAGAACTGCACACTCTTTTGCAAGAGTTATTTGACGCAACAATAGCATTTAATCAAACCGACGATCTGCGCAAATGCTCATTTTGCCCTTACGCTAAACTTTGTTACTGACTAAAGGAGTCAATCAGCATTACGAAAATGACTTTCTTTTTTTGTTGAATCTCAACGGAAACCTGCGTTATTTTGTGGCTGTTACCAGAAGAAATTTTTTTCATCTAACCTAAGATAGTATGTCAGCAACCAATGGAATAGGTATATCAGAAGATCGCCATGCGGATAATCAAAAGAATTTGATACTTCAACGACGATTACTATACTACGCTCATCACCCTCAATTTATTAGCCATCGGATTGATCAGCTTGAACAAGAAACTTCGTTAGAGAAAATAATCGAGAATAGCTCGGTAGCTCTTTCTCTCAGCGGAATACTATTAGCATTTGTAAGCAACCGGCGGTGGCTCTTACTTTCTTTGCTAGCTTCCGGACTGTTTTTTCTAAAGAAAGAACCAAAAGATAACCAAGTTCAGCAACTGTTACAGAAACAAGGTTACCGATCAGAGAAAGAGATACAACGAGAACGGCAAATTCTTCAGGCTCTTCGTGGTGATTACGATGCTATTGGTGCTTCAGACCAATTGCCGGAAGGCCGGGTTCGCCAGATTGTTAACAATCTAGATGTATAATTTTTAGTGACATTCTATAATTTCGGTCTTTATCGGCAAATTTGTCGTTTACAACGCACTTTCCTTACATAGGTTTTTCGGTAGGAATTTCTTGTTTGACATCCGTAGTGCTGTAAGCTGGGCAAGTGTATTTAGGGGCACAAGCGTATGAACCCAGTACTATTGCTAAAGCGATTAGTAATGTATTTTTTTTCATAACATTCTTTATTTTTTTACAAATATACAAAAAATAGTACATATGTAAAAATAATATGAAACTTGTTATGTTTATATCATTAAGTTACAACCTCGTATTTCA
>JGI12210J13797_10895110_pt1 | contig 15310 bp, 10 predicted proteins | sample ElkSlonscriptome_3_FD_13797 | JGI IMG/M metagenome (IMG submission 13797)
CTCTTGGAAAGGCGAAGCATTCCCGGCAAGCCCTGCCTTGCAGCTAAGCGCTTTCCGACTCGCTGAAAGTTACAGGATTAACGACGGGGTACACTAGAACTGCGTCCCGAACGAGAACTGAAGAAATTGTGTTTCGTCGCCCTCTCGATCCTTGAGAGGCGTCGAAATATTCAGGATGATCGGACCCACGGGCGCCTCCCAACTCAGCGAGAGGCCGGTAGAAGCACGCACGAGATCGGTATCGAAGGCGTCGAAATCTGTGAAGACGTTACCGGCATCAACGAACCAGGCCATCCGCGTTCCGCTGACTTCCACAAAGGGCAGCGGGAACGCGATCTCGATCCCGCCTGTCGCCTTGAAGTCGCCGCCTACCGACCGGCAGAACTGATCCTTCGGGCCGAGAGTATTGTCCTCGAAGCCGCGTACGTCGGACACGCCGCCGGCGAAAAAGTGTTCCCAGAACGGCAAGCCGGTGTCGAAGGTGACGATTTCATCGACCTGGCACAGTCCGGAAAGACGCTCGGGCTCGACCGGGTTGGGATCGATTTGATCCTGTCCATCGTAGGTTTTGCCATACGAAACATCAGCCCGAAGTACGAACGCGAAATCGCCGCCCAGCGGAAAGAACTTGCGGCCGCGGTACGCGGCGGTGAAATATTCACGCGTGCTTCCGGGCAGCGCAACGTTCAGGCTCAACCGGTTGAGGGACCCGCGCGTCGGCGTCAGAAAATGGTTCCGCGTATCCCGACCCCAGCTTCCGTTGATGAAGGCCGTCTCGATCCTCCGTTCGCTCGAACTCAAGAATCCGTCGCCATCGGTGTCCAGCGTGACCGCAAGAGGCCGCGTGACCGCAAACTGGAACTCGATCGGACTGTTAGGGTCGTCCGGATCCGACAGGACCGGCACAAGCTGGCCGATGCTGATGTCCTGGCTACGCACGCTGGCCCCGACCTGAACAAAGTCGATCTCCGAGACCGGGAATCCCAGATTGGCGCCCAGAGCCACCTGACTCGTCGAGAATGCGGAAATATTGGCACGCCCCTGGTTGAACTCCGAGTAACTTGCGAAATACCCCAGGGAAACCCCGTTGTCGGTGAAATACGGGTTTGTGTAACTTAGATTCAGGCTGCTTGTGATCGAGCTACGGCTGATCCCGAGGCCGATCGTGCGACCCGACCCCAGGAAATTCTCCTGGCGCACGGATATGGAAGCGATCAGGCCCTGTAACTGCGAAAATCCCAGGCCGACCTGGAAACTGCCGGTCGAGCGTTCTTCGACGCTGACAACCACGTCGATCTGGTCTTCGCTGCCCTCGACCGCGGGCGTTTCGACGTTGACGTTCTCGAAATAACCGATCCGCTGCAGACGAAGTCGGGAGCGGTCGATCGCGGCCTGCGAAAACCATGCACCTTCGAACTGGCGCATCTCGCGCCTGAGCACTTCATCCTTGCTCAAGGTATTGCCGCGAAACTCGACGCGCCGCACGTAGACGCGCTTGCCCGGCTCGACGAAGAAAGTAATCTCGACCGACTTGTTGTCGCGATCGATGCGCGGAACGGGATTGACGTTGGCGAATGCATAACCGAAGTTGGCAAGCACCGAAGTGATGGCCTCGACCGTCGCCTCGACCTCCTTGCGCGAAAACACCTGACCCGGGTCAACCCTTACGAACTTCCGGAGCGTTTCCTCCGACAGCACGAGATCACCAGTCAACTGGACGTCTTCGACGGTGAACACTTCGCCTTCGCGAACGTTGGCCGTGATGTAGATGTTTTGCTTGTTCGGGCTGATCGAAACCTGGGTCGATTCAATGGCGAAATCCATGTAACCGCGGTCGAGGTAATAGGCACGAAGCCGCTCTAGATCGCCGGATAGTTTCTCGCGGGTGTAATTGGTGCGGCCCTTCCAGAACATCAAACCGGATTTCTCGTCCGATTCGAACTCGTCGCGCAACTCTTTTTCCGTGAACGTCTCGTTGCCGACGATGTTGATGTGGCGAATCTTGGCCTGGTCTCCTTCCTCGATCTGGATCACGATACTGACCCGGTTCCGATCCAGTTCGGTCACCTGCGGGTCGACTTCGACAGCGTAGTGACCCTGATTGAAATATTCCCGCACCAGCTCCTGCTGGATACGATCGATTGCAAGCTCGTCGAACACTTCGCCCTCGGAAATTCCTATCTCCGACAGCGCGGGCAACAGCGACTCGGTGGGGATCTTGTCGTTGCCGTCGAGCTGGACCGAGGAGATTGCCGGCCGCTCGACGACCTTGATGACCAGAATGTCGTCTTCCCGGCCGATTTCAACCTGCTCGAAGAAACCGCTACGATAAAGATCCCGAATACTCGATCGCGTCAGGGCCGGTGTCAGTCGCTGGCCGACCTCGACCGGCAGAAAACTGAACACGGTGCCTTCGGAGATCCGCTGCAGCCCGTCCACACGGATTTCGTCGACCGTGAATGTCTGCGCCGAAGCGCTCAGGCTTACCAGAGCCAGCAGTAAAGGCAAAAATCTCATCGAAACCCTTTCATCGTTTGATGCGTGGCGCGTTCTCGCGCGCGCAGTTTATTGAACCAGCCGTAATATATCGTTAAATATCGCGACGCTCATCAGCCCCAGAACCATCATAAGGCCGATGCTTTGCCCGATCACGTGACCGCGCTCCGATACCGGACTTCCCTTGATCCATTCGATCAGGAAGTACAGCAGGTGCCCGCCGTCGAGAATCGGGATCGGCAGCAGATTGATGATCGCCAGCGACAGGCTTATCAGGCCGAGGAAGAACAGAAACCTCGAAATACCGAGACGCGCCGAATCGTTGGCCAGCTGTGCAATTGTAATCGGTCCGGACAAATTGCTCAAAGATGCGCTGCCGGTGATCATTCGTCCCAGGATCCCGACCGTAGCCGCGGTCAGTCGCCAGGTCTCTCCGACGGCCTCGCCCAGCCCATGCACCGGGCCGTACTGCAGCACCGTGAATACCCGCTCCATCTGCCGCCGTGCTTCGGGCCCGGGTTCGCCGGGCACGATCCCGATGACCATCCGTCCATCGACTTGCTCGGGCACGATCTCCAGTTGCCGGTCAATGCCGTTGCGACTGATTTCCACTCGCACGGATTCACCCGCAGATGCCGCTTCCGGTATGAGTTGCACAAGCGTTCTCCAGCCATCGACGGGTTGTCCGTTAATCGCGACAACCCGGTCGTCCGCGCGGAGTCCTGCGCGCGCGGCCGGAGAATCATCGGTTACCGCTCCGATTACCGGCGGCAAGTCGACACGCCAGGGCTCCATGCCGAGTTGCTCAAGGATCCGATCCTCGCGAAAACTCTCGTCCAGACGATCGAGCGGCAGGGTCACTTCGCGCCGGCGTTCCTGAGGGTCCTCGACCAGCATCGAGACCGGGTTACGGTCCAGCGCCTCGGGCATCAGCGCGAGCACGGCATGGGTCCACGTCTCTACGGAATTTCCGTTGACCTGAAGAATCCTGTCGCCGTGCTCCAGTCCAGCGACCTGGGCTATACCCTCCGGATTGCCGACGATAGGCCGGGATTCCGGAATGCCGATCATATACATCGCCCAGAAGGCGGCGACCGCAAAAATCAGATTGAAGATCGGGCCGGCCGCCACGATGGCCGAGCGCTTGGCCAGCGACTTGCGGTTGAACGCCTCGGCGAGTTGATCGTCCGGGACTTCGGTCTCGCGTTCATCGAGCATCTTGACGTAGCCACCCAGCGGGATGGCACCGATGACGAACTCGACGCCGTTTCGGCCCTTTCGGCGCCAGAGCGGGGTGCCGAAGCCGACCGAGAAACGCAGAACGCGCACACCGGCACGGCGCGCCACCCAGTAGTGGCCGAACTCATGAAAGGTCACCAGCAGGCCCAGCGCCACGGCGAGCCAGAAAATTGATCCGAGAATTTCCATTGATGTTTGAGGTTCCTTGGCGTCGAACGTTCCCGGAAGGCAGACACCTTCCGACGGCTCGGGTCATGCGCCGATTTGCAGCCACCATAGCACCAGCGCAAATACCGGTGCCGCAGCCGACAGGCTATCGATGCGATCAAGCATTCCGCCATGACCGGGGAGAAGGGCCGAGGTATCCTTGAGCCCCCGATGACGTTTGAAAAGGCTGATCAGAAGATCGCCGCAGATGGAGAAGGCAACCAGTGCGACGGCCGTCAGCGCCGCCGCGGCCGGCGTCAGCGGAATATCTGGCACCAGCCGGCTGAAGATTGCTGCGGCAAGGATCGACGCAACGAGCCCGCCGGCGGCACCGGACCAGGTCTTGCCGGGGCTGATTTTAGGCGCTAGTTTGGGTCCGCCGAATCGATGCCCGCTGAAAAATGCGCCGATATCAGCAGCGGCGATGATCAAAAGCAAAAACACAACCCGCCACGGACTATAGAAATGCAGCCACGATATCGAGACGAAAGCGGCCAGCAGAATCAAGCCTACTACCACCAGTTTGAGCGGCTGGAACCGTGCACCAGAGGGGCGTCCAAAATCTTGGAATCGCAACCAGACTGCCAATAACAGCCAGCCGGCGGTGGCCGTACCCAGAATCACAGGAACCGCAACCGGCAGATGCGTGGCCCAGATCAGCGCCACGCCGCCGCAGCACAGAAACACTATCCAGGCGACTTGGGCGAAGGAGTGAACCAGACCGGCAAGCCTCGCGCTTTCCCAACCGCCTGCAACGAGCAGCAAAAGGGCAAGAACAACGCTCATCCAGGTCGTCGGAAGCAGAAGAAGCGCCGACAGTACCAGCGCCGCGAGTACCACCGAGGTCAGCACCCGCGATTTAAGCATGCTTTTTCGTCTGGCTCTCGATCAGGCCCCCGAAGCGCCGTTCCCGCCGACTGAAATCTTCCAGCGCCGCATCCAGCTCGGTTTCAGTGAAGTCCGGCCAGAGCGTATCGCTGAAATGGAGTTCCGTATAAGCGAGATTCCACAGAAGATAGTTTGAAAGTCGCCGTTCGCCGCCCGTCCTGATGAACAGATCAGGCTCCGGCTGGCCGGCGAGTTGCAGTGCATTTCCGAAACACGCTTCGTCGATGGTTTCGGGATCGAGTTCGCCGTGCCTGGCCTGCTCGGCAAGTTTTTGCGCGGCCATAACGATATCGTCGCGCCCGCCGTAGCTCGCGGCGATATTGAGCAGCAGGCGAGTATTGTTGCGCGTCATTTCCTCGGCACGCGCCATCCCTCGCTGTAGAGATCTGGAGAACGCCTCCCTGCGGCCGATGAAATTCAGCCGTACACCATGCACGTCGAGTTCGTCGACTTCACGATCGAGCGCGCGCCTGAACAGGCTCATCAGGCGTGTGACTTCATGATGCGGGCGGCGCCAGTTCTCGCTGGAGAATGCATAAACGGTCAGAACACCAATGCCTCGCTCGGCAACCGCGCGAACGATTTTGCGCGCCACTTCGGTGCCGGCCTGGTGGCCATAAGTACGCGGCTTGCCCCGGCGGGCCGCCCAGCGGCCGTTGCCATCCATGATGATCGCCAGATGATGAGGTAATCGTGCCGCGGGCATCGGTTCAGATCTCCATGAGCTCTTTTTCTTTTTCCGCTACCATCGCGTCTACCTGCTCGACGTGCTGGTCGGTCAACTGCTGGATTTCTGTCTCGGCCCGACGCTGGTCATCCTCGGTGATCTCCTTGTTCTTGAGAAGCTCCTTGATATGATGATTTGCGTCCCGGCGAATATTGCGTACGGCGACCTTGCCTTGCTCGCCCTCGTTGTGCACCACCTTTGAAAGCTGCGCGCGACGCTCTTCGGTCAGTGCCGGCAACGGAACGCGGATGACCGTGCCGGCTGAGGCGGGATTGAGGCCCAGGTCGGATTTCATGATGGCTTTTTCTATCTTGCCGACCATCGTTTTATCCCACGCGGTCACCGCCAGGGTTCGCGAATCCTCGACTGTCACGTTGGCCGCCTGCCCGATCGGCACTTCCGAGCCGTAGTATTCGACATGAACATGTTCAAGCAGGCTGGGATGCGCGCGCCCGGTACGAATCTTGGCAAGCTCGGCGCGCAACGATTCGATGCTCTTGTCCATACGCAACGCTGCGTCTTTCTTGATATCTGCAAGCATAGGATTTCCGTTCTGGTTTTTGCGGCGACCGTCCAGTCATGGATTGTAGCAGTACCCATGCGGCCAATATCCGGATACAGGCCGATCCTGGGCGCTGCACGGGGCTACTCGACGAGGGTCCCGATGTCTTCACCGCCGACAAGGCGGGCCAGATTGCCCGGCGCATCGAGGCCAATGACCCGAATCGGCATCGACTGGTCGCGGCACAGCACCATGGCGTTGGCATCCATGACCTTGAGCTTCTGCTCAATGACCTCGTCGTAGCTGATGCGCCGATAAAAGCGCGCATTGGCGTCCTCGGTCGGGTCGGAGGAATAGACACCGTCGACCTTGGTCGCCTTGATCATCAGATCGGCGCCGATCTCGATCGCGCGCAGGCTGGCCGCGGTGTCGGTGGTAAAGAACGGATTGCCGGTACCGGCAGCAAAAATCACCACTCGGCCTTTCTCAAGGTGCCGGACGGCTCTCCGACGAATGTAGTCCTCGCAAACCTCTCGCACTGCAATCGCCGACATAACTCGGGTTGTGGTGCCCGCCCGCTCCAGCGAATCCTGCAACGCCAGGCCATTCATCACGGTCGCCAGCATACCCATGTGGTCGCCGGTAATCCGATCCATGCCGGCTGAGGCAAGGCCGGCTCCGCGGAAGATATTGCCGCCGCCGATCACAACGCCGATCTGGACGCCGGCGTCCGCCACTTCGGCGACTTCCGCCGCGATTCGACTGCTGACCTTCGGATCAATACCGTAATCGTGCTCCCCGAGCAACGCCTCACCGCTGAGCTTCAGCAGAATTCGACGGTAACGGGGTGACTCCATGTCCGATCCTCGGGTGTTACAGCTTCAGCTGCCGCGGGCCTGCTGCATGACTTCGGCGGCGAAGTCGCTTTCTTCCTTCTCGATGCCTTCGCCGACTTCGAGGCGGACGAATTGTTTCACCTTCGCGCCACGGGACTTGAGCAACGCGCCGACTGTCTGATCCGAATCCTTGACGAACGGCTGGCCGACCAGCGTGATTTCGGCCAGGTGCTTGTTGAGGCGCCCGACAATCATTTTCTCGATAATCTCCGGCGGCTTGCCGGATTCCTCGGCCTGCGACCGGAGAATGTCTTTTTCCTTTTCCAGCACGTCGGCCGGGACAGCATCGGCATCGACGAACGGCGGATTCAGCGCCGCCACGTGCATCGCGATATCGCGTGCAAGCGCTTCATCGCCACCATCCAGGGCGACAAGGACGCCAATGCGGCCGCCGTGAATGTAACCGCTTATCACTCCGCCGCCGGCATCGACGCGCTGAATTCGGCGGATCTGAATGTTCTCGCCCAGTTTGGCCACCAGCTGCTGGCGACGGACCTCGACGCTGTCGCCGGACTCGAACTCGGCGTCGGCAAGCGCAGCAACGTCGTGGTTGCCGGCGGCCAACGCCAGCTCGGCGACACGATCTGCGAAGGCGCGGAAATTCTCGTCCTTGGCCACAAAATCGGTTTCGCAGTTGATTTCGACCAGTACAGCGCCGCTTGCATCGGAGGCCTCGACAACGGCACCTTCTGCGGCGACCCGTCCGGCCTTCTTGTCGGCCTTGGCCAGCCCGCTCTTGCGCAAGTGCTCGATCGCGGCCTCGATGTCGCCCCCGGTTTCAACCAGCGCTTTCTTGCATTCCATCATGCCGGCGCCCGAGCGCTCGCGCAATTCCTTGACCTGGGATGCGGTGATGCTCATGATTCTTCCTTGTCCTCTGACTTGGTCGCAGCGGCCTTCTTGGCCGGCTTCGTTTCTGAATCGGGCGTGGTCTCCGCCGGCGGCGCGTCGGCCGTGTCGGGAGATGCCTCAGTGGTCTTGGCGGCTTTTTCGGCGTCGTCCGCGTTATTCGTCTTCTTGGCCTCGACTTTATCGTCAGACGATGCTTCCGGGGCAGCGTCCGTCTTGTCGGCAGCCTCTTTCTCATCGGCTTCGGCAGCAGATTTCTTTGCAACCTTTTTGGCGACTTTCTTAGCCACTTTCTTGGCAACTTTCTTGCTGGCCTTCTTCTTGGCCGTCCTTTTCGCCGCTGCGGCAGCTTCGCTGTCGCGGGTATCGACCGGATTGCCTTCGGCGTCGAGCTCGATGAACTCGTCCTTGTCGCCGGCAACCTGCGGCACCGATGCCTTGCCCTCGAGAATCGCATCGGCGGCCAGCTGCGCGTACAGGCGCACCGAGCGAATCGCGTCGTCGTTGCCCGGAATCGCGTAGTCGACCACCTCCGGATTGTGGTTGGTATCGACCACCGCAACGACAGGAATGCCCAGCTTGCGGGCTTCGGCAATTGCAATGTCTTCGTGACCGATATCGATGACGAACATTGCGTCGGGTAGCGAATTCATGTTCTTGATTCCACCCAGGCTCTGCTCGAGGCGATCGCGCTCGCGGGTCAATTCCAGAACCTCTTTTTTGACCAGGCGGTCAAAGCTGCCGTCGGTTTCCATCGCCTCGAGTTCCTTGAGACGATTGATCGACTGACGGATGGTGCGGAAATTGGTGAGCATCCCGCCGAGCCATCGATGGGATACATAGGGCATCCCGCAACGCGCTGCCTCTTCGGCCACCGCCTGGCCGGCTGCGCGCTTGGTGCCCACAAACATTACAGTGCCGCGCTTGCTCGCCATGCGGCTCAGGAAATCAAGGGCTTCCTTGAGCAACGGCAGCGTGCGTTCGAGATTGATGATGTGGATCTTGCCGCGGGCGCCGAAGATATAGGGTTCCATCTTCGGGTTCCAGTAGCGGGTCTGGTGGCCAAAATGCACGCCGGCCTCCAGCATCTGGCGCATGGTTACGTCAGGCATGTTCACTTTCCTTTTCTGGTGCGCGGTCGTCTTCGAATCGGACCGGCATTGGTTTGAACCTCCGCAATTCCCCATCCGGCGACCCTGGGGCCAACCCGACTTCGACTGAACGAAACCGGCGAGCCAAGGGCAACCCCGCCTGATGTGACGGAACGCGTGTGAATTTTGATTTTCCCCGGCAGCGCCGAGCAAATCCCGACAATTATAGCCTGCATCCTGCCGATTCGACAAGCCCTTGTTGATTTTCTGCTTGTCACTTGGATATCGACTCAGACGCGCTCGCGAAAAGCCAGCAAGCATTCCCGGCGAACCCTGCCTTGCAGGAAAGCGATGGCCGACTCGCGGAACGTTTCAGGATGAATGACGGGGTACACTAATATATTGTCTGGTATACATTGATGATATGAGAGCCCCGCAAATGACCTGCAACAAGGCGCAAGCCGCAGGGCACAGTCGCGCTGTGTTCAATGTTTGGAACGCCGTTGCGGGTCATTTGCGGGGCGCCCTTCGGGCGAGCCGCGAAGCGGCCATCTGCGGCGTTGCGCGCTCTTGAAAGGGAATCACGCTTCCGGCGAGCACACGCCTGGCAGCTGAGCGCTTGGCGACTCGCTCGTTTCACCAATTAACACCAGACAGTACACTAGCGCCAGAGAATTGCCAAGGACCAGACTCGCCAATGACCGACCGACGCCATCTCGCCAACGCCATCCGAGCTCTCGCCATGGACGCCGTGCAGCGCGCCAGTTCCGGCCATCCCGGCATGCCCATGGGCATGGCCGATATCGCCGAAGTGCTGTTCAACGACTTCCATAGCCATAATCCCGCAAACCCGGGCTGGTTCAATCGCGATCGATTCGTGGTCTCGAACGGTCACGGCTCCATGCTGCTCTACGCAGTGCTGCACCTGAGCGGATATGCAGTTTCAATGGACGATCTGAAAAACTTTCGCCAGCTGCACTCGCCCACGGCCGGCCATCCGGAGTTTGGCGAGGCTCCGGGTGTGGAAACGACTACCGGGCCTCTGGGCCAGGGACTTGCAAACGGCGTGGGCATGGCACTGGCCGAAGCGCTGCTGGCCCGGCGCTTCAACCGCGACGGGCTCGACATTGTCGACCACTACACCTGGGTGTTCGCCGGCGACGGCTGCCTGATGGAGGGGATTTCGCACGAAGCCTGCTCGCTGGCCGGCACCTGGGGCCTGGGCAAGCTGGTCGTATTCTACGACGACAACGGCATCTCCATCGACGGCGAAGTTCGCGGCTGGTTCACCGACGATACGCCCGGCCGCTTCCGCAGCTACGGCTGGCAGGTTCTGGAAAGCGTGGATGGGCATGATCCCGAGGCGGTGCGCCAAGCAATTGAAGCGGCCCGCGCAGACAAGGACCGTCCGACCCTGATCTGCTGCAAGACCACGATCGGCTTCGGCGCCCCGAACAAGCAGGGTACCGCCGATACCCATGGCGCACCGCTCGGCGACGAAGAGATCTCGGCGGCGCGGGCGGAACTTGGCTGGTCGTCCCCGGCCTTCGAAATTCCGGACGACGTGCGGGCCGGCTGGGACGCCCGCGGCCGTGGGGACGACGCTGAAAAGGCCTGGCAGACCGTGATGCGGCAATACGCAGAGCGCTTTCCCGAGGACGCCGCCGAATTCGACCGCCGCATGCAGCACAAGCTGCCCGATGACTTCGCGGAGCACGCTCAGGCGATCATCGAGAAGATGCAGCAGGACAACAGCACGGTCGCGACGCGCAAGGCATCGGCCATGTGCCTGGAAGCGTTCGGCCCGCTTCTGCCGGAGCTGCTCGGCGGTTCGGCCGACCTTACCGGCTCCAACAACACCAACTGGTCGGGCAGTCGCGACATCATGAGCGCCGACGCCGACAGCAACTATATCTATTACGGCGTGCGCGAATTCGGCATGACGGCGATCGCCAGCGGGCTGCACCTGCACGGTGGTTTCATTGCATATACCGGGACATTTCTGGTGTTTTCCGACTACGCGCGAAATGCTGTTCGCATGTCGGCGCTGATCCCCACCGGGGCCATCCATGTCTACACTCACGACTCGATCGGGCTGGGCGAAGATGGGCCGACCCATCAGCCGATCGAGCATGTGGCCAGTTTGCGGATGATCCCGAACCTCGAAGTCTGGCGTCCTTCCGACAAGACTGAGACCGCCGCGGCCTGGGCCGACGCGATCGAAAGGCGGGACGGGCCTAGCGCGCTGATCCTGACCCGGCAGGGCCTCGCGCACCAGAATCGAAACGCCGAACAGCTGGCCGGCATCCGTCGCGGCGGCTACGTGCTCGGCGAAGTCGACCGCGGCCCGGACCTGATTCTGATCGCGACCGGCTCTGAAGTCGAACTGGCGATGGAGGCGGCCAGAGCGCTGACCGAAAAAGGCCTGTCGGCTCGCGTGGTCTCCATGCCCAATCCCGATCGATTTCTGGCCCAGGATGGCGATTACCAGGCGTCGGTACTTCCCCAAGAGATGACAGCCCGGATCGCGATCGAGGCGGGCGTGACCACCGATTGGCACCGCTTTGTCGGGCCGCAGGGCGCGATTATTGGTCTCGACAGGTTCGGCGCATCGGCGCCGGCGAGCGATCTGTTCGAGCATTTCGGATTGACCGTCGAACGAATCGTCGAGACGGCGGTCGATCTCGCCGGTCACCTGAAAGCCTGATCGCAGCACCGTCTGCAGCGCGGCACGGCGTTTCCCGATCTGGGAACATCCCCGATGTCGTGGTTTCGTGTGGGTTCGTGCGGTTTCTTACTATTACCTTCAGATGCCTGCGGTCGGGACTGTGCGCTCGTTGAACTGCGCGATACGCTGCCCGATGCCAAGGCAAGCCCGCACGTGCGTCGAACGAAGCGCCTGAGGCCTCGCATCCCGTGTAGACATGTCCCCGGAAGCGCCAAATCCGCCCGGTAATTCAGTCGCGGAAGTATTTGGCGGAACGAGACCTCAGCTACGGCACAACACGAATGCCCGGATTTCTGGCCAGCCGGCGGTTGCCTGAGCGGGGTCGACTTTCATTTTCATATATCGCGCCCATAAAAAAACCGCTGGCCGGGGGCCAGCGGTTGTGTTCTTCCAATTTTCGACTTCGTTTACAGCCGGTAGGTTGCGCCGAAGAAGATGAATCGACCCTGTGCATCGTAGACGGTCGGGAAGATGTTGCCGTTACCCGGAGCCGTGCCGGCCGATGTCGACAGCGGAGGATTCTTGTCGAAGATGTTATTCACGCCGGCTCGGAAGCTGAGCTCGTCGGTGAACGCATAGTCGAGCGAAAGATCCAGGTACTGGACCCGATCGAAGCCGCGGTCGATAATATTACCGGCCGAAGCCGCGCCGCCGATATTCTCGACCTCCGAGAACCAGCGCCAGGTGGCCGTGGCCGTAACATCCCACGGGGTCTGCCACGTCGTCAGCATCCGGTGCCGGTATTCTGGCGTTGGTGCACGGCATCCACCCAGCACCTTGCCCGCGCACTCGAGCGGGTCAGCGCCCGGGAAAGCGGTCTGCGACGAGCTGTCGAGCCAGGTCGACGCGTAGTCGAACCGCACCGAGCCCATGCCTTCCATCCCGAGATCCCACAGATCAAGATCGTAGGTCACCTGGAAATCGAAACCACTGGTCTCCAGCGTTGCGATGTTGAGGTTGGTGGCCTGGAACCCGACGCCCGGCGTGCCGGCGATCAGCGAACCACCCTGGTCGCGCGTGATCAGTCCGCAGAACGTTGGATCGCCCGTCGTAAGACAGAGATCCAGGACCGTCGCGGCCGGTGCTGCGCCTGACTGGATCGCATCCGAGACTTCAATATCGAAGTAGTCGATAGACACCGTCAGCCCATCGATCGCCCGCGGCGTGATGATGGCGCCGACCGTGATCGTGTCGGACTCTTCGGGCGACAGGAACGGGTTGCCGCCGATGATCGACTGGGTCTGACCCGAGATGACGTCGGCGACGTTGCCATATTGCCCAGCGGTAACGCCGGTGTTCGCGCATTCAGCCTGGCTGGCAGCCGGATTCGGGCCCGCGCACGGGTCGAAGAAGCCGTTCGGCTGCTGGGTCAGATCCGGCAGGCCGGTGCTGATCGGCGAGAACAACTCGATCACGTTGGGTGCACGAACGGCGCGCTGGAACTGGCCGCGCAATCGAACATCTTCAACCGGCGTCCAGTTCGCGAACACGAACCACGTGTCGGTATCGAAGCTGTTCTGGGTACCCGCACCGTCGGTCTCGTAGTCCGAATAACGATACGCGCCGCCGATGGCGAGCTGCTCCGCGAACGGTGCGCCGTCGACCAGCGGAAGCTGGGATTCGAGGTAGAACTCGCTGACTTCGACCGCGCCCGCGGTCGCAACCGTCGGCCCGCCGACGCCGGTAAATCCGCCGTCCGCCTGGCTGGAAAGCTCATCGGGCGTAGCGACGAGCTCGTCCTTGCGCCACTCGAAGCCAGCCAGGATGCCGGGGCCGGAATCAGCAAACGGCGAAGCGATGCCGAAGCGATCCAGATTGGTCTGGATGTTGCCGCCGAATACCTTCTGCTGCGTCTCGCCCGTCGTAATACCGACGCCGGTCACGTAGTCAAGTGCCGCCTGAGACACCAGCGATTCCCCGTTGGGGCCACGCTGGAAGATGTTGTACGGTACACAGCCCGGGTTGCCGGACCGGCATACCGGATTGCCGTTCTCGTCATTGACAACAAGAAACGCGTCCTGGACGTTTGCAATGACCAGGTCGTTGGTCGAAATATCGACGTCCTGCGTCCGCGCAAACTGTGCGAACAACTCGAAGTCGTAATTATCAGCCAGCGTGCCGCGAATGCCACCAACGGTTCTGAAGGCGTCGTTGTCCAGGCTGGAGCTACGCGGAAAACCTTCGACGTTACGGTGAGAAGCGAAGACCGGGCCGACTTCAGCCGGCAGGTTTCCGTTTGCGTCCGGGTTGTTGCAGCCGAAGACCTGGGCCAGCGAGATCGGCTGCTGGTCCTGGATCAGCGGGTTGTCGCAGTTGATCGTCCATACGGTACCGAACGAGGCCGACGGACCGATCTGCGCGTCCGACGAGCTGTCGATGTAGGTCAGATCCATGAACATTTCGATATTGTCGGTCAGATCATACCGGGCTTTGCTGTAGATCTGGAAGCGTTCGATCGGGCGCTGGATGAAGTTGTCGGCCTGGAAGTTGAACGACGTTTCCGGGGTAGTGGTGAACGGTTCGCCAACAAAGCGCAGCGATCCGTCCTCGTTCTGGAACACGTCGTCGCCGACTCCAGTCGAGAAGTTCGCGAATCGACGGAAGTTGCTCGAGCCGACGCAGCCGAGACCGCGGAAGCTGAATGCACCACTGGAAGATCCGAGCTGGCACGCGCTGTGGACGCGTTGGTCCCCGCGAAGCTGGTTGAGGTTCTCGTAGTTGATATGTGCGACCACGTTGCCGCGGCCGTCGGGCGTGTTCGCGCCCATGGTTACCGAGAGCTGGAGCTCGCGGGAATCGGCGAACACGGAACTGGGAGGAGGCTGCTGGGCGGCCGTCAGAATGCCTTCCATCAGGCTGCTGTCGTTGGCGGTGTTGTGGAATCCGCCCTGCATGTCAATTTCCAGCCCCTGGAAGTTGTCCTTGAGAACAAAGTTCGCGACCCCGGCAATAGCGTCCGAACCGTAGACGGCCGATGCACCGCCGGTGACGATGTCGACGCGCTCGATGAGCTGCGTGGGAATGATATTGAGGTTGGCCGTCGAGGTTGCGGAATCTCCGAACGGGAGCCGCTTGCCGTCGAGCAGCACCAGCGTGCGAATGGCGCCCAGACCGCGCAGGTTCAGGGATGCCGTACCGGTCGCGCCGTTGGAGACTTCGGAAGCCTGGCCGGCAAATACCTGCGGCAGCTGGTTGGTCAGGTCCTCGATGCGGGTGACACCACGCGCCTCGATTTCATTCTCGCCTACCGACAGTATCGGGTTCGGAGCCTGAATATTCGGATTGGTGACCAGGCGCGAACCCGTGACAACCATTCTTTCGATATCAGGCGCGTCTTCAGCCGTTTCCTGATCGTCCTGATCCTGGGCTACGGCCATCATCGGCGCAATGCCGAACGCCAGGCCGGCGATTATTGGTGCCATTCCGCGCCAAAGGGGCGTCCGGCGATTTTCGATTAGTTCGGACTTCACTGTGGGTATACCTCATTATTTGTCTCTTCGGATTTTGCTTATCCGAGTGAATTTTGACCGCAGACCGGCGCGTAACAAGCAACAAGCGCAGGCCTTAGGGCACCCTGCGGGAATGAGCATAACGCCGATTTAACCGAATATCAACAAAAGCAGAAAAATTCTTTAACACAGGCTTGTGACGCGCAGGTTTCACGCGGGAGATCGAGCAGGAGAAACA
>JGI12210J13797_10221526_pt1 | contig 15309 bp, 15 predicted proteins | sample ElkSlonscriptome_3_FD_13797 | JGI IMG/M metagenome (IMG submission 13797)
CGATGTCGGTGCAGCTGGTGATCCGCGCCCTCGCATCGTCGGGAACGGTGAAGCCGCGGGACTCGAGGACCAAGAGCAGCGCCTTGGCTTCGCCCTTGGCCTCGCCCTCGGCCTCGCCCTCGGCTCGTCCCAGGGAGATGTAGCGCTTGGCGAAGTCGCTGATGTAGGCGTCGGTGCTCACTCCCATTTCGTCCTCCAGGGCTTTGCGGGCGTCCTCGCTGAGGTAGGCCAGGATGAGGTCTGCGTACAGGGTAGCGCGAACGGGGTCGGTCGCCGCAAGGTCTTCGGAGGCGGCCAGCGCGGTGCGGCCCAGGTCCTCGGCGCCGTGCTTGTTGCCGTGCGTGATGACCGCGAGGACGGCCAGCTCGGGCAATGCCCGCGCTCGAGCCGGGTCGAGTCGCTCGGGGATCTCGGCTGGGCCGATGACCAGCGGGCGCAGGACCATGCGTCCGCGACCGAGGTCGATGGGCTTGGCGCACCAGGCCGCGGTCTTCTCGTCGTCGGTCACGACCACCAAGGTGGTGGGGCACCCCAGCCGGAGACGAACGCCGGCGACGTAGAGCGGCCAGGTGGCGAGCTTGTCGTTGTCGGGCCGGAGCTGGACCTCCACGATGAAGGCCTCGCGGGTGGTGGGGTCGCCGTGGTGGATGAGCACGGTGCCATCGGCGGTGTACTCGGGGTAGTCGACCTCGCGAACGGTCTCGGGCGAGGGCAGAAGCTCGAAGCCGTCGGGGACGTCGAGACCGAGCAGCTCGCGGACGAGCACGGGGACGAGCGAGGGGCTCTCGGTCAGGAGCTTGGTGTAGCTCTGGTGCTTGTGCGAGGGCATGCGGAGCGGGGTGGTCGTAGCAGGGGTACCACGTGGAGTCCAACGAGGAGCACTGGTACTTCGAGGTCCACGTGGCGGGGCGGCCATGCCATCGAGATGGTGGCCAACACGTGGGCCGTTGGGCCACCTCATGGCCCGTGGGCTGGCCGGAGCCCGACTTCATGTCGCGAAACGGCGCGCGATCACTTCGTCGAGCCTTGGCATCGACCTGGCAACGGGTCGACAGCTCGATGCCGGCCAGGTCTCGGCCAGGACTCGGCCAGGACTCGGCCAGGTTCCGTCTTTCGTCGCGCGTTTCGGCGCAGATCGGAGTCGTCCCGGGCTTCGCCGGCCGCGGCACGTCGTGCAGCGAACACCTGGCCGAGGGCATCCGAGCCCCCTAGCGCCGAGCTATCCTGCGACGCTCGGCCCTGCCCTCTCCACCCCCACCTGCTTCTCGAGCACCCCCACCAACGCCGAAACCAGCGCCCGCTCCGTCGCTTCGAGCTGCCCGACCCGCGTGCTCAGCTCCCGCAGCTCGTGGCGCATCGATCGCCCAGCGGGGTCGGCCTCGTCGATCAGCTCGATCAGCGACAGCCCGAGCCCACGGGCGAGTCGCACCAGGGTATCGAGCCGCAGGTCGTGGCCGAGCTCTACCTTCTTGATCGTGGCGACCGAGAGACCGCACCGGGTGGCGTAGGTCGGTCGCGTCAGTCTCAGTGATTCCCGGGTGCGCCGTATCGTGCGCCCGAGGTTCTCCAGCATCTCATGGGGTTCCATCCGCTTGCTCTTTTCGTCGATCCCGGTTTGCGGCCGGGGCATGCGGGTGCCGTGGTGCCGCAAACACCACGGCTACGACCGAGGCCCCGACTTTCACCCCGGAGGCCAGGTCCGACCAAAGAGCGGGGCCGAACCTGGCAAGCGACCTTGCCCTTTCGCCCGTTGCGGCGGGCGCCAGACGTTAGCTCATTTCATTCCCAGGTACTCGCGCAGCGCCGCCTCCATGAGCAGGGACATCTCGGTCTTCTCCATGACCGCGCGGAGGCGTAGCTGCTGGAGTACCTCCGGGGGCAGCAGCACGGTCGTCCGCTCGCGCTTCGGCGCCTCGCCCGACGACGCACCTGCGTCGCGGGAGGACCCTCGCTTCGTCGTGCGTCGACCAGCCATCGCCCCTCGGATCTCCGACCCGGAGCATGGCCGCTTTTCGCGCAGCCTTCAATGGCACGCGCCAGCCTGACCGACCGCGAAAGCATACAGACATACAAGCATACGAAGAGCGCGGTGTCCACGGTTGAGGCCGAGGCCCCGCTCGAGCAGGGTATTCGCGAGCCAGCCGCCTGTTCCCGCGTGCCCACGGCGGATCGACGACCGCAGCGCGTGACCTCGTCGTCGCGGATGATCGCGCCCCGAGGCACGAGGCCAGCTCGATGGCGAGGTCGCACTGCGTCGCGGCCGACGAGCACACGGCCGACGAGCGAGCGAGGTCACGTCGGTGGCGCACACGGTCCGAGTTCGTCCGCTCGCCCGGCTGGTGAGCAAATTTCCAAGGGCATTTGGTGACCGGTGGTTCGCCGTGGACAGGATCTTCGTGGACCACCACGCGATCGGAGATCGCCGTCTCGTAGACCCGGGCGATCGTGGTGGCTCGCAGCGTAGCCCTCCTCGGTCCGAGGGATCCCGAGCGTGAGCTGGAAAGGCACGGTCCGCTCCGCTAACCCGAGATCAGTTGTTGGCCCGGCGTCGGGCTCGAGGAGAGGTACACGATGGACGATGACAGCGCAGGCCATGACCGCGGTTGTCTCACCCGAGGGGGCGATCGACCCGCGCACGTGACCAGGGAGGGTGGCAGCAATCACCCAGGACCCAAGGTTGGCGAGGGCCGCACTCGATCGGCTCCCGTGACCGCCAAAGGCGGTGCTCGTCGTCCCGAGGAGCCCAGGTCACCCGGCGACTCCCGCCGTCCCCAGGCCACCCCCACGCCGGAGGACGACCACGCTCGGCCTCAGGCCGAGCTCACGCTGCCGCGACAGCTCGAGAGTGCCCACGAGCAACGAGGCTCGGTCGCGCTCCGCGACGTCGCCCCCGACGACATCGCCGGGTGCCTCCGGTCCATGCTCGGGCTGGACCCCGACCAGCCGGCTCCGGGCGAGCTAGCGGCGCGGCTCAGCCGACCCGTCCCGCTCATCGTCGCAGGGCTCGACGCGGGCGCCTGGATCGCGTGGTGCCTGGCCGGCCTGCCGCTCTTCACCGGGCGGCTCCCCACCACGGCGGCGGCCCGGGGCACCGTGAACCGGCTCCTCGCCACGCTGGGCATGCTCCGCGCCAAGGGGCGGATCAGCCGCGCGTCTCGCCTGATCAGGACGTCGCGCAAGATGATCCGCGCGTACCTCGTCACGTCCAACCTCTACCCGTGGGAGGACGCGATGCAGCGGTGGGGGGTCGACGATGTCAGCCGGTGAGACGCGGGAGACGTCCGTCGCCGCGGTCGCGCTCATGCTGCGCGCCGCCGTGGGGGCCAGGCTCGATCGGGCTGGGGTGGGCGAGCTGGCCGCGAGCCTCGGGCGGGCCTTGCCCCCGATGACGGACGCCTTCGACTCCGCGGGTTGGATCGGGTGGTGCTTGGCCGGCTTGGCGGTGTTCGAGCACGGCCCCCCGACCAGCCGCATCGCGGTGCGCGAGGCCATCCGCATCGTGGCGGTGCTGACGATGCTCCGCACCGCGGGCAACCTCACCCACGCGGCGCGTCAGCTCGGGACGTCTCGGCGCTCCCTCCGAGAGCGCCTCGTGTCGCTCGGGTGCTACCCCTGGTCCGAGTTCCTCGCGTCGTGCGAGTCCCGGCCTCACGCCGCCTGGCGGCCCCCCGCAGCTCGAGAGTGAGCGCTACTCCTCGGGCACCTCGTCGGCTTGGCCTCGCAGGGCCCGGTCATCTCCATCGCGGTGTGCGCGAGGACTTGGGGACCGTGTAGAGCCCGGCATTCTTCAGATACCCTCGCAGCGAGCGACGGCTGTATCCAGGGCCTTCGCCATCCACGTGACGTTCCCGGCGTACCGCTCGAGCGCAGCGAGAAGCACGACCTATCGCGCCGCGGCCAAGACCTCGGGGAGCGACGGGAGCTTGCCCGAGAACAACTCGAGGCCCACCAGAGCCCATGCCGAGAAGTTGGCCACGTCCACCTCGTTGGCCACCCAATGCGGGGAGAGGGGGTCATCCTCGAGAGCCTTCCTCTGACTGGCCGAGGGGTTGGCGAACCGATCCAAGAACGCGTTCAGATGCGCCAGCGATCGTTGCCGGTCATCCCCATGCGTTGATGCCGTGTCTTTCTCTTTACTCATATCGAGACCAACGATGCCAGTTCGTTTCGCTCCGTGAGAATGGTATTCCTCTACCCTGGTCGGGTAATTGGGTACTCTCTAGGATGGTCGGGTACGGTCATGGGTGTAGAGCAGTGGACCGTTCGCCCGGCCGAGGGCCGTCATCCGTCGAGATGATCTGAGGCTCTCGAGCAGGAGGATACGCATAGTGGTGTGGCGCGCAAGGGTCTCGAGCGCACGACCTTCGGCTCGAATGAGCAAAAGTACGCAACCTGGGGATCCTTCGGTTCAAAACGAAGGGACACCGAGTCCGTGAACGTGGTCAGTTCTTCTCCACCTGTTCACGACCTCCATTCCTGTCTCCAAGGTCTCCGTAACTCAAAGTGGTCAGAAAACTGACCACCTCGCCAGCGAGGATGTGCGGGAGGGCGACGAGATCCGGGCCGACACGAGGATGTTCGTGAGCATCCTCTCCGCGCAGGTGTCTCCTCCGCGTTTACACTCTGGGTCGTCAAATGACGGATGACTCGGCGAAGAACCATCTTCTTGCGGAATTGACGCAGGCAACCCTCGCGCTACTCCAGAACCCCGGTTTCCCGTCCCTGAAGGAAGCTACCAAAGAGTTGAGGATGGCGGTCCCCCGCGCTGCGTTTCATGCATCAGAGGGAAACGTGACCCGGGCCGCCAAGCTCTTGGGCGTCACTCGCGTCACGTTTCGCGATGTGCTCGGCGGTTCCCCGATACAGGTTTCGCGGAGCGCACGCGAAACTCTGTCGATGCATGAACCGTTCGACGATCAACTCTTCCCGTTCGTTAGAGTCCTATGGCCCGCGGAGCCATCTGAGGCCTGGGCTTCGCAGTACGCGGCTTGGCTGGTGGAGATCATCATTCCTCGTGTGCTGTCGACCGGCATGAAATGTGTGAACCTGGAAAACTGGGATCAGATGACAGCCGTGCCGCGCATGAGCACGCTAAGTCGAGTCAACTATCTCATCCAAGAGACGACATCCCACGCTCCCCATGGGAAGGGCGATGAGATCTCGGCTGGTGCCGTGTTCTACGCTCCGCATGTCCCGGTCGCCGGCTTTCTTGCCCCTATTGTGAATATAGCCCCCGTGCCAGTAAGAATTGCGACATCCGTCCATGAAGTCGAGACGCACGCCGCCGCGCTGTTCAAGAAAGCAGGGGTCGCCGTTCCTGCTGAACTGTCTCTCGACTGAAGATGAACCCCAGTGGTCCAGAAATCGACTCGAGGGACTGAGGGAGTATCTGCGATTGACCTGGTCGTCTTGATAGCATCGAGTTGCAACGCAAAGCCACTCCATCCAGTAGTGAGCCCGAGGCCGCACCGAGCAGTAGCGGCGATCGAGGGTGTCGTTGCACTGGAGGTACTTCATCGGAGGGCCTCGGTCGGGAGCGGTAGAGGAGCTTGGCGGCCTCAGCGGTACAGCACGGGCGCGATGTCGTTCAGCGTGGCGTCGAGCCCTCGTTCGCGGCGCGCTGCGGTCTTCGACAGGATCCGCTCGTACGTCTCGATCGACAGCGCCTCGAGCACGGCCCGCATCTCTGGGGCCTTCTCTCGGCGCGCGTGCTTCTTCGCTTTGATGGCCGTGATGAGTGCCTCGTAGCGGGGCTTGACCCGCTTGACCATCTCGCGGCGGACGGCCTCGTTGTACTGGTCGTGCCCGAGGTGTCTCGGCAGACCCATCGCGTCGGCGTCCTCATCGAGGACGCGCTGGAGCTTCGACTCGTACCAGCGCTGATCGGCGACGGCGTTCGCGTTCACGTACTGGATCCGCGTGTCTGCTCGTGCCCGTCGAGCCGCATGCCAGCGGTACGAGCAGCTGTTGCCCTCGATATAGTGCGACGCATGCCCTGCGACGGATGTGGACCCGAACTTCGTCGGCTCCGGGACTCGAGGGCGCTCATCCCTGCACGCGTTCGCGAGCATGGTTCCTCCTCGATCCTCGAGATGGATGCCGCTGTGCTGGCAGACTCGCGTCCCATCCGCGCGAGGTCGATGCGTGGTCGCTCCGTCCTCGTCCTGGAGCCTGCGTTGGCGCCGGCGCCCGGAGCCGTTACTGCCAAAGCTCGCGAGCAGGCCGAGGCCGAGGCCGAGGAGGATGGGGTGGGCGGGGCTCATGGCTGGTCGTATCCGGGGAAGCTCGGGACGTCGGTCGGGATCGGGTCGCCGTCGATGTCGGCGGAGGGATCACCCGGCTGCCACATCGCGATGTCCATGAGGACGGCTTCGCCGGCTGGGGTGAGGTGAACGTCGCCGTCGTCAGGGCTGAACCATGTGGCGTCATAGCCCACGTTGAAATTGGACCCGCCGAGATCGTGATCGAGAGCGTTGTGCAAAACCACGGCAATATAGCGGCAACGAGGAAGGGCTTGATTCTTAGGTTGTTGAAATCATTGAATTAATTAGCGGAGGCACACAGGAATCGAACCTGCCCAGGATGCTCCTCGCACCCCACACCGGTTTTGAAGACCGGGGACAGCACCAGCACGTCGAGTGCCTCCACGAGGGGCGGCCGGGTCGGAGCTTTGGGCTCCGCTCGGCCGATGCATGCGCAACAGAGCTCAAGGAACGCAGGGCTCGCACGTCCCGCGGTCGTCGGGGTCGTCGTAGACCCGGTCGAAGACCGACGGCGTGCGGGACTGAAGGATGAAGCGCGAGGTGCTGCTGGCGCTGCCGAACAGGTCCATGGGCAGCGGCCGGAAGTTGTAGGTGGCCGAGACGTCCATGATCTCGGCGACCGAGATCAGCGTCTCGTCGCTCGGCTCTTCGTCACCGCCGTCGTCGGTGCCCGAGCCTCCCTCTTCTTCGGCCATCGGCTCGTCGGCGGCGCCGAGGCTCACGTCGGGCGGAATGTCGCCGGCGTTGAACTCGCTCCACAGCATCTCGTCGTTCACGAAGTCGTACGCGAAGCACCGACAGCGCCACTCGGTGGTGCTGGGGCTGTTGAGGCACGGCGAGTCGTCGGGCGTCTCGCTGCCGGGCTCGACGCACGCCGCGGCCGTCACGACCTTCTCGGACGGATCGAACTCGAGCATGAACGCGTCGCGCCGGTTCGCGAGGCGGATCTCCTTCAGCGAGCCCGTGCCCTCGAGATCGTACTGGATCACCGACCACACCCCCGTCTCGTCGAAGAGCTTGGGAGTCGGAGGATCGTCCTTGCACGCCCCGAGGGTCACGCACAGACCCAGAGCGCCCAACATCGGGAAGATTCGAGAGTTTGGCGTGGACATGAGCGGGATGGACGCACGCTAGCACAACTGGGCCACGCTCCGGTACGCACGCTCACACCCGCCGCCACGCCACCAATCGACGCTGGAGGGCCATGAATCCGCCCGAGGAGGGGATGTTCGGCCAGGACGTTGACACTCCAGGGGCGCATGCTTACGTTCCGCCGCGCGGTGTCCGCAAAACGCGATTACTACGAGGTCCTTGGCGTCCCCCGTGAGGCCGACGCCAGCCAGATCAAGCGGGCGTACCGCAAGGCGGCGATGCAGTTCCACCCGGATCGCAATCCGGGGGACGACGAAGCCGAGGAGCGCTTCAAGGAAGCGGCCGAGGCGTTCGAGGTGCTCAACGACGCCGAGAAGCGCCAGCTGTACGACCGCTTCGGCCACGAGGGCCCCTCACGGGCGGGCTTCTCGGGCTTCTCGGGCTCCGACGAGATCTTCAACCACTTCGGCGATCTCTTCGGCGACCTGTTCGGCAACCTGGGGTTCGGCGGCCGCGGTCACGGCGGCCAGCGGGGCGGCGACATCAAGGTCCAGCTCGAGATCACCTTCGCCGACGTAGTCCAGGGCGCCAACCGCGACGTGGTCGTCCCGCGGCGCGAGGCCTGCGAGACGTGCGGAGGCAACGGCGCCAAGCCGGGCACCTCCCCCGAGTCCTGCCGCCACTGCAACGGCCGGGGGCAGGTCGTCCACCGCCAGGGCTTCTTCACGCTACAGACCACCTGCCCGGTGTGTCGCGGCGAGGGCCGCATGGTCGCCGATCCCTGCCGCGATTGCGGCGGCACGGGGGCGGTCCAGCGCGAGACCACCCTCACCGTCAACGTCCCGCCCGGCGTCGACGACGGCCAGACCCTGCGGATCCAGGGGCGCGGCCAGGCGGGGCCCCAGGGGGCGCCCGCCGGCAACCTCTACGTCGTCCTCCGGCTCAAGCCCGATCCCCGCTTCGTCCGCGACGAGTACGACATCCACAGCAAGGTCGAGATCTCGATGTTCCAGGCCGCCCTGGGCTGCACCATGGAGATCGACACGCTCGAGGGCGTCGATCAGGTCGACATCAAGCCGGCCACCCAGGCCGGCGAGGTCATCATCCGCCGCAGCCAGGGCATCCCGGTGCTCGGCGAGCGCGGGCGGGGCGACCACCACGTCCACGTGGAGGTCACCGTCCCCGAAGACCTCACCAAGGAAGAAGCGGAGACCCTCCGGCAGATGGCCGAGGCCCGCAACGAGCACGTCACGCCGCCCCGCTCGGGGCTGTTCAGCGGGTTCCGCAAGCGCCGACGAGGCTGAGGCGCCCGTGTCCGCGACCGTGCCTCGCTGCCGTCGCACACCACGCCGGCCCCCCGGGGCCCGAGGGCACGCTGGCGTCCCGGTACGTGCTCCGGGCCGGCGCAGCGGCCCGCCCCGCAGCGGCCCGTCCTGCGGCGGCCCGTACTGCGGCGGCCCGCTCCGTCGTGGCCTGCCCCGTCGGGCCCGGGCGCTCGCCCGCCTCGCGCTGGCCGTGTCCCTGGCCGCCAGCGCCTGCTCGATCAACCGCGCCACGGGCCGGCTGCAGCTCACCACGCTGTCGGAGTCGCAGGAGATCGAGCTGGGCCGAGAGAACGACGCCCAGGTCGTCGCGGCGCTGGGGGAGGTCGAGCCCGGCGAGCTGGTGAGCGAGGTCGAGCGGGTGGGAGCGGCGCTGGCCGGGCAGTCCGAGCGAGCCGGCCTGCCGTGGACCTTCCGCGTGCTCGACGACCCCACCGTCAACGCGTTCGCCCTGCCCGGCGGGTTCGTCTACGTCACCCGGGGCCTGCTGGTGCACCTGTCGTCCGAGCACGAGCTGGCCGCGGTGCTCGGCCACGAGATCGGTCACGTCACCGCCCGCCACGGGGTGGTCCAGCTGCGCAAGAGCCGGGTGGCCGCGGCCAGCGTGGGCGTGTTTCGAATCATCGATCCCAACCTCCGGCACGTGGGCGGCGTGGCCGCGAACACGGCGGTGCTGGCCCTGCTCGCCCACAGCCGCGACGACGAGTACGAAGCCGACGCGCTGGGCCTGCGCTACACCGCGCGCGCCGGGTTCGAGCCGGCCGCCACGGTCGGGGTGCTCGGGCTGCTGGCGCGGGTGAGCCGGGTCGGCGACGACGAGCGGATCCCCGACTGGCTGTCGACCCACCCCGATCCCGAGCTGCGACGCTCGCGGGTCCGCGCCGCCGCCCCCGGCGAGGTGCCGGGGCCCGAGCCCGCGTTCTTGCGCCGGCTCGACGGCGTGGTCTACGGCGACGATCCGCGCGACGGCTTCCTCGTGCGCTCGACCTTCGCCCACCCCCGGCGCGGCTTCGCGGTCGACCTGCCCGTGGGGTGGTCGGCCGCCCACGAGGGCCCCCTGGTCCAGGCGTCCTCCGACGACGACGAGGTGTTCCTCGTGGTGCTGCCCACCGAGGCGGAGTCGGCCAGCGCCGCCCTCGAGGGGTTCTTCACCGAGGATGGCTTCGAGCGCGGCGAGAGCTGGGAGGGCGAGGTCGGCGGGTTCCCGGTGGCATCGGCCGGGGTGTCGCTGGCCAGCGCCCGGGGCACGCTGCTGGGGCTGCTGGCGTTCGTCGACTTCGACGGCACGGTGATGGCGCTGATGGCCCTCGGCTCGGCGGAGCGCTGGGAGACCCACCGCGAGGCGGTGGCCGCGTGCTTCGCCAGCTTCCGGCGGATCTCCCCCGCGCTGGGATCGGTCGAGCCCCTGCGGGTGCGGGTGCGCGAGCTGGACCGCGACACCACCCTGGCTCAGCTGCACGCCCGGCTGCCCTCGGCGGTCGATCTGCCCACGCTGGCCCTGCTCAACGCGGTCGAGCCCGACCAGCCGCTGGCCGCGGGGCGGCTGGTGAAGTGGGTGGAGGGCTGGGTCCCCGGCGCCGATGCGCCGTGACCCGCCCGCGACGCTCAGGCCTCGCGCATGAACGGGTAGTCGAAGTCGCGCGCGGGATCGAAGGTCTCCTTGATCGTGCGCGTGGAGATCCATCGAGACAGGTTGAGCGCGGAGCCAGCCTTGTCGTTGGTGCCCGAGGCCCGGGTGCCCCCGAACGGCTGCTGCCCCACCACCGCGCCGGTGGGCTTGTCGTTCACGTAGAAGTTGCCGGCGGCATGCCGCAGGGTGGTGACCGCCTGGTGCACGGCGTGGCGATCGCGGGCGAACACGGCCCCGGTGAGCCCGTAGGGGCTGGTGGAGTCGCACAGCGCGAGCGCCTCGGCGTACGTGGCCGCGTCGTAGACGTGCACGGTGAGCACGGGGCCGAACAGCTCCTCGCACATCGTGCGGTACTTGGGATCGCTGGCCACGACCACGGTGGGGCCCACGAACCATCCGCGCGAGTCGTCGACCTCGCCGCCGAGCACCTCCGTCACGCCCTCGCCCACGTCGGCCTTGGCCTGCTCGATGGCGCCGCGGAGCTTGCCGAAGCTGCGGGCGTCGATCACCGCGCCCATGAAGTTGCGGAAGTCGGCCACGTCGCCCATCTGCATGCGGCCGAGGCCCTCGGCCAGGCCGGCGCGGACCTTGGGCCACAGGGTGTCGGGCACGTAGGCCCGCGAGGCCGCGGAGCACTTCTGGCCCTGGTACTCGAACGCACCCCGCAGCAGCGCGGCGACCACCGCCTGCACGTCGGCGCTGTCGTGCGCGAACAGGAAGTCCTTGCCCCCGGTCTCGCCCACCAAGCGCGGGTACTGGCCGTAGCGGGCGATGTTCTCGCCCACCGTGCGCCACACCCCCTGGAACACCTCGGTGCTGCCGGTGAAGTGGATCCCCGCCAGGTGCGGATCGGCGAGCACCGGGTCGCCCACCTCGGCCCCCGATCCGGGCACGAAGTTGATCACCCCGGGGGGCAGCCCCGCCTCCTGCAGGATCTCCATGATCACGTGCCCGGAGAGCACGGCGGTGGAGGCGGGCTTCCACACCACGGTGTTGCCGACCAGCGCGGGCGCGGTGGGCAGGTTGCCGGCGATGGAGGTGAAGTTGAACGGCGACACCGCGAACACGAAGCCGTCCAGCGGCCGCGACTCCACCCGGTTCCACACGCCGGGCGGCGAGATCGGCTGGTCGGCCATGATCTGGGTGTAGTACTTGACGTTGAACGACCAGAAGTCGATGAGCTCGCACGCGGAGTCGATCTCGGCCTGGTGGACCGTCTTGGACTGCCCGAGCATGGTGGCGGCGTTGAGGCGGTCGCGCCACGGCCCGCGCAGCAGGGCGGCGGCCCGCAGGAACACGGAGGCGCGCTCCTCCCAGGGCAGCGCGGCCCAGGCGGGGCGCGCCTGCTCGGCCGCCTCGATCGCGGCGCCGACCTGCTCGGCCCCGGCCTTGTGGAACGTGCCGAGCCGATGCTGGTGGTCGTGGGGCATCACGATGGGCCCGGTGCGGCCGGTGTGCACCGGCTTGCCCCCGATGATGGGCGCGGCCTCCACCTCGTCGCGGCTCTGACGGGCGAGCTCTTCCTTGATCGACGCGCGCTCGGGCGAGCCGGGGGCGTAGGCGCGGACGATCTCGTTGGTGGGAGCAGGGGCGGAAAACAGGCCGATCGACATGTGGGCGTCCTCGTGGTGCGGCGGTGCGGTTCAGGCTCGGGGCGACGAGCCCGGAGAGCGGCCCAGCGGGCCGTCGCTCGACCCTACGGCGCGGCGTCGACCGGCCGCAACGCCGAGGCCGAGCAGCATCAGCCACGCCAGGCCGAGCTCGGTGTGAGGCTTCTCCATGGCACAGCCCCGCGAGCTGGGCGTGGTGGGGGGCGGCTGGACGGGCTCGGCGTCGATCCGCGGCGGCTCGGCGGGAGCGGCGGGGTCGGGCTGGGGCTCGGTCGGCTCGCGGTCGTCGTCGTCGGGCGGCCGACCGGCGCCGAGCACCTCGAGGTCCTCGGCCGCGGAGCGGCTGCCCCGCGTGCGCGAGCACAGGTTGTCGCTCCACTCGCCGTCCTGGTCGCGTTGCGCGTACACGACATACTTAGCGCCGACCTGGTAGGTGCGGCCGCAGGTGGCGGAGTGTCGCGCGGTGATGATCTCCACCTGCGGCCCGATCGGCCCCTTCCACACGCGATCGACTTCGAAGCGATAGCGCGCCTGCCGGTCGTCGGCGCTCATGCCGAAGGGGCGTGCCTCGAACACCGCATCGGCGTTCTCGAAGGCCTCCTCGGGCGCCGGCGGAGCGATGCACGAGCAAGCGCGGGCCACGCGAGGCGCCGCACACCACCCCAGGGCCAGCCCTACGACCAGCAGCGGGCCGGTCGAGAGCCGAGTGCATCGCCGACCGAGGGAGCGGTGGAAGGCAGCGGACCGTGACGCGAAGCGCATGGCGCGAGCCTACGTCGCGCCCCTGGCGGCTGCCACCCCTGGCCAAAGCTCGGCAACTGGCCTACACACGGCCCGTCGCGCGGCCGGCAGGGTGCTGGCGCTCGAACTTAGGAGGCGATGCGATGCTCACGGTTGCAGGAGTCACCAAGGCGTATGGAGGCCGCACCCTCTTCGAGGAGGTCACCACGACCTTCGACGCAGGACACCGCTATGGCCTGACCGGGGCCAACGGAGCGGGCAAGTCCACGTTCATGAAGATCCTGGCGGGGGAGCTGGAGCCGGACACCGGCGAGGTGGTGACACCTCCCCACAGCCGCATGAGCATGCTGCACCAGGATCACTACCGCCACGAGGAGGACCGGATCCGCGACGTGGTGATCATGGGCAACGCCCGGCTGTGGGCGGCGATGAAGGAGAAGGACGAGCTGCTCGATGCCGGCGAGATGAACGACGAGATCGGCATGCGCCTCGGCGAGCTCGAGGTCGTGATCGCCGAAGAAGACGGCTACAACGCCGAGCCCGAGGCCGAGCAGCTGCTGGTGGGCTTGAACATCCCGGTCGAGGAGCAAGAGCAGCCGCTGCGCATGCTCACCGGCGGCATGCGCCTGCGGGTGCTGCTGGCCCAGGCCCTGTTCGGCACCCCCGAGATCCTGCTGCTCGACGAGCCCACCAACCACCTCGACCTCGAGTCGATCCAGTGGCTGGTGAACTTCCTGCGCGGCTACAACGGGGTGCTGGTGGTGATCTCCCACGATCGCCACTTCCTCAACGAGGTGTGCACCGACACCGCCGACGTGGACTACGAGAACATCATCCTCTACCCGGGCGGCTACGACACGATGATCCGCCAGAAGATCCAGTACCGGACCCAGGCGGAGAAGGGCAACGCGGCCAAGAAGAAGAAGGTGCTGGAGCTGCAGGACTTCATCCGCCGCTTCGGGGCCAACGCCAAGAAGGCCAGCCAGGCCACGTCGCGGCGCAAGCAGATCGCCAAGATCGACATGGTCGATCTCAAGCGATCCAACATCCAGCGGCCCTTCATCCGCTTCGAGGTGGGCACCCCCAGCGGCAAGCTGACCCTCGAGGTCGACAAGATGAGCAAGTCGTTCGACGACGACGTGGTGCTCAAGGACGTCAGCTTCACCCTCACGCGGGGCGACAAGCTGGCGGTGGTGGGCCCCAACGGCATCGGCAAGACCACCCTGTGCCGGATCCTGGCCGGGATCATCGAGCCCGACCGCGGCAAGTACAACCTGGGCCACCAGGTCACGGTGGGTCACATGCCGCAGCAGCACGAGGAGGGCGTGTCGAAGGAGGACACCAAGACCGCCTTCGAGTGGCTGTACCAGTGGGACGAGAAGTCCACCGTGCAGGAGATCCGGGGGCTGCTGGGGCGGATGCTGTTCCCGTCGCAAGACGCCGACAAGCCGGTCTCGGCGCTCAGCGGTGGTGAGACCGCGCGCCTGCTGATGTCGAAGCTGACGCTCACCAAGGACAACCTGCTCATCCTCGACGAGCCCACCAACCACCTCGACCTCGAGTCGATCCGGGCGCTCACCGAGGCCATGCAGAAGTACGAGGGCACGATGATCTTCGTGAGCCACGACCACTACATGGTCGACGACGTGGCCACGTGCGTGCTCGAGCTGAAGGGGGAGGAGGGCTTCGACTTCTTCCCCGGCCGCTACAGCGAGTTCCTGGCCAAGACGGGCCGGCGCGCCGGCGACCTGGCCTGATGGATCTCGGCCTGCCGCCGACGTTCGTCGACGCGCGGGAGAGATTTCACGACCGCTGAGCGGCCCGAGGGATCAGAGCGGTCCGCGGCCCGGGCCGCTCGGTGCGCGCAAGACCTGCGTCGCACGGCGCGCTCGGGGTCGGTTTTGACGCGAGCGCGCGGGCGCGGAGGTCATAGGGTGTCGATGTGACCGACCGGAACGAGACCCTCCCCGTCGTTGGCGACTTCATGACCCTCACGCCCTGCACGGCGGACGAGGGGCTGAGCATCCTCGATGCGCAGGACCGGATGAACGCCAACAACATCCGCCACCTGCTGGTGACCCGCAACGATCACCTGGTGGGGGTGCTGAGCAGCCGCGACGTGGATTTCGCACTGTCGCTGCCGGGCGTGGTCGCCGAGCGGCTGTCGGTGTTCCAGGCCATGACCACCGCGCCCTTCACCTGCGGGCCCAAGGCCTCGCTCGCGGCGGTGTGCCAGGAGATGGAGGCCCATCGCTACGGCTGCACGATCATCGTCGACGACGGGCTGGTGGTCGGCATCTTCACCACCACCGACGCGCTGCGGGCGGTGCGGTCGCTGGCGACGGGCGAGCCGGTGGAGCGGATGGTGAACCCGTCCCACGTGGTCGAGCAGCCCAAGGTCCGCCCTCACATCGAGCACGCCGTGCGGGCGGGTGACCGGCTCGGCAACAAGGTGAAGCCGTCGGCGAAGCAGGGGCTCATCAGCGGCGCCGGAGGCTGAGCGCCCAGAGGCGCTGAGCGTCGGAGGCTGAGCGCCCGGTGTGGCTGAGCCCGGTGTGGCTGAGCGCCCGGTGTCTCAGTCGAGCACGGAGGGCAGCTCGCCGGGCTTGGCCCGCGGCCCCGGAGGCGCGTCGCGGGCCGGCCGGTCCTGG
>JGI12210J13797_11085481_pt1 | contig 15302 bp, 11 predicted proteins | sample ElkSlonscriptome_3_FD_13797 | JGI IMG/M metagenome (IMG submission 13797)
CGCGCTTCAATGGTTCCCAGTAAATGCGGTCCTTTTCCTGTTCGGCGCGGACTTCCGCGTCCAGGGCTTCGCGCAGGGCGGGAAGCTCGCCATTCATTACATTTGGTTTAAACGTAAGAAAAAGTCAAGGGGGGCGCACCGAACTTGCCGAGAAGCTCGTCGAACGTTTGGACTTTCCCGAGAGCGATGAGATGCAGACGCTCTCACTCCCGGCTTCCGCATGGGCGTGCTGCCCGACGTCCCTAACGCCTGCCTTCAGCCGGTTTCTAACGTTTGGCCCGTTCAGCGGCCATACTGGCTTTTTGCTGATGCCCGGCCCGCCAATCGAGCGGGGTCAACCCGGCTGACTCACGGAATTGCCGATGGAAATGCTCGACGTTTCGATACCCACAAAGCCGGGCCACCTCGACAACGGGTAAGAGCGTGTCCCCAAGCAGATGGCGACTGCGTTCCAGACGCATTCTGGTGAGAACTTTCACCGGGCTCTCGCCGAATCGCTCCCGAAAATGCTGAAATAAGGTATAGCGCGACACCCCGAATTCGCGGCTCAACTCTTCGACATTCAACCCCTCTTCCATCCGCGAGCGCATGGCGGCCACCACCCGGTCAGCGAGCGGCAATTCACCCGGGGCGCTCTCGGGTTCATACCGGCAGAACGGCGGGAGCGCTTGTAACTGCGCCACAACTTCGAAGCGCGCGGACGGGTCCTCTTGTTTCGCCAGTTTCATCATTTTGCGAAAGGATCGCTGCACCGCTTCCGGGTCAACTGCCTGAAAGTGTACCGTGTCGGGCCCGAACCCAAGCAACCCGACATAGGACTGGACGAGCGGGCCATCCAAGCGCATGGCATAGAGCTCTGCACAGCGCTCCCCCACGGCGTGATAGTAAAATGGCACGTGAGGTTCGATGAGAAACATCTCGCCCGCCTCGAGATCGGTGAGCGTGCCTGTCCGGGAATAGAATCGCAGCGGCCCGCGCAGCACGAGATGAATGCAATGAAAATCGACGACCCACGGCGAACGGCGCCCCTCCAATTCCATCATGGAAAGATGGGTGGGATAGACCCCCGCCGCCGCCCACTCGCGTGGCTGCGACCAGAACGCCATCCGCACATGCCGCTTCAGACTCATTCGGGTCATCCTCCCAATAATACACAAATGATCAATACATTTCCACATTCTGACGCTGTGAAACGCCTCAATGCTCGCCTAACGTTGCATCCAACGCTTATGCAAGAGACCTTACCACCCATTGACGCGGCGGGACTCCATTCAGGATACAAGGAAGATGGATTCCAAATCATCAATCAACCCATCCTTCCACCCGATCTCATCGACCGGGCTATTCATGCGCAGGACGCCGTGATCGCCGGGGAATATGCGACCGGTCGCGCGCCGCGCAAACTTTATCCCGAGGTGCCCGCCGGATCGGTCGTCAAAATCGACGACCCGCAGATCTCGGATCCCGTCATTCATGAAACGATCAGTCACCCCGCCATCGGAGCTTTTGCGGCCGCCATCACCGGCGCCGAAGAGTTCGTGCAAGTCTGGGGCGTTACCCTGTTAGTCAAGCCGGGCGGCGATTCGAAAACGGCCAATGTCGGATGGCATCAGGACAATCAATACTGGAGCAAACGCTGGACGGGGGAACTCTTCACGGTCTGGCTTGCCCTAACCGAGGTCAACGAAACTTCCGGCCCAATGGTTTTCGTGCGCGGCTCGCAAAGATGGGGCCTCGCCGATGAAGGCCAGTTTTTCGCGGACGACATGTCGGCGGTCAAAGCCCGCTTCCGATCGCGCTTCGATCAACCATGGGAAGAGGTGCTCGATCTGCTGCCCGCCGGCGGCATGAGTCTGCACCACAAGGAATTGGTGCACGGCAGTCATCTGAATCGCGAAGCCACCCCGCGCCGCAGCTTTGCCATCCACATGCGGAACGAACGCTCTTCCATCCTGCCCGATGCCCCGCGCCGCGAAGAAGTATTGTCAACCCTCGAAGATGAAACGCTGGCGCCCGTTGTCTGGCGGGCCTGATATTTTTTACTCACTTCATGTCACAAATGAACGACACCTCAATCCTATCCACGCGCCGTTGCGGCCGGTCAGGTCTCCACCTGCCTGTGTTGACGCTCGGCTGCTGGTATAACTTCGGTGAAGCCGATGCCGCCAGCAGCCGTCCTTCCAGCGAGGAAGCTCATCACGCCAACTGCACCGCCATCGTGCGCGCCGCCTTCGAACGCGGCATCAATCACATCGATCTCGCCAATCAATATGGCCCGCCCATCGGCGGCGCCGAAGAACGCGTCGGACGGATCCTGAAAGATTGGCGCCGGGACGACTGGCTGATCTCCAGCAAGGCCGGCGCGAAAACCGATGAAGGTCCCTATGGGAAAGGAGGCAGCCGCCGGTTGTTGCTCAACAGCCTCGAGGCATCCCTGCGCCGTCTGCAGACCGACTATCTCGATCTGTTCTACCTTCACGGCCCCGATATCGAAACCGATCCGGAAGAAACATGGTCGGCCATGGCCGATGCTGTTCGCAGCGGAAAGGTGCGCTATCTCGGGGTGAGCATGCATCAATGCGGGCACATGGCGCGGGTGATCGCCACTTGCGAACGACACGGTTTTCCCAAACCGGTGATTTCCATCCACAGCTACAACATGCTGAACCGCTCGATCGAAGCGGAGCAAATGCCCATGGCCAGACTTTGCGAATACGGGCTGGGAGCATTCTGTTCGCTCGGCCAGGGCCTGCTCACCTCCAAATACCTGCAAGGAATCCCAGACCAATCCCGCGCTAACCAGGGCACCCCGTTCTTCAGTCGCGAAAAAGTGAAGCCGGCGATCATCGAAAAGCTTCGCGCCCTGCAGGAAGTCGCGACGGCACGAGGGCAATCGCTCTCGCAACTGGCGCTCGCCTGGATCCTCCGCAAACCGGAAGTGGCCACCGCGCTCATCGGAGCGAGCCGTCCAGAACAAATCAATGAGAATGCCGCCGCCGTTTCCAATCTCGAACTCAGCGATGTCGAACTGCAGTCCATCAACACTATTTTGAATTAACATGCATCACTCATTCTTCCTTCTCTTCGCCGCCGGTCTGCTGCCCATGCAGGTTCTGCCTGCCGCTGAGCCAACTACCATTTCCCTGACCGATCGAGTGGTCGTTGAGGATGTCATTCCCCTCGGTATCAATGTGGGAACCAACGACAGCTATTGGAACCATCAATTGCGCAAACAATTGGTGGAAGAAAATTTCGAAGGAACGCTTTATCGCGAAGTGCTCCAGTTCAGCGGGGGCGATGACTTCCTCGAAGTTTGGAAACATGGAAGGACTCCTGATGACCCAGCCGTTTATGTGGGAGGTCAGTATGAGGTGGTCTCGGGTGAAGGCAAAGGGGCGCGCGGTCTCATCCTTTCGGTCGAGCCCGGAACAGACCGAACATTCAAGGTAAGACTCGATCCGCCGGTTCATGCGGAGGAAGGAGCCATGCTTCTCACGCATCTGATTGCCGAAGGAGCGATCGATTCGCGGGGTGGAGTCCGCATCGGAGAAGATGTCGAATTCGTGGCGGATTCTGCACCGGAGTCGTTCGGCTCCCATTCCGTCCGCCTCGATAGCGACAAGGAAAATGCCATCATTCGCGTCTTCCCAGGAGCGCATGGCCGAATCGACATGAATGACGATTGGCGTCTGCGGTTCAGACACAAGGCGGATGGAACTCCCTCCACCGTGCGGGTGCATACCGAGGGGAAAGGTGAAGAAGTGTCGGTGCAAGCCAGTGAAGAGTGGCAATGGTTCGATGGGATGGTGCCCGTCCGGGGGATGGGACCTCCCGCGAATGAAGATGATGATTTGAACTATCTTCGTTTCATATTTGAACCGGTCGAAGGTCGAGTCCTCATCGACGACATCGAACTGGTGCGCACCAGCGACACCAATCCAACCCGATTTCGCGATGAAACAATCGAGGCCTTCCGCGCTGCCAATATCGGCATGATCCGCGCGTTACAGGGATCGCACCAGACCGTCTCCAATACCATCCGTCCGCGACTGCAATCGGTGCTCGGAGCGGACTCCCGCTTTAGCCTGCATGAGTTCTACGAATTCGCGGAAGCCATTGGGGCCATCCCATGGTTTTCCCTTCCATCAACCCTCACGCGAGAGGAAATGTCCGGCTTCATCGAGTATCTCGCAGCTCCCGCCGAGACCGGTTGGGGTCAATTGCGCGCAAACATGGGGCACCCCGATCCATGGACGCAGACCCTTCCGGGTGTGGTGATCGAATTTGGAAATGAGCTTCATAACTTCGGCGGATTCGGCGGACCCGATTACTGGCATGACCTGATCGAAGCGGGAAAAGCCTCGCCTTTTTATGATCCCAAAATCCAATTCATCATGGGCCATCAGGGTGGGGCGCTCGAGCATGCCCCTAATATGGATGGATTCGCCGTTGGTGGTTATGTCGGTTGGGGGTTCACGGAAAATGAATACGACCGGTATCTTTCCAGTGCGCCTGAATTGTTCGAGTGGGCGATTGCAAACACCATGGAACATATTATCGATGCGGATAGCGGACTTGCTGAGGATCACCGCAGAGCGGCAACGCGCGGCATCGAGCTCGCCATGTATGAAGGAGGATTCCACACGAACTTCGGCAACGGTCCGAATGCGCCACGCAATCAATTGGTCACCTCGGTAGGCGGAGCGGTTATCTACATCAATCGCATGCTCGCGATGTTGGAGAAATATGGCGTGCGGCTGCAGGGCTATTTTGCCACGACCGGGTTTGGTCACAAGTTCAAGGGCACCGGCGCATTTGGAAGTGAGGAAGCCGGTTTCGTGCGGATCTGGGGAAGCATCCTGAACCTCGACGAAGGTAGCGAGCGTTTCCGTCCAGCATGGCTGGCGCTCTCTCTGGTCAATGAAGCGATGCTGCCCGAAATGGTGCAAACCCAGCAGGTCGGTGACATCCCGACGCTTCGATACCACGGACCGATTCGCAACTTGCGAGAGGCACGCAACAATCTGGAGGTCGAGCCGAAGTCGCTTTCCCCCATTCCACTCATACAAAGCTATGGCTTTCGGGACGAAACCCGTCGTTCATTGATCCTCGTGAATCTCGACCCACGAGCCAGCCATTCGATTGAAATCGCCGAAGAAACGCTGGCGTCGCCCGCCTCGGTGGAGATCGGACAACTGGCTGGGAAATCGATCGCCGACCACAATGAACCCGACTGGAACACAGGCTCGCCGGTTGCGGTGAAGCGAATCGCGTCAAAAGCGTTCGAGACCAGCCGAACGCTGCGGCTTCCCCCGCTTTCACTAACGACGCTTCGTTGGGAACGGTGAATTGCGCTGACGCTTCAGGAAGGTTGCGGCGCCATCGCATGTGACAGCAAAAGTCGCGGACTACGGGTCGCCAAGGACGATCTCGACGCCATCCTGCATTTGCGGCATCCTGTTCAGCGAAGAAGCAGTCGTATCGCTGAAAATGAACGGGGTTAACCGCGTGCTCCTGGGCAGAGTCCGGCGATGCCCTTTATTTCGCTCATCCAATCTCCCCCACCGATGGTTGGATGGTCCCAGACTGGCCAATGAACGAGATTTTTTTAGATTATTCGAAGTCCATTTATGAGTCTTCGCCATCATGCCCTCATTTCCAGCCGACGATTTTCGGTCGGCATGCTGGTGCTACTCGCTTCAGGCTTGTTCGTCTCGCCGCTCCCGGCCGCCGAACGTGCGTTGCTTGGCGAAATGAAGCTCCGGCCGTTCCTCGAAAAATATTGTTATGAATGCCACGGCATCGAGGATGAAGCGTCCGATCTCAATCTGAAAACATTCGGCGAATCGACCGGAAAATGGTTGGAGCATCAACGCGTTCTCGGTGATGTGTTATGGGTCGTTGAAGCAGGGGAAATGCCGCCGGCCAGCTTCAAGACTCAACCCGATGATGCGGAGCGCATCGCGGCTGTGGAAGCATTGCAATCCATGGTCGACCAGATTGCTTCCACTCAGAAAAATGATCCGGGACGCGTGGTCATGCCTCGGATGACCAAGGCAGAATATGACCGTGTGATCCGCGATCTGACCGGACTGGAGTTGAATGCCGCACGCTTCCTGCCCAACGACTCTCTGGCAGGAGAGGGGTTTGCAAATGTGGGGGAGGCTCAAGGAACGACCATGGGCGAAATCGAGCGTTTCCTCGGCGCGGCCGGGTTAGTGATGCAACATCTGCATGCTTCACCAGAAACTGGACTCAACTGGTTTGCCCGGCCGCTCGATCCGGCGAAATCCCGTGAAAAATTGGTAGAACGCCAGATTCGGTTGATCGGCGATTGGTATGCGAATGAGCAACAACGTTATGTTGGCGATCATGTCGATTCGTTGAAAGACTCCTTTGATTATCCTCATATTCCATATCTCGAAGCGGCCTATGTTTATCGTCACCGGAAGGCTCTTCACCGGAACGAAGAGACCTTGGCTGATTTGGCCCGAAACTGGTCACCTCCACTCCGGCCGGAGATTCTTGAAAACTGGTGGAATTTATTGAATCGCGATTCTAGCCAAATTTCCCGCCAACTACGGGCTGGGGTGGCGGCCTGGCTCAGCTTGCCCGGCCCTCAAAACGCAGGAAAAACCGAAATCCGGCATCAGATCGACGAGATCATGGATCAATGGGAGCATCTGCATCGCTACTATTCATTAAGCTACCGGCCCGGTGAAAAAGGCAAGATTCCAGATTTACGCGATCAGATGCGAGAGGGCCGCCATCCCTTCTATATCGAGTTGGCGTCCGGGGAAGCAGAATCGGCAGAGAAGCCGGAATACCTTTACCTCCTGGCCACGGATGGCTTGGAAGCTAACGAAGGCGATGTGATCATCTGGCAGAACGGGCGTTTCCTTCTGGAAAACGGGAAAGAACAGCCATTAGACGAGGCAACAACGCTGGAGCGGGTCGATGCCAGCGGCAACGTGATTGAAGAAGTAATCTGGCGTTCGCATCCCGAGGCTCTCGAGTTGCCGGGCCAAACGTTCGCCGTCCGGACGCCCGCCATGATCCGAATTCCGGTGCCTGCCGATGCCAAGGTATTCCAGATTGAAGCGGCTTACGATGAGCGTGTCGACGGAGATCAAAGTGTGCAGACAATTATCTTGAAGCAACCTCTGGAACATGAGGGATTTCTCCGATTTTACCCAGGCACACATGTTTGGGCACCGAAAGATAATCCATCGACCGGGGCGGTTTATGACCATTACTATGACGCTCGTAACATGCTCATCGCACGAGGGTTCAAGATACAACCCGGCAAGAATCTCGAACGTAGTTTGATTGCCTCGCAGATACCCATCAAACCGGAATACCTGGGCGGTCCATGGGACGATCAGGAACTTCTGGAGGTTAAACCTCGAGACACTTACCGGATCGACTTGCATTACCTGGAGTCTATCGCTGCGCCTGCACGGCGGGATCAACTGCGTCGAATGTTAACCGATCTCCAAGTGATGGCCCAGCCCCACCGGCAGGAGTTGGAAGCGCTGGTCCGGCAACAAGGGCAGAGGTTAGCGCCCGACCAAACGCGCCTCGATGATCTGACAGTCGCCCAATGGCCGGACAACATCCGGGAGCGTTACTGGCAGCTCGTTGTCAGTTTGGAAGCGGAGCAGAATCAAATGCGGCAGGCTGCCAGGGCAATGATACAGGATTGGGTCTCCCGAGCCTGGCGTCGTGAATTGACTGAGAAGGAATTATTCAGTTTTCAGGAGATGTTCGAACGAGAATGGGAGCGTGGCGCCCGATTCGATGAAGCGGTCAAGATTCCTTTGATGGCTGCTCTGGTCTCTCCCCATTTTCTCTACCGTTACCAGGAATCTCAGGGCGTCGATGAGCCTTATGCGCTGACCGATTGGGAACTGGCCAATCGGCTCTCATTTTTCCTTTGGGGCTCACTTCCCGATGCCGAATTGCGAGAGCTCGCTGACCGGGGAGAACTGACCGATCCCGGTCTTCTGCTCGCCCAGGCAGAGCGAATGCTGGCGGATCCACGCATCGATTATCTCGCGGTGGAATTCGCCGGGCGCTGGTTGCAATTCGCGGGGTTTGAAGATTTCACCGGTCCCGATACCGATCGTTTCCCCTCCTTCACCCCCGAACTTCGTGAAGCCATGTATCAGGAAGCGCGGCAATTCTTTCTCGACCTGTTTCAGCAGGATCGGCCGATCACCCGGATTTTGGAAGCCGATGAAACTTTCGCCAACGACGTCCTCGCCGAGCATTACGGATTGGACGCATTGGAAGGTTCAGAAATGCGCCGCGTCTCGACCGCGGGCACCGTCCGCGGTGGTGTGATCGGCATGGGGGCCGTGCTGACCCGTTATTCCGAACCGCTCCGCACGAGTCCAGTCCGCCGGGGGCATTGGATTTACGAGAATTTGATGGGGTACCCCATGCCGGAGCCGCCGCCCAATGTCCCCATGATCTCGCAGGACGATGTGAACGCCGAAGGCCAATCCGTCCGCGAAGAGCTCGTTAAGCATCGGGAAGATCCGAGCTGCGCCTCTTGCCATAACAAGATCGATCCGCTCGGTATTGCCTTGGAAAACCTCGATCCCATCGGAGCCTGGCGAGAGACCGACTCGGCTGACCAGCCGGTGCAGTCTCACGACACCACCCACGATGGGGTGGAGCTGGCTGGGGTGGAAGATTTGCGCACCTATCTGCTCGAACATCGTGAGGCGTTTATTCGCAATTTTTGTGAAAAACTCCTCGGTTTCGCCCTCGGCCGTGCCGTTGTCCTGAGCGATCTGCCGTTGATTGAAGAAATGGAAAGCGCGCTGGCGAATGATGACTATCGTTTCAGTGCTGCTTTGAAACCGGTCCTGACCTCCCCGCAATTCTTGCAGCGACGCGATGAGCGTCCTGTCTCTAAACCCCTCGCGACCCAGTAACCTCATGAAAATGTCCTCCGATACCTACCATTTTGACGGGAATAAAATCTCTCGCCGCAGCGTCCTTCGCGGATTGGGGGCCACGTTAGCTCTGCCGTGGCTGCCGAGTTTGGCGTGGGCAGAACAGAAAGCAGCGGCAACCGCGGGCTTGACAGGACCGCCACGGCGATGGGGCATGTTGCTTTTTGCCAATGGTGTCCATCCCTCCAATTGGTGGGCCAAAGGTGCCGGGGCGAATATGGAACTCAGTTCGGTGCTGCAGCCGCTTGCGCCTTATCGTGAGGATTTGCTGTTTCTCAACAACCTGAATGTCTACGGCAACACCTCGCCAGGGCATTGGCCGATGTTCACTAACTTTCTTTCCGGTGCCGAATTGACCTCGACCCCTGTTCCAAACGCCGCCGTTTCTGTGGATCAATTCATGGCGCAACGTATCGGGAGCCAGACCCCCGTGCCCAGCCTGACCATGGGCTGCGAACCCGCCAGCTATGGCAGCGGCGGTGGCGCCCCTTCAATCTATTGGACGACGATGTCGTGGACCTCCCCGACCACCCCGGTGGCGCCGGAGATTTTTCCCGCTCAGATTTTTGACCGGCTCTTTGATGTCACGCGGCTTAAACAACATGCCAGCGTTCTCGACAGTGTGTTGCAGCAAAGTAAATCACTCGGCACAAAACTCGACTACCATGACCGGCAAAAGCTGGACGAATTCATGACCAGCGTCCGCGGCGTGGAAGCCCGGCTGCAACGTGCCGCCAGCGATCAGCGCCTGGAAGGCTGGCAACCAACCCTCCAGAAGCCGAACATGAAACGGCCTTCGGACGAATTGCCGCAGGATGTCCGGGAGCACATGCAGATCATGATCGACCTGATGGTGCTAGCTTTCCAAATGGACAAGACCCGGATCGCGACCCTGCTCCTCAATCGGGATACTTCGAAGATGAAATTCGGTTTCCTCGACGGGGTCGGTAACATGCCAATGCACGCCATCTCGCATCATGGCAACAAGGAGGATCACATCGAACGTTACCGGCTCATGAACCAATACCACGTGGAAATGGCAGCCGGCATGGTACAAAAGATGAAGGGGATCGACGAGGGCAACGGCTCTTTGCTTGATAACACCATGCTCTTGTTTGGGTCGAATATGATGGATGGCCACATCCACGATGGCCGGAAATGTCCGATCGCTGTGATTGGCGGGAAGAATTGTGATATCCAGCCGGGCCGGGTGCTCGATTTCCAAGGTGAAGAACAGACCAAACTCTGCAATCTGCATCTCGCCTTCCTTCAGCGTATGGGTGTTCCGGCGAAACAGTTCGGGAACAGCACCATGCCGCTGCCGGAGCTGGTTTGATTCTCCCTCGTCTACGACAGCTTAGTGAGTTAGGGACGAATCATCTTCGATCGCCCATTGAGTGGGTGAAGCTGAAAGAGGCCGCCGCGCGCGAGAATGTCTCAGCCCGGAACACCTGGCGCGCCTGATCGAANGCCACACCGGCGCCTCATTTATCGAGTTCATCCAGCGAATGCGCATCGATCACGCCCGCCAGCTCCTTCTCGAAACGAACCGCACGATCCTCGACATCGCCCTCGATTGCGGATTCGGAAGCCACGAGCCCTTCATCTGTGCTGTGATCGATCACGTCGTCGTGATTAGCGTCTTGACCGAGTGTTCCTTCGTCATGTCGCCGCGAAGGTAGTCCTCGCAGATCGGTTTCCAGTCTTCTTCGCCATAACACGCCAGAACGAGCGGCCCGGTCATGCGCACCACACCCGCGGTGGTTGGACGAAATGTCGTTGTGGAAACGAGAAGCGGTCGTTCGGTGGATGTTAGATTGCCTTCAAGATGGAAGGTCTCGCCGGGTGCCAGCTGGCAGGAGGCCCAATGCGGATCGTCGCGTGTTGTTTCGACCCAGGATGGAAGAAACAACCGGATCGCGAGCGTGGTCGCTCCCCGGTTGGTCAAGATCCAGGCCGCGCGATGAGGATAGAGGCTTTCGATCTGCAGATGGGTGGAGCCGCGTCGCCAGTCGCCGGGTAGCCCGAAGGGAAGACACAAGGTTCCATCCTCTTCTTCCAGCACCTGGTATTCGCACATGCGGGAAAGCCCCTCGGCGCCGCGCATGGTGCAACACCAGTGCGATTCGGAGGTGGAAAACGCGAGTTCGGTTTCCCCATCCGCGCCCGGGCAATTGTCACAGCCGAAACCACCATTCGCCCGTTGCCCATGCCCGAGCGCATTGAACCAGGTGAGCTGGGCGTGTTCGAGGTAGATGGGGTTGCGTGTATATTGGAAGAGATCCATGGCGACCATGAGAGAGTCGACCATGGCGCACGGTTCCGTCCAACGCGGACGATCGAACCAGTTGTAGTTGGCGTAGGTCTCGGTCCAGGCGAGGTCGGTGTAGAGTTGGTAGCGGGACTCGACTTCCGTCCAGAGCCCGGGTTGATCCGTCATGCGCGACCAGCGGATCAGGCCGCGCAAGGCCGTGAGGGTGGCGTGCGTCTGCGCTTTGATCGCTTTCAGATCGATGGCGAGGAAGCGGTCTGCCATGGGTGCGATCAACGATTGGAATTCGTCGGTGAGATCGAACGCTTCGCAGGCATCAATCAGTCCGGTCATCCCGATCGCGAAACATCCGACGTCGGTGGAGAGAATCCATCGCCCGACCTGCTTCAGATGGGAACCAGAATAGGCGCCACCCGTTTCCCGTTCGGCCGGGTCGATGGGATAATCTTCGTAAGCGCCCGCCGTCGGCAGAAAAAGCTGCTCGATGATCGGCATCGCCAGCGCACGAGCATCATGGGGCGCCGCCCACCGCCATCCAGCTTCCGACGCGCGATGCAATTCGGCCAGGGCTTGTAACATCCATCCATGCGAAGAGAGCTGCTGTTCACTGATGCCGTCCGTGTAAATCTTGCCAAAATACCCCTTCTCATTCACTTCTTCCGCCCAGCGCGCCAGCATGCCATCGAGATAACGCGGGGGACGTCCGGTGGCCTGCGCCAGGAGCACCCATCCCAGCAGCGTGCGGCCCTCTGTGTCGCCCGGCCATTTTCCGGCCTGCCTTTCCCGCTGATAGACATTGTGCGGGTAATACTTGGTTTCTTCGAGTCGGGCGTAGTTGCGGTTGAGACGGGTCCAGAGATCGGCGGCAGGGAGAAATGACATGGCGGCATCCACCTTAGTTCCGCCAGAGGCGACGACCAGTCTTGCGTGACGCATGCCGTTGCGTCAAGTATCGCTCGTGACTTCCATGGCAGACATCGCGCGGCATTTACAGCTTTCGACTTCGACCGTTTCGCGGGCGTTATCCCGCCATCCGTCCATTCCGGAAAAGACCCGGTTGCGCGTGGAAAAGACGGCCTCGGCGCTGGGGTATCGACCCGACCCGATGATGTCCCAGATCGCCGCCCGCCGCTGGTCTCGCACGAGTGCAGAACCAAGGGCGTGCATGGCGTATATCGTTCTCGGAGCCAAGGTGAATCGTCGCACCCCTCATTGGAAAGGGGCCCAGCGTGGAGCGGCCTCTTTGGGCTATCGCCTCGAAGGATTCTCCGTGGAGAACATGGATGCCTCCAACCATCTCTGCCGAATCCTGCGAGCGCGTGGCATCCGCGGCATCATTTTCCGGCATGCGACCGCCAGCGCCCGGCTGCCGGACTGGGATTGGTCGGCGTATTCCGTGATCTGCTGCGGCGAACCGCCAGCCGAACATCCGCCGATGCACACCGTCGAGCTTGCGATTACCGATAATCACCAACGCCTCGCCCGGGAATGCCTCGCCCGCGGAATCAAACGTCCCGGGTTGTTGTTCGCCGCCACGCCCTGGCTGCGCTCGGAACACCGGCGCCTCGGAGGACTCACCACTCCCTTTTTGGAAGCCGGTCTTGCTCCGCCGCCATTTCGATGGTGGAACGAGGAAAGCGCGACCGAGATCAGCAAGTGGCTGACCAAGGTAAAAGCGGATGCCGTGATCACGATGTTGGTCCCGCAGGCACTCAAGCTGAGGGATGCCAACATCATCGGGCAGAAAGGCCTGCCTTACGGTTGCATGCAACTGAACCCGGACGATCCACGAGAAATCGCGGGGGTTTGCAGCAACTTCTCCGGTGTTGGCGAGATGGCGGCGCGCCTCTGTGAAATGAGCATCCGCCAAAATCGTCTCGGCTTGCCCGAGCAACCTACCCTGACGCAGGTCGTCAGCGATTGGCGCGACGGTGGGAGCTTGGGATGAGCAATGCAAAAAAGGGGCACGCGGCTTCTCACCCGGGTTTTCGCGGCAACGAGTCCCCTTCGATCCACCTACCATCGACCAGCATGGTATGTCGCCGGGCGGGGAGTCCGTAATCCTGACGGCGAATTTGAAAGTCGAGCATATCGATGGCCGCGGTGGCCCGTTCTTCCAGGCTCAAGAGATTGCCCGCAGCGCTCGGCACACCCGGTTCTCCGACTCCTTTCAGCCGATGCTCCCACACTGCGAGGCTCGCCCATGGTAAGGTCGAGAGATCTTTCGGGAGAACCATCCACAGACCGGTGTAACCAAGCAACAACGCTTCGGGGCTGAATTTGCGGACGGCATCCCATACGGGCGAATCAGGCTGAATCCGCGCCGGAATTTCGAAAACGGATGCCCTCTCCTTGGCATGAGTAGCCGCATACTGAAGAAAAGCGCCATGCTGTCGTGCATTTTCCCGGCTCAAAGCATCGGTCTGTTTGAGAAATGCGACCCGGTGGTAACCGCGATCTGCCATTCGTTGCAACGTGTTCTGCGTGTTGCTGAAGGTATTATCGAGAACCCGGTGCGTCGGGGGAGCGAGCATCGCTTCATTGAACGCCACCCAGGCGCAGAGATCCCACTTCACTTCCTTCCACCATGCAGCCTCCGAGAAGGGCGGCTTTTCGAACCGATTCAGCAGGACACCCTGCACCACCAACGCCCGCAACTGTCGGTTGAGATCACGAGCCGTGTCTCCACTTCGCAATCGAATCAGACTGAGCCCATAGCCGAGTCGATCCGCATTGTCGGCGAAGAACTGGAATTCCGGGGAATCCTCGCCAAACTCGCTGTTCGCTGCGGTCACCAATGCCAGATTGATCACGGGTTTGCGTGACGAATGCCGCCACCGCCGCTGGGCCAGCGCGGAGACCCCGGGATCGGGACGATAACCGAGGCGCCGCGCCGTTTCCTCGACATGCTTTCGGGTGGCACGCGAGACCCCCGGCTTGCCACGCAACGCCAAGGAGACTGCGCCCTTGGTCACTCCACAGGCATCGGCGATCGCTTGAAGGGTGACGGATGATTCAGAAGATGACATGAGCTAAACAGGTTGAGTGAAAGAAAGGTAGATCACCTCTTTTTCCGCGTGTAGTCAATTATTCATGAAACGCACTTCCCTCCTGCTCACTTGCATTTGCATCTTCGGCCTTGCCCAGGCTCAGGCCCAACTCATCTGGCAGAACGATTTTGAATCGGTGACTCCTGGAAGCTTCTCCGGCGGCACGGCCGTTACGGATGGCACTTCGACACCGAGCACAGATGGAGCGGTCTTTGGAGCCAGCGCCTTGCTCGGCAATGCCTCGGGCAATCGGACCCTGACGGTCTCCGCCACGGGTGGGGTGGGCAACAGTGCGATGGTCACCCAAGGCAACGATCCCGTCGTTCGCAGTCGCGCCACACACGATATGACGACCACGACCACGTTCGATTTCTATTTTCTCTACAATGGCAGCACCACTACCAACAACGGGTTCGTCGGGGCGGGGTGGGCTCGCGCCGATAATCGATCCGGGAACAACGGATCCGGGATCGATGGCAACAATCCCTTCAACACCGGTCAAGCGAACCGGTTTGAAGTCGGGTTGATGAAGACGGGGGTGCAGGACGAAACGAAATTGGCTGTCGGAGGCCAGTTCAATGGCTTCTCGGAACTTTCCTCCGACACGGCCACGCTCACCGCCGGCAACTGGTATCAGATGACATTCGACCTGACCTTCAATCAGGATATCGGCACCCCGGCGGATTCTAACTTCGATGTGGCCAACGTCGCCCTCCTCGACTGGGGCACGGACGGGCAGACGGGCGGAAGCACTCTTCTCAGTTTGTCATCGGCCACCGGGATTGACCTCTTCGCCGGAAACAATTTCGATACCGACAACTTTGGTTACACCTATCTTTCCGGAAACGCGGGGCGTGGGGTTTCCACTTTTGACAACATTAGTGCAACGGCCGTTCCGGAACCCTCCTCGGCCGTGCTGGTTCTCGGGGCATTTGGCCTTCTGATGACATCCTCCAGACGGCGTCGCCTCTGACCGCATCGCGAGCCTCAATGGTCATCGGCCGCCGGGGTTGT
>JGI12210J13797_10051798_pt1 | contig 15294 bp, 13 predicted proteins | sample ElkSlonscriptome_3_FD_13797 | JGI IMG/M metagenome (IMG submission 13797)
ATCAAGCGATTGTCGACCATGTCGATGCTTACTCGGCTCCGCGGCTCACGGAATATTTCGATGATAACCCATGTCGAGTTATCCAAAAAGAAGTCATTATCGAGGAAGTGGCGGGACCGGGCGGTCGCGCCGATGGCCCCCGCGCATTGGGGGTGAAAGTCGAGAGTGAGTTCAGTGTTGGTGAATACGACATCGTGGTGCTTTCGGCTAAAGAAAGCGACGGATTGCAAACCTGGCTCGAACAAAACGGCTATCGAATTCCGGAAGGGGCTGGACCGGTGTTGGGAAGTTATATTAAACAAGGCACCAAATTTTTTGTCGCCAAAGTAAACTTGAAACGGCAGGCCGCCACGGGGTTCACCTATCTTCGTCCGTTGCAAGTGACCTTCACGACGTTGAAATTCAAACTGCCCATTCGGTTGGGAACCGTGAACGCCTCCGGGCCGCAGGATTTATTGATTTACGTGATCACCAAAAAGGGGCGGGTGGAAACTACGAATTACCGGACGGTCAAGCTGCCGACCGGTCAACATTTGCCCTTGTTCGTTCGAGATAATTTTGCGGAGTTTTATCGGGCGATGTTCGATGAGGCCGTGCGGCTTGAGAAGATGGAGACAGTGTTTACCGAATATGCGTGGGATCTGGGCTGGTGTGATCCCTGCGCGTCGGATCCGCTGACGAATGGTGAATTGCGAAAGCTTGGAGCGCATTGGGTCCGGGGCGAGGAGGAAGGTCGTCCTGAAGAGGGACGCGCCTTCATCACGCGTCTCCACCTCCGTTATGACCGCGAACATTTCCCTGAGGATCTCGTCTTCCAGGAAACGCGCGATACGAAGAATTATCAGGGACGTTATGTCCTGACCCATCCCTGGAAAGGGGAGCCAGAGTGCGAAAGCGCGCGGGAATATCTGCGCCGTCAACCGGAGGAGCGGGAGAAAGAAAATAAAACGCTCGCGCGTTTGACGGGCTGGAGTCTGAAGAGCATCCGGCGACGGGCGGCAGGTTATGTCGACCGGGCAACGCCTCCGGAAAGGTAGACGCGGCGACGAGGTGCGAGGGGAGTCAGCACCCGCTGCGGGCTTGCCTTTTACTCGTTCTAACTGCTAACAACTCTCCTTGATGAACGTCGGCTTAGTTTCCATCTCATTCCGCTCCCTCACCCCGCAGGAAATCTTGCGTGAATGCCATGCCGCAGGCGTGGCTGGCGTCGAATGGGGGGGCGACAAGCATGTCCCGCATACCGCGCCGGAGCGAGGCCGGGAGGTGTTGCGAATGACGACTGACCACGATCTTTCCGTTGTTTGTTATGGCAGTTATTATCGGTGCGGCGTTAGTGAAGACGCTGGACTGGCCTTTAATCAAGTGTTGGAAACGGCGCTCGCATTGGACGCACCCGCCATCCGCGTCTGGGTTGGGGCGTCCGGATCGGACTCGACGTCGCCGTCGGAACGTCAAGAGATCCTGGATGATCTCCGGCGCATTACCGAGTTAGCAGCAGCCGAGGGGATCAGAATCTGTGCTGAGAAACATGATAAAACCCTGACCGATACCGATGCTGCCACGCGCGACGTAATGGAAACGCTCGATCACTCGGCTTTCCGAATGCTTTGGCAACCGACCCATGGCGCTTCGCTTGAGGAAAATCTCGTGACGCTCGACCTTTGCCGCCCGCGTTTGGAGAATCTGCATGTGTTTCATTGGTGGCCGACCGCCAAGGACCGTCAACCACTCGTTGAGGGTGAAGAACGGTGGAAGGCCTATCTGAATCGAGCACGCGGCCATGCGGATTGGGCGTTGCTCGAGTTTTTCCGCGAGGACAAGGTTCCACAATTTCATCGGGACGCTCGAACCTTGATCGCTTGGCTCGAAGCGGGGTAGCACCTGTTAAAGAGGGGCTGGGCGCCTTGCCATGGCCGGCGATAGACTCGATGGCTCGGTCAACGGACTTGACGACCGACCAAGGAGCATCGAAATAACGGTCGATGAAACGAATTCTTTTTTCCCTCCTCACCATTCTGTGCGTGACCTCGGTGCAAGCAGCCGACAAGGTCGATTCCATGGACAACATCGACATCGTAATGAAAACCTCGAAAGGGGAGATCAAAGTGACCCTCTTCGCATCGAAAACACCTGTCACGGTCGCCAGCTTTTTGAATCTGGCGAAACAGGGTTATTATGACGGGCTCACGTTTCACCGGGTGATTCCCGATTTCATGATTCAAGGCGGCGACCCGACCGGCACCGGTCGTGGGGGACCAGGGTATCGGTTCGAAGATGAGTTCGATCCGAGCTTGAAGCATAACAAACCTGGCATTCTTTCAATGGCCAACGCCGGGCCTGGCACCAACGGCAGCCAATTCTTCATCACGCACGGGCCAACCCCGCATCTCGATGGGAAACACACTGTTTTCGGCGAAGTGACCAGCGGCCAGGACGTCGTTGATGCCATTGAAAAAGGGGACACCATTACCGAGATCGACATCGTTGATTCGCCTGACGCCTTGTTGGAAGCGAAAAAGGATCGTGTCGAGGAATGGAACAAAGCTTTGAAAAAGTAACCCTTCGAAACCCACACCAATCGACCTTTCCCGAAACGGCGCCAATTTTGGCGCCGTTTCTGTATCAAGATACGCAACCTTACGGCCGTTGCTTCGCCTGGCGGGGTGATCGGTTCAGGCGCCCCGACTTCATCCGACGCCGCAGCGGTGGTAGTAGGCGCGGCTGATCGATCAGCCCCGTTTTCTGTGCTTGGTCGGTCGTTGGCTGCTGCGGGATGACGAATCAGGAGGTCGTTTTCGAAAGAATCGATCTGTCCGGAAATTTCCCATGAGCGCAGCTTCCCGATTTCATTCTCGAAACAACAGATTTCCGACCCAGGAGAAGAGTGCGAGGCCCAGGATCAACGGGAGAAAGGGCAACATCCCCCAGCTGACGCCCATGAGCGTTGCAACGGCTCCGACCAAAGCCGGGAGGGCAAAAGCCAGGATAATGGCATAACCTAAGCGCCGTTTCCAAGGGGTTGCCACTCGAAAGGTCGCGGCGATGGGCATGGAAAGAAACGGGAAAAAAGCCGCCCACAACAACACCATGGTAGAACCCGTCGCCAACCCCAACGCGAGCCAGAGCAGGCCCAACCCAAAACTAGCGGCACAGAAGGCCGAGGCGAATGTTTCGTCCCGGTTGAGGGCATGTCTCCCCAAGGGATGAAACCAGAGAGTCATATTGAACAGGGTCGGGCCTGTCCAGGAAGTGAGAACGAACAAAAGATAAGCCATCACGAATGGCGCGACCAACATTTGTGTCGAAGGATTGGCGGCCAGAAATTCCCTGCCGAACCGGAAAAGCAGGTAGAGCCCAATGATCATCGCCCATTGGGCGCCTTGGCTGAGCCGGCTCATGAAAACGAAATACGCGAAAATGGGACGGTAAATCGGGTTGCGCGCCTTGAGCGATTCGATCATGCCGGCGCGGGCGTATTCATGGCCGGGCTGAATTCGTAACGCTTCCTTAAAATGCTCGGTGGCCTGCCGATGATCGCCGGCGCGCAGAAATTGCCAGCCTTGGTTGGCGTGGGTATCACTATCTTCCGGGGTGCGTTGAAGGGCGGCATCGAGCGAGCTCTGCGCTTCTTCATTACGGCCTAACATTTGCAAGGCATGGGCTCGCATATTATTGCACAAGGGATGATCGGCCACGGTGCGCATGCCGCGGTCGGCCCATTCCAACGCCGATTTCCAGCGGGACGCGCGCACTTCCAAGACAGCGAGCAATCCGCAGTAATCCGGGTTGCCGGGATCGAGCTCATGCGCTTGTTGCGCGGCCCGTTCGGCCTCCTTCCATTGCCGTAAAGCGTGATGCACCGTCGCGGCAAGATAGTGACCAGGGGCGAGATCGGGAGCCAGGGCAATGGAATCGCGGGCGACTTCCAACGCTTGCGCATGCTTTTCCTGCCCGCTGAGCGCGCTGACCAGGAGCCAGTGGGCTTCCACATCCTGCGGGTTGGTGGCCAGGATTTGGCGCAATTGTTGTTCCGCCATGTCGAAGCGGTGTTGTTGCAACAATAATCGGGCGGCCGCAAACGCGTCGCGACCGGAATTACCGTAACTTGAGGTAGTCGAGGATGTCATCGTAATGCCCGCCTTGATTGGAGAAGAGTGCGTAGTTTTTTGCGGTAGCGAACCATTCCCGGGTGGAAGGTTTGATGCGCTTCATCACTTCCTGAAGATCGCGCGTTCGGATGGGTTCGATCTGGCCGCTTTCAGCCGCTTTTTCGATCTGCCGTTCGATGGTTTGATCAATCAAAGCTTTGAGATCGGCACCGGAATAGCCGTCGGTCTTTTTTGCGAGCGTTTTATAATCGAGATCGCCGGTCGGTTTGTCGCGCAGCATGATGTTGAGAATGGCGGCACGAGCCGGTTCGTCGGGGGGTGGGACGAAAAGAATCCGGTCGAACCGGCCGGGTCGCCGGAAGGCCGGGTCGAGATGCCACGGGGCATTGGTGGCAGCCAGAATGAGGACCCCATCATTGGACGTTCGCACTCCATCGAGTTCGTCGAGGAATTGATTGATCAATTGGCGACCGGCATTCTGCCGCATGTCGGAACGGCTGGCGGCCAGGGCATCGACCTCGTCGAAAAAAAGCACGCACGGCTTGCTGTTGCGGGCCTGCTCGAACAGGGCGTGCAAATTGCGTTCGCTCTGGCCGATCCACATTTCGAGCACTTCATGAATGCCGATGGCCATGAATCGTGAGTGCACCTGGCCAGCCGTGGCTCGCGCCAATAAGGTCTTGCCACATCCGGGCGGTCCATACATGAGAATGCCGCCTCCCGCCACTTTCCCATACGCTTTATAAAGATCGGGGTTTTCCAGCGGTAGAATGATTTTGAGGCGCACCTGCTTTTTGACTTCTTCCATCCCGCCGACGCTGTCGAAATTGATCTTCGGCCGTTCCACTTCGAGATGGGGGTCGAGTGGCTGATCGCCGGCCGGCATCGCTTCGCGTTCTTCATCGGCCTCGTCGGGCTCGCCAAAAGCTTCTTCCACAGCGCGGAGCAACTCTTCCGTCTCGTCATCCGTCTCTGCTTCGGACGCTTCGGGGTCGGGCCGGTTGGGGCTTTGGCCGGTCAACGAAGCGTGCAGCTGGATCGCCTCCTTAGGGGGGGATTCGAGGGTCAGCAACTGTTCGAGGATCACCAGTGCTTCCCCAGGCCGTTCGAGCTTGGCGTAAGCCTGGGCGAGAGCGGTCATCAGGTCGTGGTCTTCGGGGTTCTCCCGTAGACAGCTGCGATATTCATCCACAGCTGCCTGTAGCTGACCATATTTCAGCAGGGTATCCGCCAACATTCGTCGGAGCAGATGGTTGTCAGGTGAGAGTGAAAGGGCCTGCCGCAGCGAGGCGATTTCTTGAGGTTCCTCGGACATGAAGTCGGAATTTAGGGGGCCGCTTCCTTGGCCACAAGCTTTCCGTGTGTCTCAACGCACCAGGCCCGCAGGGGGATGAAGAGAAATTTGGAACCAATCTCTGCTGGCGGTTCCGTCTGGTGCCGAGGAGTTCGAGCCCAGCAACACGTTCCTCCTGCGTCGCGCGACCTCCTGTTTGCCTACGAAATCAACAATTCCGCGACTTCACATCCCGCTGGTCCGCGTCCTCGCCCGCCAATCACTTGGAGTCGCCCCGATCATTCGGCGAAAGGCGCGTGAGAAGGCAGCTGCGTTGTTATAGCCGGATTCGAGTCCGACCTCTAGAACGCTCATGCTGGTCTCCGTCAGCAGCCGACAGGCTTTGGCGACCCGGAGTTGAGCGAGGAATTCTCCGGGCGAGATCCGGAGGTGCTGACGAAAATGCCGGTTGAGACTCGGAATCGACATGCCGGCGTGCTGGGCGATCCGGGCGACATCAATGCCGTCCGCCACTTTTTCACGCGCATACCGAACGATGCGGCTGATGACATCGTAACGGTTGGGCACGGCGTCCGGACCGGCTTCAGGGCCGGGCATGGAAATGCCGGTCGTCCCGATCACCCGGCCGTTCGAATGGCGGATCGGCAATTTGGTCGTCGATCGCCATTGCACCTCGCCAAACCGGCTCGCCACCAATTCCATCTTGCGCTGCAACGGTTCCCCCGTCTCGATGACCCGCCGATCATCCCGCATGAATGCCTTGGCGAGTTCGGGAAAATAAAGGTCGGCATCGGTGCAGCCGACGATTTCGTGTTTGGGCTGATTGATCCATGCGGCAAAGGCTTGATTGAGGTGCGTAATGCGCAATTCCGTATCTTTTACCCAGAACAAAACACCCGGCAACGCGTCGAAAAGCTCAGCCAACGCTTCGGGTGCCTGACGCAATAAGGCGGTTTGCGAAAAAGGCGAAGCCATAGATTGATCCATTCGGCATAGGAACTGGCGCTTTCAGCAAGACAAATCGTTGCCCGATTGCGTAAGAATCAGATCACCTGGTGGCGTGCACTTGCGCCGCCGATCAACCCCGAACAACTCGCATCTCCTTATGGCTACCTCCTTTTTCGACGTTCCCAAAATCACTTACGAAGGTCCCAACAGCAAAAACCCTTTCGCCTTCAAACATTACAATCCTGACGAAATCATCGAAGGCAAACCGATGAAAGAGCATTTCCGGTTCAGCGCCGCTTACTGGCATTGCATGCGGAATCCGCTCAGCGATCCGTTCGGCGGCGGCACAGCGTTGATGCCGTGGGATGATGGTAGTGATTCGATCGATAATGCGCGGAAACGGGTCGACGTCTTTTTCGAGTTCCTGGAGAAAACCGGCATCCAGTTCTATTGTTTCCACGACCGGGATATTGCTCCGGAACTGAACAATCTCGCAGCTAGCAATGACGCGATCGATCAGGTCGTCGAGCATCTGAAAGCCAAACAAGCCGAGACCGGCGTCCAATTGCTCTGGGGCACTGCCTGCCTCTTCAATCATCCCCGTTACGCCCAGGGCGCCGCGACTTCCCCTGATATGCGGGTGTACGCCTATGCCGCTGCCCAGGTGAAAAAAGCGATGGAAAGCACGCACACTTTGAGCGGACTCGGTTACACCTTCTGGGGCGGGCGCGAAGGTTATGCGACCTTGATGAACACCGATATGAAACGGGAGCTCGATCATCTCGCTGCCTTTCTCCACATGGCGGTCGCACACGCCCGCAACATCGGATTCAGCGGCCAATTCTATATCGAACCGAAACCGCGCGAGCCGACGACCCACCAATACGACAGCGACGCAGCCGCCTGCCTCAATTTCCTGCGGGAATACGGCTTAATGGATCATTTTAAACTGAACATCGAAGCCAACCACGCGACCCTGGCCGGCCATTCCATGGAGCACGATCTGACGGTGGCCGCCAATGCGGGTCTACTCGGCAGCATCGATGCGAACCGCGGCGATACCCTGATCGGCTGGGATACCGACCAGTTCCCCACCGATATCTATCAAACCACTCAGGTGATGTTGATTCTGCTCGGCATGGGCGGCTTCAAAACCGGGGGATTGAATTTCGACGCGAAACGCCGGCGCGAATCGCATGATCCCGTCGATCTCTTCCATGCACACATCGGCGGGATGGACGCCTTTGCCCGTGGCTTGAAGATTGCAGCCGCTATTCGGCAGGACGGCCGGTTGCCGAATTTCATCAAAGAACGGTACACCACTTTCAACAGCGAACTCGGCAAGAAAATCGAGTCGGGTCAGGCCAGTTTTGCCGAACTGGAACAGGCGGCGTTGGAAGGAGGAGAACCGCAATTGGCTTCGGGCCGGCAGGAGATGCTCGAGGGCATTCTCAACGAATTCATCTAAGCTAGCAAATTCGTGAGTGCAAAGCCGGCTCCCGCTTTTGGCGGGGGTCGGCTTTTTTTGTGGGCATCGGGACATCTGCACAGAATTTTGCGGCGCGAGATTGTTGCGAAACGGTGCGGTTCATTTTCTCGAGAGTGAGCATTGCAAATTGCCCGTTTCCTCGTAGTAATGGCTACGGTCTGGATGTTTGACGGCCCTCATACACCTCTTCTCCCATGCTGATCGCCACTGCTTCTTCCGCCGAATTCTTTCATTTCCTGCAAGGCATGATTCTCTCCATCCGGGAGAACCCCCAAGGGGCTTCGACCGCGCTCGGCTGCTTCGACCTCGGTTTGGCCGACGAGCAGAAAGCCTGGCTGGAGGAGCGCGAGGTCAAAGTGGTAACGCCGGAATGGGGATTCGGGTTCACCGACCAAGACGGGATGCCGACGCCGTTCAAAGCCATTCTGGCGCGACCCTCGATCCCTAACTATTTTCCTGGGCACGACATTTACATGCACATGGATGCGGACGCCTGGGTGCAGGATTGGGAAGCCGTGGAGCTTTATCGGCAGGGCGCGAGCCGGGGTGTGATGGCTGTGACGCCGGAGATCGACCGCGCGTTCGTCTCCAATTACGGAACCAGCCGTTCTTATCGCGGGTTCATCATGAACGTCTATACCGACCTGCGCGGTCCTGAGGCTGCGGAAAAATATCGGGATTATCCGATCCTCAATACCGGCGTCTTCGCTTTGCCTAAAGACTCGCCTGTTTGGGAGCGATGGCGTCAACGCATTCAGGAAACCCTCCAACACGGCTGCAACTTCCATGTGGAACAAGCCTCGGTGAATTATGAGATCTTTGAGGATCTCGACAACTACCTTCGGGCCGGCCTGGAATTTCTACCCTCACGTTGCAACTGGGTTTGTCATCAGTCCTTACCGAAATGGAACAGCGAAACGGGGTTGCTCGTGGAACCGTTTCTGCCCCACGCACCGCTCGGCATCGTGCACCGAGCCAGCGACGATTTTAAACAGAAGAAAACCGGTCAAATCCAGACCCTCGACGGCCGGGTGATAGAAATGAATCTCAAATATCGAGAAGGGCATTACACAACGGACTTGACGACGAACGAGCCGGAAAAACTGAGACGCTGGCAGGACGCCGGTTTCGAATGGACGGAAGAGACGGACGGTAAAACGACTTGATTCCGTGAAGCGCTCCTCACAACCAGCGGGAGCCGCGGGAGTTTCCAGTCTGCTCATCATTCCGCTTTGCCTGATCGTGTTGATCGACGCGATGGGCTTCGCCATGCTCGGTCCCATCCTGGCCGCCCGCCCGCTCTCGGACGATCCGGGGACCGCAAACATTCTCTATGGTCTGGCGGTGGGGCTTTACCCGCTCGCCACCTTTTTTGCAGCTCCTATTCTGGGCGGGTTTTCCGACCGGATCGGGCGGCGGCCAGTGTTGTTATTCTGCGGGTGCGGGCTGGCCATCAGTTATGTCGTCATCGCTTGCGGACTGGAATGGCAAAGCGCTGCCCTCATTTTGCTCGGTCGAACCATCGGCGGCTTGACTGCAGCGACTCAGGCGATCGCTTTGGCGGCCCTGGCCGATATCGGCCCTGCCGAAGGGAAAGACCGGCGCATCACGCATGGGTTACTCGCCTCCTCGCTCGGGTTCGTCCTTGGACCTGTTTTGTCGGGGAGTCTTTCCCAGCTGCCGTACGGTCATATCTCCCCATTGCTCGTCATCATTGGGATGACTGTCATCTCCTTGGTTTGGATCGCGAAAGTGTTGCCCGGCGGGGAAACGGCGGCCACGATGGAACGCCACGATTTTGGCAAACAGTTCCGCCAAATGGCGGCCACCTTTCGTTCGCCGGTCCTGCGTCGGCTGGCCTGGGTCTTTCTCCTGCAGCAACTCGGCTGGGGCACGTTCTTTTTCTTCATCGCTCCTTACCTGATCGCGGTATTCGGATTCTCGGATCAGACGGAAAACTATTATATGGCAACGGTCGGCGTCGGGTTTTGTCTTAGCTTCGGGGTGGTCATGCCGTTGCTGCGAAAATTCTTCCCGGCGCGCGGGATCGGCATCGTTTGCATGGCGATCGCCACGGTCGGCATGCTGGGGCCGGTGGTGTTGCTGTTTCCTGCAGTCGCGTGGGCGATCGCCATTCCGGTGGCCACCTGTGCCGCGGCCGGTTATGGTGCCTTGATCATGTTATTCACGGATGAAGCCCAGAACAACGAAGGCGAAATTCTCGGCGTGACGGCTTCTATTAATGCGCTGGCGTTCGGACTGGCAGCGATCTTTGACGGACCGATCGCGGCCATTATCATCTCCGGCCCGATCTTCGTGGCGGCGCTCTTGATGCTCGCTGCAACGCTCTTACTTGCTTTACCCCATCCAAAACCCCTAACATCATCAACATGAAAACCATCCTATTAGCCGGCGGCTTTGGCACCCGGCTTTCCGAATACACCGACGATATCCCGAAACCAATGGTCCCCGTTGGCGGCCTGCCGATGCTCTGGCATATCATGAGCATTTACTCGCATTTCGGGCATAACGAATTCCTCCTCGCCCTTGGTTATAAAGCCGAATATGTGAAATCGTTTTTTCTGAACTACGAGACGTTACATTCCGACTTCATTATCGACATGGCCAATGGCAAAACCCGCGCCATTGAACGGCCCTCGGTCAATTGGAAGCTGGCTCTCATCGATACCGGCATTGGCACCATGACCGGCGGCCGCATCAAACATCTCGATCCCTGGCTCGGCAATGAAACGTTCATGGCGACTTACGGCGACGGCGTGTCGGATGTCGATATCAAGGCTTTGCTGGAGTTTCATCGGAGCCATGGAAAACTCGTTACCATGACGCTAGCCCGTCCCGCCGCCCGGTTCGGTGCGGTGGAAACGACGCCAGAGGGGCAGGTGAAATCGTTCAAGGAAAAGCCGATCGAAAGTTCCGATTATGTGAATGCGGGATTCTTCGTCATGGAACCGCAATTTCTGGAATACATCGATGGCGACGATACCGTGTTGGAACGGGAACCGCTGGAACGCGCCGCCGCCGAAGGGGAGTTGATGGGTTACCGCCACGACGGTTTCTGGCGTCCGATGGATACCAAACGGGACGTGGATGATTTAAATAAAATGTGGCACGAAGACCGGGCACCATGGAAGGTTTGGTCGCTAGAAACCAGCAGCGCCCGCAAAGGAAGGGGGAGCCTCGATGTTTGACGATTGTTATCGCGGCAAACGGGTGCTGATCACGGGTCACACCGGGTTCAAAGGGAGTTGGTTGAGCGCTTGGTTGTTGAAGTTAGGCGCCGATGTGAGTGGATTCGCTTTGCCGCCCGCTTATGAGCAGAGCCATTTCGAGCTGTTGGGCTTGGAAACGAAGATGCGGCATTTCGAAGGGGATCTGCGGGATGACGAAGCCTTCGCTCATGTCATGAAAGAAGTGCAGCCCGACATCGTGTTTCATCTGGCGGCTCAAGCCCTGGTGCGCGAAGCTTACGCCCATCCCAAGGCAACATTCGACACCAACGCCGGCGGCGCGGTGAATCTCCTCGAAGCGGTCCGGCAAACCGAATCAGTGCGGACGTTGGTCTTTATCACCTCGGACAAATGTTATCGCAATGTCGATTGGGAATGGGGATACCGGGAGACCGACCGGCTCGGCGGACGCGATCCTTACAGTGCCTCCAAAGGTTGTGCGGAACTGATTTTCGACGCTTACTGGAATTCCTTTTTGCATGGCAAAATCCGGGCGGCAACCACCCGGGCTGGCAACGTCATCGGTGGGGGCGACTGGGCCAAGGACCGGTTGATTCCCGATTGTATTCGCTCTCTGGCGCAAGGGAAACCGATCGAGATTCGGAATCCAGACGCCACTCGGCCGTGGCAACATGTGCTGGAGCCATTGGGAGCTTACCTGCTTCTCGGCAGTCGTCTGGAGGGGAAAGAGGGTGATTCGTATTGCACGAATTGGAATTTCGGTCCTGGTCATAGCGCCAACCGGTCCGTGGAAGAGGTTGTGCAGACAGTCATCGACCACTGGGGCGAAGGTGAACTCGTGGTGAAGAAGGATCCTAATGCCCCGCACGAAGATCATTGGTTGCAACTCAATACCGATCGGGCCAATCATTATTTAAAATGGGAACCGGTCTGGTCCTGTCCTGAATCGCTCCAAGAAACGGTCGGCTGGTATCGCGCCTGGCATGACGGTCAAGGGATGGCGAGCTTCACCGAATCGCAGATCGGCGCCTATGAAAAGGCTTGGCAAACTCTCGGACGACCATGAGCGAACGGGTGGTTTTGCATCCTTTGCGACAGTTTCCGGACGATCGCGGTTGTGTCCTGCACATGTTGCGGTCGTCCGATCCGTATTTCGAACGATTCGGTGAGATCTATTTTTCTACCATCCGCCGGTCGGCGATCAAGGCGTGGCATCGGCATACGCGGAAGACGGTCAATTTCGCGGTGCCGATCGGGAAGATTCGCCTCGTGATATTCGATGGCGAAGTTCATGAATATGTGACCGGGCGCGACGACTACGAATTGATCACCATTCAGCCGGGCGTCTGGTATGGGTTCCAAGGATTGGCGGAAGGCGAGTCGCTTCTGGCTAATTGCGCGACGGAGCCGTTCGATAGCGCCGAGGGCGATGATCTACCATTTGACGCGCCTGAGATACCCTACCATTGGCCATGAAGATTGTCGTGACGGGAGCCTCGAGTTTTACAGGATATCATCTCGCAGCCGGTTATCGTCGGGGCGGCGCGGAGGTTATTGCGATGGTGGGGCCTGGCAAGGAACGAACCGGAATCGAAGCCGCCCGATTGGCGCGGTTGGCGGAGCATGAGATTCCAATCGTCGTGGCCGACCTGACGGATCCGGCGGGTGTGATTCGCATGGGGAAGGAAATCCGCCCCGATGTTTGGGTCCAACATGCGGGCTATACCAAAGGTTATGGCGGATGGGATTACGACTTCGAGCGAGGGTTAGCGGTCAATATGAAGCCGTTAGCCGCTATTTACGAGGTGGTCGGCCAAATCGAGGGACAGCTAATTCTCACCGGGACGGTATCGGAATACAGTGATTCCGATGCAGCGCACGAGGAATCGGATAATTGTCAACCTTCCCTGCCATACGGTTTGACAAAATTAGCCGGCACCCTGCGCGCGCGTCAGCTCGCGGAGCGGTATCAAGTGCCGACACGGGTTGCCCGGCTCTTTTTACCCATCGGACCGCTCGATGCGCCGGGCAAGTTATTGTCATCCGCTCTCGACTCGCTCCAGAGACGGGCGCCGATCGCCCTTTCCCCATGTGAACAGCGCCGGGATTTTCTGCATATCGATGATGTCGCGGCTCTATACCAACGGCTTCTGCATGATTTTTCCGGCTCTCTTTTTGAAATATACAACGTCTGCGCTGGGGAATCCCCCAGCTTGAAGAGCGTCTTACTCACCTGTTGCGAACTGCTGGGGGCGGAGGCGGAGCTTTGCCAATTCGGTGCCATTCCGATGCGACCAGGCGAACCGCCGGTTATTCGAGGTTCCAATGCCAAAGCGAAAGCCCGTCTCGATTGGGCGCCGCGACCTTGGAAGGAAGCGGTTCAGCGATTTTGTGAGGGGCATTGAAGTTGGGCGAGTGATTGAAGGATGGCATGACGAGAATAGCGACCGCCTGCGTGCTCGTAGAAGGGTAGAAACCAGCTCAGGCGACTGACGTGACGCCAAACCGGTAGCCCTTCTCGAAAAGCCAACGAGATTCGCTTGTGTTGTGGGAGCGCGGTCGGCTTCTACCGGCTTGCCGGATCCCCGTGGGGCAAGTGCATCTCAAAAGTGCTCAGACGTATTCGGTGAGGCTCAAGGGCTTTTTAGCCTGACTTTCCGCATGAATCGGGCTACTATCAAAATTTGCATGTCTCAAGATTCACTTAACGATTATCTCAATGGTCTGTCGGAACGTTTTTCCCGTCGTCAGGAAGCCATCGTCGATGAATGGCTGAAGATCTGTGAGGAAGATCATTCGCTGCACGTCATCAACAAGCTGACGCGTCAGAATTTCCGGAACAATATTCCCGCGGCGATCGAGGGGCTTTGCCAGGTCCTCAATGCGGACAACACCGATCTGCCGAAGGTCGTCCAGACCGCGGTGTCGAAGCATGGCCATCACCGATGGAAACAAGGGTTCAACCTAAAAGAGCTGATTCGGGATTGGGGCCATCTGAATCGGGCGTTGACTCGCGAAATCGAAGATCATCTCCTAGAATACAACGACTGCCCCAAGGAATGGCGTCGTGTGGTTTATGACCGGTTGACGGCGTTCATCACGGAAGCGATGACTTACAGTGTCGCTCGTTATGATGAATTACGGCGCAGCGAAGCCGAATCGTTGGTGAGCGATTTGGAGGTGATCCGGTCGGAATTCGACACCGCCACGCGCGCTCGCGGAGAATTGTTGCGGGAAGCGACCCATGATATCGGCGGCAGCTTAGCAGCGGTGGAGATGACCGCGACTTCTCTGAAAAAGTCCCTGCATGCTGAAGCTTCCCTGACGCACGTGATGGATAATCTCGACGCCAGCATCCAATCGGTGCGTTCGATGTTCAGTTCGCTGCGCGACTTGGCACGGCTCGAGTCCGGACAGGACAAAGTGAATCTGATGTCGGTGCAGATTGGCGAGGAGCTTCATAAGTTAACATCAGAATTCAAGCCAATGGCCGATGAAAAAGGATTGCAACTAAAAGTCGATGGTCCTCGAGATTTGCTGGTTCAGACCGACCCTCAAAAGATCCGGCGTATTGTCCAAAACCTGCTGCTTAATGCCTTGCAACAAACGCGGGAAGGGAGTGTCGCTCTATCGTGGAAAGTCGAGGAACAACGGTGGAGCATTCAGATTCAGGATACCGGGCCTGGCATTCAGAATCTGTCGGCCTCCTCGATCGCCAAGGAGATGGATCACCCCGATCAAGCGGAAGGTCCATCGCATGAAAGCACGCTGAGTTACCAGGGCGAAGGCATCGGGCTTACCATCGTCAAACGGCTTTGTGAACAATTGGAAGGAAGTATCACCCTCGAATCGGAAATGGGCCGAGGCGCGACCTTCATTGTGCAGCTTCCATTCGATTACGATAGCGAGTGAGGCTGAATCCAAACGCGGATCTGGCCAAACTGGGATCTCCATCAGAGTTGCCACGATGAAATTCATTCTCCTCCCCATTCTCCTCGCGGTTTGCGGAGTGGCCACGCCACTTACCGCTCAAGAGCCGCCTCCCATCAGCCCACCGCTCCCTCCGAAGGAAGTAGAGAAAGAGGAGGATCGACCACTGGGATCGCCACTCCCCTTACCCGACGAGTCCGGAATAGAGAATGTCCCGCCGCCAAATAGGCCCGATGCGCCGACTCCAATCAAGGAGCCTACGGGAACTTTGACCCCACAATCGAAGCGGGATTATACCTTTCAAGGAGAACCCAC
>JGI12210J13797_12035151_pt1 | contig 15293 bp, 12 predicted proteins | sample ElkSlonscriptome_3_FD_13797 | JGI IMG/M metagenome (IMG submission 13797)
GGGTGCGCCGACGGGGGGCGGCGGGGTGACCATGGCCACCGGCTCGGGGGGCGGCAGGTCGACCGCGTCGGGCGAGCGGTCGAGCTCGCGGGCGGTGGGGGGCGCTTCGTTCTGGCTGGCGGCGGCGACCGCATCGTGGGCCGGGCGCGGGGCGTCGCCGTCGTCGTCGTCGTTGGTCCACCACAGCACCGCGGCGAGCACGGCCACCAGGCCGAGGGCGAGCGGGGCGAGCCGGCCGCCCGGGTCGCGGCCGTCGAGGCGCATGGCCCGAGCCCCGCGGGTGCGGGCGACCTGGCGCCAGGCCTGACGCGCGGCGTCGGGGTCGAACGCGTAGGTGCGCAGCGGCGGCTCCCGGGGCCCGCGCTCCAGCGGCTGCACGGCGCGACGAGGGCGGTCCGGGCGGTGCTTGGGCAGGGAGAGCGGCATGGCGGCGGGCGGGGGCCGGGCGCGGTCGCGCCGTCCTCGCGCATCGTACGGGGTCGGGGCGCGGGATGCCAGCAAACGGGGGAGGGGGGGCGGGAAGGGGGTGGAGGGAGGTGTTCGGTGGTGGGGTCGCGGGGGGAGGTGGGTCGCGCCGGGCGCGATCGGGGTGGCGGGTGGAGCGAGAGCGGCGCGCGGGAGGGATCGCGCCCGGCGCAGGGAGGCGAAGCGACGGCGGCGGTACTACGCATCGCTGTCTTGCGCCAGCAGCTCCCGAGCTGCGGTCCAGTCGTCGAGGATCTCGCACAGCTGAGGAGGCGCGGGCTGGCACGTGCCGTGCTCGCACGCTCGCTCGCACTCGTACGGAAGGGAGCATGGTTGGTCCGCGGGGGTGAAGCCGGTGCAGCGGCCCGGGGCCTGCTCGCTGACGTGGTCGTTGCCCTCGGGGGGACGGCAGTAGGAGCCCGACTCGCACCCGGAGAAGGAGGAGCACGCGCCTCCCGGGGGAACCGGGGGAACCGACGCATCGGGGACGCAGGCTCGAGTGTCGCTCGAGTCGCAGCGCAGACCCGAGGTGCACTGGCCCAAGAAGCCGGTAGGGACGACGCTCTGGGTCTCCGAGCAGATCTCCCCCTGGTGGAGCGGGCGAGGGTCGACGAGGTCGCGGCAGGCCCCCTCGCGGCATGTGAGACCGGGCCGGCAATCGGTCATGGGGGGGTAGAGCTCGTAGTAGGTGCAGGGCTCGTCGACCTCGGCCGATCCGGCGTAGACCGAGCAGCTCGAGGAGGCCCAGGCAATGCCCCGAGCCCCATGGACGTCGCTGGCGTAGAGGACGACTGCGTGCCGTCCGGGAGGGAGGGTCACCTCGACCGAGTCCGTGTCCCAGGTTCCTCGACCGAACACCATCGGCCATGGCCTGGTAGATGTACCAGCTGCGATCCTCCGGAGAGCTGGCGACATCCAGGGGCCGATCGGGTCGAGCTGGTCGGACCACTGCGCGAGGAGATGCAGGTCGCTCATGCACCCGTAGTGTATGCGCTCGTACATACGCGCGGCAGGGCGTAGATGCGTCCGAGCGCACGACGAGCCCGGGCCCTCGGTCGGGCAGGTGACCACGACCGAGGGACCCGAGATGTCTCGCTGACTGGCAAAGGGCGCCGAGCGTACCTGCGTCACGCTCGGGAGGCGGGCGCTGTCGGAGACGCGGGCATGGTCTCGGGCCCATCCGTCCCCGCCAGGAAGTCCTCGTCGTCCAGCGCGCGGAACTCCTGCTCCAAGAACGCCTCCGCCTCTTCGTGCCGCACCTGTCGGCCCAGCCGGCGGTACGCCACCACCATGCCCAGCACGGCCAGGCCGAACAGGCCGCCCGCGATGAGGGTGAGCCGGGCCATGCGCTGGCGCCGGAGCGTGACCTCGCCGGTGAGCCCGGCGTGGTCCGAGAGATCCTCGCCCCGCAGGTAGTAGGCGCCCACGTGGCGGAGGTTGCCGTCGGTGCGGGCGTCGAAGCGGTGGCGGGCGATCACGTCGAACGAGGCGGGGGCGTAGTGGCCGACCTGGGCCACCAGGCCCAGGGCGGGCGCGGGGCTCCACGACAGCGCCGGGTCGAGCACCACCCGGTGCATGCTCGAGCCGGTGGGGATCGGCACCGGCAGGGCCTCGGCCCGGCGCACGGCCGACCAGGGCACGCGGGTCTCCAGGCTCACCTCGCCGCCGTGGGCCAGCGACAGCGCGACGATCCGATCGTCGTCGTCGCGGACGGGGTCGGCCCCGCTCAGCTCGGCCTCGGCGGGCAGGGCCGCGGCCAGCGGCACCGGGACGTCGGACGCGGGGCCCAGCGACCAGGTGCTGCGGACCACCACGGTGGAGCGATCGAGCTCCACCCGGTGCAGCCCCCAGTCCACCGCGGGGGTGGCCGCCCACGCGGGGCGGGGCATCAGCACGGTCATCAGCAAGGCGATCGCCGCCCCCATGAGACCGAGGGCGGCGAGATCGTTGGTGCGAGACATGGTGTCGCCTTCGTGGGTCGGGGTGGACTCAGCGGGAGATGACCCCGTCGACGCCGCCCTCGAAGATGGTGGCCTCGGGCAGGATGGGCGAGGCCAGGGCCACCAGCTGCAGCAAGCAGGCGGCGTTCATCACCACCATGGTGGCGGTGGGCAGCGCCAGCGTGCCGGGATCGGTGCCCTCCTTGCGGCGGCGCACGGTGGCCCGCACGAACACGAAGCCGGCCACGCCCAGGGCGAGGAACGCCGAGCCCATGCTCAGGAAGGGGCCGGCCCAGGTGCTGGTGTGGTAGTAGAGCGCCACCAGCGGGCTGAGCACGCCCAGCACGAGCGAGCCGCTGAGCACGGCCACGAAGAACGAGATGAGCAGGTCCGAGACCCGGTACTCGGCCCCGCTCACCCGCAGGGCGAGCAAGCCCGCCGGGATCGAGAGCAGCGCGGCGAGCAGCATGATCATGGGCACCTTGTAGGTGTTGGCCAGGGCCAGCTCGAGCGAGGCGCTGCCGGCCGCCAAGCCCCACACCGCCGCGAACACCAGCGACAGCAGGCCGGCGACCATCATCAGCTGGATGCGGCGAGCTCGGCCCTCGGCCTGGTCGACGGGACGCCCGGTAATGAGTTGAAGCAAGGTAGAGAAAGTTCCAATCGCGTTCGTCATCGCCAGCCCACCATCCCCCCCCCACGTGGACCGCATGTGCGGCGCCCATGGATGGGCCGTGGAGGGTTGGTGAAAACGATGTGAAACGCGCCAAGGGCGTCGGGATTGGCGTTCCTCGGGTACATGGAGCAGAACTGCGGCGTTCCCGGGCCCCCGGGCAGGGGCGGGAGAGCGCGTGCACGAACCTTGTGGGGCGTGCATGCCCGTGGTCTGCTGGGCATGGAGATGCACATGCGGTTGGATGACGAGGGAACGAAGCTTCGAGTGCTGGTGGCCGGGGGGATGCTGGTGGTCGGATGCACGACCGAGCCCCCCCCGGCCGACAGCGGGGTCACCACCCTCACCACCGCGCCACCGATGACGTCGGACGACGAGGGGGGCACCGTGGGCGGCACCGTGGGCGGGACCACCTCGGGCACGGGCGAGGCGGGCGGGACCACGGCGGCGACGAACACGGGCGAGGACGACACGATGGGCAACCCCGGCGTGTTCGACCTGGCCCCGTTCCCAGACCTGGGCGGCATGCCGCCGGTGATGCCCACCTGCGACAACCTGGAGATGCTCGGGCCCACCAGCATCGGCTGCGAGTTCTGGGCCGCGTCGGTCCCCATCTTGGGCGGGGCGGGCGGAGGCCTGGGCTGGGGGATCAGCGTGGGCAACCCCTTCGACGACATCGTCGTGACGGTGACGATCGAGGACCACCGCGGGGCCGGCGGCACGCTGCGGCTGTTCCACCAGTTCGTGCTCGGCCCGCGCGAGAGCCAGATCATCAACATGAACGGCCTCGCAGGCGGCGTGATCCCGGGCGAGAACCACGACGTGGCCGGCTCGGGGCCGGGGCCCGACACCGCGTTCCGCATCACCTCCGACTCGCCGGTCACGGCCATGCAGATCACCCCGATCGGCGGCGCGCCCAGCTTCGTGCCCGAGGCGAGCATGCTGCTGCCCATCAACGCGCTGGGCCAGGCCTACTACGGCCTGGGCTACGGCGCGGGCGGCTTCGTGATCGCGGTGGCCACCGAGGACGGCACCACCGTCAACTCCGACGCCGGCATGCAGGTGCTCGACGCGTTCGATGCCTACACCTTCGTGCCGGCGGGCGATCCCACTGGCTTCTTCGTGGGCAGCGACAAGCCCATCGCGGTGTTCTCGGGCAACGGCTGCACCAACGTGCCGACGGGCGCGGGCTGGTGCGATCACGTGGAGGAGGCGGTCATCCCACTGGCCGCGTGGGGCACCCGCTACGTCGCGGCCCGCCACCCCCACCGCCAGCCCATGCTCAACCCCGCCCCCGAGCCGGTCTACTGGCGCGTGGTGGCGGGGGTCGACAACACCACCATCACCGTCGAGCCGCCGGGGATCGTACCCGGCAACCAGATCGTGCTGGCCAGCGCGGGGGACTGGTCGGAGCTGTCGTCCACCGAGAGCTTCGTGGTCAGCGCGCCCGACGACGAGCCGTTCATGCTGGTGCAGTACATGGCGGGGGGCTCGACCGTGTACGGTGCCGCTTCATGCTCGCCGGGCCCCGCGGTGGGCGACCCCTACATGATGCAGATGGTGCCCAGCGCCCAGTGGCTGACGTCGCTGCCGTTCCTCACCGACGAGTCCTACGCCCAAGACTTCGTGCTGATCGTGCGCGAGGCCGGCACGATGGTGGAGCTGGACTGCCTCGGGGTGGTCGACGCGGGGCACTTCGAACCCATCGTCGGCACCGCGTTCGAAGTGGGCGTGGTGGAGCTGGGCATCGACGGCATGGGCGGCGAAGGGGCGTGCGTGGACGGGCAGCAGTTCGTGACCTCGAGCGCGCCGGTGGGCGTGAACGTGGGGGGCTACGATTGCGCGGCGTCGTATGGTTACCCGGGGGGGCTGTCCCTCGACGCGCTGTGGAATCCGCCGACCGATCCGCCGGGGTGACCCACGGGTGAGCGGGGGCGGGGGGCGATCTTGCTGCGTTCATCCCGGCCGGGTACCGTAGCCAGCGCCCCGTCATGGTCGACACCCGAGCGAAATTCAGGGAGCTCACCCGGGTCTTCGACCCGATCTACCAGCCCCAGGATGCGTCCGAGGGGGACGGGGGCCGGTCGTACGTGCCGGAGATCCACGAGGGCTATCGCCGGCAGCTCGAGGCGGCGCTCGATCTCAACGACAATGCCAAGCTGCTGGTCGCGGGGCAGCCCGGGTGCGGCAAGACCACCCTGCTGCTGAACCTGGCCGCGATGCTGCGGCGAGAGGGCCGCGTGGTGGCCTTCGTGGACCTGGAGGCCCAGACGGCGGTGCAGGACCTCGACCCGGCCGAGATGTACCTGGCCGCGCTGGCCGAGCTGCTGGCGCAGGCGGGCGAGGGGCTGGCGGCGGCGACCCTCGACGAGTGCCGGGCGTCGCTGGTGAAGCTCGTGCCCGACGAGGGGCTGGCGGCCGAGCCGGCGGGGCTGGAGGCGGCGACCCGCCGCGTGCTGTCTCGGGTGCGCAGCGACACCGCGCTGCGGCAGCAGCTGCGGCTTTCGATGAAGCCGGGCACCGAGGACGACCCGCTGCTGCTGCTGTCGGGCGTGCTGCAGGCGCTCGAGGAGCACCGGCCGGTGGTGATCCTCGACGGGCTGGACAAGCTGCCCCCCGAGCGGGCCAGCAAGACGTTCCTCGACGACAAGCGCAAGCCGATGGCCGAGGCGCCGGGGGCGGCCATCCTCACCATCCCGCTGTCGGTGGTGTACGAGCCCACGTTCAACGTGCTGAGCGGTCGCTACAACAATGCCGACAGCGCGGTGCTGCCGGCGGTGCGGCTGTGGGACTTCGACGCGGCCACGGGCAAGCGCTCGCGCTCGGAGGCGGGCATCGAGATCCTCCGGCGCATCATCTCGGCGCGGGTCGACCCGATCGACCCCCAGATCGTCATGCCCGAGGCGGTCGAGCGCGCCATCGAGGGCTCGGGGGGCAACATCCGCGAGCTGGCGCGGCTGCTCCAGGCCAGCGTGGTCAAGGCGTACGTGCGGCGGGGCGAGTTCATCGAGCGCCAGGACATCGAGGCGGCCATCGCCGACCAGCGCGAGTCGTTCCGGCGGGCCTACGACCCGGCCTTCCACGCGCTGCTGCAGCGGGTGCGGGTGGAATCGCGGCTGGACGAGTCCAGCGACGTGGCCAAGCGGCTGCTCTACGGGCTGTGGGTGATCGAGTATCGCAACGGGTCGGCGTGGTACAGCCTGCCCGAGCCGGTGGCGCAGCTGCTCGATCAGATGGAGCGGGTCGGCGCGTGAACCTCGAGGCACGCCTCGCCGAGATGCGCGCTCGCATCGAGCTGTCGCAGGGGCACGCCTCGCTGCTGCTGGCGGTGGTGCCCCACGAGGCCGAGCTCGATGACGTGCGTAGCATGCTGACGACGCTGCTGGGCGTGGGCCTGGGCGTCGACGTGGACCAGGAGTGGGTCTGCGACCTCGGCACGTGCAGCAGCCAGCGAGGGCCGGCCCGGTGGGTCGAGGCCACGCAGCAGCAGCCGGCCGCGGCGCACGTGCTGGCGTTCGCGTCGTCGAGCCCGCTGGAGACCCGAGCGTTCGCGCAGCTGCTCAACACCGAGCGGGGGCTGCTCGGCCAGCTTCGCGGGCCGGTGGTGCTGCTGGTCTCGCAGCCGGCCGAGCAGGGGCTGCGCCGGCATGCGCACGACTTCTTCACCTGGGTCGCGCAGGCGTACATGCTGCCCGACGCGCAGGCGTTCCGCGAACAGCTCGGGCGGGCGGGGATCGGGGGACCCATGGGGGACAGCGCGAAGGCCTCGACGCCCGAGTCTCCGCTGCGCTTCCTCCACGTGTCCGACCTGCACCTGCGGCCCCAGCGAGTGGCCCGCTACGACCAGGACAAGGTGCTGCGGGGGCTGGTGCAGCACCTCGAGCGCGATCGCGAGGCGGCCCCGCTCGACCTGGTGTTCGTCACCGGCGATCTCGGACACGGGGGACGCCCCGAGGAGTACGCGCTGGTGATCGACCTGCTCGAGCGGCTGCTTCAGGTGACGGGGGTGCCCAAGGAGCGGCTGTTCGTGGTGCCGGGCAACCACGACGTGGACCGCGGGGTGGGCCGGTGGCTGCGGCGTACCCTCGACGAGGACATGGCCGCGGCGTTCTTCGAGCAGCCCGAGGATCGCCGGTTCCACCGGCAGAAGTTCGAGGCCTACGAGCAGAGCATGCGCGGGTGGCTGGGGCCGCACCGGTCGCTGGGCCTGGGGGTGGGGGCCGAGGCGGTGGAGGTGGTGGAGGTGCGGGGGACCCGGCTGGCGGTGGCCTCGTTCAACTCGGCGTGGATGTCCCAAGACGACGCCGACGACGGGAAGCTGTGGATCGGCGAGCCCAGCGTGATGCGGGCGATCGATCGGATCGCCGACGAAGGGGTCGCGTTCGCGGTGGCCCTGCTGCATCACCCGCTGCACGCCCTGCACGAGGGCGAGCGCGGGGTGGTGGAGCGGTGGTTCGAGCGGGGCATCGACATGGTGCTGCGCGGGCACTTGCACGCCGAGCGCACCCGCGTGATCACCAGCGCGCGCGGGGGCTACCTGGAGGTGGCGGCGCCGGCCACGTATCAGGGCAGCTCGTGGGGCAACGGCTGCTTCGTCGGGGAGATCCGGGCCCGCGCTCGCTCGGTGCGCCTGCGCCCGCTGGGCTACGTGGCGGGCCCCGATCCCTGGGTGCTCGACACCACGGTCTTCCCCGACGACGGCGAGGAGGGGTACCGCGCGACCTTCGTGGTGCCGCCCAAGCGGCGGGTGCGAAGCGGCGTGGCCGCGCCCCTGCGGGCGGCGGTGGAGCAGGCCTATCGGCAGATCTCATCGCGGCAGCAGCAGGTGGCCCGGGAGATCGTGCGGGGCGAAGCGGTGGCGCCCGGGGGCGCGCCGGCGCCCGCGAAGCCCACCCGCTCGATGACCCGAGGCCCGGTGGCCAAGTCCGCGCCGTCGCCGTCGCCGTCGCCGTCGCCGTCTCGCGCTCGGAGCATCGAGACGGCGCGGGGGGACGAGCGCGACTACGACCCGCAGACGCTGCTGGCCCTGGAGGACTCGCCGTCGCTGCGGCGGGAGATCCTGGGGCAGGACGAGGGCGTGAGGCTGGTGAGCGCGCTCGAGCAGGTCGAGCGCGAGCGGGTGACGATCGAAGACTTCGAGGGCTTCGAGGCGGTGCTGCGGCAGGCCGCCGCGCTGCTGCGGCAGCAGGCGGAGCGGCTGGGCCTGGAGCTGTCGAAGGTCCACGTGCGCACCGTAGGGCTGGGGCTGGCCGCCGCCCTCGGGGCGGTGGCGGAGCAGACGATCGCGGTCCTGGAGCCCGACATCTTGATGGGTGAGGGCCGCGAGCGCTGCGTGATCGAAGTGGCTCGACTGCTGCCCCACCGGGTGAACGTCGACGCGGCGCTGGCCCGGCTCGGCCGCTTCATGCGGGAGACCACCGCTCGCTTCGGGGCGCTGGTGTTCGTCGGGTCGAGCCCCTCGGAGGCCCCGACCACCTCGGATGCTCCGGTCGCAGAACGCATCACGACGGACTCCGGAGAGCCCGTCGTGATCCTCGTCCTCTAGCATGGCGGCCGGGGCCGCGGCCGCGGCCCCCGCTACAGCGGCACGCCGCCGGTGAGGGCGATGTCGTCCACCCAGACCGCGTTCTGGCCCTTGTTGATGAAGCCGGCGCGGTTGAAGCGCCAACGGAAGGTGTGCTGGCCGGCCGCGACGGGGGTGCTGAAGTTGGCGGCGGCGGTGATGCCCGACCAGTCGGCCTGGTAGATCCCGTCGATGTAGAACTCGAGGAAGTCGGCCCCGTTCGCGCAGCTGGTCTCGTGGTCGAAGCTGATGTTGCCGGCGACGGGGAAGTCGGCGGTGAGCTGGAGATCGGTGATGCCACCGGCGGCCAGGGCCCCCGAGCGGGCCGAGTAGGTGCCGGTGATCGGGTTCATGCCGTCGACGAACCAAGGATCGATGGGGCCCACCGAGAACTCGGCGGGCATGGGCGGGCCGGACTCGAAGTTCTGGATGTACTGGCCGCCGAAGCAGCCGGAGTACACGAACTGACACTGGGCGAGGTTGCAGCCCAGGGTGCCGCCGTCGAAGCCGATGCTGGCGCAGGTCTGGCCGTCGTAGTCGATGCCGTCGCACTGCTCGGGGCCGGCCGTGATGCCGTCGCCGCAGATCGAGCAATCGCTCAGGTCGTACAGACAGTCGGCGCCGCAGGTGACCGAGCCGGCCTGGTAGCCAAACGACTGGCAGGTGGCATCCTTCTCCACGACGTCGCCCTCGCAGTCCTCGGCGATGTCGACGACCTCGTTGCCGCAGATGAAGCAGCCCAGCAGGTTGTAGTCTTGGCAGGTGAGCAGGCAGCCGAGCACGCCGCCCTGGTAGCCGAGCGAGGCGCAGGTCTCGCCGTTGAGCTGGTTGAGATCGCAGACCTCGTCGCCCTCGAGGATGTTGTTGTTGCAGATCGTGACCTCGCCGGTGCTGGACACCCCCGTGTCGCCCGTGTCGGGATCGGTGGAGGCCGTGGTCGCGCTCCCGTTCCCGGTGGAATCGGTCGCGTCGGTCGTCATGGGCGGATCGAGCGTGGTGGTGTCGGCCGACTCGGTGGTGGTGGAAGTGCTGCTGCTGCTGCTGGGCGTGCCCGAGCTGCTGTCGTCGTCGGTATCCGCGGGTACGGGATCGTCGGGACACCCCGACAGCGCGAGGACCGGGCAAGCAACGAGGAGGAGTCGATAGTCCCAAGCCTTCATGACGGCGCCATTGTAAGGGAGGTGGCCAGGGCGCGCGACACCCCGTACCATCCAGAGCACGAGGGGATGGATGCAGCCGAAAGTGCGTCTAGGGGCCGCATGGGCGGCACTGGTGGGGGTGGCGTGCGGTGGCGAACCATCCCTGGGGGGTGAGCCGGACGGCGATGTGACTTCAGTCGATTCCGGGGGCTCGAGCGCAGGCGATCCGCTCGCCGCATCGACCGGGGAAGACCCGACCACGGCCGACTCGGGCACGGAGCGGGGCGGAGGCGGCTCGAGCTCGGCGGGCTCGGAGACGGCCTCGCCCCCGGTGGAGCCAGGCCCGCACTTCGTCGACGTGACGGCGGAGGCGGGGCTCGAATTCGATCCGGGCGAGCTGTACGCACCGCCGTTCTGCCTGGTGGACGTGGCGGGAGGCACGGGCGGCGACTACTGCGTGCCCGAGCACTTCCTGGGCGCGGCGGCGGTGGGCGACTACGACGACGACGGCTGGCCCGACGTGTACATGACGCGGATCGACGGCCCAGGGCTGCTGCTCCGCAACCGCGGCGACGGCACCTTCGACGACGAGGCGGCGGCGGCAGGCATCGAGCCGCCCGCCGTGATCGGAGGCGCGGCGTGGCTGGACCTCGAGGGCGATGGCGACCTCGATCTCATGACCACCACGCTGGGCGCGATGCGCAACTACCTCTACGTGAACGACGGCACCGGCCACTTCGAGGAGGCCGCGCTCGCCCACGGGGTCGCGCTGGTCACCGGCGAGGTCCACGTGGGCACGGGGATCGGCGTGGGCGACTACGATCGCGACGGGTACGTGGATCTCTTCGTGGGGGACTGGCGCCCCACCCTGGTGCTGGGCCCGGGGGTCGATCACAACCGCCTGCTGCACAACCGCGGGGCCGAAGCGCCGGGGCACTTCGAAGACACGACCGCGGACATGCGGATCGACCTGCAGGAGGTGTCGCTGAAGCAGGGGGCGCTGCCCGGGGCCTACGGGTTCGCGCCGGCCATCGCGGACCTCGACGGCGACCAGTGGCCGGACCTGGCCCTGGCCGCGGACTACGGCACCAGCCGGATGTACTGGAACGACGGCACCGGCCAGCTGCGCGACGGCACGTTCGACTCGGGGCTGATGAACGACGCGCACGGCATGGGCTCGGCGCTCGGCGACCTCGACGGCGACGGCGACCTGGACTGGTTCGTGACCGCGATCTGGTCGCTGGGCGCACCCCAGGGCAACCGGCTGTTCCGCAACGACGGCGAGCGCCGGTTCGTGGACGTGACCGACGACTACGGGGTGCGCGAGGGCGGCTGGGGCTGGGGCGCGGCGTTCTTCGACCTCGAGCACGACGGCGATCTGGACCTGGTGATGGCGGCGGGCTGGCCGTCGGCCGGGTTCCAGGCCGACCCGGTGCGGCTGTGGCTGAACGAGGGCGCCGGGCCGTGGCCGGAGGTGGCGGTGGCGCGGGGCATCGACTTCCAGCGCGGAGGGCGAGGGGTGGTGCCCTTCGACTACGACGGCGACGGCGACCTGGACCTGCTGGTGCACGCCAACACCGAGCCGCCCGCGCTGTACCGCAACGACGGCGCGTCGGGCTCGTGGCTGGCGGTGCGGGCGGAGGGGGCGGGCCCCAACACGCGGGGGCTGGGGGCCCGGGTGCGGGTGCAGGCCCAGCCCGACGGCCCCTGGCAGGTGCGGGTGGTGGGGGTGGGCAGCCACCTGTTCGGCCAGGAGGACGCGGTGGCGCACTTCGGGCTGGGGGCGGGCGCGCAGCCGCTGCACCGGGTGGAGGTGACCTGGCCCGCGTCGGGCGAGGTCACGGTGCTCGAGCAGGTCTCGCGCGACCAGGTGCTGGTGGTGCATCCGTGAGCGGCAGCTCCAGCACGAACGTGCTGCCCTGGCCCGGGGTGGAGCGCACCGAGGTGCGCCCGCCGTGGGCGCGGGCGATGGCCTGCACCAGCGCCAGGCCCAGCCCGGTGCCCGGCTGGCCCTGGCGGCGGGTGAAGAAGCGCTCGAACACCCGCGGCTGATCGTCGGGGGCGATGCCGGGGCCGTCGTCCTCGACCTCGAGGCGGGCCCACGCGCCCTGCGGGTGCAGGCGTACGCGCACGTGGCCGCGCTCGCCGGCGAACGAGACCGCGTTGTCCACCAGGTTGCGCACGGCGGTCTCCACCCGCCCCGCGACCCCGGGCACGACCACGTCGTGCACGTCGTGGCTCAGCTCGACCGCGGCGTGCTCGTGCTGGGCCGCCATGGCCTCGACCACGCCGCGCACGAGCGGGCCGAGCGGCACGGGACCGCGCTGCTCGCCCACCATGCCGGCCTCGGCCCGGGCCAGCTCGAGGAACTGGGTGACCAGCGTGTCGAGGCGCCGGCTGCTGTCGCGCAGCACCCGGGCCAGCCGCTGGGTGCGAGCGGGGGCGAGGGGGGTCTGCCCGTGGGTGGCGAGCGACTCGGCGCAGGCCCGCACCGCGGCCACCGGGTTCTTGAACTCGTGGGCCAGATCGGCCACGAAGGCCTCGTTCTGCCGCGCGCGCTCGTGCAGGGCCTCGAGCAGGCGGTTGAACGCCGCGGCCACCTCGCCGATCTCGTCTTCGCGCTGGAGCTGCAGGCCCCCGGGCGAGACCTCCTGCACCTGGTCGAGGGCCTGGTTGCGCAGGTGGTGCAGCGGCCGGACCATGCGCCAGCCCAGCCACCAGCCCAGGCCCAGCGCGCCGGCGGCCACGAACAGGGTGAGCTTGAGCAGGGCGTAGCGCAGGTCGTAGAGCGCCCGGATGGCGCGGCGGTGGGCCTGCTGGGCGTAGATGATGCCGAGCATCACGCCGTCGCGGTGCATCACGTGGCCCACGTGGCACACCCGCAGCGTGCCGCCGGCCCAGGTCTCGCAGCCCGAGGCGTGGGTGCGCCGGCGGGCCAGCACCACCACCGGGCGCTGGGCCACGGGGAGCTGCTCGTCGTCGGCCACGGTCAGCGGCGGCTCGTCGTGCGGGCCGAAGAACAGGTCCTCCACCGCGGTCACGGTGCGGGAGGCGTCGGCGTCGGCCATGACCTCGCCGGCGGGGTCGAGCAGGCGCAGGCGCACCTGGTGGCGCCGCGCCACCCGCTCGACCCACGGCCCCGGGCGGACCAGCGCGTCGGGCTCGGACAGCAGGCGCTCGGCCAGCTCGTTGACCGCGTCGTCGGCCGCCCGCTGCATCTCGGGCTCGCTGCGGATCTCCAGGGCCCCCACGATCGCCACCACCGACAGCGGCGCCACCGCGACGATCACCGCGACCATGAACGCGCGGAAGCGCAGCGAGCGGAGCACCACCCGCCAGCGCGGCGGGGGGCTCACCGCCCGGCCTTCCAGCGGTAGCCGGCGCCCACCACCGTCTCGATGGCGTCGAAGCTGGCGTCGATGGCCTCGAGCTTGCGGCGCAGCCTTCGAACGTAGGTGTCGATGATCCGCTCGGCCACCACGCTGTCGTCGCCGCGGATCCGCTCGAGCAGGGCGGGGCGGCTGCACACCACCCCGGGCCGGGAGGTCAGCGCCTCGAGCAGGCGGAACTCGGTGACGGTGGCGGTGATCATCTGGTCGTCGTAGCGCACCTCGAGCCGGTCGCCGTCGAGGTGCAGCCGCCCCGCGCTCTGGGTGGCCCCGAACCCGCCGCCGCCCGAGCGCAGGGCCTGCCGCCGCAGCAGGGCCGACACGCGGGCCAGCAGCACCCGGGTGCTGAACGGCTTGGTCACGTAGTCGTCGGCGCCCAGCTCCAGGCCCAGGGCCTCGTCGATCTCGGAGTCGCGGGAGGTCAGCAGCACCAGGGGCGTGGAGTCCCCCGCCTCGCGCAGCCGCCGGCACAGCGTGAACCCGTCCACGCCCGGCATGTTCACGTCGGAGACGATGGCGTCGGGGCGCTGGGCCCGGATCTTCGCCAGCCCGTCGGCCCCGTCGGCCGCGGTGACGACGTCGTGGTCGGCGTCTTCGAAGGCCAGCGCGAGGACGTCGAGCAGCGCGGAGTCGTCGTCGATGAGCAGCACGCGGGGCATGGTGGGGCCGATGATCCCGAGGGGCCGGTCACGCCGTCAGGCGATCCCAGTCGATCGTGAGCGCGTCGAACACCCCGCTGGGCTGCTGGCCCTGCATCTCGCTCACCCGAGGGCGGTCGAAGGGCTGGGCCGGATCGCGGCGGGTGTACACGGTGAGGACGTGCTCGATGGGATGGACCATCCAGTAGTGGCGCACGCCGTGGGCCTCGTAGAAGGCGAGCTTGGTAATCTGATCGCGCGCCGATGTGGAGGGGCTGAGCACCTCGATGACCCACTCGGGGCCGCCTTGGTAGCCGCGCTCGTCGAGGCGAGTGGCGTCGCAGACGACGGTGAGGTCGGGCTGCACGACGGTGTCGACCTGCTCGGGGGGCGCATCGACCGGCGCGAGGCGGACGTCGAAGGGGGCCGCGAAGACCTCGCAGGGGCGATCGACCAGGAAGTTGGCGATCTGCCGGAACAGCTCGCCGGCCACGCGCTGGTGCGAGGTGCTGGGGGCCGGGCTCATGGACACCGGCACGCCCTCGTGCAGCTCCCAGCGCTCGTCTTCGGGCCAGGTCAGCAGGTCGGCGTAGGTGAAGCGCTCGGAGAGGGTCGCAGGGTGCGGCATCGGCAAAGCAGTATAGCGCTCTCCCCCCCGAGACCGAGGTGGAACGAGGAGGTCCACCCGGCTAGGCTGTCCTCATGGACTATCTACGCGTATCACTGTCGGTCTGGGGGCTCGGGCTCGGGCTCGGGCTCGGCGCCGGCTGCCAGAACAATTCCATCGAGCTGGAGACCATGACCGACGCCGACGATGATGCCGGCACCGGGGGCTCCGACTCCACGACCACCGCGACCACGGTGGGCTCGGCGACCAGCCCGGGCACGACCAGCCCGGGCACGACCAGCCCGGGCACGGCGACCAGCCCGGGCACGACCACCACCACGACCACCAGTCCTCCCGACGCCGAGGGTGGGGTGACGAGCGTGGGCCCCACGGACACCGACGGGCCCGCGTCCAACATGATGCTGATGGCCATCGATACCGACCTCGCGCCGGGCCTGCCGCTGCAGGCGATCGTGTGGGCAGAGCCGAGCGACGACCTGGAGACCGTCGATCTCCAGATGCAGTGGCTGAGCCTGGACGTGGGCAGCACCACCGAGCCCCGCGAGCTGGTGGGCGATGTGTACGCGTATCCGGGCATCCCGCTCGGCCCCGACTTGGGGTTCACGTGGGACATGGGGGTGGTGCTGGTGCCGGGCGCGGCCAACCCCATCACGGGGTCCGACCTGGTGTTCTCGGGCACGGCGCAGGTCACCGCGGTGGGCTCACCCTTCTGCGGCGAGGTGGCCGGTGAGCTCATCTCGCCGATCTCGGCGCCGTTCCAGGGCACCCACGCGATCACGTTCGTCGACAACGAGCTCGAGCTGCCGCTCGATTTCCCGTGGTCGTGCTAGCAGCCCGTGGTGAAACCCTCGCGCGGCC
>JGI12210J13797_10125737_pt1 | contig 15292 bp, 10 predicted proteins | sample ElkSlonscriptome_3_FD_13797 | JGI IMG/M metagenome (IMG submission 13797)
GGTCAGGTTGAAGTCGCCCAAGCTTTGTCGTCCGAACGTTCCGACGAATTCGGAAACGTCCACCGATAGTGCTGATTCATTTAACGTCGCAGGAGCTTCGCCGATGCGGCGGATCAAACGCGTCAATCGATTTTGGTCTCCTTTGCCGACGCAAATCATCATCTCTTCGATTGTTTCTCGAAGCGTTTCGTCAATCCGGCCAACCATGCCGAAGTCCAAAATTCCTAGCCGGCCGTCGCTAAGCAGTAGTAGGTTTCCGAGGTGCGGATCCGCGTGAAACAATCCTTCATCGAAAATCATTGTCAAATAGACACTGGCAATCGTTTCCGATAGCTTCGTACAGGTCGGCGGATCGGAGTGGTCGTGAAGATACACCGACAAGGTTTCACCCACCAATTCATCCATCACCAAAACTCGTTTGGTGCATAAACCGCTAACCGGTTTCGGGATCACCACTTCGTCATCGCGGTCGGCAAGCATCTCGGCAAAGAACTCGAGGTTTTGCCGCTCGCGGCCAAAGTCGAGTTCGCGGCGAAGCATGGTCGATAGTTGGCTTGCCATTTGGCAGGGACCCCATGCAGCGAAAGCTTCCACATGTTCGGCCAATTGGGCAACGCCGGCCAATACTTCGGTATCTTGCCGCATCGTTTTTTCGATATCGGATCGCATCACCTTGATGACAACTTGGCGACCATCGTTGAGCGTCGCCCGGTGAACTTGCCCGATCGAAGCAGTCGCCAAGGCGGAGGGATCGATGAATTGGAAGTGTTCGAGGTAATCGTCGCCGAGTTCATGGGCCAGCGTTGCACGAACCTTTTCGATCGGATCCGGTTCGACGTTTGCCCGCAGCAGTTTCAGCTCTTGCCCCAATTCGGGGCCGACCAAATCGGGGCGTGCGGCTAGGATTTGCCCGAATTTAATGAAGGTCGGGCCGAGATCCGTCAGCGCCATACGGATTCGCTGTTCACGCGAATATTTGGAAAGCGGTATCCCGCGAGCGTCTTTGATGCGGTCCCGGAACGGTAGCTTTTGAAATTGGCTCATCCAATCTGCCAAACCGTAACGCTGCAGCACTGCGAGAATCTCTCGCCAGCGTTTTAGGTTTCGGTAAAGCTGCGGAATCGCCGTGATTTTCATAAGCACGATTTTAATTGGTCATTTGACCAAATCAAACATCCACCCAAACGTCATCGATCAAGCGTTGCTGAGGCTGGAAGCGTGCTTTGTAGTTCAAATGCGGATTCTCGGCGACGTACATGCCTAAGTAGACGAATTGTCGTCCGCTTTGCCGAGCCCAATCGATCTGCTTTAGAACGGCATACGTGCCCAGGCTGAAATGGCTTTCCGATGGATCAAAATGAGTGTAGACCGCTGATGTGCTATCGCGGCCTACATCGAAAACGGAGATGGCAACCAATTTGTCGTCTCGGTAGATTGCCAGTTCTAGGGTTTCGCAGCACGTATCGCATAGAAACGAAAGATATTCCGATGCCTCGATCGTATCTTCTTGTAGCCCTAAACCTCGCTGGCGTCGATGCTCGTTGAACATCTCAACGCGTCGTTCATCCACAACGGGAGTCTTTAGCCGACACATCAACTCGCGATCTCCCCGTTGCATCACACGCCGCAGCGACTTCGTCAAATGAAAACCGGCAATTTTCAATCGGGTCGGCTTGCATTCGCTACACGTGGGACACTGGGTGCGGTAAACAAAATCTCCACTTCGCCGAAATCCCAACGCCAACATGTGGTCGGTAATCTCGGGCGTCACATTGCCGATTGGCAAACGTAGCGGCATCCGAGCGGTTTCGCGCGGAATGTAGGGACACGGTTGTAGCTGGTCCTGGATCACGACCAAACGACAAGTGTCATCGGGTAATCGCAACTCGTTTGGGCGACTCATCACGTTTGCCGTACGAAGTACTGGAAGTGGATGACCGCATTATAACCATGTCGCGGCGATGCTGGGTCGTTGGAGTGTAGCCTTTAGGCGATTCGGGAAGGCGCGTGAAACGGCTAAAGCCTGGACTCCAACCTTTTCTCTAATCCCACCACCATTGGCCATCTTTGAGATGACTCGGTCCAGCTTCCGACTTCGTTTGGACGACTTTTCCATCGGTATCCTTGCTGACATGCTCCTCTTTCAGAGCCAATCGCGGCTGCATTTGGACACCGCCACCGAGCGGTGTCATGAGTGTATTGCCTCGCCAAATTGCGTTCACGGCCGTTTCGACTTGTTCAGGCGCGGTGTAGGTTTCGACTGACACTTTCGATTCATCCAACAAGACGGGCATCGACCAACCCGCTTGGCCATAAAAGTCCTGCTCTTGAATGTAGGCTGCCGCGACGGCAACATCGATCAACTGAGCAAGTTCAGCATAGATGCGAACCTTTTCAGCAACCTTCGAATAGTTCTTCGTAAAGTCGTGGCAAAACGCCGTACTAGCACGATTCGGTTTTCCGACCGCTCGGGTGCGGACGCCGTTGATCACTCGTTCGTTTTCACCGACAAGTTCAACGCCACGATCGTTGATCTTCATTGCCAATCCATCTTCGCTGACCGAAATCGCGTCATAGTTGGGCTGGAAATACCAACGAGTCAGAGCACTCGCTGCGATCGTGTGTGGGTTCGCTCGCTCTACATAGCTGCGGACGCCTGGGATCTGTTCGAGCCCGATGCCGACCAACTTCATTCGATAATCGGCCTCGACCAAGACGCGAGCGAAGTGGGTCGAGTTGGGGACCCCTTGAATCGATACCGTTTGCAGGCCGAGATTGTTTTTCAGACCCATCGCAACACGTTGTGTGTCGCCTCGTTGAGCCTGTCCGCCAAAGGACGCTAAGAACTGCTGCATCCGCTGAAGCCCTTCAGGCGTCGGATCGATCGAAACGCTGATGATTGGCGTCGGTTTTGAATTGGGTGCGTAGGCACGAAGGGCGGTCACCATGTCTTCAAGCAAAAGGCTCGGGCGTCCACTGCTGATTCCAACGTAGCGGTCGGTCGGATCGGCGAAGAAACCTTCCGCCGGTCCCGCGATCACAATGTCTTTGGTGTCGGGGTAGTAGAAGATGTAATCGATCGAGGTCAAACCGGCCATCGCTTTCATCTCTTCGGGGATCGGGTTCCCCGCATCGAGATGCTCTGAAAGAGTCGCTTCGAGCCGATTGAGCGAGACTTTTCGCAGCTGACTGGGCTGCATGATTTCACTGTCACGCCGCATTCTCGCCTCGGCGAAACGCTGTTGGGCCAATCGAGGATCGAACTGCCGAACCTTCAAAACGCCCTGGGCATCCACGTCGACACCCGCGATCGGTTGACCAAACAATTGGGCCGACGCGGTGCGAGCCGTCACGGTCATCACAAAGAACAGAGAGAATAGCAGTAGAAAACAAGTCGTTTTTTTCATCAGTCGGCCCATGGGCTTCGTTGGCGATTGAGGGAAATCGTGGCGGGAGCGTCGCTGCCGCTTTTATACAGAGAATAATCACCCGCAAAGCGTTCATCAACAAATGAAACGAGCAAAGAGAGAGAAAGTGGGCGTTTTAGGCTGGCGATGACGGTTTTAGCGGGGGAAACGGCTCGTTGGACAAGCGGCGCTGCTCCGCTTGCTCGATAATTTGGCATTTTTCCAACTCGCTGGCAATCGACCAGCGACCGATTTCGCTGCGACTTCGGTAGCATCCCGTACAAATCTGGTTCCGGTTGAGTGCGCACTCGCTGATGCACGGCGACTGCGGTGTCTGTATTTGCTGATCCATTGATCGTAAATTCATTTTCGTTTAGTTGTTTCCTCCAAAACACGCTTTCCATGTCCTCGGATGGTAGTGACTTGTCAACCAAAAGCGGTGAAACGGCAATGCCCTTGCAGGCCAGGGGTCCAAGGCTGACAATCGGCGTTCTTGGTGATACGGCCTACCATTCGATATGCTCCGAAACGCAACCTTCCATGAACAATCGCTGCATGATCGTGATCCCCGCCCGTTTGGGATCGACCCGGTTTTCCGAAAAACTGCTGCGTCGTGCAGGCGGTAAATCCGTTTTGCAGTACACGTTTGAAGCAGCAACCAAGGCGAAAGCGGCTGGGCAGGTGGCCATCGCCGTCGACGATCCGAAACTCCTTGACGAAGTCAATCGATTTGGTGGTCATGCGGTGATGACCCGTGTCGACTGCCCAAGCGGCACTGACCGGATCGCCGAAGTCGCCGTCCGTTTTCCCGAAGTCGGCATCTTCGTCAACGTGCAGGGTGACGAACCCGACATTGATCCTACGACGATCGATTTAGTTGCCAGCACTCTGGTCAACAACCCTTGGGCCGATATCGCCACCGTTGCCGCACCGATTCGAAACTCCCATCGGCTCGACGATCCGAACTGCGTCAAAATCGTCGTCGCAGGTGTTCCAAGATCCGCGGAGCAGGGTAGTTGGGGGCAGGACAGGGTAGGGCAGGGCAGGGCAGTTTATTTTAGTCGATCGGCTGTGCCACATTTTCGAGGCGGCGTAACGGAGCAGTCGCTAGCCTCGGAACCGCCACTGTTTTGGCATCACATCGGCCTCTACGCCTATCGGCGAGAATTTCTGCAGTGGTTTTCCGAGCAACCACCGAGTGTCCTCGAGCAGACCGAACGACTCGAGCAGCTCCGCGCGATCGAAGCGGGCAAACAAATTGTTGTCGCGCGAGTCGAATCCGCTGTCGCCGGAATCGACACGCAAGAGGATTTCGAAGCGTTCGAAAAACGAGTTCAAGCCTGAGTGTTTCAGCGCGTTGGCAACAACTGATTTAGCCTTACTCCAAATCAAAGCGAACGCCGCCGACAAAATTAGCGCAAAGGTTGTAAAGTGCGGCCATGATGACACCACCGATGAAACCACCGATTCCATACAGAATGGGGACCATGATGACCATAAACAAAGCTCCAACCACTCCGCTTACCACCACGTCGCCTGCTCCTGCTCCACCGCCCGCAGCGGCACTAATCAGGCCAACAATCGCAAAGATGGCTCCGAAGAATAAACCAACAATCGTGTACAAAACACCGAGCATCTTACCGACCGAGAATACGTCCAATCGCCGTAGTGTCATCGTTTGTGACGGACGCACCATGCTAGAGCCCGCAGGCTGTTGAGACGGATTCGAATAAGGGTTCGCATCTGACATACTCATCGTCGTTTCCTTGAAGTCAAAGAGGGATTGTCGCTGATCGCTGCGAGGACGCTTTTACAAAACGTGCGTCTTACAGAGCGATAAACGACTGATTGAATCAACCAAAAAGATATCCCATCTCTTCGATGCTGTCAGGCACCAAGCGACAAATTTCGTGAACGCTTCGGTTCACGTAAGAGCGGAGCGACAATCGCCTTCGGGCCGTTTGCGTTACGGTTTCGGATAGACACCCACTCGCTCGGCCCACCGGTTCCACTGCGCCTTCAGCGATCCGGCTGTGTCTGCATGATTCGCCGCCAAGTTGTTTTGCTCGGTGCGGTCCGATTCGATGTTGTAGAGTTCCCAGCCGCCCTTCATTCCCAGCCGCACGAGTTTATGTGCGCCCTCTCGAATGGCGGCGTTGCCTTCATGTTCCCAGAAGAGGGTTCGATTTGCAAAATTCCCTTGATCTAATAATAGCGGCTTCAAACTTTGTCCCTGCATGGGAGTGATGGAGTGACCATGATACTTGGTGGGATAGTTTGCGTTTCCGAGATCGACGCACGTCGCCATGATGTCGATTAAATGCGTCGGCGTTTCAATCCAACTGTCTGGTCCCGTTCGAGGCTGGATGGCTGCTGGCCAATGAGCGATCAACGGGGACGCAATTCCGCCTTCATGATTGTAGTGTTTGTACATGCGAAAGGGCGTGTTGTTCAAATGCGCCCAACATTGTCCGACAAAAACATTCGAATGGGGATCGCCGGGATGCTCACCGCTGTATCTTCCTTTAACTCCCGATTCTGCGTTGCCGCCGTTGTCGGACAAAAACAAAATCAGAGTATTGTCGAGCTGTTTTCGTTGCTCAAGGGCAGCGACCAATTTGCCTACGTTCTTGTCCACCTCTTCGATCATTGCAGCGTAGATCGCCATCATGTCGTCGTAGCGTTTCTGTTCGTCTGGCGAGAGTGAATCCCATGGCGGAATTGTTTCGGGACGTGGTTCGAGTTGCCAATTCGTTTCGATCAGCCCTGATTCGATCTGCCTCGCATATCGTTGTTCCCGCAGTTTGTCCCATCCTCGCAGGTACTTTCCACGATACTTGGCAATCGTTTGTTCGGGTGCCATCAAGGGAAAGTGGGGTGCGCAATGAGCCAGATACCAAAAGAATGGTTTTTCTTCTGCCATAGCTTCGTCAATGAACTTGATGCCTTGTTCGGTCCAAAGATCACTGCCGTACCAAGGAGGATTGAGCCTCGGATCGTCTGCTGAAATCGTTTCTCCATTGAGAAAAAGCTTCGCGTTCCCTTTGCTGCCCGTTTGGTTTGAAAAATGGACACCGCCCGCTGCCAGATTAAGGGTCCGGTCGAAACCACGCTGCCAAGGGTTCACCCCTTGATTTGCACCGACATGCCATTTGCCAGTCATCGCAGTGAAGTATCCTGTTGGGCCGAGGACTTCGGCGATTGTCACACACCCTTGGTTTAGCCGTCCCGCGTACCCCGGTTTGCCCTGGTCGGACGTCATCCATCCGACTCCGGCTTGATGGGAATAAAGTCCTGTCAACAAAGAGGCACGCGTGGGACAGCAGCGACCGGTGTTGTAGAACTGAGAAAAACGGACACCGCCCGCAGCAAGCTGATCGAGGTGAGGTGTTGGTATTTCGCTACCGTACGGACCGATATCCGAAAACCCCATGTCGTCGACCATGATGATAATGATGTTGGGACGTTCGGCAGCAACCACCCTGTTTTGAACGAAGAGGGTTAACGCAGCTGCGAAGAGGATAGAGCGTTTCATGATTGCTTCTTGGGGATTGATAGGATGGGATTGATGGCGGGAGGATTTAGGGCGTCCCAGTGGGAGTCCGAGTACGCATTTCAATGAGTATGAGCTTGTTCGCCAATCTTGGTAGCCATTGGCGAAACGTGTCCATTGGAAAGCATGGTTTTCACCCTCCTGAAACAGCGGTCTTTTGAATGTGAACCCAGTCGTCGAAAAATCCATACGTCACGGCATCTTGTCCCGCTTCCGACTGAGTGACCAGTGAACGCGGGAAAATCATATTGAGCATCCATGGCGTCGTTTGTGTTGTCACTCTCTTCGGCTCGCCGCCCATTCCGTGAGCAAATCCGTATGTGGCCAACGTGACACCGTATCGCTGCATCAGTCTACAGTACTTGCTGATTAGTTTGGGATCAAACCAATCTCTGCTTGCTAGAAAGGCGTGCCATTCTTCTTGCGAAACATTTTCGGCGGACGCCAAACTTAGATAGTCGGCCACAGAGGAATCAGGATCGCGGTTGTATCTTTCGCAGAATGCGACTCCCGGTGGCCCCGCGTCCAACCGTTGGCTAAGGTTCATTTTGTAACGCCAAATAAGTGAAAATTCAGTAATCGCAAACGGTTTGTCAGGTATCAATGATCGAACATGTTGTAGAGACGCTTCGGCTTGCATCAGGTCACGTTGATGTAAATGGAAATTGACGCCAAAGATGTTGGGTGACTCGGACAACCACCGCATGTAGTCGCGCAGTACGAGGTCGTTTTGCATCGCTGGCATATCTTGGCGAGTGAAACCGCCCGAGTAAATTGGCAAGTCGTCACCGTTTCGTGCTTTGATCTGCAAACTCGCAATAAACGTCTCGAGCCGTTTCAAGAAACGAATCATTGGTACCACACTTGGCTCGGTTACTTGCATGTCGACCGGCAACGTATCAACGGTGATCTCGTTGACGAGTGCCACACCAGACAGTTGATTGGGAAAGGAACACACAAGTTGTTTGGCGAAGTCGAAACATTTTGCTTCGTTTTCTGAATTCGGTCCGGGTACTCGCCAGTTCCCGTTGCGAAAATCCCATTTGATCGTCAGGAAGACTTGATAGCCATCGTCGGCTAGCGATTTGATCGCCTCGAGTTCTTCATCCGCTTCAAAACTCCGTTTGCCTTCGATGAATTCCAACGCCGGAAAGAAGGAACGGACCCAATGCGTGTGTGATCGCTGAAGCAACTTTGGAGCCAATCGAGTCGGCGACTCGTTGTTGTTGGCACCAAGTATCAGAGGTCGACCTGCACGAAGCGGTGACTCAGCCAACGAAGCTGTATTCGTCAACCACGAAGAACACACCAGCAACAGAACGAAACTTCTTGAACGGTGCAAAAGTGACATGATCCAGACCAATTGTTTAATGTGTGTTGGTCTTTCCAGCGACGAGTCCCCAGTTGAAGGCAGCGATCTTACGTTGCTGAAAAATCGGCAGTATTTCTTCGAATGTCGAACCGTTGGCTCGTGCGAGATACTCGGTGCAAAGCAGCGGACGGTCGTAGTGAGCCAATCCTTCCACCATTTCGCGAGTGTCGTCGGGACCGTTGTAGGTGTGAAAGCTAATCACGTCCGAATGGCGAAGCATGAACGACTCAATCAAGTCGGGATCGTCCAACCAATTGGGCTCTCCCCAGTCGCCAGCGGTCAGTGGTTGTGAAGGATTGATTTCGCGGGCCCAATGGAAGGCTTTGGTAAGCAATTCGAGTGATCGCTGGCGTTTGAGTCCTTTTGCCATGTCAGACAATTCGCTGTCGCCGCCATAGTTGCCGTCGTTGCTGTTTTGTGGTTCATTGAATAAATCCCAAACGAGAACTCGATTGTCGTCCTTGAATCGAGTCATCACACCGGTCAAATACGCTTTCATCAAGAAATGCTGATTGGGGTCTTCGAGGATTTTGCGTCCTGGCGACTGAACCCAGCCCGAGTTGTGAACTCGCGGTACTCGATTCGGTTGCTTTCCCGCAGCGGGGTAGGGCTTCCAAACACCGTCGAAAAGCACCAGCATCGTTTTCATGCTATGCGTGTCAGCGATTTCGAAACATCGATCGGATCAGGCTGATTGAAGTTTGGCACCCCAATCAGTTTCCAACCGTGGATCGGATCCGAAAGCGGTGCGACATAGTGACGAATTTCGCCGCTGCCTCCCCAAGGCGGCTCGGCGTTGTCCTTGTAGGTGGCAAACATGTGCAGGCTATCGCCGTGGACAATCACGCCCGGTGCCCAGTGCGTGTCGTCATTATCAGGTTGTCCCTGCTTCCCATCAAACGAACAGTAGCCGCGAAACGTCCAATGAAGTAGGTTCGGTGAGCTGATGACGCCGAGTGCGGTGCCGACGTATGTTGCCGCTCGGCGTGTCGCTCGCCGAGCGGTATAGTAAATGAACCATTGGTTTTCCACCTCATTCCAAACAATTTCCGGATCGCAGGAACCGTTGTAATAGGGATCGGCGAAAAAGGGCTTTGCCACAGCACCCGGTGCGTCCGGCAACTGATAAAGATGAACCGGTTGGCGCATCGAACGGCTCAGTTCGTTGTTGGCTTCCCGATCGGCGGTTACTTTGTCGGGGCATTCTGCATAGCACAAACTGCCCATCTGTAACGAAACAATCGCAGCAACGAGTAGGCTTAAAACTTTTCTTGTCATGATCGAGTAAATCATTTGATCGGGTTGTCTATAGACGATGGATCGGCGGGATGTATTAAAGGTTCGGACCATTGTCGGGCGGCATGGACTGATGCCAGCTCAACAACGACTTTGTAAGCTTCCTTGCGATGACGGAGTTTTCCTGGGCAACGTTATGCGACTCGGATGGGTCATTGCTCAGGTCGTAGAGTTCGACTTCGGTGCCATCGTATTCACACAGCAACTTCCACTTGCCGGATCGAACAGCCAGATCAGGCAGGTCATCTTCTCCGTAAAAGGAGTCACGATCGGGCGGACGGCGAAAGAATATCGGAGCCTTGCGTGAGCCTCCTTCGCCAAGCAACGTGTTGACGAGTGGTTCGCCGTCAAATTCCGCGTCTTCGGGAAATGACGTATTGGTCAACTTCAATAGAGTCGGCGCAATGTCGATGGCCGAGAACACGGATTGTCTGTCCACATGATTTTGCTTTTTCATGAGCCCCGGCCCCCAAGCGATCAACGGTGAACGGACACCGCCTTCGTAAAGTTGAGTCTTGAAACCTCGATACGGCCCTGCTACGCCTGCGCCCGGTTCGGGGCCGTTATCAGAGCAAACCAAGATCAACGTATGGGTCCGAAGCGATTCATCCTTTTCAATTCGATCGAACAGTCTGCCCAATTGATTGTCCATCGACTCGAGCACCGACAGGTAGAGCCGTCGCTTGGAACCATCACCCCACGTTTCGACAGGTGGCCAAAACGGTGCGTGAACATCATCGGGCCAGAGGTTGATGTAGAATGGTTTGTCAGCCTCGACTGCTTTATCGATGAATGGAATCGCGGCATCTACAAAGCCCGTCGTAATCTCGCTACGCAGCATCCACCGATAGCCATCTCCTAGCTTTTCCGCGCCGCCCCAAATTTTTCCCGGCTTGTCTTGCCCTGGCTTCAAAGTCAGCGGCAATAGCTTCGGTCCCATGCCTTCAAAATTGGTCAATGATTCGTCGAAGCCATACTCGGTGATCGCTGGAGCTTCGGTGACATCTCGCTGTCCGCCCATATGCCATTTGCCGAAGTGCCCGGTCGCGTAACCGGCCTGATGAAGTGATCGAGCCAGCATCGGTGCCTGCGGATCAAGCCACTGTGCCATTCCGCGTCGTTTGTTGTCCTTGCGATTATTCAAAAACGAAGTGATCTTCCAACGCTGTGGATACTGGCCCGTCGATATCGCAGTGCGAGAGGGCGAGCAGATCGGTGAGTTGACATAGAATTGCTCGAAGCGGATTCCTTCAGACGCCAATCGGTCGATGTTGGGCGTTTCGGCATCGTTATTTCCGAAGCAAGAAAAGTCTCCCCAGCCCATGTCGTCAATGAAGACGAGAACGATGTTGGGTGAGTCTGCTGATTCCCCGACGGCTGGGACCAGCGTAAAAGCCAGGGTTATCAGGGCAATGCTCATGTAGCAAGATTTTGAAGTTACCAGTGGAAATGCAGGTGTCGTCTTCAAGCTAAGTAAGTTCATGTCGGGGTTTCAGGTCGTTTCGATAGAAAATGGGGCAGGGCAGGGCATGGATGCTAGTTTTCGGTAATGGATCTTGGACGTTCTCAAGATTCAATGTGGCTATTTGGATTGGCCGAACAGGTGCTTGCCGCGGCGTGCTGCCTGCAACGCTTTGACGGTGTCGACAGCAGCCCCAGGGTCGGCCTGTGATTGCATCCATGTCTGCAGAGCCAAATGCAATCGTTCTTTCGCCTCGGTGTACTCCGAGTCATCAGCGATGTTGTCCATTTCGTATGGGTCGCTCGTGGTCACGTAAAGTTGCTCGGCTGGCCGTAGCATGTAGCGTTTGACAAGGTCGTAGACGGATTGTCCGCCGATCGGATTGACGCCAACCCAGGTCGCCCAGTACGGAATATTCAAACGGCCACCGCCCATCAAGTGTCGTTCGACGTACAGTTCGCCGGGAAGCAGATTTTGGATATAGCGAAACTTCCTGTCGGTGATCGACCGAATGGGATAGCGGGGGCCCTCCGGCAGGTTATTGTGCATCGCAAACGCATACTCTCGGTGAACATCCGCGTCGCCGAGCAGCACGGCTGCAAAGCTGCTGCCATCAAACGTTTTTGACGGCGGACCGCCAGCCAGATCAATCAGCGTCGGAGCCAAATCGGCATATTGCACCAATGCTTCGGTGCGTTTGCCTTCGGCAATGTGTCCCGGCCATGAGGCAACCACCAAACAGAACGGTGACTCTTCAGCGGCCGACATGTATTGTTCGATGCCACTCAAATCGCACGTCTGCGTTGGATCGCGGACACAGTTCGCGTCGAAGCCCGAGACCGGATCAAAAGGAAACGCCGCTTCCGGTTTGACATGCACTTTGCCTGCAATTCCGACGCGGTAGCCGAGCGGTCGGAGCATATGCGGAAGACTTTGCGTATCGGGTCGGCTGGCCGAATGGTTCCACGAGCATCCGTTGGACAGCGGGTATCGCCCCGTGAACAACTCTGCTCGACATGGTTGGCACATCGCCGACGCGACATACGCTTGGTTGAACCTCAACCCTCTCTGAGCGAGGGCGTCAATGTTGGGCGTCTTGGCATTCTGTCCCCCGTACAATGGCAGATCATTATAGGTGCAATTATCGGCCATGATGATCAGAAAGTTTGGACGATCTGCGGCGGCGGATAGCGAACCGAACACCACCAACAAGCTCATTGAATATAATCGGATCATGGTTGATAGGTCACGGTTCAAAACGTCTGCACCTCGTCGGGGCCGGGATTGGCATAGGCTGGGTCTTTCGCACGAATGTAAACTTCACCATCGTCCAGCATGCGAACGTCGAGTGGCACGATCGTCACTCCCTGTTCGTTGATTGTCATCGCATCGCCGCCAATATCCAGGGTCTTGATTCCATCGCGAGCAAGCGGCGGGACGTTACCGTTGAAGAACGCTGTACACCACCATTTGCCGTCTTTGGCTTGGAACGGTGTACCGTGCCCTAGGAACCGACCGGCAAACTTTCGCGGACCATAGGGACCGGTGATCTTGTCGGCGACACTGTAATACAAGTTGTACGACCCTTTACGCCCTTGGTCGGTCGACCAAGCCGTTCCTAAATGAACGTATTTGCTACCGACCTTGATCATTGTCGCGCCTTCGTGACCAATGCGGCTGATCCGTTTTCCGTCGGGGCTGGGTCGTGTTCCCGATGGGTCAATCCGAACGGGTTCCGCGGTGTACTTTGACAAGTCACGCGACAGGGGGGCAACCATGGTGTTGCCCCAAAGCATCCATACGGTTCCGTCGTCGTCAGTAAACAACGAGGGGTCGTGACGTTGTCCCATGCCACCTTTCATCGGATGACTCCACGGGCCTTCAAGCTTCGAACCGCTGGAAAGTGCCAAACTAGAAGCCTGTTTTGGGCAATGAACCAACGCCCACCGTCCGCCGTCTTTCAAGCTTGGCATCCAATGAACTTCGGGTGCCCAAACGTGTTTGACATCGGCGGCCTGATTTCGCTTGGGTCGATTGATGATGTCACTTTCGGAAAAGACGACACCGAGCGGTTCCCATTCGATCAAATCTTTGCTGCGATAAACACGAACTTGGTTTCCAACGATACTCTCGCCGCCCAGGCCAATGTTATATGGATTGGTGTTTTCTCGTGGATCGCCTTGGTTAGGCTGAGTCCCCGTCAGGTAATAGAACCCATCGGGTCCAAGGGTAATATAGGGATCGCGAATCCAACCGGCTTTGATGTAGAGGGCTCGATCGTGTGACTCCAATCCCGCGCGAATCGCTTTCGCGTCCATCACGGGCCCTGGTTTGCGATCGGTTGGCTTTTCGGCGAATGCTGATTTCGAAAACTGGTCGGCCAATGCCGCCTCCGCGGTCGTTTCCGTAGGTCGGGATGCGTTTACGAACAGTTTTTCATGCAGCCTTGCCAACTCGTCGGCGGGGATCTTAATGACCTTTCGGTCATACGTCATCAAGCCATTGATCTCGCCTTCGACGTCGGTGGTTTGGGTGTAGACACCGGCGGCGATGCCTTGAGCCTTAAGGTCATTGAGCATGGTCAGTGAAGTGACGTAGCGTTCCTTGAACTCGGCTTCGTTCTTTGGCAAACCACCGTATCCCCAATTACGACGATCGGCGTCCCACAAATGTCCTTTGACCGGAAAGCCGTGTCCGCCAAATTCGCCGATCACCTTGACGTAATCATCGAACCGGCCGTTTGTGTCTAGTTCAAATGGAAAACCAGGATGTGGATAGCGATGAGAGTCAACGACATCGCCAACCGGCCAAAAGTTTCCGCCGCTGGCGATGTTGATCAAACGTGAAGGATCACGATCGACCGTCCACTTACCGACTTCCATCGTCCGATGCTGGCCCCACCGTTCGTTGAACGGAACCCAGCTGACGATCGACGGATGATTCTCCAACGTCGCGATCATGCGTTCTAGTTCCAACATGAATTGTTCGTGCTGATCCGCCGGCCACTTCGCATCGACCGGGTTTGGTTTCAACCGAATCCACTCGGGCCACGCGTCCTTGTTCACACCACCACTAACGTGATCTTGCCAAACCATCATGCCGAGACGATCACAGTGATAGTAATAACGTCGTGGTTCGACCTTGATATGTTTGCGGATCATGTTGAAACCGGCGGACTTAAGCCACTGGATATCGAACAACATCGCTTCATCCGAAGGGGGCGTTAACAATCCATCGGGCCACCATCCTTGATCGAGCGGCCCCCAGTGAAAGATGACGTCGCCGTTAAGCGTGAACCGCCAATGGCCATCGGCGTCTTTGACTTTGCCAACATCGCGAATTCCCGCATACGACGTCACCTCGTCCAACTTGGCTCCTGAAGCATCGACCAGCGTAACGACGATGTCATATAAATGAGGCGACGACGGCGACCAAAGTTTAGCATTGGATACTTGCAATGAAATCTCATCCGCACCCGATCCCTTGGCAACCGTTGCATTGCCGTCTTTCACCTCGATGTTAACCGAACCGGCGCCTTCGATAGCGGGTTTTACCGTGATCGTGCCGGTGTCGGCATCGGTCGTGATCTTGATATCCGAGATGTGCATCGAAGCAATCTCTTCCAACCAAACCGTTTGCCAGATACCGGAAACTTGTGTATACCAAATCCCTTTTGCATTGAGCACTTGCTTGCCGCGCAGTTGATACTCTTCGGTCGCATCCTCGACTCGCACCACCAGTTGATTTTCGCCGTCTTGGACAGCGTCCGAAATGTCGAACGAGAAGGGTGTGTTGCCGCCGACGTGTTTTCCGACACGCTTGCCGTTGACAAACACTTCACAGCGATAATCCACCGCTTCAAAGTTTAGAAACAGCCGCTTATCGTTGAGCATCTTTGCCGAGAACGTTCGCTGATACCAAAGTGCCTCGGTCGCATCGAGCAATCGTTGGACACCACCGAGTTTTGATTCGAGGCAAAACGGAACCAGAATCGTCCCGGTCCATTCGTTAGGAATGTTCTGTTGTTCGATCGGCGTGACGGTGTAGTCCCAATGTCCGTTTAAGTTGGTCCATTGATCGCGGCGCAGTTGTGGACGCGGGTACTCGGTCCAAGCATTCTCGGCCGTGACATCTGCACCCCAAGGTGTGATCAAGTCCGACTTGAATGGCGATGTAGCATTGGCTTGCTCCGTCACTGGCCC
>JGI12210J13797_10063504_pt1 | contig 15290 bp, 11 predicted proteins | sample ElkSlonscriptome_3_FD_13797 | JGI IMG/M metagenome (IMG submission 13797)
TGGGGTTGCTCTTCGACGTGCTCACCACCGAGCAGGGCGTGCTCGATTGCGTCGCCGCCTGCTACCCCACGTGTATGAGCTGTGTGCTCAACAGCTGTGACTCGGAGCGGCACGTCGCCTCGCAGGACGACAGCGAGAACGGCCGCGACTACCTCGAGTGTCTCGCCGGCTGCCAGGACGGCGACACGACCTGCGCCGCGGGTTGCGCCACCAACAATCCGGGCGGAACGACCGATGCGGTCGACACCTGCGCGCAGACCAACTGCGACGCGGCCTGCTTCGGCGGCACCTGATCCCCCATCGAGGGACCTCCGGTCCCTCTGCAGATAGGTCTAGTCCTGGCGACGCTTCTTCTTGAAGACGCCAGGACTTTGCTTTTTCCACGCCTTCTTGAACGGCTTTTTCGTTCCCCCCTCGGAGGGGATGGGCGGACCGTCGCGGCGCGGGCCTTTCGAGCGGTGACCGCCCTTGGGGAACTTGCCCTTGGGCTTGCGCAGCGGTCGTGACGGACGATCCGGCGGCGGTCGTCGGTCGGTGCGGGCGAGGGTGATGGGGACGTCGATACCCCGTACGGCGGCGCGAGGCAGAACCTCGAGCACGTGCTCCGCCATGTCTTTGGGCAACGCGACGAAGCTCTCGAAGGGTTGAATGTCGATGCGGCCGATGGCGGGTCCGGGGATCTGTGCTTCGTTGGCGAGCAAGCCCACCAGATCGCCGGGGCGCACGCCCTTGCGGAACCCGACGGGAAAGCGCAGCTCCACCTCATTGGGATCGCGCTGCCCGCGCGGGACGTCTCGCATCTCTTTGCCGGGCCGGCGCGCCCAGGCGGGCGGGCCGTCATCGGGCTTGTCCAGGGAGATGCCCTGTTCAGCGGCGAGTGCGTAGAGGGCACCGGCGGCGAGCTCCTCGGCGGTGAGGCTGCTCTCGCCGAGCGCGGAACTGAGAAGGGCTTGCGCCGCGGCGCGCTGATCCGGGGTGGTATCGGTGACCGCCTCGACGAGCGCTTCTTGCTCCACGCCCGCGATCTCGAGGTCGGTGGGGGCGGGCATCTCCTCGACGCGCTGGCGGATCCGGCGCTCGAGCTCGCGGATGCGACGGCGCTCGCGCGGGGTGACGAGAGAGATGGCCATGCCCTCGCGACCGGCGCGCCCAGTGCGGCCGATGCGGTGGACGTAGCTCTGGAGATCGTCGGGCAGGTCGTAGTTGACCACGTGCTCGATGTGCTCGACGTCGAGGCCGCGGGCCGCGATGTCGGTGGCGATGACGATGCGCAGCCGCTGGGCGCGCATGCCCTTCATCACGCGATCGCGGGCGGCCTGGTTGAGGTCGCCGTGGAGGGCGTCGACCTCGAAGCCGTCCTTCACGAGGCGGTCGCTCAGCTCGGCACAGGCGGCGCGGGTCCGGGCGAAGACGAGCGTGGTGCCGCGGGCGATGGCGCGCAGGACCCGGACGAGGGCATCGGGTTTGAAGCGCTGCGGCACGATCATGTAGCGCTGCTTGATGTGGTCGACGCTGATCCCGTGGCGCTCGATGGCCACCGCCACGGGGTCGGTGAGGTAGGTATCGGCGACCGCGCGGATCCGCGGCGGCATCGTGGCCGAGAAAAGCACCACCTGGCGGCTATCGGGCGTGGCGGCGATGAGCTTCTCGACGTCGTCGATGAAGCCCATGCGCAGCATCTCGTCGGCCTCGTCGAGCACTAGGGCCTCGACCGCAGACAGATCGAGCGCGCCGCGGTCGAGCATGTCGATGACCCGCCCCGGCGTGCCGACGATGACGGTGGGGCCGGCGGCGAGCGCCTTGAGCTGCGGGCGGTAATCGGCGCCGCCGTAGATGGTGGCGATGCGCACCCCTTCGAGCTTGGTCGCGAAGCTGCGCAGGGCCTGCGCGACCTGGACCGCGAGCTCTCGCGTGGGGGCGAGGATGAGCGCGCGGTTGGGTCCGCCGTCCTTGAGTCGGTCGAGCAGGGCGAGACCGAAAGCGGCCGTCTTGCCCGAGCCCGTGCGGGCCTGGCCCACGACGTGGCGGCCCTTCAGCAGAGGCGGAATGGTGCCGGCCTGGACGTCGGTGGGCTCGGTGAAGCCGAGGTCGGCTACGGCCTCGAGGAGGCGCGGATCGAGGCCGAGCCCGGCGAAGTCGCGGGGGGCGTCGTCAGCGCTCATCGACCCGACCCATCTGGATGGACGCGTTCATGGAGGCCGTCCCCTATCACAACCGGGGCCGAAACGCCGTGAAGTTCCGTTCACAGACGACAGGTCGTCTCGATCGCGATGCTGTCGGCGGCGCGAGAGCTAGGTGCCGGATAGTTGGTTCTCGAGGGCGCTGGCCTGGACGTTGTATAGCCTAGGGTCATGTCACGAGCTTTCCTCCTCAGCGTCCTGCCCATAGCTGGTCTCGCCGTCGCCTGTAGCTCCATCGAGGACAAGCCTTTGTCGGAGACGACCCGGGAAGAGCTCATCGAGCTCTGCGAGGACAACGAAGACCTCTTCCCCAAGGCCTTCGACCCGAGTCTGGCGCGGGGGAGCTGCATCCTCATCCTGGACCAGGGGGGCGAGTGCAGCGAGGAGGCGATCGCGCGCTGCATCGACCAGCAGAGGTCCAACGTCGAGCCGGATGCAACGCAGGTCGACTGCAACGAGACCGACGAGACCCTGGTTCAGAACTGCGACGCGACGGTGGGCGAGTACCTCGACTGTCTCGAAGCGACGACGGAGATCTTCGAGGGCTACGCATCGCTCAGCTGCGGCGAGGGCGACCAGGTCCTGTCCTTCACCCTCCCCGAAGCTTGCGGCTCGCTTCAGGCGGAGTGTCCGGAGATCTTCGGCGCCGAGGACGGCTGAGCGGCACATTGGGGGTTGCGGCGCCGCAGCTGCGGCGTAAGACCCACGCGGTGAGCAAAGAGGGCAAGAGCGGCGGCTTCGCCGACATGTTCGCCGAGATGGAGAGCGGGCAGCCGGCCGTGGGCCGCAAGCCGAACGTCGGCCAGGAGGTGACGGGGACCGTCATCGCCATCACCTCCGACGCCGTCTTCGTCGACCTCGGGGGCGCGGCCGAGGGCCTCGTCGACCGAGGGGAGCTGTTGGATGAGAGCGGAATGCTCACCGTCAAGCAGGGCGACCAGGTCACCGCCCGGGTGCATCGAATCGACGACGGCGTAGCCGTCTTGCGCACCCGGATCCGCAAGGAGGACGGCGGCGTCGACGCCATGAAGGACGCGCTCGAGCAGGGACTCCCGGTCGAGGGCAAGGTCACCGGCGTCAACAAGGGTGGGCTCGAGATAGAGCTCGGCAGCGTCCGGGCCTTCTGCCCCAAGTCGCAGATCGACACCCAGCGCGTCGACGATCTGCAGCCCTTCGTGGGCCAGAGCTTCGAGTTCCTCGTCACCAAAGTCGAGGGCGGACCCCGGCCCGACGTCGTGGTCTCGCGCCGCAGTCTTCTCGACCGGCAGCGCAAGGCGGCGGCCGTAGAGCTCCGGAAGACCCTCAAAGTCGGCACTGTGATGCGCGGCACCGTGACCAACCTCAAGGACTACGGCGCCTTCGTCGATCTCGGCGGCATCGAGGGCATGCTGCACGTCTCGGAGCTCGCCTTCCAGCGGGTGCGTCATCCGCGCGAGGTGCTGACGGCCGGCGACCAGATCGAGGTCAAGGTCATCGACATCAAGCCCGCCCACGACCAATCGCGGGGCGACCGGATCAGCCTCTCGCTCAAGGCCATGGGCGACGATCCCTGGAGCCAGCTGTCGCTGTCGGTGGGGAAGGTCCTGAAGGGAACCATCACCCGGCTCGAGCCCTTCGGGGCCTTCGTGGAGGTGAGCGAGGGCATCGAAGGCCTGGTCCACATCAGCGAGCTCGGGGCCGACAAGCGCATCGCCCACCCCAAGGAGGTGGTGGCCGTTGGTGACGAGCTCGAGGTGGTGGTCAAGGAGCTCGACCTCGAGCGACGCCGCCTCTCACTGTCGCGAAAGGGAGCGCAGCGGGCGCGCGAGCAGGCTCAGGTGGATGCCTTCAGGGGCACGGGCAAGTCGCAGAGCCTCGGCACCTTCGCCGATCTGCTCGGCGACAAGCTGAAGAAGTAGGCGCGCCAACCGGGCCCGGCGTCGGCTAAGCTCTGGGCGTGGACGCCGTCGTCGAGCAGCTCCTGCTTCCCGTCGATCGCCTTCGGAGCTTCGTCTACCGGGCGCTCGCCCCGTGGATCGGGCCCTGGATGCGGGACCGGGAGCGGCGGGTAGCCGCGCTCGGCGTGGTGACGGTCTTCGTCTCGCTCGTGCTCACGCTCGAGGTCCCCCTGTGGATGCTGGCCTTCGGGCCCATCTTGCTCGGGGTGCCGCACGTGGTGGCCGATCTCCGCTACCTCTGGGTGCAGCCGGGTTTTCATCAGCGTGGGCTCGTCTGGGGTCTGGTGGTACCGGGCCTGTTGGCCGGCGCGATCACCGCCGAGCTGCGGTGGGGGCTCATCGCGGCGACCTTGGGGCTTTTCGCCGTCGAAGCGTCATGGCGTCGTCGCGCGGCCGGGCTCGCGATCTTACTCCCGGCGACGGCCGCCTCCTTCGTGTGGCCCTACCTGGCGAACCTCGCGTTTGCCTACCTGCACAATCTGGTCGCCGTGGCGCTCTGGTGGTGGCTCTGGCCCAAGGGGGGCGGAGGGCACCACCGCTGGGTCATCGCGGCCTACGGGGGGATCAGCCTCGCGTTGGCCCTAGGCGGCCTCGACCCCGTATTGCGGCGGGCGTTTGCCGGCGGACCTGAGGGCGGGCAACCCTTCCTCTACTACGCGCATACGATGGCCCCCGGGCTGTCGGAGATGCAGGCCCTGCGGGCGGTGGCGTTGTTCACCTTCGGCCAGTCGGTGCACTACGCCATCTGGCTCCGCCTCGTGCCCGAGCACGCCCGCCGCCGTCGCGCGCCGCGACCCTTCCGCCAGAGCTACCGCGCCCTATGCGCCGATCTCGGCCGGCCGGTTCTCGCCTTGGCGGTATTGGCGGCGCTCGCCACGGCGGTGTGGGCGGTGGCCGACTTGTCCGCCGCTCGAGACGGCTACCTCCGCTTCGCGCTGGCCCACGGCTACCTCGAGCTGGCCGCAGCGGCCCTCCTGTTCGCGCGGGGCCGAGGCGCCGTGCGTAGTCGCTAATCGCCGCAGACGAGCTGCTCTACGGTCTCATCGTCACGGCGCGTGAGGTAGAAGAAATCGCGGCTGGCCACGAGGCGAACGTATTCGTCCGGGCTGAATTCGAAGCCTTCGCACAGCTTGGTCGCCTCGGGCTGGCCGTCGCTGCCGTCTCGGTAAACGACGAACTTGGGATAAGACCAGTTTACGTCGAGCTGGGCCACGTGGGCGGCACCGGCGTGCTTCATGGCGGTGGCGATGGCGCGGGCGGTGGTGTGGTCCCCGATGCCCGAGTAGAGCGTCTGCCCGTCGGCGGAGATCCCGATGGCCGAGCGCCGGATCACCGTCTCCCCCTTGAGGGTGGCGCCCCAGTAGGTGTTCTTCTCGCTCCGGAGCCCCACGTGGAGCTCACCATCGTCGAGCATGCAGTCGGGGGTTTGACGCCACCAGCGCATCTCGCCGAGGGTGGCCTCGAGGTCGGCGATGGGCCCGATGACGACCCGTCCGTCGTCGCGCTGGCCCACGACGCAGGCGCCCTTGCGGGCCGGGAGAAGGGTTACGCCGTCCACCATCATGCCCCAGTGACCGTGTTGGGCCTTGAAGCCGCCGTTGAAGGCCGCCAGAAGCAGGGTCTGGTGAGCGCGGGGGATCAAGCCGGTGCGCTCGGCTCGGCGCCCCTCTGCGGTGGAGGCCTTGGGCTCGTGGCGTCCGGCGCGGAGGTGCAGCTCGACCTGTCGCAGGTCGATGGCCACCAGGCTCACCGCGGCCCAGCTGCGCTTGGGATCGGGGTGGAGAAGGGTCTTGAACATGCGAGGCGTCGCCCCCGGGTCGACCCGGTCGTCCATCGGAACCCAGACGCCGTCGCCGGGCGCTTCGAAGTGGGCGTGGACCGGCCCCACGTCGGCGGGACGGAATGTCGGCAGCTCGCAGCCCTTGACCTGGGTCGAAGCGGGCAGCTCGATCTGTGGGGGCACGACCCAGTAGGCTTTGGGTGCCTCATCCCCGCGCCAGGCGAGGGCGGCGCGGTCCTGGAGACCGTAGGCGAAGTCTTCGAGGGCGGTGACGGCTTCGACCCCGACGACGGATCGGAGCCCGTCGGCCAGCGCCGAGCCGACCCACGGAACGCGGTGGGCCGCGAACCACAGCAAGCCGAGCATGACGGCGCCCCCAGCGGCCAGACCCGCAAGCACGCGACGCCATCGCAGAGGTTTTCGTTTCGACGTCGTGCGCGGCTTGCGCGCCCACACGGAGAGCTCGGAGGCATCGTCGGGCGGGGGGCAGTTCTCGGAGGCCATGGCGAGGTAGGGAAGTGTAGGTCTTGCCCGTCTGCCAGGGCCAAGTTGGTGGATGCGTCCGCGGTGGCAGGCACCTTCTTGCCGAGCCGGGGGACCGATTCCCCGGGGTCGAGGTCCTACCGTCCGGCCAGGCGCTGACGGGGGCGGCGATAGCGACGGGTCGTCTCCTCGGGCGGCGGGATCTTCGTCGCGGGCTTGTCGGGGTGACGGCGAGGCGGCTGCTCGGCGGGCTGGCCGCGGTCGCGATGATGGTGGCCGACCAGCTTGGGTTCCCCGGGAGACGGCACCTCTCTCACCGTGCAGCCCACCATCGACAAGGCGCCGAGCGCCGCGGCCAACGTCCAGATCCTCATGGTGGAGACGAACGGTCGATGTCGGAGGAGGTTGAGGGCCCCCCTGTGGGGGCTACCGGTAGCGCTCGAACAGAGCCGTCTGACGGCTGCGGAGGCTGGCGGGGAAGCCACGGATGAGCATGCGCTCGACCCGGCTCGAGAACTCCAGCGGGTCGCCCGACCACACCACGAGGTTGGCGCGACGCCCCTTCTTCGGGCTCCCGTAGTCCGCTTCCAGACCGAAGGCTCGGGCCGGCCCGTCCACCGCCGCGGCGATCCCCTCCGCGCGGGGGAGACCCGCTCGGACGGCGTTGCCGGCGGCCTGGCGGAGCTTGCGTGCGTTGTGGCTGCTCCCCGTCGAAAAGGCCAGCTTCACCCCCGCGTCGTGCAGGCGCTTCGCGTTGTCTTCCCGGGCGCCGCGGGCGGCGAAGGAGCGGGGGCCGTGGTCGAGGGGGTAGACCACCACCGGCACGTCGGCCTCCGCGATGGCGTCGGCTGCCTTCCACCCCTCGGCGGCCGAGGCGAGCACGAGCTTCAGACCCTCCTGCGCGGCGAGACGCAGCGCGGTACGAATGTCGCTCGCGCGGTCCACGTGAATCACCATCGGGATCTCGCCCTCCAACGCGCGCTGGGTGGCGACCAGGTCGAGGCGGCTCGCCGACATCTGGCGCATCTGGCGCCGGTCGTAGCCCTGGGGGTTTTTGGCGAAGACGCGGGTGTCGGCGATGAGCTCCCGCAGCCGGAGCCAGGCGTTGGCGCGGTTGCCCTCATAGCTCCCGTAGGCGCCATCGTCGATGCGCACGTGGAGCGCCATGAACTCGCGCCCCAGGATGTTCTCTGGGTCCGTCCCGCGCAGGTCGACGAATGCCGATTGGCCCGTCACGAGGCCGCCGCTCGGCATGACCCCGACCGAGGTGAGGCCCTGCTGCCGGGCGATGGCCACCAGGGTCGAGTCGGGGTTGTAGCCATCGGCGGCGCGAAAGGCGGCCCGGATGGGGTCGTCCTCGTCGGCGCTCCGATCCGAGGTCGACGTCTCCAGGCTGACCTCGACGAGGCCGATCTGCGTGAGCGGGTCGCAGAGGCCGCCCGTGATGGTCTTGCCCGCCACATCGATACGGTGCGGGGTGGGCGTGCCGACTGCGGCTTGCGCCACGTCATCGCCCACGTAGGCGATGCGGCCGTCGGTATCGGTGACCACCACCGCGTCCGCCAACGGTTTCTGCCCGGCGCGGAGGACGGTGCCCCCGACCAGCGCGACGGGGGTGGGCGTTTTCTGCGCCTCTTCCTTCTTTTCGTCGGGAGCCGCGTGGGCCTCGGCACCTGCGACCAGGCTCGCGGCGAGGAATGTGCGGCGGGACAGGCGATTCATGGTTGCTCCTCGTTCTTCGGTTTCGCCGGCGGGGGAGGTTCGTCGGGGGAAGCCTCGAAGTCACTCCACGGGGCACGCTTGGCGCCCCGCTCGAAGGTGAGGCGGCCGTCGACGTAGACCCGCTCGGCCGAGGCGTAGACGCTGAAGGGATCGCGATCCCAGATCACGACGTCGGCGTCCTTGCCGGCGATGAGGCTCCCCACCCGGTCCTCCACGCCCAGGGCCCAGGCGGGGTTGAGGGTGATCCAGCGCGTGGCCTCCGCGGGCGTGATCTCGATGCCCGCGTGCCGCCCGGCCCACATGCCCTTGGCCGCCTCCTGGTTGAGGCGACGCACGCCCTCTTCAGAGTCGCTGTGCACGATGGCGCGGCCGCCCGCCTGCGACACGAGGGCGAGGTTCTCTTGGATGCCGTCGTAGGCTTCCATCTTGAAGCCCCACCAGTCGGCCCAGGTGGACACGCTGATCTGGCGGAGGGCCAGACTTCGGCGGATCTTGTACGCCTCGAGGGCGTGGTGGAAGGAGCGCACCCGGAAGCCCATCTCGTCGGCCAGCGCGATCATGCGGGACATGTCGTCGGCCCGGTAGCAGTGGATGTGCACCAGGATGTGCCCCTCCATCACCCCCGCCAGGGCCTCTAGGTCCAGATCGGGTTTGGGAGGGAGCGAGCCCACGTCGCTCGGCGGAACCAGTGGTTCGGCCTGCCACTGTGCCTTCCAGCGGCTGCAGGTGCGGGCGGAGATACGCCCCGCCTGACAGCGCGCGGCCTTGTGGCTTCGGTCGGCTTCCTCGGCGGCGAGCTTCCGCCGGTCGAGGGCGAGCTTCTCGAGTCGCTCGCGCTCCTTGGCGCGCCACTCGGCCCACTCGGCCATGAGACGCTTGGCGTCGCGGAAAGCCTGGCGCTGAACCTTGAGGTTGCCCATCCGCGACATGGGCATCTTCTGCTTCTCGCCGTAGACCCGCTTGGGATTCTCGCCGCAGGCCATCTTGAGCCCGTCCGGCGCCCCCCCAAAGCGCATGCTGCCCGCATCGGTCCGCTGGCGAAGCTTCAGGGTCACGGCTCGACCGCCGATGAGGTTGCCCGAGCCGGGCAGGACTTGGATGGTGGTCACGCCTCCCGCGAGCGCGCGCTGAAGTGAGGGATCCTGCACCCAGACCGCGTCGATGGCGCGGACGCCGGCGGTGATCGGGTCGGTCATCTCGTTGCCGTCGGCGTGGGCGCGGACGCCGGGGGCTGCGTAGACCCCCATGTGAGAGTGGGTGTCGATGAGCCCGGGGGTCACGACTTTGCCGCGGCCGTCGACCACGGCGGTGCTGGCCGGGACATCGGGCGGGTCGCCGGCGCCGGTGGCCACGAGGCTGCCGTCGCGCATCAACACGTAGCCCCGTGGGATGTCGCGGCCGTCACCGGTGAGCAAGCGGGCGTCTCGGATGAGCACGGGTGGGCTGTCGCGACGCGTGGCGCCGAGACGGGGTCCCTTGGGCACCCAAGGGGGGGGAGGGACGGCGGGTTCAGCCGTGTCACCGGGGGGCTTGGGCCTGGTCGGCGCAGCGGTCGGTCGGCAGCCGAGGGCGGTGACGGCGAGCGCGAGCACGAGGGGCGTCGAACGTCGGAAGAGGCGCACGTCGCCATCGTGCGTCCCGGGGCTCTCGTCGACAAGCACCTTGCGCTTCGGGCGCGGTTGGGTAGAACGTTCGCTCTGTAGGGTGCCTCCCATGAAAAAGCTCGCTTCCCTCTCGCTCGTCGTCTCCCTGACCGCCACCATGGCCGGCTGTGCTTCCTCCCCCGAGGGTGAATGGCAATCCGACAAGACCCTCGGCAACGGCGAGAAGAACGAGATGAGCCTCACCGCTGGCGACATGAGGGGCAAGGCCACCATCTGGGCCATCCGCGCCGGCGACTCGGGCTTCACCGAGTTCGAGTTCGACGTCGACTGGCAAGAGAAGAGGAACGGCGAGTTCGAATTCGACATGGAGTGCGACGAGGGCCCCTGCGACGGCGGCGCCAACGACTTCGAGATGGAGTGCGACTTCATCGACACCACTGCCGGCGAGAAGCTCGATTGCGAGGGAGACGAGCGCTGGTCCGAGACCGTGCTCCAGTGGGAGCGCAACGAGTAGGTCGCGCTTCTTCGGTGTGGACGTCTCGAGCGAGAGGCCCGCTACTCGCAGGGCGTGCCGAGCGCGGCGGGCGCGGGTACGGTCGCCGTACCCGTGGTGAAGAAGGTCTCGAAGAAGCAGCCGTACTGGTGCTTGACCTCATCGAGTTGCGCGAAGATGTAGTGCGCGTCCGAGAAGCCGTCGCCCTCGTACTGAACCACGACGCCGGTGAAGGCGTCGCCATTGGCGCTCTCGAGATTGTCTTGCACCGGGTACTCGACGAAGCCGTCGAGCCCCGCGAGGGCGAGCGAAGTCTGCATCTCCGGCCAGATCTCGTCGCCAGCCTGCTGGTGCCCGTAGGCGAGAACGATGCGGTCGTAGAGCTGCACGGGGAAGAAGAGGTCGTCGCGGCCCACGGGTTCGTAGATGGATCGCGCCGGATGGCCGTCGAGGGGTCGTCGGCCCAATCGCGGCATGTAGGCCGCGGGCTCGGCGGCTTCGTAGGCGGTCTCGAGCGCGGTGAGGGTGGGGTGGAGAAACGTGAGCTCGGCTTCGGTCCCGAGCACGATGGGCAGGAGGGTACGGGTACCGATGAGCTCGGTCTCGAGGATGAAATAGCCCCACAGGCCTCCCGCCCCGGTGGGCACGACCGCCTCGATACGCGGCTCGATCGCGGCGATGATGTTCGTGTACATGCCCCCCATCGACTGACCCATCGCCATGACGGGCTGGGGGTCGAGCTTGTAGCTCGTAGCCCCGGTGGGCAGCGTCATGCCGGTGCAGCCGGCGACCGTCGCCGGGTCGAGCTCGAGGTCGAGTAGGGCGTCGAGGAAGAGGCGCTGCTCGATGGCGCCCTGTCGGAACGTGTCGCGGAAGGCCTTGAGGTTGTCGAGGTTGAGGTAGGCGATGTCGCTCGCGCCGGGATCGCCGAGTCGCTCCGGGTTGACCGGATGGGCGCTGCCTACGGTGGCGAATCCATGGGCCGCAAGCACGAAGGCCGGCCCTTCCCCCTTGGTATTGTTGCCTTCAGGGGGCGCGAAGCCCCGATCGACGACCTCGCGGGCGAGTCCACCCGAGCCGTGGAAATACATCACGAGCGGGTAGCCGTCGGCCGGCATCTCACCTTTGGGCAGGGTGATGACGATAGGCGCATCGAGGGTCCGTTGCTCCACCGGCAAGCCGTCTGGGCCCATCTCGAAGTTGCCTTCGCTGGGGTAGGGCGGGGTGCCGACCTGGAACTGTGGGTAGCGGATGGTGCCCAAGAGCTCGCAGAAGCGCTCGTGGTCGCCATCGTCGGGGTCGACCTGGAGGTTGTCGATGGTCAGGTCGTAGGCGTCGCGGATACGCTCGCTCAGGTCGAACGTATCCTGAACGACGTTTCCGGTGGTGAACACGCTTGCCGACACGACGATGCCGCGGTCGACCCCGAGCGTGTTCAGGGTCTCCCAGAGCGGCACGTAGAGGGTTTGGGCATCGGCGCCCTGCTCGCCAGGGGGCACGCCGCCGTCGCGGAGGGTCGCGAAGCTCTCGGCCGGGATGACCGGGTTGCCCTCGGCGTCCATGATGCGGTTCGTGACGACGTAGGCGTAGGTCCGGTCGGGGTGGAGGATGAAGCCCGGCACCATCGACATGGCGAGCAGACCGGTCGGCACGTAGGGATCGGCCTCGGGCGTGTTGGCCACCATGGGGTAGAGCCGGCCCCGGTCGGCGGAGTCGGGATCGATGTCGATGAGCATCAGCGGCGAATCGACGGAGGCTGGGATGATGTCGGTCTCGACGAGCGGGGACAGCGGAGCATCGAAGCGCACGTACCCGGCGGCCAGGGTGGGCCAGGCGGGGCGGTCGCCCGCGATGCTGACGATGTTGCTCGCCATGTCGGATCCGTCTGGCTTGGCGGCTTCGTTGATGAAGCCGTCGAACACGGGGTGGCCGTCGGCGTCGAGTCGCAGGTCGGATGGCCAGGGCGCGTCGTAGAAGCGGCCCTCGGTGCTCAGGTCGACGTCGAGCGCGAAGTACGCGGAGGTGCGCGTCAGCTCGTCGTCGCCGCCGCAGGCCGTCAGGGCCAGGAGCGCGATGAGCGCCCCGCCCCGTACGCCACGGTGTGCCCAAGTCGTCGCTCCCAATCGCGTATGCCTCATCGGACTGATGGGTCTAGCACACGCATGCGACCCCGGGCGCGCCATGCGCCCATCTCGTGCATTGACGGATGCGGTTCACTGCGTATACTCCCGCGCCCTACTGGGGGATCCGATGAAGGACCCCCTCACCACCACGGCCTGCCTCGTGGGCTTGCGCTGCGAGCGTCATGACTCAGAGACAGGCGTCACGGAGAAGACATGCTTCATCCGATTCGTAAAGCCGAGATCGTCAAGAAGTACCAGACCCACGAGAGCGACACGGGGTCCCCGGAGGTTCAGATCGCGCTCCTCACCGAGCGCATCAGGGAGCTCACCGATCACTTCAAGACCCACAAGAAGGACCACCACTCCCGTCGTGGCCTTCTCAAGCTCGTCTCGCAGCGTCGCCGGCACCTCAATTACCTCCGCGGCACGGACATCGAGCGCTACAAGACCTTGATCCAGCGGCTCGGACTCCGTAAGTAAGCGTCCGCAATACCTTCCGTCACAGATGTTCGCCCGGCGGGCGTCTGTGGCGGTACAAGTCGGATCGCCGTGATTCGGACCGCAACCTCCGACCCGCCGTGGGTTAGGGGTCTTCGTCTTCGCTTCGTGCGCATCAGCCCGATGTTCGGGGCTCATGGGTAGGAACCGAGGAAGAAGAGCGACTCCGGTCTCGGTGGATCCCACATCCCGCGCGAGCCGAACCATCCTTCGGATACACGGAGCTGCGTCGGCTCGCGGTGACACGCTGGAGCAACCATGATCGTTCGTGAATCCGTGATGTTGGGCGGTAAGCCGCTCACCATCGAGACCGGCCGTCTCGCCAAACAGGCCGAGAGCGCCATCCTCATCACCTACGGCGAGACCCAGGTCCTCGTCTCTCTCTGTTTCGGGGAGCCTCGCTTCCCCACCAACTTCCTCCCGCTCACCTGCGACTTCATCGAGAAGACCTACGCCGCGGGCAAGATCCCGGGAGGCTTCTTCAAGCGTGAGGCTCGCCAGCGCGCCTCGGAGATCATCTCCTCGCGCCTCATCGACCGTCCGTGCCGCCCGCTGTTCGCCGAGGGCTACCGCAAGGACACCCAGATCGTCGCCACCGTGATGAGCGCGGACGGCGAGAACAGGGCCGACGTTCTGGCCATGACCGGCGCCTCAGCGGCGCTGCACCTGTCGTCCCTCCCTTGGGACGGCCCCATCGTGGGCGTCCGCGTGGGCCGGGTCGAGGGGGAGATGGTCATCAACCCCACCGAGGCGCAGAGCGCCGACAGCGATATCGACATCATCGTCGCCTGCTCGCGCGACGCGATCGTGATGGTCGAGGGCGGCGGCCTCGAGATCAGCGAGGCCGAGCTCGCCGACGCCCTCGAGTTCGCGCACCAGCAGGCTCAGCCGGTCCTCGAGCTCATCGAGGAGATGCGCTCGGTGGTGGGCAAGGAGAAGCTCGTCTTCGAGGCCCCCAAGCTCGAGGAGAGCATCAAGAAGCGCGTCCCCGGTATCGTCGACGCCAAGATCCTCGAGGCCTGCCAGATCAAAGACAAGCACGCCCGCTACGACCGCTACTCGGCGATCAAGAAGGAGCTCGTCGCGACGTTCACCGAGGAGCTGGGTGAAGAGGGCGTCGCCGAGCACGAGAAGCTCATCAAGGGCGAGTTCGAGGACCGGAAGTACAATGTGGTGCGCGAGCTCGTCCTCGGCGAGACGCGCCGCATGGACGGCCGGAAATACGACGAGATCCGGGCCATCTCGACGGAGGCGACCACCCTGCTGCGTGCGCACGGAAGTGCCATGTTCCAGCGCGGGGAGACCCAGGCCATCGCCAGCACCACCCTGGGCACCACGACCGACGAGCAGAAGATCGACGGGCTGACCGACCAGTACTGGAAGCGGTTCTTCCTCCACTACAACTTCCCGCCGTTCTGCACCGGTGAGGTGAAGTTCCTCCGCGGACCTTCGCGCCGGGAAATCGGTCACGGGGCGCTCGCCGAGCGCGCGCTCGAGAAGGTCATCCCAAGCAAGGACGAGTTTCCCTACACCATCCGCGTCGTTTCGGAGACGCTGGAGTCGAATGGCTCCTCGTCGATGGCTGCGGTCTGCGGCGGCTGCATGTCGCTCATGGACGCCGGCGTCCCGATCAAGGCGCCGGTGGCCGGCATCGCCATGGGGCTCATCTCCGACGGCAAGCGCCACGCGGTCCTCAGTGACATCCTCGGCGACGAGGACCATCTCGGCGACATGGACTTCAAGGTCTGCGGGACCGAGAAGGGGATCACCGCCATCCAGATGGACATCAAGATCAAGGGCCTGTCCCGCGACTTGATGCTGGAGGCCCTCGAGCAGGCGCGTGAGGGGCGGCTTCACATCTTGAAGAAGATGGCGGAGACCCTGCCCGCGCCGCGTCCCGAGCTGAGCAAGTACGCGCCCCGGATCCACACCATCAAGGTCAAGCCGGAGCAGATCCGCATCATCATCGGCCCCGGCGGCAAGACCATCAAGGGCATCGTCGACCAGACCGGCGCCTCCATCAACGTGGAGGATGACGGCACGGTCAACATCGCCTCGGCCGATGCCGACGGCCTGCGCCGGGCCATCGACATCGTCGAGGGCCTCACGGCGGAGCCCGAGATCGGCAGGATCTACGATGGCGTCGTGCGTCGCGTGGCCGACTTCGGGGCCTTCGTCGAGATCCTCCCCAACTGGGACGGCCTCGTGCACATCTCCGAGCTGGCCTGGGGCCGCACCGACAAGGTGCAGGACGTGTGTAAGGAGGGCGACGCGCTGCAGGTCAAGGTGCTCAGCGTCGACAACGACGGCAAGGTTCGCCTCAGCCACAAGGACACGCTCGAGAAGCCCGAGGGCTACGAGGAGCCGAGCGAAGAGGACCGTGCGCGTCGTCCACGACGCGATCGTGGCGACCGTGACCGCGGTGGCCGTGACCGTGACCGCGGTGGCCGTGGTCGTGACCGCGACCGTG
>JGI12210J13797_10109134_pt1 | contig 15290 bp, 11 predicted proteins | sample ElkSlonscriptome_3_FD_13797 | JGI IMG/M metagenome (IMG submission 13797)
CGGATCGATGATCGGTTTCATCGTGGCCTACCACACCTACGGAAAATATTTAGCCGACCGACTCTTTTCGCTTTCCGGTTCCGAACCGATGCCCAGCGTGACGCAGCGGGACGACGTGGACTTTGTACCGACGTCGCGTGGGGTGGTATTCGGTCACCACTTCACCAGCATTGCGGGGACCGGGCCGATCGTGGGTCCGGCGCTGGCCGTTTTTTGGGGTTGGCTGCCGGCGTTGCTGTGGGTGATTTTCGGGTCGATTTTGATCGGCGGCGTGCACGATTTGGCGGCGTTGGTGATTTCGATCCGGCACCGCGGGGAATCGATCGGCCAGACGGCGGGGCGGCTAATTTCGCCTCGGGCCAAGGTGTTGTTTTTGATCGTGTTGGCGATGGCGTTGTCGATCGTGCTGGCGATCTTCGGGCTCGTGATCGCAAACATCTTCAAGTTGTATCCCGAGTCGGTGCTGAGTGTTTGGACGGCGATGCCGGTGGCCGCGTTGATCGGGTGGCAAGTGATCCGGCGTCAACGGCCGATGGTCATTCCGTGCCTGGCGGGTCTGGGGGTGCTTTATTTGACCGTGTATCTGGGGGCTTACGTTTTGCCACTGGACTTGGCGGCGGTGTTGCCCGCGGGTGCGACTTACCTGACCCCGGTGGTCGTTTGGACGGTGTTGCTGCTGGTCTATGCGATGGCGGCGTCGGTGATGCCGGTTTGGTTGCTTTTGCAGCCGCGGGATTTCATCAACAGTTTGCAGCTGTTCGTCGCGTTAGCCCTTTTGATGGTTGGGTTGGGGGTGGCTTCGTTGAGCGGGCAAGCGGACCTGATGACGGCGGCCCCGGCGATCGCCCAGCAGGTTCCCGCCGACGCCCCGCCGATCTTCCCGTTTCTATTCATCACGATCGCCTGCGGTGCGTGCAGCGGATTCCATTGTTTGGTCAGCAGCGGCACGACCAGCAAGCAGCTCTGCAGTGCCAAGGACGCGAAGTTGGTCGGGTACGGGTCGATGTTGGGTGAGGGAATGCTGGCGGTCTTGGTGATTTTGGCCTGTTGTGCCGGGGTGGGGATGGGGCGTTTGCAGCGCAGTGTGGTCGATGGCGAGACCGTGATTACGCGTTCGACGTCGGTCGGCGCGGGGGCGGGGATGGGTGAAAGGGTGACGGCGGCCGAGACGGCTTCGGAGGGATCGGCCGCGTGGCGGTCGTATTACCGGACCGGAACGATCGCCGGGCAGAGCGGTTCGGCCGGGGCGGCTGGTGCGTCGGACGGGACTGGCGAATCGGAGGGCGGCTGGCGAAAGCAGGGGTTGGATAAGAAGTTGGCTGCGTTCATCGACGGCGGGGCAAACTTCATGTCCTCGATCGGCATCCCGCTCAAATTGGGCGTGGCGATCATGGCGGTCATGGTCGCCTGTTTTGCCGCGACGACGCTCGATACGGCCACACGTCTGCAGCGATACGTCATCAGCGAATTGGCGGGCAGCACATGGCCTCGCGCGGTCGGGTTGGGTTTCATCGCCAACAAGTACGTTGCCACCACGGTGGCGGTATTGGTCGGCGCGGCGATCGCGATTTTCGCGGGCGATTCCCCGGGAAAAGGCGGGTTGGTGCTCTGGCCGCTGTTCGGCGCGACGAATCAGCTGCTGGCGGGTTTGGCGTTGATGGTGGCCGTGTTCTATTTGGCTCGCCGCAGTCGTCCGTTGGCTGCTTTGGCGGTCCCGATGTTTCTGATGTTGTTGATGCCGGCTTGGGCGATGACGTTCGATTTGGTCAACAACTGGTGGCCGGAAGAGGACTGGGTGCTGGTCAGTTTTGCCGTTGGGGTGCTCGGGCTGCAGGCCTGGATGGTGATCGAGGCGTTACTGTTGTGGCGTCGTTTGCCGAAGGACCCGGGGGGAGGCGGATCGGGGTTGGCTGTCGAGGCCGACCGCGAGCCGTCGGTTGCGGGATTTGGAGTCAACGAGGCGGTGGAGGAGCCGACGCAACCGGCTGGGATCTGAGCGACGGCGGCGATCATTCTTCACAGGATCTTCAAACGTTTTTTTGGTTGCCGACGGGCGGCATCCGCGGCGAAAAACACGTGGTTTTGCGAAGAAAACGGGTGCCGAAGGCTGCTTGACTCGGCTGTGTCGACGAGCCCCGTTGACCGTTCCGGAATCGACGATCGGCCGTTACAATTCCGGCGTCCGAGGGCCCGGCGGCGATCACCGATCGCGGGTGGCGACTTTGCCGGTTGATCCGCAGTTGGATCGCTGGCTTATCCGCGGACAGCGGGACTCATTGGTCCGCGGACAGCGGGTCCGTGTGGCCTCGGCCGTGCCCGCTTTTTCATTCCGAATCCCCTGAGTCATCAGACAGGCACCCACGCAGATGTTTTTTACACGTCAGACTTTTCGTTCGCATTCCTTTTGGTCGCAGGTCGGTTTGGGATCGCTTATTGCGGCGGTCACGGTCGTCGCCGTGGGCGGGTGTGATTCGCAGTCTCGAAATGCAGGTGATCAATCGGCCCTGAATACAGAGGGTTCGGCGGTGGAGTCCAGTCTGGTCGGCGCCGTCAAAATTGACGGCAGCAGCACGGTGCAACCGATCAGCAATGCGATTCGCGAGACGTTCATCGAGAAGCACTCAGGGGTCAGTGTTAACGTCGGTGGTAACGGGACGGGCAACGGCTTCGCCTCCTTTTACGACAAGGCGACTGACATCTCGGACGCTTCGCGGCCGATCAAACCGGGCGAATTCGAGAAGTGTGTCGAGAACGGCGTGCAGTTCATCGAGCTGCCGATCGCTTACGACGGGCTGACGATTGTGGTGAACCCGGCGAACGACTGGGTGGAGCAACTGACGGTGGACCAGTTGAAGCAGATGTTCGTCGGAGACGACGCCGCCAAAAAGTGGAGCGACGTCGATCCGAGTTGGCCGGAGGAGGACATCAACATTTTCGCACCGGGGACCGGCAGCGGAACCTATGACTACTTCCACGAAGTGTTGGCGAAGAAGGACGACCGCGAGTTGCGTGGCGACATGAATCTGAACGAAGACGACAACATTTTGGTGCAGGGTGTCGCGGGGAACAAGTTTTCGATCGGCTTCTTCGGCGTCGCTTATTTTGAGGAAAACAAAGACAAGCTTCGTGCCGTTCCGATCGTCAACCCGGAGGACGAGGCGGCTTACCTGCCGACGACGGAGAATATCGCGGCGAACCGGTACGCTCCTTTCAGTCGGCCGCTGTTTATCTACGTGAACGTCGAGTCGCTGAACCGGGCGGAAGTCCAAACGTTCGTCGAGTACTTCTTGGCCAATGCACCGGAAGCGAGCGAGGCGGTCGGATACGTGCGTTTGCCCGAGTCGATCATGGAGAAGTCAAATTCGAATTTGCAAAACATGGTCGTCGGGACGCACTTCGTTACTGAAGCCAGTGAGAGCCGCAGCGGCCCGCTGGAGAAACTTTTCGTCGAAGAAAACTTGGTTCCCTAGTCAGCGTCGGCGAGGTTGATTCCTCCGAAAGGACGCTTATTTTCATCCGCTTTCGTCTGGGACGCTTCTTCGTCCCGGACGTCGTCTTTTCTCCTTAGGCACGTCGTCGTGGAGCAGCCAGTCGCCCTGCAAAAGCGTCACTTCCGGTCGACCGGTGCGGGCGTCCTGCAGGAGAAGTTGATGATCGCCGTGCTGGCCGGTTGCGCGTTGTTAACCGTGGGCATCACGATCGGCATCGTCGTGATGTTGATCGGGCAAAGTTGGAATTTTTTTCAGAGCGAGCATGTCTCGATCGGGGAATTTCTGACCGGAACCAGCTGGACGGCGCTGCAGAGTCGGGACTTGGACAACGCCGAATTCGGCATCTGGCCGCTGTTGTCGGGAACGTTTCGGGTGACGTTGATTGCCATGGTGATCGCACTTCCGTGTGGGCTGGTGACGGCGGTTTACCTGAGCGAATTCGCGTCGAGTCGGGTGCGGACCGTTTTGAAACCGACGCTGGAAGTGATCGCGGGCATCCCGACGGTGGTGCTCGGTTACTTCGCGATTTTGGTAATCAGTCCGGGGTTGCAATTATTTACTGGCGGCGCGTTTGACACGTTCAATGCGACGAGTGCCGGGATTGCGGTCGGGATTCTCTGTTTGCCGATGGTGTGCAGTTTGTCCGAGGACGCATTGCATGCGGTGCCGCGTTCGCTTCGGGAGGGGGCGTACGGTTTGGGCTGTACGCCGTTTGAGACTTCGATGAAGGTGGTGGTACCGGCGGCGTTGTCGGGAATCATCTCTGCGTTCCTGTTAGCGTTCAGCCGGGCGATTGGGGAGACGATGGTGGTGGCACTTGCCGCCGGCACGCGGGCGACGTTCACGTTCGACCCGCGGGATCAGTCGCAGACGATGACGGGATTTATCGTGGAGATGATCAAGAGTGAAAGCGAGTACGGAACGGTGCAGTATTTCAGCCTGTATGCCGTCGCGATCACGTTATTTGTCATCACTTTCGGCATGACGTTGTTGGGACAAATCATCCGTCGTCGCTATCAGGAGGCGTACGACTGATGAGTAGTTTGCCGTCTGCCGCGGGCGATCTGAATCTTGAACCGGCTCCCGGTTCGCTGGGTGGAGATGCGGCACCGCCGCCGATCTCCGTGCAAGGGGCGAGTGACAACTCGCGTCGCCGGAAACTGTACAGCCGCCTGTTCTATTTGCTCTGCGTCTTCATCTCGTTGCTGAGCGTCGTGGTCTTGGTGGTGCTGTTAGCTTCGATCACCATCCAGGGCCAGGGGATGCTTTCCTGGCAGTTGCTGACGGGAGCGCATAGCGAGCTTCATCCCGAATCGGCGGGGATGTGGCCGTCGATCGTCGGGTCGATTGCCATCTGCGGGATCTGTGCTCTGAGCGCTCTTCCGCTTGGCATCGGCACAGCCATTTTCCTGGAAGAGTTCAAGCCGACCAGCAAACCGCTCCGATTGTTGCACGGGTTCATTCAGCTGAACATCGCCAATCTGGCCGGGGTGCCTTCGATTGTGTACGGGCTGTTGGGGCTGAGCCTGTTCGTGTTCATGTTCAACGTGTTCGGTCAGATCCAGGTCAACGAATCCGCGGGCATCGAACTGATGGGGGTGGACCGATATTACCAAGTACTAACGCTGGCGGGCGGTGGGCACACGGTACTGATCCCTCAGGAAGATGACGCTCAGGCGACGATCCAGATCGACCAGCCGGTGATGGCGGTCGACTCGCAAGGCAACGAGTTCGAGTTGTCGGTGTGGGAGTTGGGGACGCCGCGTCCGACGGATCCTGCCGAGCAGCAGAGGACGGTGCGGAAAGGGGCGGTCGGCGGATCTTACGCTCAGACGGGCTGGAATTACTTTCGATTGCCCTTCGGCCGCAGTTTTCTGGCCGCCGGCCTGACGTTGTCGCTGGTCATCCTTCCAATTGTTATCATTGCATCGCAGGAGGCGTTGCGGAGTGTTCCCCCGTCGCTGCGGGAGGCTTCGTTCGGGCTGGGTGCGACCGTTTGGCAGACGGTCCGGAACGTCAGTTTGCCGGCGGCGCTGCCCGGCATTTTGACCGGGTCGATTTTGGCGATGGGACGTGCGATCGGCGAGGCGGCACCGGTGCTGGTGGTTTTAGGTGCGACGGTGGCGAAGAACTCGGGGCCGCAGAATATGATGGACAATGTGGTGACAATGCCGGTCTTGATTTTCAACTGGGCCGGACGCCAGCAAGCGACTTACCAGGAACTCGCCGCGGCGGCGATTATCGTTTTGTTGGTCGTTTTGTTAATAATGAATTCGGCTGCGATTTACCTGCGTCAGAAAATGCGCGTTGACGTTTGACTCGTCGCTTTCCACTGTTTCAACGGCCCGATCCGGACCACCATGACGGCTCTTCCCCCCCAAACTCCGACCATGTCGAACCCGCCTCGATCCGACACGGACCACGCTTCCCGGGACGATCACCGCGACGGCGAATCTGCGGGTGCAGCTGCCACGGCCACCCGTCCCGTCGAGGGTAGTGGCCGGTCCGGGCCGGACGGCTCCATCGACAATCCGTGTATCCGCATTGCGGACTTCAACGCCTGGTATGGCAGTTTCCAGGCGCTGCACGCGTTGAACCTGGATATTCCCCGGAATCAGGTCACGGCGTTCATCGGACCGAGCGGGTGCGGGAAAAGCACGTTGCTGCGGTGGCTCAACCGGATGAACGACATCGTGCCTTCGGCCCACAGTCGCGGCACACTAACTTTGGACGGAATCGACGTGCTGTCGCCGTCGACCGACGTGGTGAACCTGCGACGACGCGTCGGGATGGTGTTCCAAAAGCCGAACCCGTTTCCCAAAACGATTTTCGAGAATGTCGCGTTCGGCCCCCGCTTGCACTTGCGGCTTCGTCGTGGCGAGTTGGAGGAACTGGTCGAGTGGTCGCTTCGGAAGGCAGCGGTTTGGGAAGAGGTCAAGGATCGGTTGCACTCGCCCGCCCTCGGTCTGTCAGGTGGTCAGCAACAGCGGCTATGTATCGCCCGAGCCATCGCTGTCGGGCCGGACGTCTTGCTGATGGACGAGCCGTGTTCGGCGCTGGACCCGGCCAGCACGCTGGCGATCGAGGACTTGATCTACGAGCTTCGACGCCAGTACACGATCGTGATGGTCACCCACAACATGCAGCAGGCGAGTCGCTGCAGTGACCGGACGGCCTTTTTCTACGAGGGGAAATTGATCGAAAGCGGAGCGACGCAAGAGCTGTTCACGAAACCGCAGCAGAAACGGACTGACGACTACGTCCGCGGCCGTTTTGGTTGAGGCTGCTTCCTTGCGTTCGTTGCACGCTGCCGTATGATCAGAGAATCGCCAGATGTTGCAATCGTCGTATCTGTTCGAAAACTTCAGGGTTGCCGCTGCCGGGCGGCGGGAAGTCCAAGCTCTGACGAACGTCGCGACGGGTTTCTAGTTTTCTTGGCGATACGACCTTTTCCTCCGTGAAACGACTGCCCACAGATTCGCATGAGCAAGCACCTGGACCGAGCCATCAGTCAATTGCGCACGGACTTGGTGGAGCAGTTCGGGGTGGTCGAGCAGATGATCGGTCTGTCCGTTCGCTCGCTGACCGAGCGACGACCGGATCTGGCGGAGCGTGTGTTGAAAACCGACACCCGGGTCGACGAGACCGACATTCGGATCGAGGAGGAGTGCCTGAAGTTGCTGGCGCTCCACCAACCGGTGGCGGAAGATCTGCGATGGGTCATCACCGCTGTAAAAGTGAACGGTGATTTGGAGCGGATGGCGGATTTGGCCTGCAACATTTCCGAACGCAGTCAAGCACTCGACTTCTTCCCTTTGTTTCGCGTTCCCGAGCACCTGGACGACATGGTTCGGGCGGTGCTGCAAATGGTCCGCAAAGCGCTCGATTCGTTCATCGAGCAGAACGTGGTGGAGGCGCGAACCGTGATCGCGAGTGACGACCGGGTGGATCAGCTTAACGTGATCCTGATCGACGAGTTGCACGCGTTGATGAAAGAGGATTCAGCGATGATCGAGCCTGCGATCCATTGTTTCAGTGCCTCGCGGCACTTGGAACGGATTGCCGACATGGCCACGAATGTGGCGGAGGAAACCGTTTATCTGGTCAGCGGCGAAATTATCCGACACCGTCATGAAGAGGGTCGGTGGGCGAGCGAGCAAGAGACGCCCCAGACGTAGAACGAACCTCGGCAAGCGTCTTGCCTCCGCCGGCGGAGAGGGCATTCGGCGTGACGTGGCCCACCCCAGTCACGCACTGCGTGGGTGAGCCGCTTCGTAGACGCGACGTAGATTTGCCGCGCTGACGTGCGTGTAGATTTGGGTCGTGGTCAGCGACTGGTGGCCGAGTAATTCTTGAACGCTGCGGATGTCGGCACCGCGATCGAGCAGGTGGGTGGCGAACGAGTGTCGGAGCGTGTGAGGGCTGGTCCGGGCGTCCAGTTCGGCTTTGGCGATGTATTTATCGAGCATCCGGCCGACGCTGCGGGTGGTCAGGGCGTTTCCAAAGCGGTTGACGAAGACGGGGGCCGCCCGTCCGAGCGATTCGGTTTTGGGCGAGCGTCGTCGCATCGCCGCGTAACGCTCGATCGCCTCGATGGCGTACGATCCCAGCGGGCTGAGGCGTTCTTTCCTCCCTTTCCCGCGAACCCGGACGATTCCTTGAGCGAAGTCGAGGTCGCCGTCGCGGATCCCGACCAGCTCGCTGACGCGGAGCCCCGACGAGTACATCGTTTCCAGGATCGCGCGATCGCGCCGTCCGGCGGCTTGGTCGGCAGGCGGGGCGGTCAGCAGCCGTTCAATTTCTTGACCGGTCAGCACGTGCGGCAGTTTTCGGTTCCGCCGTGGGTTTCGCAGCGGCTTAGCAGGATTGGAGGCGATCAATCCGTCTCGCATGGCGTAGCGGAAGAAGCTGCGTAGCGACGCCAATTTTCGCGAGATGGTCGATTTGGCGTAGCCGGCCTCCTGAAGTGCGGCCTGAAACTCTCGCAGGTGATGTGGGTTCAGGGCTGCAAGCGAATTGGCTGTGACGGCTCGACTTTCCAGCCATTCGGCGAAGCCGATCAGGTCTTCGCGATATGCTTTGACAGTCAGTTCCGAGGCGTTCCGCTCGGCGACCAAGTATCGCAGGAATCGGGCGATCGCACTTCGCATCGGCGGGATCAGGCGAAGTCGTCGATGGAGAGACTGTCGAACTCTTCACTGGCGTACATTTCGTCCAGATCGCTCGGGACCGCTTCGCGAATTTTCCGCGACAACATCGCCGCGTCGTACCAGGTGAAGTCCAGGTCTGGGTTGGCGGCAAAGCGGGCGAGTTGGCGGAGCGACTCGTCGCGATTGTCATCGTCAAACAAAAAGACGAAGCGCTCTTCGCCTTTGACGAGTGCCAGTACGTTCACTTCGTTCTGCATTTGCCCGCTCATCCTCGGTGGCGACTCGGATCCCTCGAGTCAGATCCACGGATCGACTCATTCGACGCGGGTTAGTATCGGCTGACCGGCCACCGCAGAATGAGGTCGGATGCGTCTCGGCCGCCCCGGGCTTCCAACATTTCGGTCAGGTGGAGGTGACAACAGAAACGAATGAAATCATCGCTACGTCTGACATAACCCTGCCAAGACGTACCACGTGCGTCATCCCCCGTCTCGACGTAATCGGCCAACCGCTGCGTCACGTAAGGGTCGTCGCCGCGGTACAGTCGGGTGTGGGTCAGGACGGGGTCGTGGTTCGGGACAGCGACCGGCCGCATGGGGCTGGGGCCGTCGGGGATCAGATCCGTCGGGTCGGGCCAGTCAACGGGCAGGGTGTCGGCGAGAGGCATGGCGTCGGGTGCCGAAAGCCCTTCGATCGCTGTCGGACCGGACGGCAATGGACCCGACAGGGGCTGGGCCGACTGGAAATCCGCGACGGCCACCGAGGGCGACTCGTGAGGCGGTGCGTTCTGTGAAAGGACGCCTGCCGACTCCGCGGGCACCGGCGTTTGTGTCTGCATCTGGCTTCGGGCCAGTTCGAATTCCGCTTCGCGAACGATGCGGCGGGGAATCGACTCTTCCTCGTCGGTTCCCCACGGCAGTCCGTAGCCCGGCGGGATGGCGTGAAACCCTTCGTTGGCCGCATACCAGCGGACGGTCAGAGCCAGGCGAGGCGGGTAGTATTCCTCGAAATCGGTCACCGAGCCGACGACGATCGCTTCGACTCCCATGAACTGGGCGAGGCGTTGGAAATCTTGGCCGGTTTGGGGCGGCCCGAACTCGGCGGAGAAGGCTTGGAGCTGAATGTCGGTGACGCCGACCGGGTAGACCTCAAAGCCTGGAACCGCTTGGAGGGCGGCGTAGTAGGCCTGCGCGACGGCTTTTCCGTCGATGGAAGGCTGGTGGCTCTGATTGAAGAACGGCAGGACCGCGACCCGCTTGAGTTGCGGAAAGGGATTGTGCAGAACGTCCCGCTGACGCGATTCTGGGATCAGGGTGCAGCCAGACAGGAGCAGCAAAACGACGAGGCTCAACCGGCCGGCGATGACGCATCGGCGAAGGGGCTGGGCGAGGGACGTCGCCGCGTCATGACGTCGATGGCGCAGCGTCTGCCAACGTGCGTTCGCAGATTTTCGTACAGCGAATTTCCGTACGGCGAGTTTCACAGCGCGACCTTCGGGCAACCGTTGGACCATCGCGCATCGTCTCCGCCCTCCCCACCATCATCTTCGGTCGTCGGAGCAACGGAACTTCAGGCAGAATCGGAAAAATCAGACAACGGTGGGCGGAGAGGGACCTGATTGTTAAACTTCCCTGCAGCAACCGGATGGGTGGCCGAGTGGTCGAAGGCAGCAGTCTTGAAAACTGCCGTAGGTTCACGCCTACCGTGGGTTCGAATCCCACCCCATCCGCTCTTTTCTTCTCGTCTTGCGGTAATGGTCAGGTGCAGCGCTAGCGGTCAGCTCGCAGGATTCAACTCCCGGCCGGTCACCTGAGCCATCGGATTCACCGAGACATCCAATCGCTGAATCCGGCGGTCGGTTCCGCCCCCAGGCGGTGGATCGCAACGCATGCTCCGGCAGCAGCAGCGCGCAATTTTTCCGAGCACGGCCCGGCGAAAAAAATCGGCGATCGGATTGAACGTTTCGGCCGGTCGCGGCAACTAAGTCTATAAAGCTACCAAGCGTTCCGGCGAGTGCTCCGCAGAGGGCAACGTTGGTATGGACCGCAACAGGAGCGAGATCTCCTCGGTCTCGGCCCAAAACCCGAAACATCTTCGTTTTGTCCTTTCGCACGTGAGTCTGGAAGCAGTGCAACCACGGCAACAGATTCAAGCGCTGATCAACCGTCACTACGCGTCGATTCGCCGCGCGGCACTGGCGATGTCTGGTGACCCGTGGGAAGCAGACGAATTGGCACAGGAAACCTTCGTGGTCGCAATCGAGAGGTTGAATCAGTTTCGAGGGCACGCCAGCGAAGCGACTTGGCTGTACAGCATTTGCCTGCGTTTGCACCGCAGTCGGCTTCGGGCTGCTTCGAGGCGATTTCGACGAGCGGTCCGCTGGTTTTCCACGCGATCGACCGGCAATCTGAGCGATGCGGGGTTCGAGCCTCCGCAGCAATGGATCGATGAGGAGCAAGTTCAGCAGCTTTGGCGTTTGGTCCGGCGTCTGCCGGTGGTGCAGCGTCAAGCGATCGTCTTGCGTTACGTCGAGTCGATGTCGATTGCCGACGCGGCAAAGGCCGCCGGTTGTGCCGAGGGAACGATGAAAAGCCGGTTGCACCACGCCCAACGAAAGTTGCGGGGCTGGTTGACCGCAGCCGAAGAACCTGACGCCTCTGACGCGTACGGCTCCGAACCGACTGCGGTTGGCCGATCCGCCGCGGCCGACGAACCGTTTTCCTCGGATCCACCGTTACTTGTTTCATCTTCTTCGCTTTCCTCCAGCCCGCCTCCACCGTGAACGCTCCCATTTCAGATCCGAATGATCCCGTCGAGTCACAACTGCGACGATGGCGTGATTCGCTTCATGCGGGCTCTCGCTGTGACTGTCCGACCGCCGACGATTTGTTGCGGCGTCGTTCGCTCGGCCACAGACGGCGTCTTACCGCCGGAACCGTTTTGACAGCGACGGTCATATTCTTTGGTTGGTCGGCATGGCGAAACCCACCGTCGGAGTCGACGCAGCCGGTGCGGGTCACCGACGCAGAAGCCTTGCCGGCGACCGTTGACGGCGCGGTTGCCGAAACGCCGTTGCGTCCAGACCAAGCTGGCGAACCTTTGAGGTTGATTCGGTTGGGCGGTGACGACTCTTCGTCTCTGGTTGCTGTTTCAGACGAGAGCACAGCGGGCCGCTATCCCGTCTACTGGCACGTCGCCGGCCATGAAGAGGCCGAGCTGGTCGGATTCATCAAACCACCTGCCGTTCGCTCGGTACCAGTCTGGCAACTTTCACCGGCCGAACAGTCGAACGTCTGGTCGTCCGGACTGACAGACAACTTCCATCCCTATCTCGAGTTTTGAGGTTCACTTATGAATCGGCATTCGGTCTGTTTTTCACTTCTTGTGGCCACTTTCATCGCAGCGGGGTCTATTCACCGGCCCGACGCGCTGGCCGACCAGTTGTCGTCGATCACCCAAGGGCGGAAGGCGGTGGTCGGTGTCGAGTTTCGCTCTGAGAAAACTGGCGTGCCGCGACTACAGTTTTCAGGGTCTGGAGATGATGCCACGGGTGGCAACACGTTTCGATGGCCTGTGCCGACCGTGGGGCCGGATGGTGTACAGAGATCTCGGTCGCTGATGCGAACGGCTTTCACAACGACCGATACGGTCAGCGGATTCTGCGTGGGCAACGACGGTTACGTGATGACGATGCTGCCGGAAGTTCAGTCCGTTGAGAACTTGCGTGTAATTCTTGCCGACGGGCAGCGATATGATGGCGAACGCTTCGCCTGGGACGACGATAGCGGCTTGACGCTGCTGCGTATCGCCGACGGTGTCGACTTCTCCAAGCCAAATGGATTGGCAATCGCCGATGCCTCCGTGGCTTGGGGAGACGATGTGGCGACGTTGAGCTATTGGACACCGGGAAGTCCAGCGCTGAGTCTTAGCCACGTGGCGACCGAGCCGAGTTGGGAGGGTTCGATCGGGGCTCGGGTCTTCGAGCTCGATTCGGTCCTTCGGACAGAATCTGCCGGAGCCCCAGTCATGACCAAAGACGGGCGTGTGGTGGGGATCGTCAAAGGAGCACGCCTTTCGGGGACGACACCGACGTTCGGAACGGTCGTCGACCGAGTCGCCATCGCACAGTTGCTCGATTTCGTCGCCGCTGGCAACAAAGGGGCCATGCCGCAAGCTTGGATGGGAATCGCCATGTCACCGGCAAGACAAGCTGTCGAAGTAAGTGGTGTCTCGAAGGGCTCGCCGGCGGAAGCGGCTGGTGTCCAAGAAGGCGACCAATTGCAATCGATCGACGGCCGGCCGGTCACCTCCACACAGGAAATGCTTGAAGCGGTCGCTCAACATCAACCCGGCGAAACCGTGGCGTTATTACTTCTACGAAATGGAGAAGAGCGAACGATTTTCGTCGTTCTCGAAGAGCGGCCGAAGAAGTCCCCTCGCGAGCATCAGGTGATCGTCGTCGAACCTTCTCAAATTGAAATTGAGGTTCCAGGATTCGGTCGGGTGACCCCTGACACGCCGCTGCGAGAGATGTTGCAGAATGCGGTCCCTGCGCCGAAGCGGGGACAGTCTGGCGACGTGCCTGCAAACGCTGAAATCCGAGGTCAACTCGACGAGATCCGTGAACAGTTGCAGACACTCAGCGAGCGTTTGTCGACCTCGGCAGACGACTGACAACGCTTCCAGGTATTCTCCGAAGATCGTTTCGAAGATCCTTTCCAGGATGGCAGACGACGCGAGACTCGGGCGGGGTGGTTGTTGGCTTGGTAAACTAAGGTGCTGATTCACCTTCCGTGCTGTGGCCGTTTCGGCCCGGCCGGCCGACCCGCCTTTGGCTGACCTTATGGATTTGCAACGCCTCGTGCTGTTTGACATCAAGACCTGGAAGAATGCTGCGATCGGGGGGGCACTGATTGCTGCGGGTGTCTGGGCCGGTCCGGCGGTGGCTGACGAATCGATTGGACCCGCGGCTGTCGATTCTGCCGCAGCGCAAGACGTTCGAGAATCGTCGGCCGGTGAAACGAGCACAGACGATGAAACGGAAAGCGTTTCGAGCGAGCGGCTCATCGCTCGTGTTATGAAATCCGTTGTCACGATTACGACGACCGGCCGCGACGGACAGTCACTGGGCGTCGGTACCGGTTTTGTCATCGATCCGAAGGGGTGGATTGCGACCAATTTTCACGTCATTGGCGAAGGGCGGCCGATGACCGTGAAATTGCCATCGGGCGACCGGTTGCCTGTTACGGCGGTTCACGCGTCAGATCGTGTGGGGGACTTGGCGATCCTCAAAGTGGATCTGGAAGAGCGGCCGGTACCACCACTTACGCTGTCCGAAGAGGAACTGCCACCTCCGGGCCGGCGAGTCTTCGCAGTGGGCAACCCGCTGGGACTGGAAAACAGTGTCGTCGAAGGGATCGTTTCCGCGGTACGACGCGTCGAAGGCAAGTCGTTGATTCAATTGGCGATGCCGATTGAACCGGGCAACAGTGGCGGGCCGGTAATCGATGCACAAGGGCGGGTACTTGGTATCGTCAACATGAAATCGGCAGTCGATGACAACCTTGGCTTCGCCATCCCGGTCAGCCGATTGCAAACGTTACTGCGGAATCCGAACCCTGTCGGCGTCGATCGCTGGGTCAGGCTCGGATCGCTGGACCCGGACGACTGGACGATTGTGGCCGATGCGACATGGCAACGACGGGGTGGTCGCGTGACCGCCCGCGGACGAGGCACAGGGTTTGGCGGTCGGTCATTGTGTTTGTCGACCGAGGCGGTGCCGACGATACCGTATGAGATTGCCGTCAAAGTGGCATTGGACGACGAGTCCGGTGCGGCCGGCTTGGCTTTTCACAGCGACGGGTCGGATCGGCACTACGGGTTTTATCCGAGCAACGGCCGGTTGCGGCTGACCTGTTTTCAAGGACCGTCCGTGTTCACATGGAAGGTCCTGCAAGAAGTCGAATCACCTTATTACCTGCCCGGCCAAACGAATCGTTTGCGAGTTCGGATGGAGCAGAATCGCCTGGCATGTTTCGTCAACGGTCACCTTGTGATCGAATCGAAAGATCGCACGCTGACGAAAGGACGTGCCGGTTTGGTGAAGTTTCGAGATACGATGGCCAGTTTCCGATCTTTCGAAATCGGAAAGAGTCTGGCCACACCTGAGATCAGCGAAGATGCCCGCGAGTGGATGGAGAGTCTGTTCGACGATCAGACGGCCCCGCCGGAGTTGGCAGCAGATCGAATCGCGACGATCACGCCCTCGTCGGGTTCTGTCGCGAGAGAGCTTCGCCAGCATGCCCAATCGCTGGAAAAACGCGCCGAACAGTTTCGCCGTTTGGCAGCCGATGTGTCGCTGTTGCCGCCCCTGGAGTCGCTGCGAAAGTTGGTCAGCGAGCAAGACGGCGGCGAGAACGAGGCGAGGGACGACCGGCTTTTGCGAGGGTCGTTGTTGATCGCCAAGTTGGACGACCCCGACATCGACGTCGACGCCTACGTCGATCGAATTCACCAGATGGCCGAAGAGCTGCGTTCTCGCGTCACGTCGGAAATGAGCGGGCGGGAAAAATGCCGAGTGTTGGACGAGTACCTTTTTCGGGATAACGGGTTTCGTGGCGGAAGGACGGAATACGATCACCCCGCCAAC
>JGI12210J13797_10003626_pt1 | contig 15284 bp, 16 predicted proteins | sample ElkSlonscriptome_3_FD_13797 | JGI IMG/M metagenome (IMG submission 13797)
CGGAAGTTAGGCCAGCCAAAACAACTAATTGTCGTCAGAATCAATCCAACGCGATGCAGCTACCATCGAAACGTTCTTGAGACCAATAACAACGTCTTCACGTCTCTTGTGCAAAGTAGTTTGTTCAAACTGTATCCCTAGCAGTTTCGGCTTAAAAAGGTCTTTTTCCTCCAAGTCAAATAATATCACGGGTCCTCCACTATTCCAACTGCCGATTTTATTGTGTTTTGGGGATCGAAGCCCACTCTGTCACTGGGCGCTTGAAAAGGGATCTCCTATGGGCGCATTGCCGCCGACAAAAGACGAGATCGAAAAACTGCTGGCAATTGCCCCAACGTATGGAATCGAAATCAGAGTTCCACACCATGAGTGAGGACACGTTGGACGTGCTCAGACAATACGAGGATCAGGTGATCGATGGCACACAAAAAAACCAAACTGCCCGAGAAACTCTGCGTCGTTTGCGGACGACCGTTCAAGTGGCGAAAGAAGTGGGAGAAGGTTTGGGACGAGGTTAAGTATTGCAGCGACAAGTGCCGCAAGAACCGTGACGACATTACCAAAATCATTCAAACCAAGAAGGAGTCATGAATGCAGGGACCGTCTCCTGATGATCCGCACCCAATGAACGGCTTTCCGCAGGTGGGTTTCCTAAAGCCGTTGGTCAAAAACCCAAGCATCATCGTCGGTGAATACAGCTATTACGATGATCCACCCAAGACTCCAGAGCCGCCAACTTGCCAAGCTAGTCAAACAAGTGCCGACCAGATAAGCTCGGGTCACCAATGAAGAAACCCTCCTTTGTCCCCGCTATTGAATCGAACTAGGCGTTGGAAATCATGATTGATCACGAGCAGAGTAAAATAGCTGACGACTCTAATGTGATTCGGCAGTACGAAGAGCAGGATGTGAATGACCTGTTGACGGCTTGGGCTGCGGCTTCAGAGATTGCTCACCCTTTTCTGTCAGAAGAGTTTCTCGCCTCAGAACGAGAAAACATCCCCAATCTCTATCTCCCAAATGCCGAGACATGGGTCTATGAAGCTAATGGACAAGTCGTTGGATTCATTGCCTTGATTGGCAATGAAGTGGGAGCCATCTTTGTGCATCCCAGCCATCAGAGAATGGGCGTTGGACAACGGCTGATGGATAAAGCCAAGGAACTTCGGGAAGAACTCGAAGTGGAGGTGTTTGTGAGAAACGCTATAGGACGAGCGTTCTACGCAAAACATGGATTTGAACCGATCGAAGAGAAGGTCCATGACCAAACTGGATTTGATCTTCTTCGATTACGTTTAATACGATGAACTGAATGAAACCTATTGTCGCAATTCTCGGCTCTCCGCTCCTTCTGATCGTCGCTGCATTCTGTGGGTTCGGCTTCTTGGCGACCTTTGAGCCGACCGACAATGCTCTGGCTTTTCGGGTCGGTCACTCCGTGATCGGTTTGGGCTGTCTGGTCGGCGCTGGCTTCTTGATCGTGAACGCTGTTCGCCGTTAAGTCCAACTGAGGGGCAAACGAAAAAAAAGCCTCGCTGTTACCCAGCGAGGCTTCTAGGAATTTGTAAGATTGACAGACCAACACGGGATTCAGTTCGTCGTTTGTGATCCTTGTTTGCCTAGCAAGGCAGAACGGCAAGGCGGCCTCGGGCGGTCTTGCGGCGTTCGGAATTTGCGATCATCGTTTCGTGGAACGCTTCTGTGCTGGTAGCGATGTTAGCCGATCACCTCTTCACGCCGTCGGGCTAACATCAAGGCTAAGATTGGTTTGAAAATGGAACACGGAAACTATTGTGGCGACGGCTCAGAAGTCGCCTGCCGTAAACAACTTGGTGGATCAAGCATTTGCCCCTCCGTTTGATGTTCTTTCAAAAACTCGACTCGCTGCTGATACTAAACAATACCCCACAATCATTCCTACGCTGCCGATTTTTGTTTTGTTTCCATTGAACTGTTGTTTGTATGAACGGGATTCGCTAATCAGGTAAACTCTGCGTTTTGGAAAAACGGTAGCGCTGATAAGTCAATGAAATTGGTTTGAGATAAGAAATTGGCAAACTCACCGATTTGAATTTTTGCTTTTTACGATGTTTCGGAAGAGGAGTGATCATGGAACAGAAAGTTGTTCGAAAGCTAGAAAACGAGATCGAAGATGCGATTGCCGATGTCATTGTCGGCATGGGACTCAAGAGATTGCGGCTTTTACCATCAAAGCAAACCATGCACTTGATGGCAAAAGCGGCAGTTACTGTTTACGAAACTGCCGTTGAGAACGCTATTGGAGATTCCAACGAGTGATTCGACTCATGTTCTGATCTCACGAAGCTTCGCTGCAACCATTGGGCTGACGAAGAGGACGGCTAGACCAATGGGCATCAATCCACCTTGAAGCGGGTTGTAGTCAGCACCAAGCCGTTCCCACGATAAACCCATAACGAATCGTCCAAAACACAACTCAAACGTCACAGTGAAAACGAGCCAGATTGCTCCCACCATGAGTAGTTCCAAGCGGCACTTGGCTCCGATCCAGCGGATGGTGAAGTAGGCGATTACGAGGATGATGGCGGAACCAGTGAAAACACCGATCTGGTTGGATTGGAATTCGCCGACAAGTGGGACAAGAGTAATCGCTCGCAGAATGCCGTGGATAATCTCGGCGACAATCAGTACGAGCCAGATCGCCAGACTATGGACGACAATGCGTATCCGACTTGCAGCTTCCAAGACGCCAACAACTTCAGGTTCACCAGTCATGGCTTGACCGCACGAGTAGCGATGAATGTGTCGAGGTATTTTGACAAAGGATCGTTGTCAGACTCGGGATACCGATCCTCGTAGAATCCTGTTAGTAAAAAGCCAGCATTCAACTGACCACCGATTTGATCCTCAAGAGTATGGCCAAACTCAAGTGGCTTCCCAGCGTTGATCAAATCCTCGATGTGTTTGTCATTCCGATGGTCTAGATCCGAATAGGGCAGCGTGTAGCGGACCTCCAAGTTGCCGTTCTCTTTACGTTCATCGTCAAAGATGTACCGCATCGGATTCGTGAACCCCGCCATCAGGACACCGCCACTTCGCAACACTCGGTAGCATTCACGCCAAACAGGAAGCGCGTCTGGTGCAAATGTATTTGAGCAAGGGTGAAAAATGAAATCGAAAGAGTCGTCAGCGAAAATCGAAAGATCGGCCATGTCGCCTTCGACAAACTTCATGTTGAGACCATCACGCTTAGCAACAAATCGATCTTGGTCCAACTGCCGTGGGGAACTATCGAACACCGTCACTGTCGCGCCAGCTGCGGCGAAAAGGGGAGCCTGCTGACCACCGGCTGAAGCGAGACACAGTGTTTCTGTCCCTTGAAGCGGCGGAAACCAATCGACGGGGACTGGTTTGGTGGGCGTCAGAACGATGGCGAAATCGCCAGTTCTGGCACTTTGAATTGTCTCTCGATCAACCGGTTTAGTCCAACGATTGTTTTGATCGACTTGTTTGTCCCAAGCATCTTGGTTGTGCTTGCAAACCTCTGATTCATTCATGGGAAATCCAGCCGGTAGAATAGTAGTCTTAGCGACAAACTACTTCGACAGTTTTTCGCTGCCGATGTCAAACTAAGCTAATGCAAATCAGAATGAGCTGGTTTCAGATAGGACGATGAAATTGAATGCCAACCAGGTGCCATTTCCAACGGCTTTAAGATGCCCAACCAAACGGATGTGCTTTTTATTGTTTAATGCTCTGTAGGGGCGATTTGGGTTAGTTGAATAGTTCAGTTTTCCGTCTTTTGAATTCTTCAGGAGAAATTGTTCCAGCGTCCCGCAGAGATTTCAATTCTTCCCATTCCTTCTTTTTCTCTTGTCGTTCAATGTATGCCAAGTCACTTGGTGAAGCTCCGCAACTGGCTGCATCCATTATTTCTTCTGCGTTGTATCCTTGAGCATGCATGTCATGTAGGAATTCCCATTCACTCATTGCTATTCCTTTTCTTTTAAGCTGGAACTATTAACACCGTAGGTGCTATGTTGAACCATTCAATAGTCCATGTAAATGCCCTAAATCCATAGTCTACCGGTTGTGGCTTTACTGTTTGGGTTCAAACCATGTCCTTCAAAGCCTTGAGTGGCAGCACTTTGACCACGTTTCGGGCAGGCTTCGCCTTGAACACCGTTTCTTCTTTGCCACTGTCTTCTTCTTTGCCATTGTCAATTCTCGATGCGGGGTACGTCTAACAAAGGCAGAAAGGTATCCCAATGACCGTATTCATTCAACAACACGAATTCGGGATGATGCCAGAATGCGGCGATTCTGGTTGAACACATGCACGCTGGATCATGCCGCCGCTTAAGCCCGTCAAACTGCTGGAGTTCAGAGAGACGCAGCTGGACTTGTTCGCACCACCGAAGAATCAGATTTCGACTAGAAACGAAGAAGTGAAACCAGCACCTCGCCCCAAAAGTAACAAATATCAAATGAAGAACGACGGGTTTGACGGGCATCGCCGCCTCTGCCAGAGCTTTATGAGCCAAAGTTACGCCGAGCGTGTCATCCGTGCTAATCGTTTTTTGGGGTGGAGCCTGACTGAGTTTCATCTTCATCTAGAAGACCGAAAGATGGATAGCGAAGCGAATGTGAAATCTGGGAAGTGTGTCGTTGAGATTCGGTCGGTCCGAATTTCCGAAGGCGAGCGGTACGGCGAAACATTCAACCTTCAAGCTGAATTGGTCAATGACGAAACGACGCTGCTATTCGTCACAGAACCTCGGCTGATTGACGGGAATGTCTCGAACCATGCTGGAACACCTAGAGTCACAAAATTTGGGCTTCGAAAAATAACTTCCGCAACTGACAATTGTTGTTAGTCAATTCTCGTTTACCAGACAGCAATCGCGTCAGCGACGTCCACGACTGTTCTTGGAGTCGTGATCAATCATTCGCTTGCTTAAAGCGGTCGGTACATTGGATCGCCCAGCACAGCCATGCCCTATCGAAAAAACTACATGGATGGCAGATATGAAATTGCATCCAAGTTGGAGGATGCCTTCAGTTCGGAGTATGAAGATGTGCAAAATAGACCAGCAGAGGTTCTACAAGTCATGCAGAATGCTGGACCGAGTGGTTCATACGATTATCATCTATGATACGGATGATTTCTATGTTCATCCCATGCATCGCGCCCAATACTCTAAAGTAATGTTCTTAGATCCAACCATTTGAAAAAGGATAAGAGGCCCTCCCTATGACAAATCGCCTTCCCAAATTGATCGTCGCAATTGGCAATCGAGAGTATGAGGTTGCAGTAGAGATTAACCTCGGGGGGATGATGGAATGGAGATAAAAACGTTGGGTACATTGTTCGTGCCGCTATTGATCACGATGTCAGCGGTTACGGCAGCGGTTACGGCAGCGGTTACGGCAGCGGATAACGCCCATCCGAATATCATTCTGATAATGTCTGACGATATGGGGTATTCCGACATCGGATGCTATGGTGGCGAAATTCACACGCCAAACCTCGATTCATTGGCCGCCAACGGTCTGCGTTATGCTCAATGTTATAATTCGGCTCGCTGTTGCCCCACGCGGGCCTCCTTGCTCACAGGCCTCTATCCTCATCAGGCGGGGATTGGTCATATGACACAAGACACGGGCTTACCCGGGTATCAGGGTGACTTGAATGAGCATTGTGTGACGGTGGCCCAGGTGCTCAAGTCAGCGGGTTACAGCACCTATATGTCCGGGAAATGGCATGTGACAAAACATTTGTTCCCTGAGAAGCAGGCCGATCGATTCAACTGGCCGCTACAGCGGGGATTCGACCGTTTTTATGGTACCATTCTGGGAGCGGGTAGTCTTTGGGATCCAACCACTCTGGTACGCGATAATGAACACATTACGCCGGTTAATGATCCTGAGTATCGTCCTGATGAACCATGGTATTATACTGATGCCATCTCTGACAATGCCGTGAGGAATCTCCGCCAGCATAAAAAGGGTCATCCCTTTTTTATGTATGTTGCCTATACGGCAGCGCATTGGCCCATGCACGCACGCCAGCGAGATATCGACAAATACAAGGGGCTTTACGATGACGGGTTCGATCCCATTCGCAAGACACGCTACGCAAAGCTGAAACAGCTGGGGCTGCTACAGGATGACTGGAAACTGTCGCCCACCGTAGGGGATTGGAACAAAGTCAGTGATAAGGCTTGGGAAGCACGAAACATGGAGGTCTACGCCGCGATGGTCGATTGTATGGACCAAGGCATTGGGCGTATTGTTGATGAACTCAAAGTGCAGGGCGAACTCGAAAACACGCTCGTTCTATTTTTGCAGGACAACGGTGGCTGCGCCGAAGGGGGAGCTTGGTTGGGCCGTGAAGGGGAAGGTGCGACAAGGGCGAGTCAACCCACGATGCAGCCGATGGAAAAAGATGAGCTGCAGAAGGATATGGTCAACAAAAGGACACGCGACGGTTACCCAGTGCGTCAAGGAGTCGGTGTGATGGCCGGACCACCGGATACCTATATCAGTTATGGTGCAGGTTGGGCAAATGTATCGAACACGCCATTCAGAGAATACAAACACTACGTCCATGAAGGCGGTATTAGTACTCCCTTGATTGCTCACTGGCCCAACGGCATCAAGCGTAAGAATGAAATCGAACATCAAGCTGCCCACATCATCGATATCATGGCCACTTGTGTCGATATTTGCGACGCGGATTATCCTGTGCAATTCAACGGAATAGCGATCACGCCTATGCAAGGTAGGAGCCTAGTTCCGACCTTTTCAGGGCATGCCATCGATCGTAACAGCCTGTACTTTGAGCACGAAGGCAATCGCGCCATTCGCAAGGGTAAATGGAAGCTTGTGACCAAGGGGGCCACTGGCCCGAAGGGAAACTGGCAGCTCTATGACATGGATGCGGACCGTAGCGAAATGAACAATCTTGCAGCTGCTTATCCTGAAATCGTGCAGCAATTAGCGCAAGATTGGGATGCTTGGTCCACTGCCGCCAAGGTCAGGCCTGGGCCGTTTGAGAGGAAGATGGAAAGTGCGGACCGCCAAGTTCGAGAATAGAAGATGTTAACGTTGAAACTCCGTGGCGATTGCTGCTGCGATTACTAGAGAGTAATAAGCTGGGAAGATTTATGATTTTGTACGAAATAGCGTTGCTCTTTTTGTTGATTAGTACGATGCTGATTGGGTGCGCATCGTCTCAAGACGATATAACGCCGGCGATCACATCCCAGTGCGCCTTCAGGAACGTTTCCCACGACCCCGTGCGATTGCGGTCAGGTGCTGGCTCAATGCCGTGGGCTTATAGGATGTTGCCAATGGTGGAGTCGCAGATGTGATGCCGACGTTCGATAATGCACCGCTGATGCGGTCTTACGGTACGCACTGGAACGATTCCTCTATCGCGTCGCTGAATCAAAGCACTACGATCGTTTCGTCCTCAAAGGGGCCATGCTCTTCCAAATTTGGAGCGGTCAAGTTCATCACCCCCTCAGCCGAGACGATCAACTACCCAACCGTCGACGACAATACAAAAGTATTGCAACGAACCGTGCCGCAAGAATCGTGACGAAAAAGGCGATCAACAAGCCAGAGGAATCATGAATCTATTTGTTGCCATAGTCGGCTCTCTGCTCCTTCTAACCGTCGCTGCATTTTGCGTCGTCGGCTTATCGGCGACGTTCGAACCGACCGACAATGAGACTCAGATCATGGCGTTCCGAATCGATTGGGGTAGAAAACACCGCCAGATCAGCCATATCGTCTTCGATGAACTTCAAATCAAGTCCGTCCCGGTTGGCCACGAATCGATCTTGATCCAACTGCCGTTGGGACTACTTTAAAAATGATGCTTTTAGGATACTGCTCGTGCTCTGTACCATCTTACCGTCAGCATCACACTTGTTCCATCTTTTATCCCCTTCGATGGTGATATCACCCGTTGTAAAGTCGAATGTGGCGAACCCCAAGGGTGCAATGACTTGTTGCTTCAACATCATCGCAACATCTCGCGATAAGAAAACCCCCGTATCGCAGGCCAATAGCAGGATCTTTCTGCCTTTCCCATAAACCTTGTAAAGATTGTGAATCCAACCGAGGCTCGCTTGATCGTTCAAACCGACAAGATTGCTGGTTTCACCATGAGCCAAGATAGTGAAATATTCGTTCTTGAGCAATCTTCTTGCTTCCAATCCATCCAGATGAAAAAATTGCTTGAAGTTGCTTGTAAGGTCCTCATCAGAACTGAGTTGTCCTTTGAACAAGACCACCAGATTAAGGTGTGGAACGTATTTATGTTGCATCATGAGATTGATTTCCTTTTTTCTTGTACGGTACAGCACCGATAGAACGATGCGGGGTGAACGATACTCACGCGGCTTGGAGTCGATAACGAGAAAGGTCTAGTTTACCTCTTTTGTGCCTGCTGAGACGTCGCAACGTTACTTTCCAACCAGTTTCTTGACCGTTTTGCCATACCCGTGGGGTCGAGCAATTCGAACGAACATTTCGATCCTGACGCGTTTTCGTATTATTGAGGATCTTGCTGACGCTGTTCGGCGGCTTGATAGAGTTTTGCCAGTTTTAGTGCCAGAGGTTCCAGTTCGGCCTCGTAGGCGGCGTCGTCGAGCGAGGGCTTTCGCTGACGCAATTCTTCGAGCTGCATTTCGAGTTCATGTCGCTGAGCCAATTCGGCCTGCGTAAACGGAAGCCGTGCATCGACAGGTGCCAGAGTCAATCGGGAAGCTTCACGGCCATCCAACTTCGCGTCGTCTTTGGCTTTGCCAACGGCCCGGGTCCCACGAAACATCGTGGCCGGTGTCCCACGTCCGTCCCCGTTGTCGTCGATCAAAGCATGTTCGGTGCTAATCCGTCCCGCGTTCTCGTAAAACTGACGAACCTCGGTGCTGGCTCGCAAAAAGGCTTCGTGGACGGAAACTTCGTCATCGTGATCCAAGTCAGAATCCGGCGATGCGATCGCTTGTGAAAAGAATTCGCCAAATCGTGCGTAGTTCTGCTCGACGCCACTTTTGGTTGCCGTGACAATCACGCGGTTCTTTCCCGAGAGCCGATTGATGAAAGGGCCACTGGCCGATGCGCAGTTGACAACCACGACCGGTCGTTCCGCATCCTGGATCCACTGGGCCAATTCGGTCGCTGACAGATCTGGCCCGCGAAGGTTAAACTTGGCCGTATTCTGTGCAAACGTTCCGTGTCCGATCAACACGATCCATAACGGCGTCTGACTTTCCACGGAAAACGCGGCAATCGCACTTTTCAGTTGATCTCGATCGCTCGAATCGCTCGGCTCGGATTGGCCGATCAACGTCATCGACGTAGCCGCCTTCTCGGAGACCTGGCGCCAAGTTTCGACCCAATCGGAAAATTGTTCACCGTACTCGGGCGTACCCGACGCACCGACAACCACCACCAGATCCGTTTGAGGCTTGAGCGACGCGTCATCGGTTGCGTGAGCTTGCTGGCTGATTGCGACCAGCCAAGTTGCGGCGATCATTGCCCTTTTGAATCTACCACGGATCATGCCAACCCCTTCCATCGCCTGAGCCCCCATTCGCAACACAAACACAACATCGCCATCAGCATGACCCAAGGGTGATGCCAAACCGGATAGACCCATGTCTCGGTCACCGGCACTTTTCGGTTGGGAAGATCATCTGCGAATTGATCCAGTTGATCGTATCGGATGAGTTCGCCACCGGACTGCTTCGTCATTCTCTTGAGCAGTTCTCGATTGATTTGTAAGCTTTGAAACTCGGCGGCATCGGACTGGGCCGACCAGCCTGCCTTCGCGGTGCCGACCGGAGTGCCGTCTGCGGCCGTCACTTTTGCAGTGACACGGTAGCCACCCGGCTCACGCGACCAATAAGTCGCCGTGTATTCTCCGGCTGTTGAGTCGTGTGCCTGCGCAGCGATGGTAAAGGGTTCACCGCCGATGGGAGTGATCTCAACTTCGACCTCTGCATTATCTAAAGGCAAATACTCTTCATCGCGGGCGGTGGCGACGATCGTCACCGGCTGACGAGGGTCGCGACTTGTTTCCACACGCAATTCGGCCCGTTTAGGAACCTCGTTGACGAGCCAGTGCGTCATTTGACGCCACGCTTGTGCCGGATCATCGCGGTCCCGATCGTCACGTCGCATCGACCAACGCCACAGATCCCCGATGGGAATCGCAGCGGCGCGACCTCTGCCGAATCGATGCGCGACCAAAGCCGGGGCTGTTTCCCCATCGGCGGACTCGGCGGTCGCCAGCGCCGATGCACCGGGTTTGATATCTCCGACGGCATTTAACGTGTTGAAGCGAGGCATCGACTCCATCCGCTCGCGTTCGGCCGACTCGTTATCGCGAAGTCGGATCCAGGGCTGCAACATTCCCTCGCGAGTCAGAGCGAGTCGAAATGCACCGGAGCGTCCACGAGAAATGCCGCTGGACGTATAGAGCGGCGACAACTCTCCCAGCGGCGTGTCGCCGAATCGCTTGTCTGCAAACATCTCCTGGCCACCCAACATCAACAACCCGCCGCCGCGTGTCGCTACGAATCGGCGGAGCAGCAGCATTTGATCTTGCGAGAAAAATTCTGGATCGATGTCGTCTAGAATCACCCCGTGGTAGGCGAACAATTCCTCTGCCGATTCTGGGAATCCGTCACTCAACTCCTCGGATTCGTTGACCCCCAACCGCAGAATCACGGGTTCGTCGTATTGTGCCGCCGCGTCTTCGGCCTCCGAACCAAGACCTGCGAATAATGGATTGGTCTCATTTACAGCCCGATCTCGGAAACTGAACTTGGCCTCTTTTTTTGCGATTCTTAATAATCCGACAAGCTGCACTTCCGCGTCCTCTTGTAAGGCGCGACGGATGAATTTGAACTCCCAATTGGGACGACCGGCAACGTAGAGCACACGGTAAGGTCCCGACGTCCGATTGACGGCCACGATTTTGTGGTTGTTGACCAGCGTTGCTTCGTCTGAATTGCCCGACGCTCGATCGGATTTACGAAATACATTAGCAACGTAGAATTGAACGCCGCTGGACTTGGGCCGGAATTGGAAGCGGACTTCTTTTTCTTCGCCGCCCGCGCCGGTCGTAACCGTTTGTTCCTCGACAACTTCATTGGTCGTGGCATCACGTAGTTGGACGACCGCTTCGGTAGCCCCTAGGTCCACGGCGTCGATAGCGACTCGCACGGTCAAGGGCGCCGATTCAAAATCGGTTTGCCGAACGCTGACGTTCGCGATCCGCAAATCACGGACGTCCTCGTCTTGCTCGGGTAGCACGGCGTAGATTGGGAATCCAAGTTGCCCCCAATCAAAATCGGCTGGCGGCGCATCCGTCATATTCCCATCGGTAAACAGCAGAACACCGCCCACGGGCCGATCGGCAAATCGCTCCGCGAGACTTTTGAGACTGCCGAACAACGACGAAACATAGCCGTCAACCAACATCTGGTCTGGTTCGTCGATCGTCTTGAGTCGGGCGTCAAACGCATATTTGCGGACGTCAAACGTCTGTTCGAGCTGTACAAGCCAGGGGACATCATCACCGAGTAGCGCAGCCACCCGCTCGCTGCGAGTTGCGTTACTCCCGGCGGGTTTGAGCCGCATACTTTGACTGTTGTCAAGCAAAATCGGCAACACATTGGCATGAGGTCGCGGCCGCGTTCCGCTGCGGAGCGGCTGCAGCAAACAAATCGCCAACAAGATGATTGCGGCAAGTTTGAACAACGCTGCGATGACTCGTACGGATACAATGGCACCGCGGTGCGAGTAATTCCAGATCACCAGCAACGAGATCACGATAGCGATCACCGCAGCGGGAACCATCCAGTCCGGGGCACCCCACAGCAATCGGCCTGCTTCGATATCGCCGGCGGCGGCAAGGGTAGGCAGGATCTTCACCAAGATTGGGTCAGCCATTAACGCCCACTCCCCAGGCTTTCGTAATACTTGCGTAGCGGTTCGGTGAACTCCGCTGGCACCGGATCTCGATCGATCAGAACGGGAGCATGCTTTTCAGCGGAACGCCGCAGCAGTTCTTCGGCAACGTTGCGTTTGAGTTCACGCAGCGGCTGGGCGATCATCTCCTCGATCGAGGACCACTGGGGATCTTTCGAATGACGTCGGAAATCGATGCGTGCTTCGCGAGCTCGGTCGCGAATGCGAGCTGCCTGCGATCGAAGCTCTGAATCCTCCACCATCTCCTCGACGTCACGGAGCCGATCCGACCAGTCTTGGTAACCATCTCCGGTGATTGGCGACCCGCCGGGACGGTTGCCCGCATACTGGCTCAGCCCACCGCCTTGTCCGCGGCCGGGAGGCGATGGTTGCGGAGGTTGCTCAGTGGGTTCCTCGGATGGTTGGCCCTCCTGCGGTTGCGATTCTTCATCGCCAGGTTGACTATTTTGCTGGGTGCCCCTTTGATCGCGGCGTCCCGGATCGGATCGATCGATTTCTTCGTCCAAACGATTCGACAACTGTTCGAGCTCACCGAGGGCACGTTGCAGCGCCTCGGTCTCATTTCCGAGCACGGATTCGGCTGCTTGCTCCAGATCTTCACGCAACTTGTCGATCCCTTCGCTCGCCTCGCGTTCGAATTCACGCGCTTGCGGATCGAAACCACGATCAAACAACTCCGACGTATTCTGCAAACGCTCTTCGATTTGTCGTTGCTTGGTTTTGCGGTACGAATCGTATAGTTTTTGCGCGAGCAGTGGTTCGGCGTTTTCCGCCTCCTCAACGGTCTTCTGCATCTGATCAAGCAATTCGCCAAGACGTTGCTCCTGACTTTCGAGCGTCTCAAGAATCTGTTCTCGCGTATCTTCGTTCCGCAGCCCCGGTTGGCCGTCCTGCTCGATTTCTTTCAACTGCTCGGCGAGTTGTTCTTGTTGTTGATCCAATTCTTGAGCCTCGCGTCGCATCTCGCGAACCGAGTCGTTGAACTCGCTTGCTGCACGCTGACGAAACTCGTCACGCATCTCTTCGAACTCGCGTTCGGCGCGTTTACCGGAGGTCAGCGCTTCGGCGGCATCGTCTTGCTGCAAGGCCTCGGCGGCTTGGCGAACGTTTTCCCGCGTCTGTTCAAGCTGATCGGAAGCCTCCTGCATGCTCTCTTGGTTCTCAGGTTGTTGCATCCGCTCGGAGAGTTCATCGGTCTCGCGCAGCAGGTCCTGCTGCTGGTCGCGGAGCCGTTTCAGTTGACGCTCGATCTCTTCCTGTTCTTCCTGCGTGTCGGCCTCTTCCAATGCGGACTGTAGCTGCGCGAGTTCCTTGTTCAAGTCTTCCTGGCGGCGTGCTAGGTCGCGAAGCCGATTGAGAATTTGGCGGACTTCCCGCTGTTGCTGCTGGGCCGGCGTTTCCTGCGCCTGTTGCTGGGTTTCGTAACGATTCTCGTCTTGGGTTAACTCTAATTCATCGAGCTGCTGCTGCCGCTGTTGGGCGGAGGAACTCGAACTGCTTTGCTGCCGTTGCTGCTGTGATGGTTGTGACTGAACGACCTCAAACTCGCGAGCGCGAAGTTTCAGCAGCGCCCCGTAGGCAGCTTGTGCGGCGGACAGGGCGGGGGCGAGCGGATCGCTGCGATGATCGGCTTCCGCCGCCGCCAATTCAGCCATCGCCGTCTGCATGTGGGTGTGCACGCTATCGACAAGTTGTTTTGATTTGGGATCCGCAATTTCCTCCTCTAGCTCTGCGAGCTTCTCCATCGCTTCGGCCTGCGACTCCATCAGCAGCAGGGCGTCGCCAGCAAACGCATCGCTGGGTTGGTCACCTTGTTCACGTCGCAGGACCGTCCAGGTAGCGTTGATGATCTCCTTCTGCAACTCTGCCAATTCCAACGTCTGCTCCGCGTTTTGACTTGCCTGCGCGGCTTGGTCTGACGGAGGGGACTGACCACCTGGTGGCGGCTCGCCCTCCCGATAGATCTCCTCAAACGGTCGGACTTCGGCGAAATACAGATCGCTATGTGTGCGTCGAAGCTTGCCGTCGGGACCAAAGTCGTCCGCCCAGATGTGATAGGACAACAATTGATCGGGCTCGGCGCCAAGTTCTTCCAACTCGATCACATGATCGATCTGTTTCTTTTCGCCACGCGCGATCGACTCTCCCAAGTTGACGTCCTGACTCGGTTGATCGGCGAAAACGTAAGTCAGCCCGACCTCCGCGATGCCGAAGTCATCCTGCACTTCGGCAGCGATCGGCAGTTCCTCTAGCGGCGAGACGACCATATCCCGGGCCACGGCGAGTTTCAGCTTGGGCGGCTGATTAGCCAGCATACGGGCAACGAGCTCCGGAGGATACTTGTTCTCGCGACCGTCGTCATCGGTCAATCTGACGGCAAAACGCTGCGTCTTTTGAAGATCGATTTCAGCCGATAGGGCCCCGGGAATGTCGGGGTCGCTATGCAGGACCATCCTCTCTCCTTCCTTCGTGACCAGCTCACCGAGCGTTATCGGTTTGTTAACGAAACAGATCCACTTCACAAGCGTCCCTTGGACCGCCGAAACACGGACCGTGTCCTCGACTCGCTTGTCCGTCAATCCCGTGTAGTCAGGATAGTCGAGATCGGCATCGCTGCGGACCAGCGATGGATACTCAAACACATCGACTGAAAAGGATTCACTGATCCAATCGGAGCCGACCACCTGGTAGGTAAAATCCTCATCGACTGCCGCCAAGAATCCGCCCACCACCGGATCTGTCAGGTTCCGTTTCATTGTGATCCGCCGCTCGGTACCATCGGCAGCGGTGCAAATCAAATCGGCCTCGCTGGGCACCGCGTCGGCATCCACCCCGATGAATCTCGCCGTGATGACGAGACTGCTGCCTCGCTCCACCTCGGTATCCCCCGGTTCGACGACAACCTTCCAAACGGACTTAGTGCTTGAAGCGACCGTTTGTGCACGGTTACCCTTGGCGGGATCCGATAAAACCAGCAATCCAAGTACGACCAGCAGCAACGCGGTTGCGGCGACCCCCGCCAATCGACTTAAAAGTAACTTCCCAGGCGGCACGACATCGATCCAGCGATGCGAGCGTGAATGATTACGGGCTTCGGCCACAACACGTTGCTGCAAGTAGCCCAATTTTCGTCCGTCCGCATCGGTCTGACTGAGCGCCGTGAGCAGACGTTGGTCGAGGCTCGGAAAACGACGTTCGATTTGTGACGCGACTTGTCGTGGATTGCGAAAACTAACCCGCGCGATCACCGCGACGACGATGAAAAGAATGATCGTGCCAACTAGCAACGAAGC
>JGI12210J13797_10812138_pt1 | contig 15278 bp, 15 predicted proteins | sample ElkSlonscriptome_3_FD_13797 | JGI IMG/M metagenome (IMG submission 13797)
CGCTACATGCGCGATGCCAAGCTGCTCGACATCGGCGCGGGCACGAACGAGATCCGCCGGATGCTGATCGGGCGCGAGCTGATCGGGGCGGCGGGGTGATCCCAAGGCCCGGTATCCTCGCGGTGGCCACCCTTTTCCTAGCCGCGCCCGCGAGCGCGTCGGAGGAGGCTGCCGCCTGGACGGACGAGGCGATCTGGCAGACTGCGGGCCGGACCGAAATGCTGAAGCGCGCGCTCTCCGGGGAGATCTACGGGACCGAGGCGGTTCGCAGCGAGATCCGGCGCATCGGGGTCGTGCCTGCCTGCCGGATGATCGCGGATCACGTCGCGCGCGAAGCCGAGACGGTGAGCGCGCGGTTCCGTCCGCTGCTTGTCTCGGAGGTGCGCGCGGTGGTGCCCCGGGGCGAGACCTTTGCGGAACGGGTCAGCATCAGTCCTTCCGGGCATCGCTTCGGCCGACTGATGGCGCAGATCGGGCGCAAGGCACCGGAGCTCTACAGGTCGCTTTCCGGAACGATCGACGAGGGCCTGATCCCGGCGCTTTCGCGGATGGACGGGGCCGAGGGCGAATGGCGCGGCCCGTTCGCCGACTGGGACTTCGACGGGCCGAACCAGACGGTCTGGAATTCCGCTTGCCTCCTCGCGCGTCTCGACGATCCGTCCGCCGCCAAGAGCGCGTTCGACGGTTTCTACCGAAAGCGTTCGCAATGAGTGAAACCCTCCTGGCCGTCCTCCAGTACTACGGTGCAGGCGCGGGCCTCGTCGCGGCGTTCATCGTTTCGCTGAATCTCGGCGCGCGGAAGACGGGCTGGGGCTTCGTGATCTTCGTCACATCCTCGATCGCGCTGATCGCCTGGGGGTTCATGAACGACGAGGGGCAGGGGATCGGCTGGCAGAATGTCGGCCTGCTCGCGATCAACCTCGTCGGGGTCTATCGCTACCTCTTCGCCGCGCGCGAGGACGACCAGGAACCGGAAGAAACGACCGTATGACCGCACCTGTCCTCACCTCGAAGCTCGACCGCGAGAGCCCGGAGGCCAAGGCCCGCTTCGCCCATAATCGTGCGCTTGCCGAGCAACTGCGCGCAACGGTTGCCAAGGCGTCGCTGGGCGGGTCGGAGCGTTCGCGCGAGCGGCATGTCGGCCGGGGCAAGCTGCTCCCGAGAGAGCGGGTCGAACGCCTGCTCGATCCCGGCTCGCCGTTTCTCGAGATCGGCCAGCTCGCCGCGAACGGCATGTATGAGGGCGACGTCAACGCGGCCTCGCTCATCTGCGGGATCGGGCGCGTGTCGGGCCGACAATGCATGATCGTGTGCAACGATGCGACCGTGAAGGGCGGGACCTATTACCCGATGACGGTCAAGAAGCACCTGCGCGCGCAGGAGATTGCGCAGGAGAACCGCTTGCCGTGCATCTATCTCGTCGACAGCGGGGGTGCGAACCTGCCGCACCAGGCAGAAGTCTTTCCCGACCGCGATCATTTCGGGCGCATCTTCTTCAACCAGGCGAACATGTCGGCGCTCGGCATCCCGCAGATCGCCTGTGTAATGGGTAGCTGCACTGCGGGCGGCGCCTATGTGCCAGCCATGTCGGACGAGACGGTGATCGTCCGCAATCAGGGCACGATCTTCCTTGCCGGTCCGCCTCTGGTGAAGGCTGCGACAGGCGAGGAGATCAGCGCCGAGGATCTGGGCGGCGGCGACCTTCACGCCAGAAAATCGGGCGTGGTCGATCACCTCGCCGAGAACGACGAGCACGCGCTCACCATAGTGCGTGACATCGTCAGCCAGCTCGGCGCCAATCCGGGAGCGGCGGCGGATGTGGCACTGAAGGAACCGCGCCCGCCGAAATTCGACGCCGACGACCTCTATGCCCTCGTGCCCGAGGACGTGCGCGCGCCCTATGACGTGCACGAGGTAATCGCGCGGCTGGTCGACGGCAGCGAATTTCACGAGTTCAAGCAGCATTACGGCAGCACGCTGGTCTGCGGCTTTGCCCACATCTGGGGGATGCCGGTCGCGATCCTCGCCAATAACGGCGTGCTGTTCTCCGAAAGCGCGCAGAAAGGCGCTCATTTCATCGAGCTCGCCTGTCAGCGGCGGATCCCGCTATTGTTCCTGCAGAACATCTCCGGCTTCATGGTCGGCGGCAAATACGAGGCGGAAGGTATCGCCAAGCATGGCGCGAAGCTCGTCACCGCGGTCGCGACCGCCACCGTGCCCAAGGTCACGGTCGTGATCGGCGGCAGCTTTGGCGCGGGCAATTACGGCATGTGCGGGCGGGCCTATTCCCCGCGCTTCCTGTTTACCTGGCCCAATGCGCGCATTTCCGTGATGGGGGGCGAGCAGGCCGCGAGCGTCCTTGCGACCGTCAACCGCGACGCCGACAGCTGGTCCGAGGAAGAAGCCGAGCAATTCAAGCGTCCGATCCGCCAGAAATACGAGGACGAAGGCAATCCCTATTATGCCACCGCGCGGTTGTGGGACGACGGGGTGGTCGATCCGGTCCAGACCCGCGACGTGCTCGGCCTTGCATTTTCCGCCTGCCTCGAAGCGCCGATACCCGAACGCCCCGCGTTCGGGGTGTTCCGGATGTAGACCGTGCGAAACCCCCGCGCTTTCCCTTGCGTAACTCACATTGGTTAGGCCACAAGAGAACGCCTCGGGAGAATTCCTTTGCTGCATGAACCGGTCGAAGTGACGCCGCGCAAGCCGACGCTGTTGTCGCGCATCGTGCGCCGCATCATCCTCTCGATCTATGCGATAAGGGGTTGGAGGATCGAGGGCTCCTTGCCGAAGAATCTGCGCAAATATGTCATCGCGGGTGCGCCGCATACGTCGAACTGGGACTTCGTCTTCTTCGCGGGCGCCACGCACCGCGAGAACGTTCGGCCGAACTTCATGGGCAAGCACACCCTGTTCCAGGGAATGATGAAGAACTTCATGCTCGACATGGGCGGCATTCCGATCGACCGCACCCGGCGTGCCAATGCGACCCAGCAGGTGGCCGAGGAATTCGCGCGGCGTGACGAGCTTGCGCTGGTGATCGCGGTCGAGGGAACGCGCTCGTCCGACGGGCGCTGGAAATCGGGATTCTATCACATCGCGCAGGCTGCGGGCGTGCCGATCGTTCCGGCTTATGCCGACAACGAGAACATGGTGATCGGCTTCGGCGATCCGCTCGTGCCGACGGGCAATTACGGCGAGGATCTTCTGAAGCTCGCCGAATGGTTCCGGGCAAAACTGCCCGACTACGAAAGGTTCAAGGTGCTCGAGGCTCAGGCCCGGGCGATCATCGAAGGACGCAATGATGTTTGAGGCGTTGCTGGTCAATGCGGGGATCCTGCTGGCGCTGGTGCTGGCGCAATGGGCGATTTCGGTGCGGATCGGCGATGTTTCGTTCATCGACGCCTTCTGGGGCGCAGGCATGGGCGTGCTCGCCATCGCGAGCTGGCTTCAATTGGCCGAGCCCGGCGCGCTGGCCACGCTGCTGATGGTGATGACCGCGGCCTGGGGGTTTCGGCTCGGCGGGTATCTCTTCCTGCGCTGGCGGCGCGAGGGCGAGGACAAGCGATACAAGATGATCCTCAGGAAGGACCGCGAGAGAGGCAATTTCGCGGTGGCCGCCTTGACCAAGGTCTGGCTCATGCAGGCGGTGCTGCTGTTCATGGTATCGAGCCCGGCGCAGGTCGGCATCCTCGGCAGCTCAGCGGACGCGGCGCCGACATGGCTTACCTGGCTGGGCGTTGCGATCTACCTCGTCGGGATTGGCTTCGAATGGGTCGGCGACTGGCAGTTGACGCGGTTCAGGGCGGACCCTTCGAACGAGGGCCAGGTGCTCGATACCGGCCTGTGGCGCTACACCCGTCACCCCAATTACTTCGGCGATTTCGCGGCCTGGTGGGGGATCTGGCTGGTCTGTGCGAGCGTTTCGTGGACCTATGCGGCCGCGACCGTCATCGGGCCTCTGTTCCTCAGCTTCACGCTCACCAAATGGTCGGGCGTGACGCTGCTCGAAAAGGGCATGGATCGCTCGAGGGGCGACAAGTACGCCGATTACAAGCGGCGCACGTCGGCCTTCATTCCGCTCCCGCCGAAATCGGGAGGGGAGGCCCACGCGAGAACCTGAGCGCGGCCTTCATTCATTGCTGCGGTGCACAAAATTTACCCTCCCGCCTTTAAGCTGGCGCTTTCCTGACCTATGTCAGGACGAGGTTGAGGACAGCGCGAGGCGACCATGGCACTCACACCGCAGCACCGCGAGGCGGAACGGCACCGGATTGCGCGGATGACGCTCGACCTCGTGAAGGAGCGCGGGACCGAAATTCCCTATCAGACCGCAGTGACCGAAAGCGGGCTGACCCGTGCGCGCTTCGAACAATTGTTCGAGGATTACGACGACCTGTTCGATGCGATCGCGCAGATCTGGCTGCGCCGCCACATCGAGGTGATGGAAGAATTGCTCGAAGCCGACCTTCCGCCGCCGCGCAAGATGTACGAATTCTTTCGCCGGCGCTTCGTCATCAGCCGGGAGCGCTTTCGCGAGGACCCCGAATATTTCACCATCGTGTGCGAGATGGGCGCGGCCAATTTCGAGAAGGTCCGCTCCTATGTCGACCTTGCCGATCATTATCTGTGCGAACTGATCGTGCAGGCGCAGGCGGACGGCTATTTCACCGGCCTCTCGATCGACGAGGCGCTCTCGCTCATCAACCAGATGGTCTCACCCTACACCATGCCCGAATCGCTGATCTATCTCGGCGAGAAGCTGACCGAGGACAAGCTCGCGCGGATCGTCGACACGATGTTCATCGGCCTCTCGGGCGAGACAGGCGGCGGCGCGCGCGGGATCAATACGTTGCGAGTGGCCGGCTGATCCCTTCGCTCAACGCGGCGGGCGGCGAAAGCGCACCACGTTGGGCGGCAGGTGCCCGGGCACGGCCCGCAGCCGCCTTTCATTGAGCGCATAGCGCAGGCTCGCCCCGATCATGATCGCCGATACGCCAAGGATCAGCCCTGCCCATACCCAGTGCGGCAGGCCGAGAGCGGCTTCGATCTGGCCGGTATCGGACAGCATGGACCGCCCCGCGATGACAGTGCGCTCGGTGAACAGATAGTCGAAATCGCGCAGCATGCTCATTGCGCCGAGCACGCCGAGAAATTGCAGGGTGAAGCGCACGAAGCCCGAGGTGGCACGCCATGCGATGAGCCCCAGCAGCGCGGCAACGAGCGGCAGGACGATCACCCCGACGGTCGAGCGGACATAGATCGCGACCGACAGCACGATCGCGCCCGCGGTCATCCAGAGCACGGGGCGCCACGCACGGGCGTGGGCGCTTGCAATGATCAGCAATGCGCCCGCGAAACTCGGCGCGAGCGGCCCGCCCGCAGCGATTGCGGCATGGGTGATGCGCGAGACATCCCCCGAAACCAGGCTTTCGGCGACGCCCGAGCCGCTGGGATAGATCACCAGCCGCTGGAAATCCTGGCCGAACGCGACCGCGGTAAGGCCGTGGCCCATCTCGTGGAACCAGGTCGTCAGGATGACGAAGGGATAGATCAGGTAGGTGCCGAAGGGCAAAGCGGGGAGGGCGATGACCACGATCACAGCCAGGAACAGTCGGCCCACCATCTCAGCCTGGCTGCCGGGCTTGACGAGCGAGCTCATGCGTCAGATCCCGATCGGTGTGGTGTCGTCCGGTCCGTCGCTCTTCCTGCGGCGGGTGCGCGGGGCCTTCCCGTCCGGCCCGACCCTGGGGCCATAGCGCGCCCGTGCCTCGGCAGTCTCGGCGCGCTGTTCCTGCAGGATTGACCAGCTCGCAAGGAAAAGCCCCGCGACGAGCGGGCCGAGCACGATGCCCGAAAAGCCCGTCAGGCTGATACCCCCAAGGGTCGTGATGAGCACGATCCAGTCGGGGATGCCCGTATCCCGGCCGACCAGGATCGGGCGCAGCACGTTATCGGCCGAACTGACGATCACGAAGCCGGAAAACAGGACGAGGATGCCCTGCCAGACATTCCCGTCGATCAGCAACCAGACCCCGACCGGCCCCCACACCACCACCGTTCCGATCACCGGCACGAGCGAGAAGATCGCGGTGATCACGCCCAGCAGCAGTGCCGAGGGCACGCCCGCGATGACGAAGGTCAATCCCGCCAGCGTCCCCTGCACGATGCCGACCACCACCGATCCCTTGATGGTCGCGCGCACTATCCCGAGAAAGCGGTCCGCAAGGCGGTCGGCGATGTCACGCTTGACCGGTGCGGAATGGAGGATCGTCTCGCCGATGCGCGTCCCGTCGCGCAAGAGGAAGAAGATCACGTAGAGCGCGAGAGCGAAGGACAACACGAAACTGAGCGCTCCGCCTCCGATCGAAACCGCCTGCTGGGCAATGAAGCCGGCGCTTTCCCCGAGGAGGGCCTGGAGGCGCTCCTGTACCACGGCGACATTGGTCCAGCCGCGCTCGTCCACCGCTTCGCGCAGCGTTCCGGGCAACAGGCCATAGATCGTATCGAAAATGGCGGGGAGGTTGAGCGGCTGTTCCTGCAGCATGGCGACGAGCGCGAGCGCCTGCTCCACCACCATCGAGCCAATCCACAAGGCCGGGGCGAGAACGGCAAAGAAAATGATGAGCAGCGAAAGCGAGGCGGCCAGGTTGCGCCGCCCGCGGGTGATCTTCAAAGACCAGCGATAAAGCGGCTGGAACATGATCGCGACAAGCACGGCCCACAGCAGCGGCGTCGCAAACGGCCACGCGATCACCGTCAGCATGACCGTGACCCCGGCGAGGATCAGCAGGAAGCTGACCTGTTCGAGATCGAGATTCGGGCGCGGCTCGCTCGGCATGGGCACCCTCTCGCCGCTTATCGCACCGATATCAAGCGCGCTCTGGCACGACGAGGCGTGCGCCGGTCAGGCATCGAGATCGGCGACGTAAGGCGCGCCCGCCGGTTCACGAAGGCTGCCATGGTCAGACATCGAGGTTCGCCACGTTCAGCGCATTGTCCTGGATGAATTCGCGGCGCGGCTCGACGATGTCGCCCATCAGGCGGGTGAAGATCTCATCGGTGACGTCGGCATCCTCGACCTTGACCTGCAACAGCGCGCGGTTTTCCGGATCGAGCGTGGTCTCCCAGAGCTGCTCGGCATTCATCTCGCCCAGCCCCTTGTAACGCTGTACCGACAGTCCCTTGCGTCCGGCGGCGAGGATCGCGCCGAGCAATTGGGTCGGGCGGTTGATCGCATCGTCGGCGTCGCGGGTCAGTTCCTCGACCTCGACATCGTCGCTGGGCACATCTTCCTCGGCCGGGGCGTCGCCCGCCTTCACCAGCCGGACGGGCGCGGCATAGGTCTCGGCCTGGGCCATGGCGAGGCCGTGGAGCTTGTGCGCTTCGGTGCTGGTGAGGAAACGGCCATCGACCTCGTGCACGTCGGTAACGCCGCGCCACAGGCGGGCGAACTGAACCTTTCCGTCATCGAGCACGCGGGCGGTCCAGACTGTGTCGGGATCGCTCGCCTGCAGTCGCTTGGCGGTCGCCTGCAACCTGTCCTCGCGCGCGGTGTCGGACAGCGACGGATCGAGCGCGCCCGAAAGCGCCATCTGCTCGACCAGCGCCGGGTCGTAGCGACGCGGCACGAAGGCCATCAGGTTCTTCAGCCGCAGCGCGTGTTCGACGAGGCTGCGCAGATCCTCGCCCGAACGCGCCCCGCCAACCGTCTCGAGCATCCTGCCGTTGAGCCCGGCGTCGACGAGATAGCGATCGAGCGCGCCCTGGTCCTTGAGATAGACCTCGCTGCGGCCCTTGGCGACCTTGAACAGCGGGGGCTGGGCGATGAACAGGTGCCCGGCCTTGACGATCTCGGGCATCTGGCGGTGGAAGAAGGTCAGCAGCAGCGTGCGGATATGCGCGCCGTCGACGTCGGCGTCGGTCATGATGACGATCTTGTGGTAGCGCAGCTTGTCGAGGTCGAATTCGTCGCGAATGCCGGTCCCCATCGCCTGGATCAGCGTGCCGACTTCCTTGGACGAAATGATCCGGTCGAACCGGGCGCGTTCGACATTCAGGATCTTGCCCTTGAGCGGCAGGATCGCCTGCGTCTTGCGGTCGCGGCCCTGTTTCGCGGAGCCGCCGGCCGAATCGCCCTCGACCAGGAACAGCTCGGCCTTGGTCGCATCACGCTCCTGGCAGTCGGCGAGCTTTCCGGGAAGGCTCGCGACGCTCATCGCGCCCTTGCGGCTCATTTCGCGCGCGCGGCGTGCGGCTTCGCGTGCGGCAGCGGCGTCGATGATCTTCTGGATGATCGACTTGGCATCGCCGGGATTTTCCTCGAGCCATTCGGTCATCTTCTCGCTCATCAGCGATTCCAAGGGCTGGCGGACTTCGGAGGAAACCAGCTTGTCCTTGGTCTGGCTGCCGAACTTGGGATCGGGCAGTTTGACGCTGACGATCGCGGTCAGCCCTTCGCGCATGTCCTCGCCGGTGAGCGAGACCTTTTCCTTCTTCAACAGACCTTCGCGGTCGGCATAGCCGTTGAGCGTGCGTGTCAGCGCGGCGCGGAAGGCGGCAAGGTGCGTGCCCCCGTCGCGCTGAGGGATGTTGTTGGTGAAGGTAAGGACGTTCTCGTAATAGCTGTCGTTCCACTGCAGCGCGACATCGATGCCGATCCCGTCCTTGTCGGCGGACACCGCGATCGGTTCGGGCACGAGCGGCTGCTTGTTGCGGTCGAGATATTTCACGAACGCGGCGATCCCGCCTTCGTAGAACAGGTCGTGTTCGGCGACGTCCTCGTGCCGGCGGTCGCGCAGCAGGATGCGCACGCCCGAATTGAGGAAGGCGAGTTCGCGGTAGCGGTGCTCGAGCTTGTCGAAATCGAATTCGGTGACGTTCTTGAACGTGTCGGACGATGCCTTGAAGGTGACCCGGGTGCCTTTCTTGAGACCGTTCCGGTCGCCGTTCGAATCGACCGGCGGCGCATCCCCGCGCTCTTCGAGGCTGTTCACGGCATTGCCGTGCTCGAAGCGCATCCAGTGCTCCTTGCCATCGCGCCAGATGACGAGTTCGAGCCATTCGGACAGGGCGTTGACCACCGACACGCCGACGCCATGAAGTCCGCCGGACACCTTGTAGGCGTTGTCGTCCGAGGTGTTCTCGAACTTTCCGCCCGCGTGGAGCTGGGTCATGATGACCTCGGCCGCAGAGACGCCCTCTTCCTTGTGCATGTCGACGGGAATGCCGCGCCCATTGTCCTCGACGCTGACGCTGCCGTCCGGGTTCAGCTCGATCAGGACGAGGTCGCAATGGCCAGCCAGCGCCTCGTCGATGGCGTTGTCGGAGACCTCGAACACCATGTGATGCAGGCCCGATCCGTCATCGGTGTCGCCGATATACATGCCGGGGCGCTTGCGCACGGCATCGAGGCCCTTGAGAACCTTGATCGAATCGGCCCCGTACTCGCCGTTCTGGCGGGCTTTTTCGGGAGCGGCGGGGGAAGTTTCAGGCGTGTTTTCGTCCATGTCGATTATATAGGCGCGAAAGGGGGAAAACCCAAACTTTCGCGCCATTTCGGCAAAGTCTTTTCCACCGCAGGAAGCGCGCTTTCAGAACGCCCCGCGAAAGCTCACCTCGCCCTTCCGCACGGGAGCGTGAAAACCTGGGGCGAGGAGCGCGCGCGACGGGGTCTTGCGGCGCCGCACCGGGCGGCTATTGCTCGCGTCATGGAGAGAGACATCATCGCAGCCCGCCTTGCCGAACCCTTCGGCACCTTCCCCGAAATCCTGATGGAATGGTCGCGCGCACAGCCCGACGCGATCGCACTCGTCGACGACCGGCGCGACATCGCCTGGGCGGAATTGGTCGGCCTCGTCGAGCGGCTCGCAGCGCGGCTGGTCGAGACGGGGCTCGAACGAGGGCAATCGGTGGCGATCCTCGGCACGAGCAGCGTCGAATACGCGCTCGTCTTCCTCGCCGCGGTGCGCGCGGGCGGAGTCGCGGCGCCGCTCACAACGAGCGCCTCGCGCGATCAGCTCGAAGGCATGGCAGCGGATTCGGGCGCGAGGCACCTTTTCATCGATGCTGCCAAGGCGGCGGAGCTCGGCCCGGATTTCGGGGCGGACATGGAGCGCGTCCCGCTCGAGAGCATCGAGCAATGGATGGCCCCTCCAGGGTCGCGCGCGCCCGCTTTCGAGCCCGAGCCCGGCGATCCGTTCAACATCATCTATTCCTCCGGCACGACCGGCATTCCCAAGGGCATCGTTCATTCCCACCAGATGCGCTGGCGGCAATTCGCGGCGACGGCCTCGTCCTATCTCGCAGCAGGGCTGGAGGTGCGCTCGCTCGCTTCGACCCCGCTCTATTCCAACACCACCATGGTCGCGTTTCTCCCCGTCCTGCTTGCAGGGGGAACGGTGCGGATCATGGGCAAGTTCGATCCCGCGCGCTGGCTCGAGCATGCGCAGGCCGACGGGACGACCGTGACCATGCTGGTGCCGGTGCAGTACCAGCGGCTGATGGATTTCGATGGCTTCGACGATTTCGATCTTTCCAGCCTCGCGCTCAAATACTGCACCTCCGCGCCGTTTTCGCCGGAGCTGAAGCGCGAGGTCCTGCAGCGGATGCCGGGCGGGCTGATCGAGATCTATTCGATGACCGAGGGCGGGGTCGTCTGCCTGCTTGCCGCGCACGAATTCCCCGACAAGCTGCATACGGTCGGCCGCCCTGCGCCGGGGAGCGAACTCAAGGTGCTCGATGACGAAGACAGGGAGGTGCCGCCGGGCACGCCCGGCAATCTCGTGGGGCGATCGCATACGATGATGCTCGGCTACCGGAACCGCCCCGACAAGACGAGCGAGGCACAATGGACCGATCCAGCGACCGGCGATGTGTGGATGCGCATGGGCGATGTCGGGCGCGTCGACGAAGACGGCTTCGTCGAATTGGTCGGGCGCGCCAAGGACATGATCATCTCGGGCGGCTTCAACATCTATCCGAGCGATCTGGAGGCCGAGCTGATGAAGGAGCCGGACGTGCTCGAGGCGGCGGTGGTCGGCGCGGCCTCCCGGCGCTGGGGCGAAAGCCCGGTCGGTTTCGTGCGGCTGGCCGACGGCTCGCGCGATCCCGATGCTGTTTGCTTGGCGGTCAACCAGCGGCTCGGCAAGACCCAGCGCCTCGCCGCGCTGCACCGGGTCGAGGAAATGCCCCGGAGCCATATCGGCAAACTTTTGAAGAGCGAGTTGCGGGAGACGGCGGAGCGGCTTGGCGGGGTCGACTGACCACCGGAACCACGAAAGCGCGCGCCGCCTGTCGCAACGCGCGCTTTCGCTTCGGTCAGGTTCCGTCAGCTTCGCTCAGACGAGGATCGTATTGAGCGTCGCACCGGTGATCGCGAGCGCGAGAACGAACGCGAACATCTTTTCCTGGATCGCACCCATGGCTTTCCTCCTTCGATGGATGCCGGGAAGCAGGGAAATGCAGGCCATTTCCGCGCCGCTCGGCTGTGATTGGAAGATAAGAACGAAGGGTAATAAAGTTACCGCCATAAGCATGGAAGTTACCACTTACCGCAATCGGAAAATTCGATCGACAGCGCCCCGTCGGGCATCGCCCGCTAGACAATCGCGATTGAGCGGTGGGAGACGCGGCCGCCGGTAGGGGGGGAGGAATGGGGCGGCCGCGTCTCGCTCGCTGATGGCCTGTCCGACAGGCGAAGGGGTGGATGGCCGCGGGGATGCGCTTGGGGAAAGCGCTCGGCGATCCGATACTTCGCCTCGGGGGGCAGCCGGGCGCGGGGGACGCCTCATCGACTTCGTGCGCGGGCGCGGTCCTGGAAGGGACCGGCGCTGTCGCAATCCGCATGTCGGGCTGCCTGCCGGGGCCAGCAGACTGCCTCGGCCGCGACCATTTTTGGTCCGCTGCCGAAGCATTGTGCAAGGCAAGGAGGAGAGAGAAGAGCCTTGCCGTGCTGAGGAGCCAGATGCCTTCCGGTTGCGCGAAACGCAAATGCGAAAATGCGTAATTATATTGCTATTAATGCAATCTATCTAACAAGGTATTGAACGAAAGTCACTGCCGTTCGCACATGCAAAACGGCCGCCGGACCCGGGTCCGGCGGCCGTCGAACATGGTTGAATGCGGGGAGTGGCCGCTCAGTTGGCGGCGATTTCCCGGCCGCGGCGCGCTTCGGCAGCGGCAAGGCGCTCGACTTCGGCGAGCGCGGCGGTGCGGGCTTCCTTGACGCACTTCTCATCGACCAGCGGGCCGACGACATAGACGGGACGCGAAGGCAGCGTGCAGGCGCGGCGCAGCTGGGCGTCGACGCGCTGTTCAAGAACGGCCCGATCTTCGGCCTTGGCAATGTCGAGATCGTCATAGGCGATGCGGACCGTAACGACATCGTTCGAGCCCTGCGGAGCGGCGACAGCCGGAGCAGCAATGGCGGCGAGAGCGATCAAAGGGAGGGCAAAACGCATGGTTCGAGTTCCTTGGTTTGGGAGGGGCGATGCCGCTGACCGACATTCAGTTTCTCTTCGAAACTCTGCTGCACTGCACAAGAGCATTTCGCAAATGCGAAAACCTCCAGAACGGTTCGGATTTTTGCAAGGTCGTTCCGGAATTTCGCGGGAACCTTTTCCATCGCGCCGCGCGCGCGGTGTGTCGCGCCGCTTTTCCCGATGCCGCAAAGCTGCGCGGTCGGGGCGTGTCCATGCTGGACAGGCGCGGCGCCCCCGGACTAACTGCGCGCCATGCAGGACCATGCCAGCCACACCGCACCGGATTCGATCCTCATCGTCGATTTCGGCAGCCAGGTGACCCAGCTCATCGCCCGCCGCGTGCGCGAGGCCGGGGTCTATTCAGAAATCGCCCCGTTCACCCAGGCCGAGGAAGCCTTCGAGCGCCTTTCGCCGAAGGGCATCATCCTGTCCGGCTCCCCCGCCAGCGTGCCCGACGAGGGCTCGCCGCGCGTCCCGCAGGCCTTTTTCGAGGCGGGGGTCCCGATCCTCGGCATCTGCTACGGCCAGCAGGTCATGACCAAGCAATTGGGTGGCGAGGTGCGGCCCGGCCATGAAACGGGGGAAGGAGGCGAATTCGGACGCGCTTTCCTGACCGTCACAAGGGAATGCGCCCTGTTCGACGGGCTGTGGGAAGAGGGCGAACGCCACCAGGTCTGGATGAGTCATGGCGACAAGGTCACCGAGTTCGCTCCCGGCTTCGAGATCGTCGCGACCTCGGACGGCGCGCCCTTTGCCGTGATCGCCGACGAGAAACGCAAGTTCTACGGAACCCAGTTCCACCCCGAAGTCGTCCACACGCCAGATGGCGGCAGACTGCTCGCCAATTTCGTGCGCCATGTCTGCGGTCTGCCCGGCGACTGGAGCATGGCCGAATTCCGCAAGACCAAGATCGACGAGATCCGCGAGGCTGTAGGCGACGGCAAGGTCATCTGCGGTCTGTCTGGCGGGGTCGACAGCGCGGTCGCCGCGGTCCTCATCCACGAGGCGATCGGCGACCAGCTGACCTGCGTCTTCGTCGACCACGGCCTCATGCGCATGAACGAGGCCGAACAGGTCGTCTCGCTGTTCCGCGATTCGTACAACATACCGCTCGTCGCGGTGGATGCGGAAAAGGCATTTCTCGCCGGACTTGCCGGCGTCACCGATCCCGAAGCCAAGCGCAAGTTCATCGGCAAGGCCTTCATCGACCTGTTCGAGGCGGAAGCCAGGAAAATCGGCGGGGCCGATTTCCTCGCCCAGGGGACGCTTTATCCCGACGTGATCGAAAGCGTCTCCTTCACCGGCGGTCCCAGTGTCACGATCAAGAGCCACCACAATGTCGGTGGCCTGCCCGAGCGCATGAACATGAAGCTGGTCGAGCCCCTGCGTGAGCTGTTCAAGGACGAGGTGCGCGAACTCGGCCGCGAACTCGGCCTGCCCGAAGCCTTTGTCGGCCGCCACCCCTTCCCCGGACCCGGCCTCGCGATCCGCATTCCGGGAGAGGTAACCAAGGAACGCTGCGACATATTGCGCAAGGCCGATGCGATCTATCTCGAGGAGATTCGCAATGCCGGGCTCTACGACGCGATCTGGCAGGCTTTCGCGGTGCTGCTGCCGGTCAAGACGGTGGGAGTGATGGGCGACGGGCGCACCTATGACAGCGTGTGCGGCCTGCGCGCGGTGACCAGCACCGACGGCATGACGGCCGACGTGTATCCCTTCGATGCGGGCTTCCTGACGCAGGTCGCGACCCGGATCGTCAACGAGGTCAAGGGCATCAACCGCGTCGTCTATGACATCACCTCGAAACCGCCGGGCACGATCGAGTGGGAGTGAGCGCCGGTGCCGCAACCAAGGCGCCGCTGGCGCGTTTGACAGCAGAAGTTCCAACGGGGGAGCCGACATGAACTGCATTCCGAAGACCGCCGCTTTCGTCCTCGCCGCATCCGCAAGCCTCGGGCTCGTCGCCTGCGCCGGAGAGCCCGAGCAGCCCGCTCCCGCCAATACCGGCGAATGGCAGGTCGTCCCCGATGCCTCGCGGCTCACCTACATATCGGTCAAGTCGGGCGAGGTTCTTGAAACCAATCGTTTCACCGGCCTTTCGGGTTCGGTCAGCGAGGGTGGTACCGCGACGGTCACGATCGACCTCTCCTCGCTCGAAACCGGCGTCGACATCCGCAACCAGCGCATGCGCGACCTGTTCTTCGAGATTTCGGACTATCCGACCGCGACAGTCACCGCCGAAATCGATCCCGAAGCCTTCGCCGACCTCGCGCTGGGCGAAACGACGGTGCAGCCGCTCGATGCGACGCTGTCGCTGAAGGGCGTGGAAGGCCAGATCGAGACCGAGGTGGATGTCACGCGCACCGGCCCCGACCGGGTCGTCGCGATGTCGAGCGAGCCGGTGATCATCTACGCCGACGCCTTCGGGTTGTCGGGCGGGATCGAGCAGTTGCGCGAAATCGCCGGCCTGCCCTCCATCACTCCCGCTGTTCCGGTGACCTTCGCGCTGGTCTTCGAACGCGCGCAATAGGTCGCCCTTGCGCCTATTTGGCGTGCATCGATGAGCGGGCGCGAATCGCACGGCAGTCTGGCCTTCGACGCCTTTAGGCGAGGGATGCGAGACAATTCCCCACGATTGCCACGACCATGACGACCATGACGATCATCGCCGTGATCGCCGTGATTACCGTGCCGACGATCGACCTCCTGACGCGCATGCAACCGATCGCGCCGGCGGCACTGGCCGGTTTCCCGCTTTCGGTTTCAGCGTCCCGCTTCGTAGTGCGGCAG
>JGI12210J13797_10988923_pt1 | contig 15278 bp, 15 predicted proteins | sample ElkSlonscriptome_3_FD_13797 | JGI IMG/M metagenome (IMG submission 13797)
ACCAGCTTTCGCCCTATGTTGCGGTCCAGCTGAGCGCGCAACAGAAAATGGCGGTTGCGCCATGCAAAGGCGGGCGAGATGCCGCCAATCTGGCTGTCCATCGCGAGCATCGCATCGCTGGCCATGTGGCGCACCAGCGCGTCGACGCGCCGGTCGCTCTCGCCCTGGGCGACCTGCTGCCGGGTAAGCTGGAACTCGGCCTGCAGATCCAGCGGCACCAGCCAGCGTTCCCGGCGCGCATCCAGGACCAGATCGCGCGCAACCCTGATTCGATATCCGGCCGCCGCAACGCCGACCAGCCTTCGGGACTCTTCCTTGTCGAGCTCGGCACCGCGATTGACAAGCCCGGCTTCCAGCAACGCGCCTGGACCGGCAATGGCACGACAGTGCCGGTCCAGCTCAATCGACTGCTCGAAGCGCGGGGGCACGATCTCGGTTGAGATCGCATCGATCAGCGGACCGAATTCGACGGCCGTCACGTACCGGGCCGCCCCGCTTTCGAGCCAGGCCTGAACTGCGGGATGGGGCAATCCGTCGGCCAGCGCCTCGCGCCACCAGCCAAGCTTGCGCTGCGCGACTTCGGGATCGCTGACCGCGCCCGGCACCGACGCAATTTCGCCGACGACCGCCAGCAGAGACAGGATTGCATCAAGCTGGTCTGCCGGCGCATACGGCAGCGTGAGGGAAAGCGGGTGGCCCGGTACGAGCATCCTGCGCCGACACCACTCGACCGGATCGTCAGTGGACGGTGGCGTTGTCATCGTCGTCTTCGGGCAGATCACTGTGCAGGATCCGACTGACGTCCAGCGGATCGAATCGGTATTGCTCGTTGCAGAATTCGCAGCTCACCTCGACTTCGCCGCGCGATTCAACGATAGCTTCCAGCTCGTCCGCACCCAGCCCGCGCAGCACTCTTGTCACGCGCTCGCGGGTACACGGACAGTGGAATCTCAACGGCCGCGCCGGGAACAATCGTCGGGTTTCGGCGTGGAACAGCCGGTGCAGCAGGGTTTCAGAGGCGGTCGCCAGCAACTCTTTCTCCTTGACTGTATCCAGCAGCCGGCACACCCGGTTCCAGCCGTCGTCGTCCTCGGGCGTTCCCGGCAAACGCTGAACCAGCAGCCCCGCCGCCCGATCCTCGTCGACGGCCAGAATGACCCGGGTCGGCAACTGCTCGGACTGGTCGAAATAGCCCGAGATCGCCTCGGCCATGGAGTTGCCCTGCAGCGGCACGATGCCCTGCCACATGCGGCCGTTGCCCGAGGGCTCGACGGTCATTGTCAGCACCCCGCCCTGAGTGATTTCGGAAAATTCACGCACGGCCAGCATCGCGTCGGCATCGAAGCGCGCCAGCCCGCGCACGCCGCCGTTGTCCGTGCAGTCGGCCATCAGCAGCTTGACCGCGCCGCTGGCCCTCAGTTGAAGACTCACCCGACCTTCGAACTTGACGCCGCTGGAGCACAGCGCAGCGACCACCAGCGATTCGCCCAGCAGGCGCGCCAGTACGTCGGGATATCGCCCACGCCGCAGCACCTCGGCCTGGACCGAATCCAGGTGCGCGACAACGCAGCGTACGTTGGCCTGTTCCAACAGCAGGCGCTGAATATGGTCGTCGCTCATACCGCGGCCCTCGGGCGCTGAAGATTCAGCAGGTCGGCCAGCACGGCGGGCGTATCCGCGATCGCGTCGGCGCCCCAGGCCCCGACATCGGCCGATTCGGGTATGTAACCCCATAACGCAGCGATCGTGCGCGTGCCGGCCGCGCGGCCGGAAATCACGTCCCGCTCGTCGTCGCCGATGAAGACGGCGCGGCTGGAATCGACCGCCAGCGCTCGGCAGGCCTCCAGCACAGGATCCGGCGCGGGCTTGGCTTTAGCAGCGGTATCCCCGGCCACGAGGCAACCTGCACGATCGGCCCATCCGGCTCGCTCGAGAACCGGCCGGGCGAGTCGCTCGATCTTGTTGGTCACAACGCCCCAGGGAATTCCCAGCGCTTCGAGCGCGTCGAGAAATTCCGGGATGCCGTCGAACGGCGTACTGGCGTCCCAGCATCGCGCCTGATAGTCGTCCAGAAAACCGCCACGTAACGCCTCGCGCTCGGCCCGGTCGAGCTCGGGCAGGCCGCCCTCGAGTATGGCAACGGCGCCGCGGCCGACGCGCTGTCTGAGCGCGCCGGTCTCGATCGCGGCCAGCCCCAGACTTGCCCGCAATCTCTCAAGCGCGGCAATCAGGTCCGGCGCGGTATCGGCGAGCGTGCCGTCCAGATCGAACAGCACGGCTTCCGGCATCCGATCCATCACTCGTCGCCATCCGTCTCGTCGGCTGCCCGAGGCTTTTCCGCCGCCAGAAGATAGTTCACACGTGGTGATCCTCCAATCGTGACGGTGCGCGAGAACGGGTTGTAGCGCACGCCCTCGATCTTCGTTACCCGGCCGCCGGCTACGCGAACGAATCTCGCAAGCTCCGACGGTCGAATCAGCCGGTCGTACCTGTGCGTGCCGCGCGGAAGCAGATTGAGCACGTACTCGGCGCCAACGATCGCCATCCCCCAGGCCGCCGGCGAGCGATTGATGGTGGAAAAGAACAGCTTGCCGCCTGGACGGGCCAGCTTGATGCAGGCAGCGACCACGCTTGCGGGGTCGGGCACGTGCTCGAGCATTTCAAGGCAGCACACCACGTCGAATCGCCCGGGGCTTTCTTCGGCCAGCTGCTCGGCCGTGATATGTCGATAGTCAATCTGCCGATGGTCGGATTCCAGCCCTGATTCGATCTGGTGCAGCCTGGCCACGGTCAGCGGTTTCTCGGCCATGTCGATGCCGGTCACGTGAGCGCCGGCACGCGCCATGGCCTCGGTCAGCAGCCCGCCGCCACAACCTATGTCTACAAGCGCGCAGCCCTCGACCGGCGCCTGTGCTCGGATCCATTCGACCCTGGGCCCGTTCAAATCGTGCAACGGACGGAAATCGCCCTGCGGATCCCACCATCGCGAGGCCTGACGATTGAAGGCGTCGGCTTCCCGCGGATCGAGATTCAATTCAATTTCTGTCGCTTCGCTCACGGTGATCTTTCCGCTCCTGAGTCGTACCGGCATGCTTCGCCCATTCCGGATAAAAGCCGGTTGATTTCAACTGATTGCCGAAGAGATACGTTTCTGCCAATCACGACAGTTTTCAAGTACCTCAGCCTCGTCAAGCGTTGTCAATACCCGGTTGTCGAGAACTCTTCGCCCCGCAATCCAGACGTCGCTAACCTGGCTGTCGGGCACCGCGTACACGATCTGCGAAATCACATCGTAGACCGGCTGCGTTTCGATGCCGTCAAGCCGGATCGCAGCAAGGTCGGCCTGCTTGCCGACCTCGATGCTGCCGATCTCGTTTTCCATCCGCAGCGCCCGAGCCCCGTTGATTGTGGCCATCGACAGCGCACGGGCCGCCGGGATCGCTTCCGGATCGCCTGATGATACTTTTGCCAGCAGCGCGGTCTGGCGCATCTCGGCCAGCAGACTGAGGTCATTGTTGCTTGCTGCGCCATCGGTGCCTATGCATACGTTGACGCCGGCGGCATCGAGCGCGGCCACCGGGCAGATCCCGCTGGCCAGCTTCATGTTCGAATCGGGGCAGTGCACCACGTGAACCCCGGCGCGGGCCAGCCTGGGAATGTCGGCGTCGGTGATCTGCGTCATGTGCACCGCGAGCAGCCTCGGGCCCAGCAGGCCCAGCGACTCCATTCGGTCCAGCGGGTGGAGGCCGTGCTCTTTTCGACTGGATTCGATTTCGCCGGGCGCTTCCAGCAGATGCAGATGCACAACGATGTCGAGTTCCTCGGCAAGTTGCGCGATTCTTCGGAACGCGTCGTCGCCGACGGAGTAAGGCGCATGCGGCACGAAGCTGATGCCCACCAGGGGCTGCCCGGAGAATTTTTCCTGCACCTCCAGGCCGCGCCGAAAATACTCGTCTTCGGTGTCGGCCCACGGCGTCGGAAATCCAATCACCGGCATCCCGATAACGCCTCGCATGCCGACCGAGACCGCGGCTTCGGCCGTAACGTCGGGGAAAAAATAATTGTCGTTGAAGCAGGTAGTGCCCGCCCGCAGCATCTCGGCCATGGCCAGCCGGGTGCCGGCATGCACGTACTCCGGCCCCATGATGATCTTTTCGGCCGGCCAGATATTCTCGTGCAGCCAGCGCAACAACGGCAAATCGTCAGCCAGACCTCGGAGCAGCGCCATCGCCGAATGGGTGTGGGCATTGACCAGTCCCGGAATTACAACCCGATCAGGCAGCTCAATCCGCTCGGCTCGCGGAAATCGAGCCTCGATTTCAGCTGTCGGGACAACAGCTGAAATGCGCCCGCCGTCGACGACCACGGCATGGTCTTCAAGAACGCGTCCTTCAGGCACCACCGGCACCACCCAGCGCGGCATGAGCGCCTGGACGCGATGCCCAACCGGATTCATTCCTTGACCCGGGATACGTACTCGCCGGAGCGTGTGTCGATTCGCAGCACCTCGCCCTCGTTGATGAACAGCGGAACGCGCACCGTGGCGCCTGTTTCCATCTCGGCCGGCTTGCCGCCGCCGCCCGAGGTGTCGCCGCGCACACCAGGGTCGGTGCGTACAACCTTGAGCTCGACGAAATTGGGCGGCATGACGGTGATCGGCACGCCGTTGAACAGCGTGACCTGGCATCGGTCCTCTTCCTTCATCCACTTCGCGCTGTCGCCTATGGCATTCGCCCCGGCCTCGAGCTGCTCGAAGCTGTCGGGATCCATGAAATGCCAGAATTCGCCGTCGCTGTAAAGATATTGCACTTCCTTTTCAAAAACGTCAGCCGATTCGACCGACTCGTTCGACTTGAAGGTCTTTTCGACCACCCGTCCGGTATTCAGGTTGCGAACCCGAACGCGGGTGAACGCCTGGCCCTTGCCGGGCTTGACGAATTCGGTATCGACAATGTTGTGAGGCTCCCCGTCCAGCAGGACCTTGAGCCCGTTCTTCAATTCGTTTGCGCTGTAATTGGCCATGATTCTCGACAGTCCTCTGTACGACAGACATAAAATGGAGCATCCCCGCGACCGGCACGACTTCCAGCATGAAATCTACTATTGCAGGAAATGCAACTCAGCCAGGAAATGCAACTCAGCCCGGTATGATACCCGCCGATTCGTGCGCAGCGGTCGATCCGCAATGGCAGCGCCAGTTGCGGCGGGCCTGGCGCGACCCGAAAGCGCTGCTGCGTCGTCTGGGCCACGATCCGGCGCGTTTCGGACTGGCGCCGGCGCCCACGTTTCCGTTCCTGGTCACCGAGGCATTCGCCTCACGCATGGTGCCCGGCGATCCTGACGACCCCTTGCTGCGGCAGGTACTGCCGCTTGCCGCTGAGAATCTTGACGCGCCCGGTTTCGCTTCCGACCCGGTGGGCGATGTCGCCAGTCGAGCAGCCCAGGGCGTGCTGCACAAGTACCATGGGCGTGCCCTGCTGATCACGACCGGCACCTGTCCGATTCATTGCCGCTATTGTTTCAGGCGTGAATTCGACTATGCCGCCGACGGCCTGTCCAATTCGGCGCTGGAAAAAGCCGTCGACTATATTGCTGCCGCGCCCGATATCGAAGAAGTAATTCTTTCCGGCGGCGACCCACTGATGCTCAGCGATCGAAAACTTCGTCGCTTGACCGATGCGCTGGCGTGCCTGCCCCAATACAGGCGCCTGCGCATTCACAGCCGCATGCCGGTGACGCTGCCGGCACGCATCGACGACTCGTTCCTGGAATGGCTGGCGCAACTCGATCGGCAGGTCGTCGTCGTGATTCACGCCAATCATCCTGACGAGTTCGACGGAAACGTCGCCAATGCGCTGTCGCGCTTGCGCGAGACCGGCGCCGACGTGTTCAATCAGGCTGTGCTGCTGGCCGGCGTCAACGACTCCGCATCTACCCTGGCGCGCCTGATGGAAGCCGGTTTCAAGGCCGGTGCCATCCCGTACTACCTGCACTTGCTGGACCGCGTGTCGGGAAGCGCGCATTTCGAGGTCGGCCGGGACCGGGCCGTGGCTCTGGTTCAGGAACTGCGAACGCGTCTTCCCGGTTACCTGGTGCCGCGACTGGTTGAAGAACGCGCCGGCGCCCCCGGGAAGCTGCCGGTATTTTGACGTCACGATGAAACCACAAATTAATACTGCATGTTGAAATCAAACAGACCCTGCGGCAGGTTGGCTGGTCTCGAATGCCGGTTGCACGTACCATACGACTGTATCGAGACGGAAAACAATCTCGGTGCCGCAAACAGGGGGCTCAAGGCAATTTTAAAGGAAGCAAGATGACCGAAGAAGTCCATCCTCTGAATATCCTGGCCGTAGACGATGATCCGGAAACCGTGCGCGAGATCGAGGCGCTTCTGGGTGATTCCAGGCTGCGCTTTCACTTTGCCGACACGTCAAACGCGTTCAGTCGGATATTCGAAGCCGAATCGGTGGACCTGGCCGTCGTGCACGTTCATTCAGGCAGCGAGTCGTTGCTCGACCCGCTCACGCGTCAACTTCGCTCAAGCGATCCTGCGATCGCCTTGATCGCGTTGGTGTCACCCGATGCCGAAGCTGCGCTGGCGGCAGCGCACTCGGGCGTCAACGGCTGCGTTCGTGTCGACGACCAGCGCTCGGTTGCACGGATCATTCAGGAACGTGTCGCGTTGATTCGCGAAAATCGCAGCCAGCGCGAGGCACTGCGTCAATCGCGGGATATTCATGAACGCTACAACCTGCTGCTGGAGTCTTCGCGCGAGGCGATTGCGTACCTCCATCAGGGCCTGCACATCTACGCCAACCCAAGCTATCTCGAATTGTTCGGCTATTCCGGTGCCGACGCGCTGGAAGGTTATTCAATTCTCGACCTGCTCTCGGCCGGGGATTCCGGAATCGACCTCAAACAGCTGCTCAAATCGCTTTCTCGAGGTGATCTTCCGGAACAGGCGATCGAACTCAAGGCACATCGTGCCGACGGCGAGGAATTCATCGCAGGCGTCGAGTTCTCGCCGGCCCACTACGAAGGCGAAGCGTGTACCCAGATCATGATTCGGGAGCGCGTTCAGGCCGGCGACAGCGCCGAACTCCAGCAGGAACTTGAAAAGCTGAGGTCGCACGATATCCTGACCGGGCTGCTCAATCGCCAGGCGTTTATTCGCCATCTCCAGGACGAATTGGTTTATCCCCCGGACGGCCAGCACATGGCTGTTCTGCTCGTGTCGCTGGACGATCATTCCAAGCTTCAGGCGAAGATTGGCGCGGCGGCAACCGATATGCTGATTCGTCAAACCGCCGAAGTCTTTCGCGAGTCGGTCGATGAAAAGATGTGTCCGGCGCGCCTGTCGGATCATATCCTGGCCGCCAGAATCTGGTTCGACGATCGCAGTGAGGCGGAATCGCTCGCCACCCACATCATCGAGACTTTTTCGGGTCGAATCCTGGAAATCCGAGACAAGTCGCCGACGGTGACTGCAAGCGTCGGTCTCGCGGTGGGCGGGAACCAGCTGTTTACCGTCGATGAGCTGCTGGCACAATCCGAAAGCGCTTTGCGCGAAGCGCAGCGTACCGGCGGGAACAGCTACGTTCGCTACCGTCCCAGCACCGATGTTGTGGATGCGGCCGATACCGAGAAGTGGACGGAACGTCTCCGACACGCACTCAACAACCAGGAGTTCCGGCTTGTGCGACTCCCGATCACCAGCATGGAGGACGATGACTTTCTGATCAGCGAGTTCGAAACGCGACTCCGCGTCGACGGCAGCGACGAAATCATCATGCCGGCGACATTCCGACCGGCGGCTGCACAGTCCGGTCTCTCGACCGAACTTGACCGGGATCTCTTGCAGAATCTCGTGCGATGGCTGGGCAACAATCCCGAGGAAGAAGCCGCGATGCTCGTGCCGATCAGCCTTCAGAGTCTGACCGATGACGAGTTCATCGCCGAGGTTCAGAACCTGGTTGACGATGAAACTCTGGATGGGCGCAAGCTGATCCTGGGTTTCCAGGAGATCGAAATCCGCGAAAGCCTGCGCGAACTGCAGCGCCTGATCAGCAGACTCGGCGCGCGCGGCGTGCGATTTGCACTGCTGGAGGTTTCACCCGATTCGAGAATCGATCTGGTGCTCAAGAACGTGGACGTCCACTTCCTCAAGCTCGGAGGCGACGTGTCGAGTGCACTGCGAAACGACGAGGCGGCCCGAAAAGCGCTGGAGGCGCTGGCCGCGTCGGCTACCGAACAAAACATCCAGGTGATTGCGCCGCAGGTCGAGAACACCACAGACCTTGCGACCTTGTGGCAATTCGGCATCACCTTGGTGCAGGACGACTTTGTGCGCGACGAGCCGGAATAAAAGCGATTCCGGCGCCGACTCGATGCCGAGCCGACCGCCGGGAGAAAAACTCGATGTGCCAGGCATCAGCGACCGCGTCGGCAATAGTGGCAACGCGTGCCCGGTTGGCGTGGCTCAGCGCTTGCCGGTTTCGAGCGCCGCGATCCGCTCTTCCAGCGGCGGATGACTCATGAACAACCGCTTGAATCCGTCACCGACTCGACCCCGGATACCGAAAGCCTCGACGGCTTCGGGCAATTGACCCGGCTGGTGACTGCGCCGGAGCTTTTCGAGCGCCGCAATCATCTTGGCGCGTCCGGCAAGCCGGGCGCCACCGGCGTCGGCGCGAAATTCGCGCCAGCGGGAAAATGCCATGACAATAATGCTGGCAAGGATGCCGAGTACGATCTGGAGCACGATGACGGTGATGAAATACCCGGGGCCATAACCGCGCTCGCTGCGAAAGACGGCCCGGTCGATGATCTGGCCGAGGACGCGGGACAGCAACAGCACGAATGTGTTGAGAACGCCCTGAAGCAGCGTCATGGTGATCATGTCGCCGTTGGCCACGTGAGAAACTTCGTGCGCCAGCACCGCTTCGACTTCGCTTTCATTCATGTGGCGAAGCAGGCCGGTACTGACGGCGACCAGAGAATTGTTGCGAGAAGCGCCAGTCGCGAACGCGTTGGGCTCGGCGGCCTCGAAAATCGCGACCTGGGGCATGCCGATGCCGGCCTCCCGGGATTGACGTTCGACTGTTGCAATGAGCCAGCGCTCGACCTGACTGGTCGGTTTTTCGATAACCTGCGCTTTTGTCGACATCAGCGCAATTTTCTTGCTCATCAACAGCGAAATCAGCGCACCGCCCATGCCGAAAATCAGCGCAAACAGCAGCATTCCCGCCTGGTTGACGTTTATTCCCTGGGCTCGCAGCCAGGGTTCCATCAAGTTCATGACGAAGCCGAAAACCATCAGCACCGCCAGGTTTGTCATCACGAATAGGCCTACACGTCGCATGATTTTTTCCTCGATTGATTCACACTGACCGCGATTGCAAGCGATATGGATGCCGGTCCAAAGCAAAACAAGTCCGACCAGAACAAGCGCGAGCAAGCCGTTTCTCCTGCGTACCGTGGACGATTCGCGCCGTCACCGACCGGACCGCTGCATTTCGGATCATTGCTCGCGGCCGTGGGCAGCTTTCTTCAGGCCAGGACAAACGACGGGGTCTGGCTGGTAAGAATCGAAGATATCGACCCGCCGCGCGAAGTGCCTGGCGCAGCCGAGGGCCAGATTGCGACGCTTGCCCGGTTCGGCATGGTTTCCGACGAACCGGTCGTCTACCAATCGGAGTCTTCGGCCCTGCATGGTTCCGCGCTTGAACACCTGCGTTCGAGAGGTCTTGTATTCGACTGCGCCTGCAGTCGCGGCGACCTTCCGCCATCAGGAATCTATCCCGGCACCTGCCGCAACGGGATTCCGCCCGGCAAGAGCGCCAGAAGCGTTCGTTTCCGTGTGCCTGATGCATCGGTCGAAACCGTCGATCGCGTCTTCGGGCGCTCGCGCCACGCACTGAGGGAAAACCCGGGCGACTTCGTGATTCGCCGTGCCGACGGCTTTTTCAGCTACCAGCTGGCCGTGGTCGTCGACGACATCGCGGCCCGGGCAACCGAAATTGTGCGCGGCAGCGACCTGCTCGAATCCAGTCCCCGGCAACAAGCGATATTCGAAGCATTGGGCGCGCCAGTACCGAACTGGATGCACCTGCCGCTGGTCGTCGACCGAAGCGGCAAGAAACTTTCCAAATCCAGCGGGGCCGATCCGGTGCACAAGGTCCGACCGGCCAATGCCCTTGCCCTCGCGCTGGAAGCGCTGGGGCACCGTCCGCCGCCGGGTCTGCGTTCGCTGGAATCGCTCTGGGCCTGGGCTATCGAGCACTGGGCGCCCGAGCGGATTCCCGTCGACCCCTTCGAAATATGAGTCGAAATACGAGCCGCTGAGCCGGAAAGTGCGCTGCAGTCACTCCCGGGCCTGTTTTAGCCGGGATGCCCAGGGAACCTCTGATTGAATGCCCACGGGCGCGACGGGATCTTTGCGGGATGCTCCGATTCGGCTTGGGTGAGCGCGGTTTGGTCATTCCAAATAAGCGAGCCCAAACGAAGCGAAGCGCCCGCAAAGCCCCGTCCCGTCCGGGTTTCGCCGGAAAAGCCGCATCTCGCGCGTCGCGATCCTCGGTCGTAGCTATGGCTACTGTCACTCGGCTCACCCCACACGATCTGCGGCTTTTCCGACTGAAACGCGCTCCGTGGGCATTCAATCAGAGGTTCCCTGGCTTTCGACAGCTTCGGACTCGGACGATATACTCAGGCCTGCATCCTGGAGCCAGTGCCGTCGAATGAGCACCACATATCTCGATTTTGAACAACCGATCGCGGAGATGGAAGCCAAGCTGGCCGAACTTCGCAACGTCGGCAGCAGCCACGAACTGAATCTCGAAGACGAAATCAAGCGTCTGGAAATCCGTTGCCGCGAGCAGATGGAAACGATCTTCTCGGACTTGACAGACTGGCAGATTTCCCAGCTGGCACGTCATGCCGAGCGCCCGCACACGCTCGATTACATTCAGCTGATTTTCGATCGATTCGAGGAATTGCACGGCGACCGCCACTACGGCGACGACCATGCCATCGTCGGCGGGCTGGCTGCTCTGGAAGGCCGCGCAGTCATGGTCATCGGCCACCAGAAGGGGCGCGACACAAAGCAGAAGATTCACCGCAATTTCGGAATGCCCCGGCCCGAGGGTTATCGCAAGGCCCAGCGACTGATGGAAATGGCCGAGCGCTTCGACCTTCCGATCATCACGCTGATCGACACGCCGGGCGCGTATCCCGGCGTCGGGGCCGAAGAGCGAGGCCAGTCCGAGGCCATCGCTACGAATCTCAAGGTCATGGCGCGCCTGACCGTGCCCATCATGTGCACGATAATCGGTGAAGGTGGTTCGGGAGGCGCGCTGGCAATCGGCGTCGGCGATCGCACCAACATGCTTCAGTTCTCGATCTATTCAGTCATTTCGCCGGAAGGCTGCGCTTCGATTCTTTACAAATCGGCCGACAAGGCAGAAACCGCCGCCGGTGCACTGGGTCTCACGGCCCGACGCCTGAAGAAACTGGGCCTCATCGATCAGATCATTCGCGAGCCGCTGGGCGGCGCCCATCGCAACCCGGGTGAAGTCGCGTCCCGCCTCAAGGAACACCTGCTGAGCCAGCTCAAGGTTCTCGACGGAATGTCGGCCGACGAGCTGATCGAAGCGCGCTACGATCGGCTGATGGCGATGGGCGCGCTCGACCGGGAATAAGCGCTACGGGCGCCAGGTTGCAGGGCACCTGATCAATGGCGAATATCGATCCAGACACAATCTCGAATGCCGGCAACAACTGGCTGGCATTCAGCGGCGGCCCTGATTCTGCATGCCTTCTGCATCTTCTGGCAGCGTCGGACCTGCGTGAGCGAGTCCGCGTGGTTCACGTTGACCACGGCCTAGACCCGGAAAGCTGCAGCCGTGCGCGGCTTGCGGTGAAGATCGCCGCCGCCATGGGCGTGGATTGCAGGGTCGAGCGGCTGGACGCGGTTGAGCTCAGCGCACCCGGCGGCCGCGAGGCCGCGGCCCGCCATGCCCGCTACTCGCGGTTTCAATCCTTGATGGAAGCCGATGACCATGTACTGACGGCGCATCACCAAGACGACCAGGTCGAAACATTCATGCTTCGATTACTTCGAGGTTCAGGCCCGGAAGGGCTGCGCGGGATGCAGCCGTTGCGTCGCCTGACGCCGGGCTGGCTGGGTCGACCACTGCTGGCGTGGTCGCGTAGCGACATTATGGATTACCTTGCCCTGCACCGAATCGACTACCTGGTCGATCCGACCAATGAAGACTGCTCACTCGATCGCAATTATCTTCGGCACCGCGTACTGCCTGAAATCGCAGGGCGCTGGCCGGGCTACCGGACATCCATCTTGCAGGCGGCAAAATGGCAAGAAGCGGCCGCCGTTGCGATGCAGGAAAAAGCCGAACAGACGCTCGATGAGCTATCGTGCACCCGCGAAGACGCCGGCGAATCGCTGCTGGATCTTACGGGCTGGCTGGCGCTGGATGCCTTCCCGTCTTTCGCGGTCATTCGCGCATGGTGCCGTCGCCGGGCCGTCGCCCCCCCCCCGACGCGGTCACTGAGTGAATTCCGCGTCCAGTGCCGTAGCGCCGACCACGACCGGCAGCCTGCCCTCGACTGGCCGAAAGCGCGTCTGCATGCCTGGCGCACAAGTTTATGGCTGGACCCCAGGCCGGCGATTTCGGACAAATGGCGAACCGAGTGGCCAGACGGCGACCAGTGCCCGATACCGGCCGGAGGCGCCCTGGTATGGTCCGGCATCGAGCGCCGTGAGATTGGCGAGCACTGGCAACTCTCCTCACCGCCAAAAGGGGCCCGTCTACGATTGCACCCCGGGGCACCGAAAAAAGCGATCGCGGAATTGATGCGAGAGGCCGGCATTCCACCATGGCGGCGTCACGCGTATCCAGCGCTGTCGATCGACGGACGACTGTGCGCCGTGGGCGTTGAGTGGATGGCCCGGGATTTTGCGGAAATGCTGGATCGAAGTGGCAGCCGTCTGCGATGGCATCAACGTCCGGCGGCACTGATAACATGACTCGATCGAATCGGGAGACACAATCGGTGCCAAGCAACCAGAAGAACGACCAGAAGAACAGCCAGCCTTCGTTCGAGAGCACGCTGGAAGAACTCGAGACGCTGGTCGAGCAACTGGAATCAGGCGAACTCGAACTTGCCGACTCGCTGGACAAATTCAAGCGCGGGATCGAGCTGAGCAAACAGTGCCGGTCGATGCTGGACCAGGCTCAGCACGCCATCGACGAGGTCATGACGTCGGACGCCGTCGCGGATGTGGCGGACGAACAACCTTCCGAAACGTCAGGTTGATTCGGGGTTGGACAGCTCGTGCGGTCTTCGGCAGCGCATGCTGCCAGTGATGTTGCAGATCCCCGCGCATGATCATCAGGCTGCCGTGCGCGGGTTCGATTGCGACCTTTTTCGACGTGTCCCGGCTGCACCGCAGCAAGAATCGTCTTGGCGCACCCAGGCTGACCGAGGCAATCGTAGGACATGACCCCAGTTCCGCTTCGTCATCGGAATGCCATCCCATCGAATCGCGGCCGTCGCGATAGAGATTCAGCAGTACGCAGTTGAACCGGCAACGGGCAGTCCGCTCGATCCCGGCCTTGAGGGGAACCAGCGATTCATTCCATGGATCGGCGTGGTAGACATCGCCCGAGTAGCCATAGCTTATTCCGGAATCACCCTGAAAGGCAATTTTGCGCGGCTGCATCAATTTCTTGCCGAACATGACGATCGTTCGAGATTGCCAGACCGTCTCCTGCATCAATTTCGAATACAAACGATCAGCGGTTGGGCCAGCGATGAACTCAGGCATGTACAGCAGTTCACCGGCTGGCGGCAACGCCTTGACGCAAACATCACCTGAAATTGACTTGAGCTTCATTTGAATTTGACTTTGCGTCGATGTGTAACCCGCATTCTAGGTCGCGTGTCTTTGAACACATCCTTTTTAATCTCCCAAGGAGAAAAGCATGAAAGATTTTATCAAAGCAATAGCCGTGACCTCGCTCATCGTTTTTGGCGCCAACGCTAGCGCTGATGACCACGGCATGAAGAAGGACATCGTTGATACCGCCATCGCCGCAGGCAGTTTCGACACGCTGGTAACCGCCGTTCAGGCCGCCGGCCTTGTCGAAACGCTCAAGAGCGATGGTCCGTTCACAGTTTTTGCGCCGACCGACGCAGCGTTTGCCGCGATTCCGAGCGCTGATCTCGAAGCATTGCTCGCCGACAAGGAAAAACTGACCGCGGTTCTGACCTACCACGTCGTGGCAGGCAAGGTCATGGCAGCTGATGTCGTTACCCTTGACTCGGCAACGACGGTTCAGGGATCCGAGGTATCGATCGAAGTTGTTGACGGCGGTGTCAAGGTGGACGGCGCTAATGTCGTGACCACCGATATCGAAACCAGCAATGGCGTAATCCACGTCATTGATGCTGTCATTATGCCTTAAGGTTCAAGACAGAAAAATACTGCTGGACAACGGGCGCCTCGGCGCCCGTTTTTTTACTTGCCGCATCGATTCCGGCGCAGAATTAGCGCGATCATCGATCAACCACTTCAGTTACACGTTGATACAGCCCGCTTAAAATCAGACTTAAACCGACAACAAACGCGATCGATAAGAAGAATCATTATCAACTCCGTTCTTTCAGCGTGAACACCGACCGCCTTTCGGCAAACAGGTATTCCGATATACTGTTACACATCATTCAATCCTAAAGGAAAGGAGCAACACGATGGCTTCATGTTCGCGTAGAAATCTGTTCAAACTCGCCGGCGCCGGATCTCTGGCACTGCTTCTCCCGGTCGGATCCCGTTTGGGATCGGCATTTGCACAGGAAAAGCTAGACCCGGAAAACGCGCAGGCAAAGGCCCTGGGGTATGTCCACGACACCACCGCCGTCGACGAGGGCAAATGGGCCTCGCACAGCGCCAACCAGAAATGCTCGAACTGCCAGCTCAAACAAGGCGAGGGCGAGTGGATCGGTTGCGCAATCTTCCCGAATAAACTGGTCGCCAGCAACGGCTGGTGCAGCGCCTGGGTTCAGGCGCAGGGCTAAAGAAACAGACGCAAGGGAAGAGGCGCAGGGAACAAGGACTGCTGATTCGAAGCAAACCGCCAGGATCAAACTCGCAACGGACACTCCTTAGTTCCTTGCCCCTTGTTCCTTGCCCCTTGTTCCTCGCCCCTTGCCCCTTGTTCCTTGTTCCTTCTTCCTTGTTCCTTCCTACTCCC
>JGI12210J13797_10582597_pt1 | contig 15269 bp, 10 predicted proteins | sample ElkSlonscriptome_3_FD_13797 | JGI IMG/M metagenome (IMG submission 13797)
GTGACTTCCTTGAGAATCATGTTCAAGTCCCCCTTAAAAAGTGGGGTTTTTGGGGATCGAAAAACTCTGGAGCGCTATCTAATGCTGTGAGGATTTTGGACTATATGGCAATGCGCAGATAGGTTAGGACAGATATTGATGAAGAAGCCGCACGGTGCGCGGCTTCTTCATCAACTATTGGTTTTATATCAGCGCGTAGCACTATACCAATCTGAAGTGGGAAAGAACGCGATACCACATGGCATAGCCTTGGGGATTGAGGTGGAGTCCGTCAGTTGTTAGATCAGCTCTGAGGTTTCCTTCGGAATCAGCAAAATAGGGTTGCAAGTTAAGGAACTGCGCCCCTTCTTGTTGGGCGATCGCCTCTAGTTGGCGATTGATGGGCTGAATGCGATGGCTGGGTAAATAGTGCAGCCGCGTTGGCAAGATGGAGTGAACTACGACTTGGGCTTGAGGATGTTGCTGGCGCAGACGCCGCATGATGTAGCGCTGGTCGTTGAGAAGCTGAGCGTCACTGACGCCTCGCCGCAGGTCATTGATTCCCAACATGACATGGATGGTATCGGGTCGAGTTCGAGAAAACAGTGATAATCGCCGAATGGTTCCTGCTGCGGTGTCTCCGGAAATGGACTGATTGAGCCAAAACCGATAGCGCGCCATGTAATCAGACGGAAACCATAGACTGATGGAATCCCCAAGCATAATCGTGAGGCGATTGCTACCCTGACCCCGAGACATGGCGTTGGCTTCTTGGGCTAAGAGACTGACCCAGTCTTCATGGGAAGGTTCATAGGTAGCACTGCGCCACTGCTGTGCAAAGCTGTCGGAGGCGAGGCGAGTGTAGCTGCGGCCTGCCTGGAGTGCTTCCCATCGCTGTCGGAAGAACTGCCGTCCTGATGCTGGACGCACGGCTTTCGTTTGCGGCACGGCAATGCGAGCTAGCAAAGGCGATCGCGCGTCTGACGAACCTGCTCCCAAATCTATTTCGTGTTCAACAATTGATAAACCTGCTGAAGAGGAACCTGCTGAAGAGACAGGGGAGATCTCCTGCTCTGACCATTGGGCTGAATTGAAATGAACTGGGTCTGGGGCACTGGGACTTGGAGTGCTTGAAACATCGGAAGCATAGGTCTCTGCCGTGATAGGCAGCAGCTCATCGGAAGAACTCGGCTTCGTCTCCCTTGAGGTGTCGATCGCCGAATGACTCGACTGGTCAGGAGAAACCGTCGAAGCCTCATGAGGTGCGTCGGGCAAAGAACGAGTGCGGTCGGGTGGAGCAGTCGAAGCGCTAGATGGCGTAGCATTCGGCAGGATTGGAACGGATAAAAAGGGATCGGAAATGGAAGGGAGCGAGAGAACTGTCTCACTTTCCTCTTGAGAATTTTGATATTCGACGTGTTGAATGGCTTGCGCTGAATGTTGTGCCACATTTTGAATTGGCGATCGCTCTGTTGCGTGTTCTGCACGTGTTCTTTCCTCGCCAGCTTCATCAGCAACTGGTTGAGGAGCGCTGAACTCTGGAGTTTGCCGTTCCACCGCCATCATCTGTACTGAACCATCATGAGTTGCTGAAGAGGCGATCGCGCGCTCGGCTTCTCCATGACAATCGTTCTGTGATTCTGCTATTTCAGTCGGTTGAGGCGTCAAAGCCTTTGAGAGAGCCTGGGCGTGTTGTTTGGCTTGAGAGGCCGCAAGAGCAGCGAGTAGGCATAGATCACTCATAACAGTGGGGCGATTTTAGTGGGGCGATTTTCTATCGTCGTCTCAAAATGGCATGTGATAGCTTTCCTGCATACTGTTTATGACAGCAATCGACAAGCTGTTCAGGACAGTTTTTGCAAAATTCAGACAGCAATTGGATAGTATTTCTCAACATTCCTGAACCGGACCGCAAAGAGCCGCCCTGGGTAGTAGAATAAAGCGGTTGTATTCTGGGATACGAGCCTTGATCGAGCGCTATACCCTGCCTGAAATGGGTGACCTGTGGACAGACACCTACAAACTCAAAACGTGGCTTCAGGTTGAAATCGCGGTCTGCGAAGCCCAGGCCGATCTTGGCTATATTCCGGCTGACGCTGTTGAGGAAATTAAAGAAAAAGCCCAGTTTGATCCTCAACGAGTGCTAGAGATTGAAAAAGAAGTCAAGCACGATGTCATTGCTTTTCTCACTAACGTTAATGAATACGTTGGCGATGCAGGGCGCTATATTCACCTCGGCATGACTAGCTCTGACATGCTAGACACGGCATTGGCTCTACAGTTGAGAGACAGTCTCAGCGTCATGCTGTCTCAACTCGAAGGTTTGATTCAAGCAATTCGTTATCAGGCGCAGCAACATCGCTATACGGTCATGATTGGGCGATCGCACGGTATTCATGCTGAGCCCATCACTTTTGGATTCAAGCTGGCAGGTTGGCTGGCCGAGGCCATTCGTCATCGCGATCGCCTCTGTACTATCCAAAAGAGCATTTCGGTCGGCAAAATTTCAGGTGCGGTGGGAACCTACGCAAACATTGGCCCCGAAGTTGAAGCCCTGGCTTGCCAAAAGCTAGGGCTTCAGCCCGACACGGCTTCGACCCAGGTGGTATCGCGCGATCGCCATGCTGAATACATCCAGGGCTTAGCCCTATTGGCGGCATCTATTGAGCGGTTTGCGGTTGAAATCCGCAACCTCCAAAGAACGGACGTGCTCGAAGTCGAGGAATTTTTCTCAAAGGGACAAAAGGGGTCTTCTGCCATGCCCCACAAGCGCAACCCGATTCGCTCAGAGCGACTCAGTGGCCTAGCGCGAATCATTCGCGGCCATGCGATCGCGGCTTTAGAAAACGTCGCACTCTGGCACGAACGAGACATTTCCCATAGCTCTGTTGAGCGAGTTATGTTTCCTGATAGCTGCATCTTGACTCACTACATGTTGGTAGAGGCCACAGAGCTGATCAAGAATCTGCTCGTTTATCCTGACAACATGAAGCGCAACCTCAACTGCTACGGTGGTGTGGTGTTTAGTCAGCGAGTCTTGTTGACGCTTGTTGATACAGGCATGAGCCGAGAGGATGCTTATCGTGTGGTGCAGTCTTGTGCTCATGAAGCGTGGAACAAACCGGAAGGAAATTTCCGTCAATTGATCTCAGACCACCCTGAAGTGACCCAACGACTTTCTCCAGAAGAAATCGAGTCTTGCTTCGATCCCCAACATCATCTTAAGAACCTGGATCGGGTCTATTCGCGCTTGAATATTTGAAAGTTGATGTCTTCAAATTATTTCTCAGTGCAGTAAAGCAATTCGACTCAAGCATTAACTCCAGTTTCCGCTACTGAAATCGTTTTTGAGCGATAGACTGTCTTAATGTAGAGCACAAACTTAATGTAGAGCACAAAATACAGAGCACAAAAAGCAACCGAGATTTTTAGGACTGCGACTTACTTTGAGAACGCAGTCGTGAGACTTCTCGTCAACGGTTTCGTCGTTGAGAATAAGCTTTGCGCAAAGGCATACCCCTAGCGTCATGTACTCGTTAGCCAACATAATGGCTACTGATGACCCTTCCACCAAGTACCCATCATGATGTCGTCAGCTGTTGAGCCCAGATCCAAAAAAGAGAGTCAGACGGTTTATTTTCGCTGCATTGCGGGCTGTTCTGCCAAGCACTCGATCTTTGATGTAATCTATACCTGCCCTTCCTGCGGCAGTCTTCTAGAAGTTCATCACGAACGTAAACCGCTAAAAGAACGTAGCGCGGATCAATGGAAGCACCTGTTTGACTCTCGCATCAGCAAAACGGCATGGCCCTACGGTAGCGGTGTGTGGGGAATGCGAGAGTGGGTCATGCCTGGACTGGCTGACGAGAATGTCGTCAGCATGTTTGAGGGCAATACCAACTTGTTTTGGGCCGATCGATTAGGAAAGAAACTCGGCGTCCCTGACTTGTGGATCAAGCTTTGCGGCAACAGCCACACGGGCAGCTTTAAGGATCTGGGCATGACCGTGTTGGTTAGTGTTGTTAAGCAGATGATGGCTCAGGGCAGTCCCGTGAAAGCGGTGGCCTGTGCCAGCACGGGAGACACCAGTGCAGCACTCGCGGCCTATGCGGCCTATGCAGGCATTCCATCGGTGATCTTTTTGCCTGCGGGTAAAGTCAGCACGGCACAACTGATTCAGCCGGTTGCGAATGGAGCCCATGTGCTTGCTCTGGACACAGATTTCGATGGCTGTATGAAAATCGTCAAGGAAGTTACCCAAGACGATTCGATCTACCTAGCGAATTCGATGAACAGTCTTCGCATCGAAGGCCAAAAGACGGTTGGCATCGAAATCGTGCGGCAGTTCAACTGGGACGTGCCCGACTGGATCATCATTCCAGTGGGCAACCTGGGCAACATCAGCGCCCTCTACAAAGGCTTTCAGCTGATGCTGGATCTAGGGCTGATTACGCGCATGCCAAGGTTGGTGGCGGCTCAGGCGGCTCAGGCCAATCCATTCTATGAGTCTTTTAAAACTGGGTTTGCGGAAAAGGTCAGCAAGACCGCAGGGGATACACTGGCGAGCGCGATTCGGATTGGTGATCCGGTCAGCTATGCAAAAGCAACGAAGGCGATCGCCGAAACGGATGGTATTGTCGAGCAGGCAACTGAAAATGAACTAGCGGCTGCGGCTGCCGAGGCTGATTTGACGGGGATGTTTACCTGTCCTCATACAGGCGTTGCTCTGGCGGTGCTGAAAAAACTGATCGATCGTGGCTTGATCAAATCTAGTGATAGAACAGTGGTGATTAGCACCGCCCACGGTCTCAAGTTCACGGACTTCAAAGTTAAGTATCACGAATCAACGCTGGAGGGCGTAACAAGCCAACATGCGAACCCTGCAGTTCATTTACCCGCTGACTCCGATGCCGTGAAAGCTGAAATCGAAAAGCGGTTGAGCTAGAGACAAAACAGCGACCAACTTAAGCGCGAGGGCTAATTGCTGGATGACTGGATCAGCGATCGCAAACTGTGGCATTCGCTCTATTTCATGCTGAATCAACTCCTGAGCGGCTCGATTCAGCAATGTTGGACAAATTGCAATTACCGAAAATTCGATTTCCTGATTCCAGCTTGTCCAGTGATTTGAGAATGCTGGGATATAGCAATGCGCAGATAGGTTAGGACAGATATTGATGGAGAAGCCGCGCGGTGCGCGGCTTCTCCATCAACTATTGGTTTTATATCAGCGCGTAGCACTATAAATAGGATCTAGGGAGATCGAATTGTTCTAGTGTGTTGCCCAAAACGGTTTGGACGTCGTCTTTTAAAAAACCTATGTTGCGTGTTGACGATACCAGTCGATCGTATTTTTCAGCCCTTCCCGAAACGGAACCTGAGCCTCAAAACCAAATCGCTCTTTCGCACGGCTCGTGTCCAAACAGCGGCGGGGCTGACCATTGGGCTTATCCTTCTCCCAAATTAGCTCTCCTTCAAAGCCCATCAGCTCACAAATCATTTCCACCAAATCCTTGATAGAAATCTCATAGCCTGTGCCCAAATTCACTGGGTCGCCGTCGCTATAGTGCTGAGTGCCCATAACGATGCCTCGGGCTGCATCGTCTGAGTAGAGAAACTCACGGGTCGGACTCCCATCTCCCCACACCGGAATCGTCTTATCGCCCCGCTGCTGAGCTTCATACACCTTGCGAATCAAAGCTGGAATCACATGGGAACTACTCGGGTCGAAGTTGTCGTTAGGACCATAAAGATTCACGGGCAGCAGATAAATGCCATCGAAATCATACTGCTGCCGATAGGACTGAAGCTGCACCAGTAATGCCTTCTTCGCCACTCCGTAGGGCGCATTGGTTTCTTCAGGATAGCCTTCCCATAGGTCGTCTTCCTTAAACGGAACCGGAGTAAATTTAGGATAGGCGCAAATCGTGCCGACACAGACAAATTTCTGCACCCCAGCTTCGTAAGCCGCATGAATCAGCTGGGTTCCCATCATCAGGTTGTCGTAAAATAGCTCTGCTGGCTTTTCTCGGTTAAGACCGATACCTCCAACATGAGCCGCGAGATGAACGATGACATCTTGTTCGGCAGCGGCTCGCTGGCATTGAGCCATGTCTCGCAAATCGCAGTCGCGCGATCGCGGCACGGTAATTTTTTCAGTATTGGCACCTGCCTTGAGCAGTTGGGCTACCACTTCTTGCCCCAAAAAGCCTGCGCCTCCGGTAACGAGAATTCGCTTATCGTTTAGTTCTAAAGCAGTCATAGCGTTATGGCGATACGGGTTACTAGCATGACGAACGAAGGAATAAGCAAGGCTTGCTCGTGAACAAACCTTGTTGAAGCATGAACTGGAACATTACATTACATGAATGAACCACCCGACACGCCTTGTCGAATCGTCGCCACTTCTCGGTTCGCCTCGTTGACGCTGCCGTTGACCGAAATCAGGCCCAACGATTTCAGATCGGCTTCAACCATAAGGGCAACCAGTTCCTCAAACGTGACTGAAAGTTGCCAACCTAGTTTTTCTTTGGCCTTGGTTGGGTCTCCAATCAACAGCTCAACTTCAGCAGGACGCAAATAGCGCTCATCAAACTTGACGTAATCTTCCCAGTTGAGATTGACATAGCCAAAGGCGGCTTCTAGAAACTGCTTGACTGAGTACGTTTCACCTGTTGCGACGACGTAGTCATCCGGCTCGTCTTGCTGAAGCATCAGCCACATGGCTCTCACATAGTCTTTGGCATAACCCCAGTCGCGCTTTGAGTCGAGATTTCCCATGTAAATTTCTTGTTGCTGTCCGGCAACGATGCGGGCAACCGCACGGGTAATTTTTCGCGTGACAAAGGTTTCACCCCGACGAGGAGATTCGTGGTTAAACAAAATGCCGTTGCAGGCAAACAAGTCGTAGGATTCTCGATAGTTAACGGTTTGCCAGTGAGCGTAGACTTTTGCACAGGCATAAGGGCTTCGCGGATAAAAAGGAGTAGTTTCCTTTTGAGGTACTTCTTGTACCTTACCGAACATTTCTGACGAGCCAGCCTGGTAATATCGCACTTGAATGCCTGTGCGATGCTGGTAGTCACGAATGGCCTCTAGTAATCGCAGAGTTCCCATGCCGACGGAGTCTACGGTGTACTCTGGCGAATCAAAGCTGACCCGCACGTGAGACTGAGCCCCCAAGTTGTAAATTTCAACAGGTTGAACTTCTTCGAGAATCCGGCGGAGAGTCGTACCGTCGGTTAGGTCTCCGTAGTGAAGAAACAGTCGAGCTGCTTCATTGTGAGGATCGACATAAACGTGATCGATGCGATCGGTGTTAAACGTTGAGGTTCGCCGAATGATGCCGTGGACTTCGTAGCCTTTTTCGAGCAATAGTTCGCTGAGGTAGGAGCCATCCTGACCCGTGATTCCGGTGATGAGTGCTCGTTTTTTTTGTTCTGTCATTCGTGGCATTCCTCGTATTAAATATAAATTAAGTGATCATCAAAGTTAGGAAAAACATCTAAAGCTGGCCCAGCGAATCGTCGTCCCTATAGATTATAGGTGTCAGTAAAGAGAATTCTCTAGCTAGCCCCAATCAGGGTACCCATCGTCGCTGAAAAACCGCCATAATAACGCCAACGGGTTTACAGATAAGCACTAATATAAGTAGTGCATTTATTGATGCAAATCCGAATCATGAATTGCAATCTGCACCTTTATTGATTAAGAGTCAATCACCGTGAGTCTAAACAGTTTCAGCGCTAAAACCGAATTGTCCGTTGCAGACCAGACCTACACCATCTATAGCTTGCCCGAAGCCGAAAAGACTCTCGGAGAGGTGAGTCGCTTGCCTTACAGCTTGAAGGTGCTGCTCGAAAATATGTTGCGCCACGAAGATGGACGCACGGTGACGGCAGAGGATGCACGAGCGATCGCCAACTGGTTAGAGACTCGCTCTTCGACAAAAGAGATTGCCTATCGTCCGGCGCGGGTGCTGATGCAAGACTTCACGGGAGTTCCCGCTGTTGTCGATCTGGCCGCGATGCGCGATGCGATTGTGTCGATGGGCGGTGATCCTGAAAAAATTAACCCCCTCTCCCCAGTTGACTTGGTGATTGACCACTCAGTCATGGTTGATTCCTTCGGCAGTGCCGATTCCTTCACCGACAACGTCGATTTTGAGTTTCAGCGTAATGGTGAGCGCTATGCCTTTTTAAGATGGGGACAAAGCGCCTTTGATAATTTCCGGGTGGTGCCCCCCGGAACCGGCATCTGTCACCAAGTGAACTTAGAATATTTGGCTCAGACCGTTTGGACAAAAGAGGAAGAGGGCGAAACCATCGCCTATCCCGATACTTTAGTCGGCACCGACAGCCACACGACGATGATCAATGCTTTATCCGTTCTCGGCTGGGGCGTCGGCGGCATTGAGGCTGAGGCAGCTATGTTGGGCCAGCCCATTTCGATGCTGATCCCAGAGGTCATCGGCTTCAAACTCACCGGAGAACTGCCGGAGGGTGCAACGGCAACCGATCTTGTATTAACCGTAACTCAAACGCTGCGGAAGCGTGGTGTGGTAGGCAAGTTCGTTGAATTTTACGGTGACGGCCTCGCCCATCTGACCCTGGCCGATCGCGCCACCATTAGCAACATGGCTCCTGAGTATGGCGCAACCTGTGGCTTTTTCCCGATTGACGAAGTGACGCTGGAGTACCTACGCTTTACGGGACGGGAGAGCGATCGCGTTTCTTTAGTGGAAGCTTATGCAAAGGCTCAAGGACTATGGCGCTATGCCGACACTCCCGACCCCATCTTCACAGACACCCTTAGCCTGGATCTTTCCACTGTAGAACCATCTCTAGCGGGGCCAAAGCGACCCCAAGACCGAGTTTTGCTATCCAATGCGGCTCAGCAATTCAAAGAAACAGATTTTCCCAGTTTTAGCAACGTTTCCTTTGATCAGAAGCGTTCGGTCTCTGTCGAAGAAGAGTCCTATGATCTCACCGATGGAGCTGTCGTCATTGCAGCCATTACAAGCTGCACCAACACCTCCAATCCTTCCGTCATGATTGGCGCAGGTCTAGTGGCTCGCAAAGCCCGTGAAAAAGGGCTGACCGTCAAACCCTGGGTTAAGACTTCCCTTGCTCCTGGAAGCCAAGTGGTGTCTGACTACTTAGAACAGGCTCATCTGCAAGATGACCTAAATGCCCTCGGTTTTAACCTGGTTGGCTACGGCTGCACCACCTGCATCGGCAACTCCGGGCCTCTGGCTGGGCCGATCGCCAAAGCCATCGAAGACAAAGACTTAGTGGCCTGTGGAGTGCTTTCCGGCAACCGTAACTTTGAAGGACGGGTCAGCCCTCATACAAAGTGCAACTACTTAGCCTCTCCTCCTTTGGTTGTGGCCTATGCGATCGCCGGAAACTTAGCGATCGACCTGAAGAACGATCCCATTGGCACCGATGCAGACGGCAATCCGGTATATCTGCGAGATATTTGGCCGTCTACCCAGGAAATTCAGGAGGTGATGAAAGCAGCTCTGACTCCAGAGATGTTTCGCAGTCGCTACGGCAACGTGTTTACAGGTAGCGAGGAATGGCAGGCGATCGCCACCCCCGACAGCAAGACCTATGATTGGCAGGGCGACAGCACCTATGTGCAAAATCCTCCTTTCTTCGATGGCATGGATGCTGAGGTCAACGGACATAGCTTTTCTGACATCGCAGGTGCGCGTCCTCTAGCGGTCTTGGGCGACAGCATCACCACCGACCACATTTCTCCCGCAGGCGCAATCAAGAAAGAAAGTCCGGCGGGAAGCTATCTCGTCGATAATGAAGTCGCTCCGGCAAGCTTCAACTCCTATGGATCACGACGCGGCAACCACGAAGTGATGATGCGTGGCACGTTCGCTAATATCCGCCTGAAAAATGAAATGGTGCCTGGTTCTTCGGGAGGAGTGACCAAATTCATGCCAGCCGGAGAGGAAATGTCGATCTACGACGCTGCCATGAAATATGTAGCTGAAGGCACGCCTCTTGTTGTCATTGCAGGCAAAGAATACGGCACGGGTTCCTCACGCGACTGGGCTGCGAAGGGAACGCGACTGCTGGGTGTGAAAGCTGTGGTGGCTGAAAGCTACGAGCGAATTCACCGCTCTAATCTCATCGGCATGGGCGTGTTGCCGCTCCAGTTTCCATCGGGAACCAATCGCCAAACTCTAAAACTCGACGGCAGCGAAACCTACGATTTGACAGGTCTCACGGGCGGCATTCAGCCCGGAATGTCCGTCACCTTAACGATCCATCGTGCCGACGGCAGCCGCACCAGCACAGAAGTTCTCTGCCGCATCGACACCCTGGATGAGGTGGAATATTACCGCAATGGTGGCATTCTCCATTACGTGCTGCGTCAGCTTCTCGCCGCATAGTGAACTGCTGTAACTCCAAGATTCTGGCTGAAAGTGGCTAGTTTCGAAGAATTTGCAGTATAGTTTCGGGAACGCTTGGGCGATCGCCCGATCTGGTTTCATTGTGCGCTTCAGGTTCCAGCGCGCATGGCTCCATGCGAAAAGAATCACGCAAAGAATGAGTTAATCACGGAGAACGCCATGACCTATCTCACCCTGATTCCTCGGCTCAGCCCTAAGGCGATCGCCCGTCACTTCAAGTCCCTGAGCATTGCTGCGGTGGCTGGGTTACTCGTTGCGGGTAGTGCAGAACTGGTCGAGTCGAAAGCCGCAAACGCTCAAGCCGCCTATGGCAGCTACATCGGCGTTGGTGGTTCGTTCGGGCTGACTGATGGTGCTGATACCAGTGTCAACGAGGACTCAGACATTTCAGCAGTTATTTCTGGACGCTATCGGTTCATGCGTCTCCCCATTTCCGTGCGGGCGCAAGCTTTGGTCTTCACAGATACCAATGCCTTCGTGCCAACGGTGTCCTACGATATTCCGTTGAACTGGCAAACTGATTTGTATCTAGGAGCTGGGCTTGCTATCCAAGACGCAGGCGACAATGATGATGCGTCTCCGATTGGCAACCAGACTGCGATTGTGCTGCAGCCGGGTGTTGATTATATGGTGCCAAACAGCGATCTCGTCGTGTTTGGCAACGCGATTATTGCGTTTGATGCCTATCGCGATGGTGGTGGCGCAGCTGCTGCGCTTCAGGGAGGCGTGGGTCTAAATTTGCGTTAGCCTCAGGGCAAACGTCTGATTGATGAGTTTTGGGATGCTGATGTAGGCTGTGTTCTGCATTCGACTTGCCATATCGGTCATAATGCTGAATGGAACGTTTATCGTGGGCACCTTTCGTGAGTGTCTATTGTCGCGTAATTGAGAGTCGTGAACCTGTTTAAATCCCAAGCTGCTCAACCAGATGACGATGCCTTACAGCGGCGATCGCCCTCTCTGATCAATCCTGAATCGTACGATCCGGTGTTTTATGCAGAAATGCTCCGGCTCCACGAGTTTCACGTGTTGAGTCGCTGGGGCGTCGTCCTATTGCTCTGGTTTGTACTAGGAAGCTTGAGCCTGTGGCGTTTGCGATCAGAGCTAGTGCTGATGGCTCAGCATTTCACCTGGCCTGCTTTGCGCTACGCTCTGGCATTTCATCCTCTTGCTTCTTTAGGCTTAGTCCTCTGCGTTGGCCCAACGATTGGTGTGCTGTTTTGGCAAAGCCGAAATATTTTGCTGGGTTTACCAAAACATGAGTTGAAGCGGCTAGAGGAGGCTACCCAAAAAATTCGGCAACAAGGAACAAGTCATCCGCTTTGGAATCTCGTCTGCAGACCCTCCCAAAATCTGGGTCTAAGACCTACGATGCAATCAGATGGACTTCGTCAGGATGATTTCTCTGAGTTAGACGGGAGTTCAGATAGAAGCTCAGAATTTCATTCATAACTTTCATTCATAACTATAGGCCCATGCGCGGCAGAAGACGCAGCAGGAGATTTGATGGGCGCTAATTGTCACAACTGTCGTGAGAGGTCGGTTTGAATCAAAAACAGAAGTCATCTCTACCGCTGACCTTCTGGATCGTGGCGCTGATTGCCTTCATCAACTCTGTCAGCTTTACCATCATCATCCCTATTCTCTACCCCTACGCAAAAGAGTTTGGCCTCACCGATTTTCAGGCTAGCTTGCTAACTACGAGTTACGCCCTCTCGCAGTTTGTCGCAACCCCAATTTTAGGACGATTGTCAGACTCCCTCGGGCGCAAGCCATTACTGATCATCAGCTTGGTTGGTACCGTTGCGGCCAATCTCTTAGCCAGTTTCACCTCGATTGCGCTGATTCTATTTGCGGCACGAATTTTAGACGGCTTGACTGGGGGCAACACATCCATTGCTAGAGCCGTCATCAGCGACACCACTACAGTAGGCGATCGCCCAAAAGCTTTTGGATTGTTTGATGCAGCATTTCGCATGGGGTTTGTCACGGGGCCAGCCATCAGCTACTTTGCCCAAACATTGCCGACCTTTCCGGGGGTAAGTCCTCTGGGCATGAGTTTTTTTGCTGGAGCTGTGATGGCGATGGTTGCGACACTAATGACCCTGTTTCTTTTGCCTGAAACCCTGTCCGAACGGGAACCCTTTCGCCTCAGTTGGCAACTCTTTGGCTTTGCGAAAATTCTCAAATCAGCACAGCGACCTCATCTATCTCGCGTTTTCTGGCTTACTTTCTTCAGCGGCGTCACGTTTACAATCTTCACGTTTGCGTTTCAGCCCTTTTTTCTCAATGTGCTGGAACAAGACGCCCAAACCCTCGCCATTATCTTTACGCTAATCGGAGTGGTCGGAGTGCTGACTCAGATTTTTCTAGTCGCTCCCCTAGCGCAACGCATCAATCTCGCTAACCTGCTGGCCTGGGCGATCGCCGGACGAGCCTTAGTTTTTCTGCTGATTCCCACCTTCCCAGTGCCGTCTGTGTTTATTGGATTAACGATGTTGCTGGGCATCAGCAATTCATTTCCAATGCCAATTTTGAGTACTTTGATTTCAAACAACAGCGATGCCAAAGAGCAGGGCGAAGTGATGGGCATCAACACCTCATTTCTTAGCATGTCGAACGCCATTGGCCCAGCGATCGCCGGACTACTCGTGTCGCTCAGCTACAGCATCCCATTTTGGATAACGGGCGTTTTGACTCTAGCAACCGCACTGTTTGCATTGAGCCTCAAGTCCTCTCTAGACTGTCGCAGTCAATCTGGCTGAAGTCGATTTGAGCACTCTCTACGGATCGCTGTTTATGGATCACTATTGGAGAGATGGATGAGAATACTTCTTGGCCGTCACAAATCAAAAAACTGGAGCCTTTTTGCTGATTCGCTTAGACTTTAAGGCACTTCATTCTGAGATGACCCACCTAGATGACCCACCTAGATGACAAAGTCCCCAGCGTATGACACTGCTCTCTATTACCTACGGGATCTTTCTACTCAGCATTTTGGGGATCTACTGGACGCGCGAGGAGCGATCGCTGCGGCTTGGCATTCTGCTGGCAGCCAGCTTAGTCTTCTACAGTTCTTTGCAAATTTATTACGTACCGCTGCTGGTGGCGATCGCCCTCATCACTTACTACATGGGATTGGCGATCGGCGCACCCGCCCCCCTCGACTGGCAAATCTCTGATGCGGAGTGGCAGTTTGCACAACAAGACTGGAATCGGCGGCGATGGAAACTGCTGTGGACTGGCATTGTGCTCAACATTGCCGTTTTGCTGCTGTTCAAATATGTGCCTTTTCTGCTGACGACGACAGATGAGCTGTTTCGTGTCCCTCAAGCCCAAACTGGAGCTGACTGGTTCTCCCAATACTTAATTGCGCCCCTAGGACTCAGCTACTTCGTGTTTGAATGCATGGCGTATCTGATTGATGTCTATCGAGGTGAACCCGCTAGCTCTAATCTGCTGGCCTTCACAACCTACAAGCTGTTCTTTCCCAAACTGCTCTCTGGGCCAATCACCCGGTTTCACTTTTTGGAAAATCAGCTTAAAGAACTGCGATCGCCCCGCCTAGATTTAGTGATTGAAGGGCTGTGGCTGATTGCCTGTGGAGCCATTAAAAAACTACTGATAGCCGACCACTTAGCAACCTACGTCAACCTCAGCTTTGCCAGTATTGAGCGAGCAGGCAGCGGAGATCTGTGGCTCGCCACTTTTGCCTATGGCCTACAGCTCTATTTCGACTTTAGCGGCTATGTCGATGTCGCCCGAGGCAGCGCGACATTGTTGGGGTTTGAACTCCCTCAAAACTTCGACTTTCCCTACATGACCACCAGCATTGCTGATTTTTGGCGGCGGTGGCACATGTCTCTAGGAAGCTGGCTCCGCAACTATCTCTACTTTCCCCTCGGCGGCTCCCGCAAAGCCTTAGCCAGAACCTGCCTCAACTTATTGATTGTCATGATCATTGCCGGAATTTGGCATAATCCCGGTTGGGGCTTTGTGATTTGGGGAGCCATTCACGGCCTTGCCCTGGCTGGACACCGTCTAGCAGACACTATCGGGAAGCGATCGCCCTTTTGGAAGCCTTTTTGGGCAAGCATTCCTGGAACTCTTCTTGCTTGGGTCATCACCCATCTCACGGTCTTCTTTTCATGGATTTTCTTCCGCCTACCCAGTCCCCAGGATTTCGGTCTTGTAATGCAGCGGCTGTTTGGTCAGTCTGCTGATGTGCAGTTTGCCCAACGAATCTACGTCGAAACACTCCAGCTCAGCCGTGGACAGCTCACTTTCATTTTGTGTAGTCTAGTAGGCGCGATGGCAGGACTCTACTGGATTCGCCGGGGAGCAAAGCTTCAGCTCAACTGGCCGATCAAAAGTTTTCTCATTCCAGTGCTGCTCTATCTAGCTTGGCTACTGGCTCCATCTGAGAGTTTGCCTTACATTTACTTCGATTTTTAGCGTCTATACCCAGGTGCCAAAAGCACAGTGTGGCGATGTTTTAGGTCGAGTTGATGTGTGCTATTGTGGATGTGCACAAAACGGGATGTAGCGCAGCTTGGTAGCGCACTTCGTTCGGGACGAAGGGGCCGTGGGTTCGAATCCCGCCATCCCGATTGCACAAGTTTTGTCGAGTGTAGAGCGACATTTTGTTTGTCCATAGCGTCAAATTAGATGTCATGGCATCAAATTATTTGTCCACTCAAATTAGCTCTAAATCTATAGCAATGCGCAGATAGGTTAGGACAGATATTGGCATTGCACAGCATGGAATGATGCGGAAAGATTCAACTCATGGATGACCTGCTGTAGGGGCATCGCAATGCGATGCCCCTACCAAAATCATTCTTCGAATGTGCAACGC
>JGI12210J13797_10485312_pt1 | contig 15265 bp, 14 predicted proteins | sample ElkSlonscriptome_3_FD_13797 | JGI IMG/M metagenome (IMG submission 13797)
GCCTTGCGCGTCCTCTCAAGCGTAGCTTTTCTCGAAGATTTTTCTTGAAAACTCTGTGTAACAAATCTTAACTATTGATGCACAGAATTTTTTATGTCCGCTCCAAGAACCTCCGAAAACCTCTGCGCCGATTCTCGATGGAGGTGATTTCCATCGGTGAAAAAGAGCGAATCGTTGAGATGAAAGTAATCGAGGAACTCCACGTCATTTCTTTTGGCGAAAGCCTCAACCTCTGAACGAAAAGAGGGATAATAGTCCTTTTCGATTATTTCCATTTCAGGAGAAACAGGGATTCGCACTAAGTACACTTCGCCGAATCGGCTGAAATAAGAAGCCATTTCTTCCAAAGCCTTCCATCTCGCGGTGGAAGGCTTCATTTTTGGAGTGAGCTCGTTGTAGTTCCTCACTTTATCTTCTGTGTTTTTTCTGAAATAAGCGGTATCGAAAGGCATTTCAATCTCCAGCCAGCCATTATCGTGAAGGTATATGGAGTATGGTCGTGGCATAATGCCCGTGAGCGTGCGCCAATCTTCGGAATAATTTCGGATTATATATTCGAAATTTGGCTCAACATCTACAGTCCACATATTGGAAGGGGCCGCTTCACACTCTTCAAATATCTCATTGTCGCCCTCCATGTTTTTTCGGTAATTGCTTAAGATGAAGGGGTTGACTTCCAAGATGGTGATGACGTCTTTTGTTTCGGTAAACTTCTTTTTGGCAGCTGCGAAATAGCATTGACCGTAAGGTGAATTGTAATTGGTAAAAGAGTAGTTGAAAAACTCTACAGAACTTTCCTGAGCTATTTCTGCGGGATTGAGGCCCTGAGCCGATCGAGAAGATCCCAAGATTAGATTTTCGGCTTTTGGTTGGGTAAAACGATTATAGAAGTAATCGGTTCGTGGCCCTGCGAGGTAGGCTATCACCGTTGCGAAAATTACGGCCAGCAGTCCACCCCAAATAACGATATGGATCAAAAATCGCTTCAAAATTGGAAGTAGATAAATTCTTGTTTTTCGGAAGAAGCATAGAAAAACCAGAAGCCAAACAACAGCAGATAGAATCCATACCTGCCCCATTTTGGAATTTTGCCCATCCAGATTTCGGGGCTATGGTTTTTCCCAACCCACTCTGAGACCAACATAAATCCAATTAATGCCAGTAGCCAAGGTGGAAAAAAGTAGAAGTTTCCGGGGAGCTGCAGACGCTGAATCATTCCGAGTAGATAGTCTGATGCCACCCCAACGGATGGTGCTCTAAAGAAAACCCAAGCCAAGCAAACCAAGAAAAAGGTGAGTCCCATCTGAGCGAGTTCGGCGATTTTGGGAATTATGGAACGCTTTTCTGCCAGGTGTTTTCGGTTGAGACCTAAGGCCACAACAGGCATAATAAATACTGCGTGCAGTCCGCCCCAAACGATAAACGTCCAATTGGCTCCGTGCCAAAACCCACTTACCACAAAAATGATGAAGACATTTATCAAGGTTCTGTTCATGCTCTTTAGGCTTCCGCCAAGGGGGATGTAGAGGTAATCGCGAAACCAAGTGCTCAAGGAGATGTGCCAACGCCTCCAAAACTCTGCGACATCGCGCGAGAAATAGGGATAGTTGAAATTCGTCATCAGGCGGAAGCCAAAAAGCCTCGCCGTACCGATGGCGATATCCGAATAACCCGAGAAATCGCCGTAAATCTGAAACGCAAAAAGAACGGAGCCCATGAATAAAACCGCTGCCGGCTGGTCTTGGTAGCTCGAAAAAATTTCGTTCACGAAGGGTGCACAATTATCGGCAATGACGGTTTTTTTGAAAAGTCCCCAGACAATGAGGCGCATTCCTTCGCTACCGTCTTCGTAGCGAAAGCTCTTTTTTTCTTTGAACTGAGGCAGCAGATTAGAAGCGCGCTCAATCGGTCCCGCGACCAATTGCGGGAAGAAAGAAACAAAAGCCGCGAATTCGATTAGATTATTGGTCGGTTCGAGTCGTTTTCGGTAAATGTCGATTGTATAACTCAGTGTTTGAAATGTATAGAAGCTGATCCCAACCGGCAGGATAATCGCTAGACTCGACATATTTGGCTCTAAGCCCAGCACCCCTCGACTGAAGTCTGCAAAACTCTCAATAAAAAAATTCGCGTATTTGAAATAGGCTAACAGTCCCAGGTTTACCAACAGGCTGGCCGATAAAAGGATTTTTCTTTTAGATGTTTTTTCAGAATTAAAAATAGTCTGTCCCACAACAAAGTCCACCAAAGTGCTGAAAGCGATGAGTCCGAGAAATCGGTAGTCCCACCATCCGTAGAAAATATAGCTGGCTACCAGTAAAAAGGCGTTTCTCAACCCTCGGTGGCGATGAAATAATAGCCAATAGGCGCTGAACGCAATGACCAGAAATACCAAGAATTGAAAACTGTTGAAAAGCATCGCGGCGAATATAATTTGTTTTACCTCGATAGAGATGTTTTCTGCAAACGGCTAAATTTTACCTTTGTAGCTTATCTGCAAAACGGTGCATGGCCGACAAGAAAACTAACATCATTGATACAGACGACCTGCTGGTTGTCATTAAGTTTCTTTCCAAGAACATTTTAATCCTTCTCATTATTCCCGTTTTGGTGGGCATAGGGGCTTACATTTACGCGCATCGTTTGCCCGATGAATATGGAGCGAAGACTCAGATTTTGCTTGGCTCAAGCAGTGGCACTGAGTACCAAAGTCAGATCTACCGAAACCTTACGGGATACGGTTCAGGAGTGAGTCAGATTACCAATCAGATCAGAGTCCTTCAGTCGCACGACTTGATCTCGAAGACGCTGGAAAAACTTAATTTTCAAGTTTCGTATTACATCGTTGGTCGGGTAAAAACGACGGAGATCCCCAATATTGATGCATTCGATGTGGACATTAAATTGGTCGAATCGGAAGGGGCATTATTCGGTGTGCCTTTCGATGTGCGAATTCTGAGTAAAGAGGAATTTGTCTTGATCTTCGAGAAGAATGGAGAGCAAATAGAGCGGAAGCATAAATTCAATGAAGACATCATTGAGTCAGATTACTTACTTCGGCTCGATCGCAACCACCTCTTAAGCGATGAAACGTTCGAGCAGCTCAAAAGCAATGACTACCGTTTTGTAGTCAACAGCAAAAACTATCTCATTAGCAAGTATAAGAGCAACTTGAGAATTGGGAACGAAGAGAATACAAGTATTTTAGTGATTTCGATGCGCGATGAGCTGGAGTCAAAAGCGCGAGCCTTTCTTGATACGCTCTCCCAGACCTACATCGACTACACCATTGAGTCTCAAATCAATCTCAACAAGAATACGCTTGATTACATCGATCGTCAGTTGAGTGGAGTCACGGGGATTCTCGACTCGATTGAGACCAATCTTGAAACGTATAAAGAACAGCAAGACATCCTCGATCTCTCGCGAGAGCAGACTCAATTTTTTGACAAGCTTTTGAATTTCGAATCTGAGAAGCGGCAGATCAACATGAAGTTGGAGTCCCTCGAATCGTTGGAAAACTACCTGATCAGCAGTAAGGAGAATTCTAAAATACTTCCTCCGGCACTCTACATAACCGAAGATGATTTCCTTCAAGGATCTTTGAGAGATCTGTACAATCTCGAAGTACAAAAGTCTCAGGCTACATTCGACTACAAGGAAGGAAGCCCGGGTTCAGACCGAGCCGCCGAAACGATGCAAAATCTTCGTTCGAATATTTTGATTTACATCAATAATCTGCGCAGTGCCATGGCCGACCGCATGAAGGATGTGAAAAAAGAAATATCCTATTACGAAGGGCTTTTGCGCAGACTACCCGAGTCTCAGCGAGAATTGCTCAATATTGAACGAAACTTAGATGTGAACGAAAAGATGTTCGTTTACCTCCTCGAGAAAAAGGCAAATACGGTCATAGCCCGTGCCGCGATTGTTCCTGAAGTGAGTGTGATCGAAGTAGGGCGAGGTATCGGTATCATTGGCCCCGAGAAAGATCGCATTGTCTATTATGGATTAGCAATCGGATTCTTCGTGGCATTGATCATTGCCTTTGTGCGGATGATTTTCTTCGATCGAATTCAAAATACGCGTGAGCTCAAGCAAATTACCAACCTCCCTATTCTTGGAGGCGTGCCGGGTACAGATGTGGGAGATAACGAAAGACTGGTTGTGGCTGCCGCTAATTCACGGTCTAATGTGGCGGAAGCATTTAGAAGTATTCGAACGAATCTTCAGTATTTCAGCGATGCTCCGGGCAGTAGGCTGATGCTTATCACAAGTCTACATCCGGGTGAGGGAAAGACTTTTTGCTCAATTAATATTGCGGCCATCATTGCAAGCGCACACAAGCGAGTGCTGCTCCTCGATTTTGATATGCATAAACCAAAAGTGCATCGTTCGCTCGGACTTTTAAACGAAAAAGGGTTATCCACATACATCGTGTCAAAGCACGATCGAGACGAGATCATCCAGCGCACGAAGCTCGATAATCTGGATGTGATCACCGCAGGTCCTATCCCTCCAAATGCCTCAGAATTGGTGCTGAGCCCAAAAGTCGAGGAGCTCCTAACGGGGCTAAAGAACGAATACGATTACATCATTGTGGATACTCCACCATTGATGCTCATTTCAGACTCTATGGTTTTGATGCGGCATGTAGATGTGGGAATGTTTGTGATGAACACGGAAAAAGCCACTCGAGGTGGGGTGCGCCATTTAGAGGAAATAGTGGAAGCCAACAAATTGAACCATACTGCTTTGATTTTGAACAATGTCAAAGCCAAGCGGTGGCGGTACTACTACAGTCAATACGCTTACCGCTACGGATATGGATATGGGTATGGCTATGGCTACGGGAAGGGGTATGGCGATCTTAAAGACAAGGATTGATGGCCTATTTGTCCGAAGTCGAATTGAGTGATATGGGCTTTGCCCGATTAGGCGAAAACGTTCTTGTCTCAAACAAGTGTTCCATCTACAATGCTCACCTTATTTCATTGGGTAACCATGTGAGAATCGATGATTTTGTGGTGATCAGCCCTTCCGATCAGCCCTTCGAAATTGGCAACTATGTCCACATCGCCACCCACTGTTCTTTGATTGGCAGAGCATCCATCATGATCAATGATTTTTCGGGATTATCGGGGCGCGTTTCCATTTACTCCAGTAGCGACGACTACTCCGGCGACTTTATGACCAATCCGACCGTTCCTGAAGAATACAGCAACGTGATTTCAAAAACCGTCAAGTTGGGAAAACACGTGATCGTGGGGGCAGGAACAGTCATACTCCCGGGTGTTACGATCGGCGCAGGTTCGGCGATTTCGGCCTTAGCGTTGGTTAATCGAGAAATTCCGAATGGCGTAATTGCCGGAGGAACACCTTGCCGAAGTATTAAGCCGCGAAAAACGGGAATGCTGGATTTGGAGAAGAAACTTAGCTCTCGAAATCCTTGATATTCGAATAAGCCCACTTTAAACCTAACGCCCATCTGCGTCTGATCGGCAGCTCATCAAAAAACTGCTGAAACACTTCACGATCTTTCTCTCGGGCCAAAATAACTTGGCGTTCAAAAAGCTGCAAAGCTTCTTTTTCCAGCTGCCGATCGCCAACGGCACGGTAGAATTTCACCAAAGTAGAATAGCCAATCAAACCACGCTCAAATCGATCGAGTGAGGTCCAAATTCCAAGGTTGTGTTCGCGATGAGCCGAGAGCACTCGACTGATGTAATGCGTTCTCCCCGAATGCAGCCCAAAACCTATGATAAAAACATCTGGGTTGAGAACTTCAAAAAAGGTACTTGGGAATTTTTTTGGAAAAGCACTCTTTCGAATCACAATGGAGTTTGTAGCCGGACCGTGCTTTGAGAGCATGTCTTTCAACTCAAATCTTTCAGGCTGCTCTTCCAGCACCATGTCGGCAATTTCTTTTCCCGAGTCGTCTATTTTGGAATAATCAGCGTAAACCAATGAAACGCTCGAGTCGGCATTCATTCCATCCATCTGTAGCGAGAGTTTGGAGGAATCCGTCCAAAGATCATCTCCTTCGCAAAGAGCAATAAAGTCTCCTTTGCAAAGCTTGAGTGCAGAAACGAAATTTTTGGAAGGCCCAAGATTTTCCTTGTTTCTAACCGATCTGATTCTGCCCCTTTCGTCCTCAATGGATTCGATGATCTCCCATGTGTTGTCCTCAGAAAAGTCATCGCAGATGATCACCTCCATGTTTTCGTAATCCTGATTCAGAATTCCTTGCAAACAAGGTTCGATGAACCGCTCGTGATTGAAGGTTAAAACAATAACTGAAACCAGAGGCTTTTTCATACGGAAAGAATTAATTCCAGCACTTCCATTTGTTCTTTGTTGGTCAGTTCGTGGTATTGCGGCAGGCAGCAAATTCGTTCCGAAATATCTTCGCTTACTGGGCACGGCTGGTATTCCACATAGTCCAACTTGTTTAGCGAAGGATTAAAATACCTTCTCAGTTCAATGCCTTTTGTCGTGGCTGAATCGATGGCTTTTTGCAGCTTTGAAGTATCGGGAAAAATCACGGGAAAGTAAGCCCCGTTGTAGCCTTTGTCGTCACTGAGTGAAATTGTTTTCAATTCGCTTCCCTTTATTCCCTTCCGGTAAAATTTCCACTGTGCCCTTCTACGGTCGATCAACTCAGCGGCGGTTTCCAAATTCAAAAGCCCCATCGCAGAGTGGAATTCACACATTTTTCCGTTGATTCCTACACCGTTAAATTCGTTCACACCCTCGTGGCCGAAATTTCTAAACCGATCGATACGCTTTTTTCCTTCCGCTGATTTGCAAAAGACCGCTCCTCCATTTACCGTGTGAAAGAGCTTGGTGGCGTGGAAACTCAAAATGGAAATGTCTCCATATTCCAGAACTGATTTACCTCCGTAGGTGGCACCAAACGCATGCGCGCCGTCAAAGAACAACGGGATTTTGTGCTTAGCCGAAATACGCTCCAGCTCCTCAATATTGCAAGGATTTCCATAGACGTGCGTGGCTAAAATAGCTTTGGTCTGGCTCGTAATTTTCCTTTCGACTTCTGCAGGGTCGATGCAAAGTGAATTTTCTTCGATGTCTGCGAATATTGGCTTAAAGCCTTCCCAAACGATCGCCGAGGTAGTAGCGACATAAGAAAAGGGACTGGTGATAATCTCACCGCCGGGCTCCAGTGTTTTTAAAGCCAATTGAAGCGCGATGGTTCCGCTCGTCACTACCGAAGCGTGACTTGTTCCCAAAAATAGCTGCAGCTCTCTTTCGAAGCGCATTAGAAACACACCATTGTTAGTCAGCCATTTGCTGTCCCAAATTTGATCTACCATTTCCTTGTAGCGTCCTCGCGACGGTAAAAAAGGTTTAGTTACCGGTATTCTCATGCTTTCACCGTTTTGTTTAACCAAGGCATTTCTTTGATCAAAGGCTCCATTTCTAAAAAGGCCGATAACTTCGATGCGGCATTCTCTTCTCCCACATTCAGCACCAGTAGGTTTTCTCGTTTTTCAAAAACTTTCACTACACTTTTACAATGGTCGTTGTAGGTTTCAATCAAGCTTTTTCGATTGTACGGATCTTCTTCGGGGCTCTCGTAAAGCACTCGATTGGCTTCCCAGGCAAAACCTTCGTAGCGGTATGTCGCCTTCATCAAAAGTTCTTTGGTCAATGGCTTTCCGAATACACTTTCGTGAAAACGGACTAGCGAATCATACCAAACTTCCGCACTATCGCGAACCGTTAAAATATACTTCGCATCGGGGAATTCCTCCAATAAAACTCTGTAGCAATTCGGCGCGCTAAAGGGCAGGTCTTGAAAAAAGTCAGCTGTTTGACAAAAATCAATGATAGACTGAAAATTTTCCGCTGAGAAATCACCCAAGAGCAACTCGCCTTTCACTTGATCGCCACACGCAAAGCCATGAATCTCCATGAACTTTTCCAGCGAAGTAGTTCCCGTCTTATTCAATCCAATGCAAAAAACCTTTTCTTTCGGTTTCTCAGCCATTCTATATTTGTCTGATTAAAGCTCCAAATATCTTGAAAGTTTCGGTAATCATCCCATTGTACAATCAAGCGCGCTTTGTGAAAAGGGCTGTCGAGAGTGCATTGAGTCAACCTGAGACCGCTGAAGTTTTGGTAATCGACGACGGATCAGACGACGATGGGGCGACTTTGATTCAAAATACCTTTGGCAATGACCCGCAAGTGAAGTGCCTGCTTCATTCCAACGGCGGTCGACTCGGTGCAGGGGCTGCTCGGAATCTTGGAATCAAAAACGCCACCCAACCCTTTCTCGCTTTTTTGGATGCGGATGACTTCATGTTGCCCCGTCGTTTTGAGCATACTCGTGAGCTTTTCACCGAGCATCCCGATGCCGATGGAGTTTTTGAAGCGCTGGGGCAAGAGGGCACAGATCAGATGACCATGCTTCGAAACCACGTCAATCCCGATGAGGTTTTCCAAGAAATGGAGCCTTTCGGCAAAAGCGGTCACTTCTCTGTTTGTGGGCTCACCGTCAAAGCACATGCAGTGCGAGAAACGGGCGGATTTTCTGAGCGACTTGAGATTGGAGAGGATACTGAATGGCTCGCCAGGCTCGTTCTTACTCATTCGATCTACTGCGGAGATTTGAGAAAGCCCGTAGCCATGCGAACCGTGCACGGCAGAAATACCACCTCGGTTAGTCAACGCGCTGCTAAAGACAAAGTGCTCATGGCAGCCATGCTGATGGCTTGGGCCAAAACGGCGCGGCAACCCGAGTCCGTGCAGCGCATTCTACTCGATCTTTACCTTAAATACCACTACGAGGAGAACCGACTGCTGTCAAAAAAATCGCCGCTGAGCCGAAAGCGCGCGGACTTTAAAGCCGCTCTCTTCGTCATGAGAACCAAGGCTGACTTCCTGAAAGTGCCCAAGGTTCGATATTTTTTAAGAACCGTCATCGGTCTGCCGGTGAAGAACCATTTAGACTACTACGTGCCAAGTGGTCGAGAATGAATATTTTTGCGCCCACCGATGAACAAGCCTATTGTATCAATCGTCACGCCTAATTTCAATAAGGGGCAATTTGTAGAAGATTGCATCAGATCTGTCATGGGGCAAACCCTGCTCGATTGGGAGTTGCTCTTCATCGACGATTTCTCTACTGATGGCAGCGACGAACTCGCTAAGAATCTTTCTGTGATTGACGAACGGGTAAACTATCAGCAAAACCAAGGAAAGAAAGGGGCATCTTCTTGTCGTAATCAAGGTCTGGCTTCCGCCAAAGGGGAATACGTCTTGTTCCTCGATAGCGATGACTTGCTTTCTCCTGACTGTCTCGAGAGAAGGGTAACGAACATGAAGGCAAATCCCGACCTGGATTATGCCGTTTATCCGATGGGGCTCTTTCACACTAAACTAGGCGACAGCGATATCATCTGTAATATTCCAACGGACGAGACACCCTTGGATCGTTTTCTCAATCGAGATATCGTGTGGCTGATTGCGGGGCCCATCTGGAAAAAAACCGTTCTCGAAAAACTCGGTGGATTTGATGATACGCTGCACAGTCAGCAAGATTATGACCTCCACGTCAGAGCCTTGATAGACGATTATTCTTACCGCTACTACCACGTCGAGCCCGATGTGTTTTACCGTCAAGAGGTTCATAGCATTCCGCGACTTCAATCCCAAACCGTCGAGCATTTTCAATTTCGATTTGAAATGGTCTTGCGTCACGCCGATCTTCTCGAAGAAGCCGACAAAATGGGGGAGAAAAAAAAACTTTTGCTTGCGCGATATTTGCTCGACTTGGCCCAAATGATGCGGTGGCACATTGGCGAAATGGGAAAGGAAGCGCGAACGCGAGGACTCGAATACTGGCAAGCAGCCAAAGACCGAAACCTCGTCGATGAGAAGCGCTACAAACTTGGCATCAAATACATTCGCTTCAAGCATAACATGAAATGGAATCGCCTGCCAAAGGCCCAACGCCGATTGGAAAAATTCTATCGATCGCATCTGGGCGATTTGATTTTTTACCCAAGTAAAACCTACTGCAAAGTCACCCTGGATGATTACGAAGGATAAACCGCACGTCCTCTTTATCAGCTCGTGGTACCCTTCTCCTACCACCTCAGAGGGAACTTTCGTCGAGCTTCACCTCCTCGCATTGCAATCGCGTGGCTGCAAGTGCGCCATCATGCTCAACGGTGAAACTACCTTTGGCAACTACGTAAAAGCGGGTTTCGATAAATCGAAGCTCCTGAACTTTCGCAGAAGGGATGACATCACCTTTATCGAAAATCTGGCCGTTCACAAGCGCCCGCTCCGTTATTCCCGAGATCCCATTTCCGAAAGAAAAGGGAATATTCTCAGTGCCTCGGTTAAGAATCTCAAAGCTTATATTTCTGTTCACGGCCAGCCCGACGTGATTTTTCACCACGGGATTTTCGATTATACCTACATCTCAAAATATCTCTCTGAGAAATTTGGTCTTCCCATTTGGTACATGGAGAATTCGCCGAATATTGAAGAAGGTGTTTTCCCCTGTGCCAACCCCTTTGATACCGATGAGGAAAGAAAGAAATTCGTCAAAAACGTGGAGCGGCGTTTCGCGGTCACAAGCGCCTACGTCGATAAAATGGAACGGATTTTCCAAGCGCCTTTCGAACTGGTGCCCAATGTCATCACCGATGATTTTTTTGTGGACAATCCCGAGCCGCTCCCCACGAAGCCTTTCGTGTTTTGCAATGTGGCCATCATGGATTCGCGGAAGCGACAAGACCTCATTATCGAGGCTTTCGCCCAAGCATTCGGTGGTGACGACAATTACCGATTGGTGATAGCGGGTGACGGAAAACTAAAGCAGCCTTTGGTCGACTTGGCAGAGAAACTGGGCGTCTCCGCTCAAGTAGATGTGCCCGGTTACCTCAACCGCGATGAGGTGAAAGATCTCCTTGATCGGTCGAATGTATTCGTCTTGGCTTCGCGCGCTGAGACCTTCGGCGTGGTGGTGATCGAAGCCATGGCTCGCGGCATTCCCGCCATCTCTTCCGATATCGATGGCACTCGAGAAATTATCGATTCCACCAATGGAATCCTCTTCGAAGAGGGAAGCAAAAAGGGGCTGACCCAAGCGTTACGCAAATTGGTTTCGAATTACGATATTTACGACCCTGCAAAAATTGTGGAAGACGTCAAATCCCGATTTGGACCCGACGCCGTGAAGAAAGGCTTATTTAAAGAATGATTCCGGTACTAGAAAAATATGGCATCCGCAGATCTGAGTTGAAGTACATCAGCCGAACTGATGCTACCGCCATCGAGCTTATCCAAGACCGCATGAACTGGAAGGGGAAGGTTGGTTTTGGGATGGAGTACAAAAAGTACGCCCTGGCTTTGGATAGATTTTACAAGAAAGCCCTCAAAGAAAAAGCTTGTTATTACGGCCCTTTCAAAGGGGAGTTCGGTCATTTCCTTCTGCACAATTTGCCTTTTCTCATGCACCTTCATAAGAAAGGAGTGAAAATTCACTACTGCGGCATGAGTCTGCACAAGCCATTTATGGTCGATGACCAAGGAAACTCGATCGTTGAAACATTCACCGAACTTCGCGATTTCTTTAGTGAGATAAAGCCCAGCGCCAATCAAAATGATGTTCCCAAAGATGTAGCAGCAGAAATTGATGTCTGGAGAAAAAAAGCCAAGTCAAGCGGAATGCCCCTTTTGGATATTGACCGATCTGACTTTTACTGGCACGGTTTGCGAAATTGGCAGCTCGAAGGAAGGCAGCACAAGTACGATCTGGGAAAAGCTTACTGCGAAAAGGCCACTGGATCGGCTGTGATCTTCCCACGCAAAAAAGGCGGAGAGGTAACGCCAAACAATGGCGGGCCTTGGGACTATTTGGAAATTGCCGAAAGGCTAAGCCCGTACTTTGAAAAGGTTTATTTGGTAGGTCATCCTTCGCTTAGTGCGAAAGTGAAAGGCAGCGGCAATATCGAAGTAAAGGTCTCTGCCGACAATGCCGATACGCTGAAATACTGTGCTGAGGCCGATCTCATCGTCACCCAGCACTCCGGCGCTGTTCATATGGGTGCTTACGTAAACACTCCCGTTTTGCTCATCTTCAACGGCGAGCCACCCATCAAAGGATTATTCGATACCCTGCGCTTTCGCAAAAACTTAACGCGCAAGCCGTTGAAGTATGCTTTTTCTCTTGAGGAGATCGAAAAGGCAGCGAAGAAGTTTTCGGTGGAGAAGGAGAGGGTTTGAACCATATAAAATTTCACTTGAATTTTATTGAGAGGAAGTCTTTTGAGGTGTTCTCGATACTATTTGCTCCTATCGTCGCAAATCACTCGAACTAACAACGTTCTCGATCCTCCTTTGACGGACAAGTTACAGTGCTCATCCTTTGTCAGAGTGTTACTCGAGGTGACCACCATTCTTAATTGAACATTGTACTCTCCTAATTGATAACAGTTCACCGATAATCTGAAAACTGATACTACCTTCGCAGTACCATATGCTCGATTACCTTTTTCTTATTCCCACCAGCCCCAATCTCGCCGAAGACTCCCTTCGAAAAGACCTACAAAAGCTTTGTTTTGAGCAGGTAATCAAGCTCAAGTCGAATTACGTGGTGTGGCTGCTGGGAGAGGCTGAGGTTGATCATCCCCATTTTAAATCCATCGTGTGCAGAGGCACCACTAAAGAAGAGAAGTTGAAAGAGGCGGGAGATCAGTTGGCAGCGTTGCCCCAACTTGCCAAGTACCTCGTGCGTCTCGACGACGATGATTTGATCAATCCAGTGGTCTTTGATGAATTGGCCAAACGTGACTTCGATATCGCCTACGACCAAAAGCACTTCTTCTACGATTTGGCTACCGATCTCGCCTCTCGTCAAAAAAGGGACTGGATACCCAATACGGCCATTATGGATTTTCAAAAAGCCATGAAAAGGGTTGAGTCCATTGGAGGAGCCGAAACGGAAGATGGGAAAAACTATCTTTTCGCTTGCGATCATTCAAGAGCTTGGCGAATATTTTTCAATGGTGGAAATATTGTCCATTCCAATGAGCCGATCTATGTTCGAATCTTGAATCCCGAGAGCATAACGGCAACGGCTAGCGGCAAGTTTTCTGAAAACAACTACTTTCGCTACTTGCAAGGGTTTGGAGCATGGAGGGCTGCATTGCCGGAAGCGCTTATTCCCGTGAAAACCGATCTAATGAAAATCAGGCAAAAGCACTTCGGAGATCCACTTAATTTTAAACCGAAAAGAGGACTCATTAGCAGATTGAAATGAATTTAGAAGATAAAATCAATTCCTTTTCGGAGGCGGTGAAAGACTTTAAAGTCTGTGTGATCGGCGAGACCATCGTCGATAAATTCATCGAGGTAAAATACGAGGGCCAGAGCATGAAGTCTTTCTGCCCTGTGTTTCGGTATGCCCACCACGACGGGCGCAGCCGAGAGCAACAAGGTGGCGCATCGGCTATAGCCAACCACCTCCGCGATTTCGTGAAGCAGGTAGATGTGATCACGAATACAGGAAACGAGATCGTAAAAACAAGACTCATCGACGCCGACGATGCCAAGAAGCACGTAGAGATCAATAAATTTGATCAAGGGAATTTCGGGCCGCTGGAAGTGAACACCAATGACTATGATGTAGTGATCGTAGCCGATTTCGGCCACGGGTTCTGCAACGAGCTAAAAGTCAATGGTCGTTACCACTACATGACCCAAACCAATAGCAACAATTACGGCTACAACCGCATGAGTAAGTGGAAGTCTTTTCCGAAGAAAAGCGCTTGTATGGATTTGCGTGAGGCCAGCCTTCAGGTCAATCGAAAAACCGATTTCAGTTCGAGAGATGCTATCAGGGAACTCTATAACTACGAGATCGGAGCCGATAAACTCTTTCTCACCCTTGGCAAGCGCGGATCGGTTTATTACGACGGATCAAACTACGTGCACCAAGATATTTTCAAAGGACAAATCGTCGACACCATCGGGGCGGGCGATACCTTTTATGCCTTTGCCTGCTTGGCCGCCGAATTAAAATTTGAAGACGTAAATGACGTGATGACCATTCCTTCATTGGCCGCCAGCCTTTCGTGTACCTGGCTGTGCAATGAAGAAGAAGTCACGCTCGAAAAATTGAAAAAACATGCAGCTCAATTCGTATAAAAAGGCTTTTGATCAGTTCTTTGCCGATCGGGAAATAGATGACGGAATAAAACAATCCGTTGATTTGGTGCGCGAGGCCAAGCGCGTCATCTTTATTGGAAATGGAGGCAGCAATGCCATCTGCAGCCACATGATGGAAGACTACATGAAGATTGCGGGCAAGCCAACCCTCAGCTTTACCGATGCGGCCTTGATCACCTGCTTTGCCAATGATTATGGCTACGAGAACGCCATGAAAGAATGGATTAACTTTTCATATCAAAAGGGCGATTTATTGGTAGCCATTAGCTCTTCGGGTGAGTCGAAAAATATTCTGAAGGCAGTGGAAGCTCATCAAATTAACGGTGGAAAGATTCTGACACTATCGGGGTTTAAACGAGACAACAAGCTTTCGCAGATGGGAGATGTCAACTTCCAGACCAACGTCGAAAACTACGGAATTGTGGAATGTTACCATCAAGTGATTCTCCATGCCATTTTAGACGAAATAGCCCAATGAAAAAAGTACTCATTACCGGTGTAGCCGGATTTATTGGCTCGAATTTGCTCGATTACCTTTTGGAAAAGACCGATTGGGAGATCGACGGAATAGACAATTTCAGTACGGGCCGACGCAGCAACGTGGCGCATAATTTGGAAAAGGATCGGTTCAACTTGATCGAAGACTCTCTTTTTTCGCTGGAGTCACTAAAACCATACGATACCATTTTTCACTTGGCGGCGCTTCCGCGAATCCAGCCGAGCTTTGAGTTGGTAACGGAACACATAAAAGAAAACCTACTGGCTTCCATCCATCTGGTGGAGTTGATGATTAAGGAGAATCACTACCCACGATTTGTGAATAGTTCGTCCAGTGCGATATACGGCACCCCCGACTCGATACCCACCCCCGAAAGTGAAAAGGTTGACTGCCTCAGTCCCTACGCCTTTCAGAAATACGAGTGCGAAAAATACTTCGAGATGCTCGAAACCCGCTACCCGCTGGACTTTGTCCACTTGAGGTATTTCAACCCTTTTGGGCCGCGCAGTTTCAATCCCGAAAATAAGTTCAATGCCTACAGTTCAGTAGTGGGCATTT
>JGI12210J13797_10037587_pt1 | contig 15260 bp, 10 predicted proteins | sample ElkSlonscriptome_3_FD_13797 | JGI IMG/M metagenome (IMG submission 13797)
CGCGAAAGCCGGCGTCGGCCTGACACTCACCGTCACTCCATGCTGGTGTTACGGTTCCGAGACGATGGATATGGATCCGATCCGGCCCAAAGCGATTTGGGGCTTCAACGGCACGGAACGGCCGGGCGCAGTTTATCTAGCAGCGGCACTCGCGGGGCATACCCAAAAAGGTCGGCCCGCCTTCGGCATCTATGGTCGCGACGTGCAAGAGGGTGACGCAACTGATATCCCCGATGATGTCGCGGAAAAAATCCTCAACTTCACCCGGGCAGGAATGGCCGTCGCCATCATGCGTGGCAAAGCTTACCTTTCCATGGGCGGCACCAGCATGGGAATCGCTGGCAGTATGGTAGACCCGTCGTTTTGGGAAAACTACTTGGGCATGCGAGTGGAGGCGGTCGATATGAGCGAATTCACTGGACGCTTGAACCATGGCATTTTCGATGAACAAGAATTCGACGAGGCGTTCGCTTGGGTGAAAGAGCATTGTGCCGAGGGCAAGGATTACAATGAGCCGGCAAAAATCCGCGCCCGCGAACAACTCGATGAGGAATGGTCAACCTCCATCAAGATGGCCCTCATCACCCGTGACCTCATGACGGGGAATCCGCGGCTCGAGGCGAAGTATCCGGAACAGGCCTGCGGGCATTACGCGATTGCAGGTGGTTTCCAGGGACAACGCCAGTGGACAGATTATTATCCGAACGGCGATTTTCTGGAGGCCATCCTCAACAGTTCATTCGACTGGAATGGCAAGCGAGCGCCGATCATTGTCGCGACGGAAAACGATGCGCTCAACGGCGCCGGAATGTTATTCGGTTGGTTGTTGACGAATTCCGCGCAAATCTTCGCCGACCTACGCACTTATTGGAGCGCCGACGCAGTGGCACGCGTCGCCAACGGACATCGTCTGCAGGCGCCTGCTGAGGATGGCTTGCTGCACCTGATCAACTCCGGCCCGGCCGCACTTGATGGTACGGGGCAGCAAACGAATGCCGCCGGTCAACCCGCCATGAAACCGTTCTGGGAAATCACCAGCGATGAAGTTACTAACATGCTCTCAGCGACGACCTGGCATCCTTCCATTACAGAATATTTTCCCGGTGGCGGTTGGTCCACCCGATACCGGACTCGCGGCGGCATGCCAGCCACGATGGTCCGCCTCAATTTGGTGGCTGGTCTCGGCCCCGCCCTGCAACTGGCGGAAGGTTGGACCGTGGAATTGCCGGACGAAGTGCATGACATTCTCGATCAACGCACCAATCCCACCTGGCCAACCACCTGGTTCGCTCCGCGACTGACTGGCCAGGGGGCATTCGCCTCAACTTACGATGTGATGAACCAGTGGGGAGCTAACCATTGCGTCATGACCTGCGGGCATGTCGGGCATTTGTATCTGACCTTGGCCAGCATGCTGCGCATCCCGGTTTACATGCATAACATCGAGCCAGAACGGATCTACCGTCCCAGCGCTTGGAATGCGTTCGGAACTGCGGATTTGGAAGGAGCCGACTTCCGCGCCTGCACGAATTTCGGGCCGCTTTACCGATAAGCCGCAACGATTCAAGACCTCACCAGCGCTTGCTCGATCTTTTGGCGCCGCAATCGCTCCGTGATGCTTGAATCGTTACCGCTAGGCGCTCAGGCCTGGCCGGCGGGTGAAGGGGTGCCCGGTTTCATTGCGGCCTCCACTTCCATGGGTGGCGCTGCTTTGCCTTTCGGACTGACCTTCCAGAATTTCGCTTCATATTCGAGCCAGTTACCGAGGATTTCCTTGGCGCGATCGCTGTCGGTCGCTTCCAGATGTGCATAGATCAGTTCTTTCAGCTGCACGATGTCCTCTTCACTTTCCAGGCGCGAAATTCCGATATTTTCGGGGTTATAACGTTCCTCGAACTGGTCATCGGCATCGAGCACATATGCCGTGCCGCCCGTCATGCCGGCGCCGAAATTCTTTCCGGTCGCCCCGAGCACGGCCACACAGCCATTGGTCATGTATTCGCAACCGTGATCGCCCAAACCTTCCACCACCGCCTCACCACCAGAGTTGCGGACGCAGAACCGTTCGCCCGCTTTTCCACAGGCGAAAAGACGGCCACCTGTGGCGCCATACATTACGGTGTTACCAATGATCATCGTTTCGCTTGGAACGAATTGCCTTTGGGCCGATGGACGAACGACAATTTCTCCACCGCTCATTCCTTTGCCAACATAATCATTCCCTTCCCCGGTCAGCACCATCTTGACGCCAGCGCTCAGGAACGCGCCGAGGCTCTGTCCAGCACTGCCACGTAAATTGAGAGTGATGGTGCCTTCCGGCAACCCTTCCTCCCCATATTGATAACCAATTTCCCCCGATAATTTCGTTCCAATCGCGCGATTGGTATTTTTGACTTTATAATCAAGCACGATCGGCACTTGTTCATTGATGGCGTCCTTCGCATCTTGCAAAATACTATCATCGAGCGGCCGGAAATTTTCGGTCCCGTCGTTGCGATCGATGGTGCTGTAACGTTGGATACTATCATCATTCTTCCCGATGTCCGCCAACAACCGGCCGAGGTCGAGGGTGTTGGCTTTGGGGTGATCTGGAACGATCCGTTGCCGCAGAAATTCGGGTCGGCCGATCAGATCGTTGATCGTCGGCACACCAAGGGTCGCCAAAATGCCGCGCACTTCTTCCGCTACAGCATTGAAGAAGTGAACGACCATGTCGGGGGTTCCTTTGAATTTGCCGCGCAACCGTTCATCGAGCGTGGCCACCCCGACCGGGCAGGTATTGAGATGGCATTGCCGGACATAGACACAGCCGAGCGCGATCAGAGCCGCTGTGCCAAAGTTATATTCTTCTGCGCCGAGAATGGAGGCATGGATAATATCGGCGCCGGTGCGCAGTCCCCCATCGGTCCTGAGTGTCACGCGGTTGCGAAGGGAATTGGTCATGAGAACCTGGTGCGCTTCAGCAAGGCCGAGTTCCCAGGGGCCGCCGGCGTGTTTGATCGAGCTTTGGGGACTAGCACCCGTGCCACCTTCATGGCCGCTGATCAGGATGATATCGGCGTGCGCCTTGGCCACCCCGGCAGCGATCGTGCCGACACCGGCTTCCGCCACAAGTTTCACACAGATGCGAGCTCGAGGGTTCACTTGTTTGAGGTCGTAAATGAGCTGAGCCAGATCTTCGATCGAGTAAATATCGTGATGCGGTGGAGGCGAAATCAATTCGGTCCCAGGCATGGAATTTCGCAGTTTCGCAATGAGCGAAACGACTTTGTGCGCGGGGAGCTGACCTCCTTCCCCGGGTTTGGCGCCTTGGGCCATTTTGATTTCGATCTCTTTGGCGCTCGCCAAATAAGAGGCTTTCACTCCGAACCGGCCGGAAGCGACCTGTTTGATCGCGCTGTTAGCCAGGTCACCATTGGCACGATGCCGAAAACGCTCGGGATCTTCGCCGCCCTCGCCGCTATTCGATTTTCCGCCAATCCGGTTCATGGCAATGGCGAGCGCTTCATGCGCTTCGGGGCTGAGCGCGCCGTAAGACATTCCAGCCGTGGTGAACCGGCGCCGGATGTCTTCGATCGGTTCTACCTCTTCAAGGGGAATCGGCCCGGTTGATGTCGGCACAAATTCTAACACGTCACGCAGGGAAATCGGATGACTCGCTAGCACGGAGTCGACATATTTTTTGTAATCCTCCGCTTCCCCTTTTTTAACAAAGGTATGAAAGTTCTTAATGACGGGTGGCGTGACCGCATGCTTCTCGCCGTTGCGCCGGAACCGAAAATAACCGGGGTCATTCAGGGTCAACGGTTTTTCATCCGGCACCGCCGCAGCAAAAGCAGCTTCGTGGCGGCGCAACGATTCCCCCGCAATTTCTTGGTAACCGATACCCTCGACTTGCGTTGGGGTAGCGAAGAAACAATCGTCGACGACCTTCGAACTAATGCCAATGGCTTCGAAGATCTGCGCCCCTCGATAGCTGCCGAGCACCGAGATCCCCATTTTCGACATAATCTTGAGAAGACCGGCTTCGAGGGCTTGACGGTAATGGTCGAGCGCCTTGGCGTAAGTCAGTTCGGTGAATTTCCCTTTGCTATCTTTTTCCAGGATCTCGCGGATCGTTTCAAACGCGAGGTAGGGATTAATGGCGCTCGCGCCATACCCGATCAGGCAGGCCATTTGATGGACGTCGCGGGCTTCGCCAGTTTCACAGATAATGGCGGCTTTCATTCGTTTACCGACACGGGTGAGATGATGATGCACGCCACCCGTCGCAAGCAACATCGGAGCGGCGGCATGATGGTGATCGACCCCTTTATCGGACAGAATTAACAACCGTGCGCCATTTTCGATCGCGGCTTCGGCTTCCTGACAGATCCGCTTGATCGCGATCTCCAACCCTTCCTCACCGTCGGCCGTCTTCCAAAGAATGGAGATGGGCACGCTCTTAAGGTCTGGATTGTCGAGATGGCGGATGGCATCGAGTTGGTGATTGAAAAAGATCGGTGTATTCGCGGTCAACATGCGGGCGTGATCCGGCGTCTCGGTGAAGAGATTCCGGTGCCACCCCATGTTGACGACAAGCGACATCACCATCTTTTCCCGGATCGGATCGATCGGCGGGTTCGTGACCTGGGCGAAGATTTGTTTAAAATAGGTGTAGAGCAACCGAGGTTGGAGGGAGAGGACGGCGAGAGGCGTGTCGTCTCCCATCGATCCGATCGGTTCCTTGGCATTCAGCAACATCGGTCCGAGCAGCATGTCGACTTCTTCACTCGTATAACCGAAGGCGATCTGCCGTTGGGTGAGGCCAAGGATATCGAGGTCGCCAGTGGGAGGCACCACCTCCTGAGGGACCACCTGGTCGAGCCGGGTGAGATGACTGTCTAGCCATTCGCCGTAAGGTTGCGCTTTGGCAAGGCGTTCTTTGATTTCAGCATCGCGCATCAATCGTTTTTCGCGGGTATTGATCGCGATCATCTCGCCGGGCGCTAAGCGTCCTTTCTCCACGATATGGGCGTCATCCAAGGCAAGGGTGCCGACTTCTGAAGCCATGCTGAAAATTCCGTCATCGGTAATCTTGAATCGGGCCGGGCGCAGTCCGTTGCGATCGAGGCAGGCCCCGACAGTGGTTCCGTCACTAAAAACCAGAGCGGCGGGCCCGTCCCACGGTTCGTTGAAACAGCGGTGATACTCGTAGAAAGCTCGGAGCTCGGGCATCATGGCCTTGTCATTTCGCCAAGCCGGCGGGACTAACATGGTCATGGCATGCAAAATATCGCGTCCGCTCATGACGAGAGTCTCCAGCGCATTATCAATACTCGCGGAGTCGGAGCCGCCTGGTTGAACGATCGGTTTTAACAATTCGACATCCTCTTTCCAATAACCGGCGTCGAGTTCCGCTTCCCGAGCGCGCATCCAATTTCGGTTACCACGGATGGTATTAATCTCGCCATTGTGAGCCAGCATCCGGAATGGCTGACCTAGGGACCAGGTCGGGAACGTATTCGTGCTGTAACGCTGGTGGTAGACGCAGATGGCGGTGGTGTATTCCGGTTTCTGTAAATCTTTGTAAAAAGTCTGCAGCGAGGGAGAAATCAACAGCCCTTTGTACGCGATCATTTCGTGGGAAAAGGAGGCGATATAAAAATTTTGCACCCCGTCAGCCGCGCAACGATGCTCGATTTCCTTGCGAGCGAGGAAGAGGAGCCGTTCGTAAGCCTCCCCTTCTGCGAGCCCGTCTGGACGACCAACCATCACCTGCTCGATACGGGGCAGGGTCGATTTGGCTTTGTTTCCCAGCACGTTGAGATTAACGGGCACTTCCCTCCAGCCGAAGAGGAAGAGGCCCCGTTTTTCCAAAACCTCTTCTGTCGTCGCCTTCACCCGGGCTTGGGCGTAAGCGTTGTCGTGGGGCAAGAAAAAGACGCCGACCCCGAGATCGTCATCCTGATAGAGGTTGTGCCCACGCGCCTCGATCTCGGGACGGAACAAATCAGCGGGTAATTGGGTCAATATCCCGGCGCCGTCCCCGGTGCGAAGATCGGCATCCAACGCGCCTCGATGGGTCAAATTGCAGAGCGAAGCCAGGCCCAGACTCAATACTTTGTTCGTTCGCTCTCCTGCGATCGAAGCGATGAAGCCAACTCCGCATGAGTCGTGTTCATGGTCATGATGATAGAGTGAGCGAACTCGGGCGGTGGTTTCCTGAAGCAATTCGTTCATACGTGGTGGTCTCTCTTTTTATGGGTTGCAGTCGGTTCCCCCGGCGAGCGGGCTCTCCGGAAGACAGGGTTCAAGCAATATCGTCAGCGCTGAAAATCGGGACGGTCAACCCAACTATTCCTCGTGCTTACCGACGAATCCCCCGGGATACTTGATGACTGTCACGCGATGGCGCGAGGTTGTGCCGTTCCTCTTTTGTAGCGGATAGAAAATCAAGCATGCGCCAGGCGTTTGATCAAGAGGAGGTTGAAGGGGGGAGTTCCCAGTTCCCTTCCTCATCGATTTGCACCGCGCTTTTTATCGAGACCCTGGACTTACGATTTTTACGCTTTCAGATTGCCCAGCTGCGAAACCATGCGTTAAGTTACGAGCCTCATGCCACTCGGAAACGGCTTCCTCATCGTCCTCGTCGGGATTGGCGCAGTTCTTGCGCTGGTCGTCTTCATTGTTCTCTTCAACTTTTTCGGCCTCTGGCTGCGAGCTCGCATCGCCAACGCTCCTGTCGGCCTGCTGAATATGGTCGCCATGCGACTGCGAAAAGTCCCGGTAAGCGCCATCGTCGACACGCGCATCACCGCGGTGAAAGCCGGTATCGAGATCGGGGCGGATCAACTCGAGGCGCATTACCTCGCCGGCGGCAACGTCGAACAAGTTGTCCTGGCCCTGATCGCAGCGGATAAAGCGCGGATTGTGCTCGATTATAATCGCGCCTGCGCCATCGATCTCGCCACCAAAGGCACCACCAAAACGGTGCTCGAAGCGGTTCGCACCAGCATCAACCCGAAAGTGATCGATTGCCCAAACCCAGCTTCCGGCAAAACCGTGATCGACGCTGTGGCCAAGGATGGTATCGCTGTCCGGGCTCGAGCGCGCGTGACGGTCCGCTCCAACCTCGACCGCTTCATCGGCGGGGCCACAGAAGAAACCATCGTTGCCCGGGTTGGGGAAGGGATCGTGACCTCGATCGGTTCGGCGAATACCCACAAGGAAGTGCTCGAGAATCCCGATCGGATCTCCAAACTCGTGCTGCAAAAGGGTCTCGACAGCGGCACCGCTTTCGAAATTCTTTCGATCGATATCGCCGATGTCGATATTGGCGAGAATATCGGGGCCAAACTGCAGATCGAACAATCCGAAGCCGACAAACGTGTGGCCCAAGCGAACGCTGAGGTGCGTCGCGCGGCAGCCGTCGCTGTGGAACAGGAAATGACGGCGAAAACCCAAGAGATGCGCGCCAAACTCGTCGAAGCCGAGGCTCAAGTGCCGCTCGCCATGGCCGAAGCCTTTCGCAACGGCAATATGGGCATTATGGATTACCTGCGCGTGCGCAATTTGCAGTCCGATACGGAAATGCGTGATTCCATCGCCGGCACCGGCAAATCATCCAACGAATAATCTAGTTTCGGCGTAACACCCGACTCCCCTTCCCGCTCTCGTGCCTGACCCGATCCAGATCCTGATCTTCGTGATCATCGCCTTGGTCTATTTCGTCCAATGGATCGCGAAGCAGGGCGGCAAAAGCGACAGCTCAACCAGCGATACTTCCTCTGGCTCGGCGCAGGAAGAAAAGATGCGGCGCTTTATGGAAGCGCTCGGCGTGCCGCAGGATCAACTCCCCCAAAAGCGGGAAGAGCGCACCTCCCCTCCGCCGCCTCCACCCCCCTCCTCGGCGAGCCTATCCCCGCCGCCGGTTCCGACGCAGCAACCGCCGCCCCGCCAAACTTCACGAGTTCCAGACGCTTATGGAACGGAAGATCACAGTTGGGAAGTCGCCTCTGCACCAGAAAGCGCGACACTCGATGCCTGGGGTAATCGGATCGAAGCGATGCGACAGAAGGCTGAGGAAGCCGAAAAGAAATTTGCGTCCGCGACCAAATCCCTCGCCGATCGAGCGGGCGGCATCGCCGAGACGGAGTTGGCTAAGAGCGAGGTCGGCAAGAACGAAGTCGGCAGCGGCGGCGCAGGCGTCGGAGAAATCCCGGAACAACAAGGCAGTCAAAATCAGGGCGATAACGCTTACGCCATCATCGCCGATCTGCCAGTGGGCCAAGCCTCCGCCTTTCGGAAGTTGCTCCAAACCTCCACCGGCGCCAAGCAGGCCATCGTGTTGCGCGAGATCCTCGGGCCGGCAAAAGCGTTGGAGTAACCAGAGAGACCGCCATCAACAAAAAAGCCGATTCCATAACAGGAACCGGCTTTTTGATAAGAAGTAGGGTGATTGGAAACTTAACGTTTCGAGAATTGGAAACGCTTACGTGCACCGGGTTGCCCCGATTTCTTCCGTTCTTTCATCCGCGGATCACGAGTGAGAAGCCCTTGCTCGCGCAACTGGGGACGGCGCTCTTCATTTTCTTCCACCAAAGCACGGGCAATAGCCAAGCGCAGGGCACCGGCCTGAGAATTCGTCCCGCCGCCGGTGGCGCGGGCGAGAATGTCATACTGATTCACTCCATTCACCAGATCGAGCGGACGGAGCACCTCGCTTTGCAACGAAAGCGTGGGAAAGTATTGATCAAAAGGACGTCCGTTGATGGTGATGTTCCCGGCGCCCGGACGGACGCGGACGGTGGCAACAGAAGTTTTCCGGCGGCCAGTGGCGACAAAATCGAGTTCGTTCGACATATAATTTTAGAGTGAGATAGTTTCCGGGTCTTGCGCGTCGTGCGGATGTTCAGAGCCAGCGTAGACTTTCAATTTCTTGAAGGTCGAACGGCCCAGTCGATTGTGCGGGATCATCCCGCGGACAGCGCTTTCGATGAGGGCTTCCGGTTTACGTTCGCGGCGAGCTCGAAACCCTTCGGTCTTGTGCCCACCAACATAGCCGGAATAGCTCATGTAGCTTTTCTGAAATTCTTTGTTGCCGGTCAGTCGAACGCCGCCGGCATTAATGACGACGACGAAATCGCCATTATCAATGTGCGGAGTGAAAGTCGGTTTATGTTTGCCACGCAATAAACACGCGACACGTTCGGCCACTTTGCCCAGGATTTGGTCCTGAGCATCAATGACCCACCACTTGCGCTGAAGATCCTCAGCTTTGGCCGAAAAAGTTTTCATAATCAAGATACGAGAAGGGCACGCACAGTATCAATGGCCAGGAAGGTGTCAACGCGTTTTTTGATTTGTTCCGAGCCGGGTGAGACGAAAGCGGGTGAAGAACGGCTGCTTCAGCCTTCCAGCGCCACGGGCAGAGCCTGCGACAAGGCTTCTGTCGTCGCCCCCATTTCCGACTCCCCATGGGCCAAAGAAATGAAGCCGGTCTCGAATTGGGACGGTGCTAAATAAACCCCCTGCTCCAACATGCGGTGAAATAAACGGCCGAACAGCGCCGTATCCGATTGCTTGGCTTCGGCGAGGTTGGTCACCTCGGCTTCGGTCATGAAAAGACAGAACATCGAGCCGATCCGATGCCACCGGAGCGGGCGCCCAATCTTCTGCAAGACGCTCTGGACGCCCTGCTCCATCATCGCGCCGAGGGTCTCGAGTTTTTTCCAGCCATCCCGGGCTTCGAGCTCGCGGAGTTGAGCCAGGCCAGCTGCCATGGCAAGGGGATTCCCCGAAAGCGTGCCAGCCTGGTAAACCGGACCGTCGGGCGCCAACTGATCCATGATCTCGGCGCGCCCGCCGAACGCTCCAACTGGCAATCCGCCGCCGATGACTTTCCCCATGGCGGTCAGGTCAGGAGTCACACCGAGCAGTTCCTGCGCCCCCCCACGGGCAACGCGGAAACCCGTCATGACCTCGTCGAAGATGAGAACACTCTGATGGTGTTGCGTCAGCTCACGCAGGCTCTGGATGAATTCGGGTTTCGGCAAAAAGAGGCCGGCATTCGCGGGGAAGGGTTCGAGAATGACCGCCGCGATCTGGTCGCCGCGTTCCGCGAAAAGCGCTTGGAGTTTTTCGGTGTCGTTGAAAGGGAGCAACACCGTTAGGGCCGCCAATTCCTCAGGAACACCGGCACTGTCGGGCTGGCCGAGGGTGAGGGCGCCGCTCCCAGCCTGCACCAGCAGGGAATCGACATGTCCATGGTAGCACCCTTCGAATTTCACCAGCAATTTGCGTCCGGTATAGCCGCGAGCCAAACGGATCGCCGACATCGTCGCTTCAGTCCCGCTGTTCACCATCCGGACTTTTTGAACCGAAGGCACCCAATCGCAGATCAATTCGGCCATCGCCACTTCGTCGGGATTGGGAATACCGAAACTCATTCCTTTAGGCGCCGCCTGCTGCACGGCATCGACCACCACTTGCGGGGCATGACCGAGAATAGCAGGTCCCCAGGTGCCGACGTAATCAATCAACCATCGACCTTCCACCGTGTGAATGCGGGGGCCTTTGGCGGCATCGACGAAAAAAGGATCACCGTTGACCGCTCGAAAAGCGCGAACCGGCGAGTTGACCCCGCCTGGAATCCGGCGTCGGGCACGTTCGAAAAGGGAGACAGAATCTGCAGCCATCACCCAACCGTCGCCGAGCCGTTGCCGCGGGTCAAGTCAGCGCGCTGTCGGAACGGCCTTGAACGGGGCGAGCGTGATGACGGAACCGGGCTTCGGCTTGGAGATTAGATCCTTCTGCGATGACGCGCACCCACCTTGAATCCGAACCCCGACCTCATCGGCGCGCCTCTTTTCACTCGATTTCAACCGTATCCTGAAGTAAACTGCTGTATTATGCGCTGGTTACTATTCGTCTTGGTCTGTTGCTTCATCGGGATCGTCGGATTCAGTCCGCGCGCTTCTGGCGAGGATATTTTTCGCGAAGCCGGAGCCGCTTATCTCGAAGATATCACCGGGACAGAACATTACGTCTTTATCCGGGAACCCGTCCCCATCTACACGGAACCCAATTTCGACCGGTATCTCGGCACGCTACGACCCGGACAACGTCTGGAGTTGCAAGCCGTTTCCGACAAGGCTGTTCGAGTGAAAGGCAAAGCCAAACAAGGCCAAGTCTCCGGCTGGATTCTCCGCAGCGAAGTCGAAAATCTTGGGGAAGAATTCGTCGAGAACGTCCAGAAAGCCTACGAGCGATACACCGAAGTGAAGCAACTCATCGCTAATAAACGGGTGGCACTCGGCATGACGCGGGAGGAAGTCGCCGCGAGCCTCGGCAAACCGACCAACACCCGGCGCCGAGTCGATCCCGATGGCACGCGCGATGTCTGGGAATTCGTCCAGTATGAGCGCATTCTGCGACCCACTGGCGCTTACGATGATTTTGGCAAAGCCATTTATGTCTACGAAACCGTCGCCGTCAGCACCATCGCCGTGGTTTTCGATGATGGTTCCGCCGTTGCCGTCGAAGAAACACGAGACAACGTCACTCGCCCACGATCAGTCAACATTGTCTCGGCACCCGTTGTTTTTTGAACGCAGGGGATCAGGTCACTCGGTCACCCGCGCCCCATCCCCACGCCGATCCGGCACCTCGCGCTCCTCGGCTCTTGCGGCGACTTCCAAATTTTTTGTGATCGCACGCTTGACTCTTGAGCCAACCTCCAGCAATTTCCCCTCCCCTTTCAACCGAGGAACCCCTTCATGGAAGTTATACTGACCGAAAACATTCATAATCTTGGCGCCGAAGCCGATATCGTCAAAGTCCGCCCAGGTTACGCCCGCAACTACCTGATTCCTCAGGGACTTGCTTACGAAACCAACCCGACGACCCTGCGCCAGATCGAGCGTCTGCGAGCCAAACGCGCCGAGCGCGAAGCTCGTGAGCTGAACGAAGCCACCGAACTCGCTCGCAAGATCAACAAGGTCAAACTCTCCTTCACCCTCAATGTCGGTTCCAGCGGCAAAGCCTTCGGTTCCGTCAGCGTTAACGATGTTTCCGAAAAACTCGCCGCCGAACTCGGTGGAAAAGAGATCGAAAAACATCGGATTCAGCTCGACAAAAACATCAAGGAATCCGGCGACTTCGAAGTGCCCGTGAAACTTCATGCTGATGTGACCGCCAAATTCAAGGTGCGCGTCGAGGTGGAGAAACCGGCCGAACCCGAAGAGGAAGAAGAAGAAGATTGATGATCGCAATGCCGGCTGTATCAATGGTCGGCGGTTGGTAGCTGGATAGCACAGGAGCTATTCGGGGATCTTTCGCGCCTGCAACGATCACAAAAGCAGGAACGAATTAGGGACAAATCGGTTTATGAGTGAGGTGACCACAGCTTCGTCCCCGCCTTCCGCGGATGGGCAGCGGAACTCCGATTATCGGGGGAACGACCGGAACCGGCGTGAGACTCATTCACAAGATATTCACAGGAGCCTGCCCCATTCTCTCGAGGCCGAACTGGGATTACTCGGTAGTGTGCTGATTTCTCAACGCGAACTCCTCGGCACCTGCGTCGAGCAGATCGATCAAACGGCGTTTCATCTCCCTGCCCATCAGATTGTTTATCAAACACTCATCGATCTTTGGAACGAATCCAAACCGATCGATTTCATTACGCTGACCCAGGAATTAACCGATCGGGGCGAACTTGAGAAAGTGGGCGGAGCCGCTTTCGTCACACACTTATTCACATATACCCCGACCGCGGCCAACGCTCCGTTTTATCTGGAGATCATCAAGGAAAAAGCCGTCTTACGGCGTATCATTAATACCTGTACCGATTGCGCCGCAAAAGGTTATGGCCAGGAAGATCCGAACACGCTGCTCGACGAAGTGGAACAACGGATTTTCGAGATCAGCGACGCCCGCGTGCGAGTCGGCGTGATGCCGATGAAAGATGCGGTGCTCGAGGCCATGACCTCGATCGAAAAGCTCTACCAGTCCAAAGGCCAAGTCGTCGGGCTATCGACCGGATTCATTCGGCTCGACGAGATGACCACCGGCTTGCATCCAGGGGAGATGTTCGTCGTCGCCGCCCGCCCGAGTATGGGGAAAACCGCTTTAGCGATGAACGTCGCGGAACATGTCGCGGTGGAAGAAGGAAAAGGCGTCGGAATTTTCAGTTTGGAAATGACCTCCACCCAGTTGGTAGAACGGCTGCTTTGCTCGGTTGCCCGGGTTAATCCCAAGAAGGTCCGGGATGGATTCATGCCGCACCAGCAATTTACTCAACTCACCGCGGCCGCAAGTCGGCTGGCCACTTGTCCGATGTATATCGACGATACCCCGAGTATCTCGATCCTGGAATTGCGCGCAAAAGCGCGCCGGATGAAAGCCACGAATGATATCCAACTGATCGTGATCGATTACCTGCAATTGCTCCGGTCCCCGAGCCGACGTGCTCAAGATAACCGGCAGTTGGAAATCGCGGAAATCTCCGCCGGCATCAAAGCGCTAGCCAAAGAATTGCAAATACCTATCATCGTGCTGGCCCAATTGAACCGGCAACCCGATGCGCGCGGCGGCGGGCGCCCGCGCATGAGTGACCTCCGCGAATCCGGTTCGATCGAACAGGACGCCGACGTCATCGGCTTGCTGGTGCGAGCCGAGGTTTACGCCGACGACGACGATGAAAAAGCCTCCAAAGCGGGCGAAGCCGAATTGATCATCGCCAAACAACGGAACGGTCCGGTCGGCGATGTGAAACTGACATTCCTGAAAGAATTCACGCGATTCGAAACCCGAGCCGACCGCGAAGAGGATAATTAGACCCCATTGTTTCATAACAGCGGGAAGTGATTGCCCCGCAAATTCTTGTGCAGAGCAAGGAGTCCAGGCGGGGACGTATCCGTTGAGATACGCAACCGCCTGAATGACACAGCTCTGCGCAAAAAGATCAAGCTAGCACGACTGGTTTTATGAAAGAGTGGGGTAGATCCGCATCGGTTCGGACAAAAGCCGACAAAGTTCTTCTCACCAGCATTACCATATTTGAAAACACCGCGTCGCGGCGGATTTGTCGTTTTCAATTGTCGAGACACGCGACACCCGCCAAGCCGTTCGCGTTTCACTTGTTGCGGGTGAATCCATCGTTAATTTACTTCTCATGCCCACCCGTCACACTGCCCCCGCTTTCACCGTCGGCCGCTCTTCCATCGCCGGAGCGGGCCAAGGCCTATTCGCCGCCGTGCCGATTGCAGCGGAAGATTGCATGGGGCCCTACACCGGCGTCCACCTAACCTGGGAGGCGCTTGTCTCCGGCCCGTATGCCGGTTCCGATTATATCTTAGCGATCTGCAGCGATCATTACATCGTGGCCGAAGGCCCCGAGGCCAATTACACCCGCTATATCAATCACTCCACCGAGCCGAATGTCTGCCTCATCGTGTCGACCCGCTGGAAGACCGCCCGTTTCGAAGCCATCTCCCCGATCGCCCCTCGCGAAGAAATCTTTTTCAACTACGGAGAAGATTACTGGACCAGTCTGCCGCCATATCGCGAGGCGATGTTAGGCTCCCGCGAGTTGACAACCTGAAGGTCGCGGGAGCTTAGCTAGTCGCCGCCCCCCACCATCTTCACCTCCACCAGCGCCAGAATCGTATCCACCGTCATCTCCCAAACCTCCACCAGCCCCACCTGAAAAAGCAGCTATCTAAGANCTCAAGGCTCCAAGACTTTCGTTGTCATAATCGTGAAATCGATTCCATGTAGAATCATAACCAATACCAGTTCCGCTTCCCCACATCGAGCCACCAGGACATTTTCGCGAATTTCGCGCATTTCGCTGTTTAAAAAGGAAACATCGAAAAATGCGAAAGGCGCGAAAATTGTGGCTCATGTGAGAAAAATCGTAATTTTCTACCCCACTGTTTCATAAAAGCGGTAAGTGATTGCTCCGCAGATTTTCGTGCAGAGCAAGGTGTTCAGGCGGGAGCGTATCCGTTGAGATACGTAACCGCCTAAACGACATAGCTCTCCGCAAAAAGATCAAGCAAGCACGACTGGTTTTATGAAACAGTGGGGTCTAGCCGTTTGCGACGCCCCAATCCGGCTTCAAGAGCCGTCGCATTCCACCTCTGTTGCAATCATGGCGTATGCGTATTCACCTTGATTCGCATTGAAACCGAGCCCTGATTGGTGACTTCGGTTTTACTCTCGGAATACTTTTTTTTCCTAACATACCGCTCAATTAATGCACGCGCCCCCTT
>JGI12210J13797_10707440_pt1 | contig 15260 bp, 23 predicted proteins | sample ElkSlonscriptome_3_FD_13797 | JGI IMG/M metagenome (IMG submission 13797)
GCCTCGATGCGCTGCTGACTAAGAGGCTCGGCGAGCTCGACGAGATCGAGCGATTGCGTGGGCAGGTTGCCGACCTCGAGGGCGTGGCTCGCGTACAGGCGCAGGTCATCGCGAGTCACCACGAGAAGCTGGTGAATCGGCTCGCCGACCGCGACACCAATCCGGAGAAGTCCGACGGCGGACCCTCGTACGAGGCTGCTGTCCAGAAAGTCTTGGAGAAGGGCTGCGACGTATTGGGTGACCGGGCGGTAGCTGTGGCGGCTGATCCGGCGGGGACGTACACGCCCCCGTCCAAGACGGCACGACGTTTTGTACAAACAGAGAGTGGTCAGGAATTCAAGGTTCCTCGCTTCGATGCCGTGGCCGCGTTGCTGATGTACTACCTAGAGCACACCGACCCAGACGACGTGCGTGATTCGGCGGGGACTATGCGAGCCCTCCTAGAGGCGATGGCGAAGCGGGAGGCTTCATGACCTGCCCCCGCTGCCACAAGGCTGCCACCCCGGTGGCCATCTCGCTCCAGACCGCGGCCGGCTGGTCGGACCCGGTGCACCCCGGCTGCGAGGCCGAAGTGATGGCCAACCTGCGCAAGGCCCAAGCGGTCGCACGGTGGCTGCGGACCGAGGATGGCCGGCGCGCATTCGAGTCATGCATGGGCCCGTGGAGAAGCGGGCGCCGTGCGCTGAACGAGACGAAGTGGGCCCGCGGCATCGAGGAATGGTGGGCGGGGCGCGATGAGAGGAGAGCGACGTGATGAACAACTACGAGACATTCCTGGCCGATAAGCGGCTGGAAGTGGCGCCATCCGGGTTCGACCCGGGCGACATAAACCCGATGCTTTTCGACTTTCAACGCGACGCTGTTGCGTGGGCGTGCCGACTGGGACGCGCTGCACTGTGGGAGGACTGCGGGCTAGGAAAGACTGCGCAATCCATTGAGTGGGCAGCTCAGGTCACAGACCACACTGGGCGCCCCGTGCTCATCCTGACGCCACTCGCTGTCGCCCCGCAGTTCGTGAGCGAGGGGGAGAAGTTTGGCGTCCGCGTCGACCACGCTCGAGATGGTGGCAGGGTGCAAGGCCCGCGNATCGTGGTCGCGAACTACGAGCGCCTTCACAGGTTCAGCGTGTCTGACTTTTCTGGAGTGGTGCTCGACGAGAGCAGCATCCTTAAGAACTTCACCGGGAAGGTGCGCACCCAGCTAATTGAGACGTTTGCGGACACTCCGTATAGGCTGGCATGCACCGCGACACCGGCACCGAACGACTTCGTGGAGCTGGGGAACCATGCCCAATTTCTCGGGGTCATGTCTCGGGCTGAGATGCTGGCCAGGTTCTTCGTCCACGACGGCGGCTCGACGAAGGACTGGCGGCTCAAGGGGCACGCTGCGGCCGACTTCTGGAGTTGGCTTGCGTCCTGGGCGCTCAATGTCCGCAAGCCTAGCGATCTGGGGTACGAAGACAACAGATTCAAGCTCCCCGATCTGCTCACCCATGAGCACGTGGTGACAACGACGCACGACACCGCCAAGGAGCGCGGACTGCTTTTCAACTTGAGCGCTGATACCCTGCTAGAGCAGAGGCGCGCCAGGAAAGCGACCATATCGCAGCGAGTGGCTATCGCGGCCGAGCTTGCCAACGAGATCCAAGAGCCGTGGGTCATGTGGTGCGAGCTGAACGACGAGAGTTCCGCTCTGGCTGCGGCCATTCCTGGTGCTGTCGAGGTGAGGGGCTCGCAGACCACGGAGCAAAAGGAGGAGTTGTTGGCGTCCTTCAGCAGCGGCGAGACTCGGGTACTCGTTACTAAACCCAGCATAGCTGGGTGGGGGATGAATTGGCAGCACTGCGCGCATGTGGCATTCGTGGGCATAGGCCACAGTTTCGAGATGTGGTACCAGGCCATACGGCGCACGTGGCGGTTTGGTCAGGCGCGCCAGGTTCATTGCCACATCATCACGAGCGACCTCGAGGGAGCCGTATTAGAGAACCTGCGCCGAAAGCAATCGGACGCAGAGCGGATGGCTGGGGAGATGGTCGCCGCAATGGGAGAAATCAACCGAGCCGCAGTCCGCGGCTCGCAACGAACGTACACGGGTTACGACCCACAGAAAGAGATGGCGGTACCGGAATGGCTGAAGAGCAAGGTTGCGAAGTGAAGGTCCTGGATCAGCATATAGATGGCGGATGTGCCCTGTATCACGGGGACTGTGTCGAGGTGGTCCGCGGGCTACCCGACGACTCGGTGGGGCTGTCAGTCTACTCGCCACCGTTTGCCAGCATGTACACATACAGTGACAGCGACCGCGACATGGGCAACTGCCAGTCTCACGACGAGTTTGGGCAGCACTACGCCTACCTCGTGCGCGACATGTACCGGGCGACTACACCTGGTCGCCTCACGGCCGTGCACTGCATGGTCATGCCAACCAGCAAGAGCCGCGACGGATACATCGGTGCAAGGGACTTCCCCGGTGAAATCATTCGGCTACACGAGGACGCTGGATGGATCTTTCACGCTGAGGTCTGCATCTGGAAAGACCCAGTCACCGCAATGCAGAGAACCAAGGCGCTTGGGCTTTTGCACAAGCAGATCAAGAAAGACTCGTGCATGAGCAGAATGGGCTTCCCGGACAAGGTGTTACTGTTCCGAAAGCCGGGAGAGAACCCCGAGCCGGTGACTCACACGAACGAAACATTCCCAGTGACCAAGTGGCAGAGGTACGCATCTCCGGTCTGGATGGACATCAACCCATCGGACACGCTCCAGTACCGAAGCGCCCGCGAACACAAGGATGAGCGGCATATTTGCCCGCTTCAGCTCGGTGTCATCGAGCGCATCGTCGAGATGTACAGCAACGATGGCAACACCGTCCTGTCGCCATTCATGGGCATCGGCTCCGAGGGGTACGTGGCTCGCCAGATGGGGCGGCGATTTGTCGGCGTCGAGCTGAAGGAAAGCTACTTCAGGCAGGCTGTAGAGAATGTGGCAAAGGCCGCGGTCGCTCAGCAGGGGCTCTTTGGTGAGTCACCATGAGGCGCGCACTCTGGCTCATCCATGACTGGGCGGCGTTCTTCGTCGGCCTCGCCTTGCTGCTGTGGAGTTCGCGGTGATGTTCGTCGTGGACCGCGTGATGAGAGCTGAACCATGACGCCAAGGGACCAACTGCTCCTCGTCTGCGCCCTCGCATTCTTGGCGCTTGGCGTGGTAAACGTACGGCCGGTGGGGCCGCGAAGGAGAGACGAGTGATGGACCGTCGACAGAAAACACGCGTGGTGAGCGGCATCCCGACGTGGTGGGCAGGGACGCTGTTCCGTTCACTACTCGAGGCGAAGTGGGCGTCGTTTTGCGACGAGATGGGATGGCGCTGGAGCTACGAGTCGATCGAGCTAAACGGGTACATCCCGGACTTCATCGTCACGCTTCCCCACGCTCCCGTGCTCGTGGAGGTCAAGCCCGAGCACTACACGTCAGACCTGCGCACCCACCGCGCGAAGATCGATCGAACGGAGTGGGCAGACGAGGTGCTCATCGTTGGCTCATCGCCTGTTCTGATGGACACCCGGTGTGACGTAGCACCACTGCTCGGGTTGCTGCGCGAAGCCGATGGTCCAGGCTTCCGCTGGGACAATTCCGTCGTCCACCAGTGCCAAGCCTGCCAGAGCGTGTCGTTTCACAGCGAAGGCGGCTCGTGGCACTGCCGGGCATGTGGCGCGAGCGATGGCAACAAGCACGTGGCCCACGCATCCGCTTCGTGGGTCCTCGACGTCTGGAGGCGCGCAGCTGTGCGCGTGCGCTACGAGCACACCCCCAACCCAACCCCACCCTGGGAGGCAGCATGAGAGACTACGCGCGCGTCCTGTGCCTGTTCTGGAACGACGGATCCGGTAAGGCGCTTCGCAGTGACGACGATGCCCGCTTGTTGGCTATGTATCTGTTCACCTTTGAGCACGGAAACATGGTTGGCCTTGCGCGCGTGGCACTGCCCACGATGCTCCACGAACTCGGCACGCAGTGGACCGAGTCTAGGTTCCGCAGCGTCATGACTCGACTAAGCGAGCACGACGTTGCACACTACGACTACGACGCAGAGCTGCTCTACCTGCCAGCTGGGGCTCGCACACAAATCGGCAAGCGACTCGCGCCCAAGGACAGGAAGCGTGGCACCGTAGAGAAGATCCTTGAGCGCCACGCAGGTCACCGGTTTGCCGCGCTGTTTCGGGCCAAGTACGCGGCCGATTACGGACTTGACCCACCATATGCCAAAACAATACAGGAAGGGGCTTCTGGTATAGTAAAAGCCCCTTTACAGAAGCAGAAGCAGAAGCAGAAGCAGAAGCAGGATCATAGCGCGCGCGAGCTGGAGCCCGATGGGCGAGACCCGAAGCTGGCCGAACTGGCTGAGCACATCGAAGCGAACCCCGAGGTTGGCGACCTGGTGGACGACCAGTACCGACAGGCCGAGCGCTGGGCGCGTGGCTTCGACATGATGCGACCCGAGTGGCTGGATGCGGCAAAGGACGCGGTGACCACGGTGGCCGAGAGTCGGTCGGCAAACGAGCTACCCCACAAGACGCTCGAGCGAGTGTCGTACGCGCTCAAGCTGCGCCGCCAGTGGGTCAACGATCGGTCGTGGGCCCGTAGGCGCCGCGAGCAACAGGCTGCCGCGACGGGGCAGCCGCTGACGCCACAGACCGCCGAGGAGGACCTGCTCACGCTCGACGACGTTAGCGGCCTGTTTGCGCAGAGGCCGACATGATGGGCTGGGCAACGTTTTGGCCGAAGCTCCAGGTCCCGACGGGAGCCGCACGCGAGCTGGAGTGGGCCGAGCTGTTCACGCACTTCGAGAGCGAGGTGGCGTTCAAGGGCGACCAGCATCCTGGCTGGAGCCCCGCGGTGTTCGAGGACAACAAGCGCGGGCGCGACAACGTTCGGCATGTGTTCGCTCTCGTTCTGGACGTTGACGGCACTTGGACGCTAGACGGGGCCCAGGAAGCGTTCGGCGAGTTCTATGGGCTCATTCACACCAGCAAGCGCCACACGGCCAGCAAGCACCGTTTCCGCGTCGTCTTGCCCCTATCCCGACCGGTGTCGGCGGAGGAGTACGACGCGCTCTGGCGACGCATGAATGCCCACTGGCCCGGTAGGCTGGACCCGCAGGCGAAAGACGCGAGCCGCTTCTGGTACACCCCTGGCGTTCTCGACGACGGCCTGTTCGAGACAAGAAGGCTGAGCGGGCACCCGATCGATGCTGACGAGTGGCTTGAGCGCCCGGAGCCTGTCGATGATCAGCCGGCCGCAACGTACGAGGCGCCGCGCGTCGGCGCCGATGTCGAAGAGCGCGCCCGTGCGTACATCGCCAAGATGGACCCGGCGATCAGCGGGTCTGGAGGGCATGCGGCAACCTGGGCCGTCGCCCTCGCGCTTCGTGGCTTTGGGCTCAGCGAAGATCGCATCTTCGGCATCCTCAAGAGCGACTACAACCCGCGGTGCCAGCCCGCGTGGTCCGACCGCGAGCTCCGCCACAAGGCCAAGGAGGCCGCGAGCCGATCGCGAGTTCCAGCCGGCTACATCGTGGACCGGGACGAGTATCGGGCCAGCAGCGGCGGGGACGCGCGGCGTCTACCGCCAGAGGCGCACCTGCCGAACGACGAATGGGTGCCAGACGAGGGCTGCGAAACGATCGAACTCGTCGATACTCAGACGGGCGAGGTGGTGAACCACCCCGCGCCCAGGTCTCCAGCGGAGCCGGCGTGGATGCGCTACGGCGTCACAACCTACGCCGAGACCATGAACAAGGTCTGGGAGTCGTGTCAGGAGCAAGAGCAGGTCGCCAGATGTCTCACGGGTCACGCCCTCGTCGACAAGATCATCGGCGGGTACCGACGCGGCATGGTGACGGTCCTCGCCGCCGAGACCAACTGGGGCAAGTCATCGTGGCTCGTTCAGGCCGTCGATATAGCCGAGCGCAGTGACCAGCGGGTCCTCGTCGTGAGCGGCGAGGATGCCGAGGAGCTATACGGCAAGCGACTGGCTGCGCGCCGGAGTGACCTCAACGCCCAGCGCCTTCGAGACGCCAGCCTCGATCGCGACGAGTTGGCGCGACTACTAGTGGAAGTGAACCGCGCGACGAATGAGCCATGGTTCCTCGACGGCCGTGGCCGCAGCGCCGAGTGGTGCTCCCAAGCCGTGGCAGCCATCCTCGCAGAGGCCGACATTGACCTGGTCATTGTCGACTATCTGCAGACCTTCCAAGCGAAGGCACAGGACCGGCGCAACGAGGTGTCGAAGGTGGGACGCTTGTTCACCGACGCCATCAAGCGTGGTGGCGCGTCCGGCCTGCTGCTTTCGCAGCTGAAGCGTCTTGAAGAGGGCAAGCGCCCGACCAAGCGCGACATCAAAGAGAGTGGCGACATCGAAAACATGGGCGAGCACGTGCTCATTGGCTGGATGGAAAAGGGTAAGGACCAGTACGGGCGCGAGGAGCGCAAGCGAATGCTCATCGTCGACAAGAACAAGGACGGCCCGGTGACGGACAAGCCCATCTTCCTGCCGTTCAACGAGTGGACGGCATCTTTCCGGGAGGTGACGTCGATGGCCGCAGAGCCGGCAGAAGAGCCTACGGCAACATACGGGGAGACCTGGGACTGATGATCGAGACAACCTTTGAACTCGAGACGCGCAGCGAGCCCAACGCCCGCTATAGCCATTGGGGCCAGCGGAGCAGAAAGCGTGGCAGTCAGCGGCGACCGACGGAGACGCAATGCATCGAGGCGTTTGGTGAGCCACCCGTGCCACCGCTGCACGTGACCGTGGTGCGCATATGCCCGCCTCGGAACAAGGTGCGCGATACCGACAACCTGGTGGGGGCGCTCAAGGCGATCCGGGATGGGATCTGCGATTGGCTCCAGAAGGACGATAGGGACCTGCGCATCAAGTGGGACCTGCGACAGGAGAACGGCGCCGGGTTTGCTGTTCGCATTGAGGTTCGCGGCGAGAAAGAGCTGCCGGTGTTCTCGGAGCTGCCGCTGCTGGCGGTGACGGATATGGGGAGGCCGGTGTGAGCTACGACTCTCGCGACTACTGCGCGATGTGCGGTGAGGCATGGGACGACTGCTCCAAGCGATTTGCCGACATCTGCCGCGATTGTCCCGTGCCATGTGACTTCCCGATGGCCATCATCCACCCCACGAAAAGGCAGCTCGATGCCTCACAAATCGAGACTCTGTGCGCCATCGTGCTGCGCCATGTGCAGGACGCCACGGGGTGGACCCAGGCCGAGATGGGCGTGGCGCTGGGGTGGGCGCAATCGAAAGTGTCGCGGCGCATGAACCTTCGCGGAGTCGCATCGGCCGACGACTTGGCGAGGGTCACGCGGCTTCAGGAGTCGATCTATGGATGAAGAGCTAGAACATGGGGAGACCGGCATGACCTGCCACGATGGCCACGTCTGCGAAAACGGGCGCTGCGTCGAGTGCGGCGACGAGATGCCGCCAGACCACAACCTGTCACCGCTCCACGAGCGCAGCCTGATCGAGGTGGGAGAGGAGCTCGGGATGAGTCCGCAGATGGTCCACATCGTGGAACAGCGCGCCCTAGCCAAGCTGCGGCGGATCCTAGCCACGAGGCGCTGGTGGCGCGAAGAGCTGGAGCGTCGCGGTGATTGAGTGCGTCAACCCAGCGTGCGGCGCCCCACTGGCGCCCTCGGACGTGACCAGTGTTGGCCGGTGCCGCTACTGCGGGGAGATGGCTGACGCGCCAGACAGCACGCCGACCCACCCCGAGACCCCGCGGGCCAAGACGGCCTCGCAGGACCAGCCGGCGGCAACGCTGCTGGAGGCCATCGCGTGCTTTGCGTCGCAGTTGTCCCCTGAGGGTCAGCAGCGTGTGGCCATGACGGCGTCACGGCTGCTCGACGAGGAGAAGACCAAGAAGAAGGAGTTGGAATGGTGATCAAGACTGAGAGCAAGTGGTGGACGTCGGCCCAGCTGGGTGACCGGTTTTATTGGCGTGGTGTCGATTGGGTACTGCTTACCCCTTGGAGGAGCGAGACCCAGTCGGCTCTTGCTTACTCGGTGTCCGGGTACCAGCTGAAAGCGGTGACCGCGACTTCGCTGGCCGAAGCCACCCCGCTCCACGTCGAGAACATGCGGCGGCACGTGGTGGCGGTGCTCGACGGTGGCCTGGAGGTTGACGACGGCGCGCTCCGGTTTGGTGGTCGCTTCGATGGGCCGAGCAGCGTCACGCATGAGGAGGCAGCCGAGGCGCTCATCCCCGACGACTGGCAGCCGCCGGGAGGTGGGTCGTGAGCCACCGCAACCTTCGCGGCGCCAACCTCTACGGCGCTAACCTTCGCCATCGCAACCTTCGAGGCGCCAACCTCCGAGGCGCCAACCTGCGCCGTGCCGACCTCACGAATGCAGACCTCGAAGGCGCCGACCTCCGAGACGCCGACCTTCAAGCCGCCAAACTCGCAGTGGTCAACCTCCGAGGCTCCAACCTCCTCAATGCCAACCTTCGAGGTGCCAACCTTCGGGATGCTGACCTCACGGACGCTGTCCTACCGGAAGCACCCGTCGTCGAAGACCTCGACCTTCGGATCGCTGAGGCCGTGGGGGAGCATGGTGAGCACCTCAACATGAGTGATTGGCACTGCGGCACGTCTCACTGTCGAGCAGGGTGGGCCATTGAGCTTGCAGGCGCTGCGGGCAAAGCGCTTGAGTTGCGTCTAGGTCCGTTGGCTGCGGGCGCGCTCATCTATTACGCCAGCACTGGCCACGTGCCCGAATTCTACGAGAGTGATGAAGACGCCTTTGCGGATATCAAAGCACGAGCGGAGGGTGCCCAATGAGCAAGTGGCACGAGACGGCTGGTCGACGAGGATCGAGTGAGCAAACCAGAAGGAGAGTTCGATGAAGGTTGAGGTATCAAAAAATGCCCTGCTGCGACTGATGCAGCGGTGCCAAGGCGTGGCTACCAAGAAGAGCACGATGCCAGCGCTGGCCAATGTGCTCATTGCGGCGGATGGCGACAGGCTGACCGCGTCAGCGACGGACCTGTTCCTGTCGGTGACAGGCTCGATCGATGCCGAGGTGAAGGATGGCGGGGCGGTGGCCCTCCCGGCGCGGGACGTGTTTGAGCGCGTGCGCCACATGCCGGATGGGCCGGTGAGCATCAGCACCGTCGGTGCCACGACGACCATCAAGGCGGGTGGCTTGGCGCGGCGATACAAGGTGCACGGCATCCCGGGCGATGACTTTCCGGCGCTTCCTGCGCCACCGGAAGGGGCCCAGGCGATGGATCTGCCCGTTGGTGCGCTATTGTGGCTCATGCAGCGCACAGCGTTTTCGATCTCAGGCGACGAGACCAGGGCGCATCTCAACAGCGCGCTACTGGAGGCCGACGGCGACACGCTGCGAATGGTGAGCACCGACGGCCACCGTCTCAGCAAGGCGGAGCGGACCGTCGAGGGGCTTGGGCGGGAAGCCACCATGCTCATACCGCTGAAGGCCGTGCACGAGCTGAAGCGGTTGCTCGAGGAGGTACCAGCCGCGCGACGTGACGAGGAGACCGTGACCGTCAAGCAAGGTGGCCATTGCGCATTCTTCGCTATCAATGACGTTGACTTCTCGGTGAAGCTGGTGGATGCACAGTTCCCTCCCTACGAGGCCGTGATCCCCGAGATGTCGGCAGACCCCGTGCGCATACATCGCGACCAGCTGGAGTCGGCAATCAAGGCGGTATCGGTCGCAGCTAGCGACAAGACCGGCGGCGTCAAGCTGGCCCTGTCCGATGGTGCGCTACGGATCGAGGCGGAGACTCCCGACGGCAGCAGCTTCGACGAGGTGCCGGTTGACTACAACGGCCTGGAGCTTGCGGTTGGCTTCAGCGCAAAGTATATTCTCGACGTGCTCGCCGCGATCAAGGACGACGATGAGGTTACCCTCGGTCTGTCCGGGGAGCTTGACCCTGCGGTGGTGCGTCCTGCCAACGGCAAGGGCGGCGATGAATACATTGCGGTGATCATGCCGATGCGGATTTGATGGTGGCGACCATGGGCGAGACGACAGATAAATGCAAGTGGTGGGAGACGGCGCGACCGGGGGACCAGTTCGTCGGCCTCGATGGGCAGCGATGCATGGTGACCGCCGTCACGGCAAAGGGACTGGGGTACGTCTTCGAAGACAGGACCCACGGCGGGTGGCTTGACCAGAGCCACCTAACTGAATGCAAGCCGCTACACGTCGAGAACATGCGGCGGCACGTGGCGGCGGTGCTCGATGGTGGCCTGGAGGCCGACGACGGAGCGCTCCGGTTTGGCGGCCGGTTCGATGGGCCGAGCAGCGTCACGCATAAGGAAGCAGCCGTGGCGCTCATACCCGACGACTGGCAGCCGTCGGGAGGTGGGTCGTGAGCCGCTGCGTGACGTGTGGCCGCAAGGACTGCTGTGCGGCTGAGGAGTCCAACGTACGGGCCGAAGAGGCGCTGCGAGCTGAGATCGCCCAACTGCGGGCCGAATTGGCAGCAGGTGCCAAGCTCATGGCCGAGGCCACCGAATGGGCATGCGATGATCACCCTGTGGCCACCGTGTGTCGCGCCTGCGGGGCCATCTGGTCCAGGCACGAGCCGGATTGTGCTCTGGTGGCCGCGGAGGAATGGGCCGCCAGGAACCACCAGACCGAGACGGGGGGTGCGTCGTGAGCCGGCACATCTGCCAGGCCGCTTGGAACCAAGGACCTGGCGCCTCCTGTCGAGCGTGCGACGAAGAGCGAGCCGCCCGAGAGGGGATGCGCTTGGTCGACTGCCGCGCATGCAAAGGCGGAGCGGAGAGATACAGCGACGGCGGACCGTTCGGGCCCTGCTGCCCCGATTGCATGAACACGGGATACGAGTTTGAGGAAATGGGCAAGGAGGAGACCGCCCGCGAGGCAGACGAGGCCAGCGTGGCGAGGACCGCGCGGGGAACGGAGGGGGTGTGAACATTACGGGCAGCGTCGACAAGTGGCACCAGAGCGAAACCGTGGCGTGGCTGCGGTCCGCCGAGACCGGAGACAAATACTGCGTGTTTCAGCGCGATGGCGAGTGGTTCTGCTGCGTGTCGTCGCGGCGTGGCCGCCTTCTCGCCGTGGGCGCCTTCGAGCAGGGTCCTTTCCCCACTCGCGACCATGCGTCCATTGTGACCGTCATCGTTTGGGAGTGGTGGCACCGGTACCACGCAGAGTCGCTCATGATGATGCAACGGGCGCCAGAGGTGGACCCGTCACGCATCACGGTGGAGACGGCATGACGTGCGGCGGGGAGAGCTTAACCGGCCCGCGCCCAGGTGCGTCGATGGCGCGATGCGAGGCGAATAGTGCCTGTAAGTGCGAGCATAATGCGAGGGCCCACGCAAAGGCAGCTCGATGCCTTACAAATCGAGACAGCGGTGCTCATGGCGAGCAGCGCGCTCGTGGTTCCAGCGTGGTGCACGCAGGCGAGGCGCTGGGCGAGCGCTGGCGCCACCATTCGGTGCTGTGGGCGCAGGGGCTGCTGGAGCGGTATGGCCACATTCGTATCGGCGCGGACGTGGCATGGAAAGGCCATCACGGCGGCTACTTCTGGGAGACTGCCGATGGCATTGGCAAGGCGAAGACCGCCCGTGACGCAGCCGAGGCCATCATCCAGGCGGCTGACGAGGGGGATTCGTGATGCCCTGGATTCGCATCGAGCCTGCCATCGTGTACCGGGCCGCTGGCGAGAAGCGGCGCTACCTGACGCGTAGCGCCGCGTACAAACATGCTGCCAAGTCGCTCATCGAGGCGAAGCGTGGGTGTCAGTGCGAACCTCCGCTCATCGAAGGCGTCGAGGTGCCGTTTGGGTACGGAGGGCCGCCGCCGGGGGATCGGTGCCCGCTGCATGACCGGCCCGAACTGGTGGCCCGCGTGGCGCGGCTGATGGAACGAGACGACGAGAGGAGAGGACGATGAGCATTAAACGAGGACCGTCGCCATCGAGCGAACTGCCGTGGAGCACCCAAGGATCATGGACCATCGTGCCGAGCGACAACACCCTGAGCGCGCGATGCGACCATGGGTGCGACGGTGGCTGCGACGACGACCCACGCGAAATGGTGCAGTGCCGCCAGCTCGATCATGCCGGATCCGTGGTGTGCGATGTCTACGGCCTGGAGAGCCTCGCGCAGCAAGACGTGGCCGCCATCCTGCATCGGGTGAACCACTGGGACGCGCTTATCGCGGAGCGGGACCAGCTGAGGGCTTATATTAGGGCCATCATCCCGACGGCCGACAAGGGGGAGTCGTGACCATCCTCACGCTGAATCGCCCGGCGCTCATCATCTCGGATGATGTCCGTCTAGATGCAGAGTTTCGAGCAGCTCGCTGGGCTCACCACCGACTGCTAGACTTCGAAGACCAGCATCAGCGACACCTTGATGAGGAGGCTGAACGATGCGCCCCCGGCATTGTCCGCGTCGGGCGTATCATCGCTCGCTTGTCCCGACGTGCGAAGCGTATGAGCCGCGCCACACGGGGCTCGTGGACACCTGATCCTCGCCCACAGTTGATGGCGTCGCTTCGGGTGCGTCTCGCCGAGATGAAGACGCAGCGCGACGCAGACCCTAGGTGGAAAGCAGCGCTTGCGTGGGCCGACGAACCCATTGGCGCACCCAAGAAGGTCCGGCGTCGGCGAGCCAAAGACCCGAGCAAAGTGAAGCGCCGCAAGTCCGAGACGGACGAAGCGTTCGAGAAGCGGTTCGCCTTGTTCACTAGCGACGAGACGGAGGAGCACTATCAGAAGAAGGTGGCCGCAGCTCCCCGCCGGACTCGACGTGAGGAGTACCGTGCGGAGCTCTACACGAAGCGCCGCTGCTACTGGGGCACGTGGAACGCGCTGCTCCGCAGTGTGGACCAAGCGAGGAGCGACGTGCTCACGCAGCGCAAGAAGGGTCTACCCGCCGACTGGCAGCGCCCTCGCTTCGGTGACGCGCAGTCGCTTTCGGCGGAATCGGGCGGCTTTCGTATCGTGGAACGCGGGAAGCTTTGGTGGGTCATCGACCTGCGCATCGGGACCGCCACCGGCAAGAATGCGGAGTGGGTCCGAGTCCGCGCGAAGTGCGGCAATTGGCACCACATTCCAGAGGGGGCATCTATCACCACGGCGCAGCTCACGCGCCGGAAGGACGGGCAGCGCTGGTCCTACAGCCTCAGCCTCACCGTCGATGGCGCACAGAAGTCAGCGCGGGAGGTGTCGAACACCGGTCTCGTGTCGTTCGATTGGGGACACCGTGAGCATGGGCACGGCCGCGCCAAGGAAGGGATCCGCGCCTTCGTCTGGATTGGCGACGACGGGCAGCAGGGAGAGGTCATCCTGCCCGCCGAATGCCGGCGTTGCCTGGATGAAATCGATGCGCTAAAGTCACGCATGGATCAGGCCTTCGACGCGCGGAGGGAATCAATGGGGCTGCGCGAAAAGAACCGCCACACCTACCGGCGCCGACTGCTTCGATCGGGCGTGCAGACCGACGAGGAGGGGCAGTGGCTGACGTGGGAGATGCGCTACGAGCGTCGGGTCGGCCGACTCAGGAAGCGCTGGCAGAACCTCCGCAAGGAGACCTACGTGCAGGCCGTGCGCGCCCTGCGAAGTCGGTATGCGCAGTTCGCATTCGAAAGCGAGTCCAACGCGAGCCTCAAGCGCCAACAGAAGGACGAGCAGATGCTGCGTCGCGCACGAGCCAATCGTGACCTCACAGCCCGCTACGAGTTCGTGTCGCTGTGCGAGCGGTTCGGTGCCGAGATTGTCCCCGTCAGCGCTCGCAATACGACCAAGGAGTGCCCGTCATGTGGGCATCTTGGCGATAACACAGCAGAATTGGTGACGGTGTGTCCGGCTTGCGGCACCGCCAGGGACAAGGACTTTGGCGCGGCCAAGGTGATCTTCCGCCGCGCGGAAGGGGCGCTCGCAAAGCATGCCGCAGAGTAGCGAAATCAAAGGGCCCGCTAGTGGGCCCCAGCAACAGCCGCGTGGGGCTTCAAATACTGCGACAGTTGGGGGGCTGCGAGATGCCCGATTGCGGCGCCGACCAGCAACAGCCGCGTGGGGCTGCAAATACTGCGACAACCTCCACGACGACGTGCCCCTTGGCCTTCTCGTCAACCCAGCAACAGCCGCGTGGGGCTGCAAATACTGCGACGTGGCCTTGTTGCCGGTCAGCCCGGGCTGGGTCGCCAGCCATCAACAGCCGCGTGGGGCTGCAAATACTGCGACCACATACCGGCGTCGTCGTCTCGAATCTGCGGCGCATCCAGCAACAGCCGCGTGGGGCTTCAAATACTGCGACCTCCATGTCGATGTGGCGCACGTTGAGCGGACGGGGCACCAGCAACAGCCGCGTGGGGCTTCAAATACTGCGACGCGCCGGACAGACTCGGCGACCCTGGGGGCGCGAGTGTGCCAGCAACAGCCGCGTGGGGCTTCAAATACTGCGACCTCAGCACGTAGACGTCCGTCAACAGCCACGTGGGTAAAATACTGCGACGCCAGCCACGCGAGAAATGCATCCGAGCGCGAAAAGTGAGTGTCCTATGACCTGGATCCAGACCCATAGCGGCAGGGCTTTCGACCTGCTCGACCCCAAGCCGGAGCAGGTGTGTCTAGACGACGTCTGCCACGCGTTGGCCCACACGAACCGATTCAGCGGCCATGTGGGTCGATGGTCAGTGGCGCAACACAGCATCGTAGTGGCCAACATCGCCCTCGACCTGCTCAACTCCGCGGAGCGCAAGGAGTTCGGTGACGAGGTGTTCCTCGACGGGCTGCTACACGATGCCCATGAGGCGTACGTCGGGGACATGGCGCTCCCGATCAAGCGCGCCATGCCTGACCACGTGCGCGGGTGGTGGCAAGACCTAGAGGCCGGAGCACAGCGAGCCATCGAGGAGGCGCTCGGTTGTCGATGGTCGTCAGAGCGCGCCATGTGGTCCGAGCACATCAAGCGGGCCGACGTGATGGCATGTGACGCTGAGCGGAGAGTGCTTGGCATGTGGCCCGAGTCACGACCGTGGCACCTGCCCCACGAGTCGCGCGGGGACGACAGATGGCTCGTGGTCGACTCGACCGGCCTGGACGAAGAGGACCATGCGGATGCGCTGAGGAGGAACATCTTGCAGGCGCTGAAGCGCCTTGGGTGGGGCGAGTGACCTGGGACCACGAGAGATTCCGTCGCGCTGCGGTCGTAGAAATTGCGAGAGCGCTCAGGGTTCGCGGCAT
>JGI12210J13797_10807464_pt1 | contig 15253 bp, 11 predicted proteins | sample ElkSlonscriptome_3_FD_13797 | JGI IMG/M metagenome (IMG submission 13797)
AAGCCGATCGGCTCGTTCCTGTTCTCCGGCCCGACCGGCGTCGGCAAGACCGAGGTCGCGCGTCAGCTCGCCAGCATCATGGGGATTGAATTGAAGCGCTTCGACATGTCCGAATACATGGAGCGCCACAGCGTTTCCCGCCTGATCGGCGCGCCTCCGGGTTATGTCGGCTACGACCAGGGCGGCCTGCTTACCGATGCGGTCGACCAGAACCCGCATTGCGTGCTGCTGCTCGACGAAATCGAGAAGGCGCACCCGGACCTGTTCAACATCCTGCTGCAGGTGATGGACAATGGCCGCCTCACCGACCACCACGGCAAGACGGTCGATTTCCGCAATGTCGTCCTCATCATGACGACCAATGCGGGCGCGGCCGACATGGCGCGGCAGGGGATCGGCTTCGGCGACGTGTCCAAGCAGGATGCCGGCGACGAGGCGGTGAAGAAGATGTTCACGCCGGAATTCCGCAACCGCCTCGATGCGATCGTGCCCTTCGCCTATCTCGGCAGAAGCACCGTCGCGCGGGTCGTGGACAAGTTCATCCTCGAGCTCGAATTGCAGCTCGCCGAACAGAACGTCCACATCCAGTTCGACAGCGATGCGCGCGCATGGCTCGCCGACAAGGGCTATGACAAGCTCTACGGCGCAAGGCCGATGGGCCGCCTGATCCAGGAACGGATCAAGCAGCCGCTGGCCGAGGAATTGCTGTTCGGCAAGCTGTCGGATGGCGGCGAGGTCCATGTCAGCATCAAGGACGGCAAGCCGAGCTTCGAGCTGACCCCGTCCCCGCCCAAGACGACCAAGCGCAAGGCACCGGCAAAGAAAAAGCCGGCGGCAAAGAAGGCGGCTCCGAAAAAGGATGCCGATCCCAAGCCCGAAGCATCGGGCAGCGACGCCGACAACTGAGCCATAGCGCTGGCATTCGCGACAAAATTGTGATTGGTCGGTCCCCGTAGCTGCAAGGCACCAGAAACGGGGACCGATCATGATCGCACGCTTTTTCCTTACCGCCGCCTGTCTCGCGCTGGCGAGCGGGCCGCTCGCTGCGCAGGATGGCGCGGACACCTCCACCGACGCGCCGGAGACCAAGTTCACCGGCGAGGACCTGTTCGGCCTCAGCGTCGCCTCCGATCCGCAGATCAGCCCGGACGGGTCCAGGATCGCCTATGTCCGGCGCACCAACGACATCATGACCGACAAGGCGGTCTCCTCGATCTGGCTCATCGACGTGAGCACCGGCGCGGAAACCCCGCTCGTTACCGGCGAAGGCTCGCACGGATCGCCGCGCTGGTCGCCCGACGGAACCCGGCTTGCCTATATCTCGACCGAGAGCGGCGGGGGTGCCGAACTGCACGTGCACTGGATGGCGACCGGGCAGAGCGCCAACATCACCGCTCTTGCCGAAGGGCCGAGCGGGCTTGCCTGGTCGCCCGATGGCACCTCCATCGCCTACACCGCCCGCGTTCCCGGCAAGGGGCTGACGCTGGGCAAGCCGCCCGCCAAGCCCGAAGGCGCCGAATGGGGCAAGCCGCTGCAGATCATCGACCGCGTGACCTATCGCCGCGACGGCGGCACCTACGTGAAGCCGGGCACCCGCCAGCTTTTCCTCGTCAGCGCGACCGGAGGCGCGCCGCGCCAGCTGACCTTCGGCGAATATGACAATGGCGGCGCGGTCGAATGGGCGCCCGATGGCAAGGCGCTGTATTACACCGCCAACCGCCGCGAAAACTGGGAGCTCGATGAGGTCGAATCCGAAGTCTACCGGCTCGACATCGCCAGCGGCGCGATCACCGCGCTGACCGATCGCGACGGTCCGGACGGTAGCCCGCAGGTTTCGTCCGATGGCCGCATGATCGCCTATCTCGGCTATGACGATGTCGGCAATGCCTACGATCAGTCCCAGCTTTACGTGATGAACGCGGACGGCAGCGGCAAACGACTTGTCACCGGGGATTTCCCCGCCAGCCCGGGTGCGATGGAATGGACCGGTGCCGGTCTGTTCGTAAGCTATGAGGCCGATGGCGAACACCGCGTTGCCAAGATCGCTCTGAACGGCCGCAAGCAGGAACTCGCGCCCAGGCTCGGCAGCACCTATTACGCCCTGCCCTATACGGGCGGCGAATGGTCGGTGAGCAAGGATGGGACGATCGCCTTCACCACGGCCAGCGCGCTCGCCCCGCCCGACATAGGCGTCACCACCCGTGCCGGAACGCGCACGCTGACCGCGCTCAACGCGATGCACCTTGCCGGCAAGGAACTGGGCCAGACCATCGAACTCGACGTGACCGCGCCCGACGGGGTGAAGATCCCGGCCTGGATCATGCTGCCGCCCGGTTACAAGGCGGGTGACAAAGTGCCGACGATCCTCGAAATGCACGGCGGCCCCTACGCCGCCTATGGCCCTGAATTCTCGGCCGATTACCAACTTTATGGCGCGGCAGGTTATGCGGTGCTCTTCTCCAATCCCGGCGGTTCGACCGGCTACGGCGAGGAATTTGCCGACCGGATCGAGGACAATTACCCGATCAGCAATCACGCCGAATTGATGGCTGTGGTCGATGCCGCAATCGCGAAAGGCTATGCCGATCCGGACAACCTGTTCGTCACCGGCGGATCGGGCGGGGGCATCCTTACGGCGTGGCTGGTGGGCAAAACCGACCGTTTCAAGGCGGCTGCCTCTCACAAGCCCGTCATCAACTGGGTCAGCCAGGCGCTGGTCGCCGACGGCATCCCCTATTTCGGGCCGTACTGGCTGGGCGGTCTGCCTTGGGATCGTCCGATGCATTACTGGGAGCGCGGCCCGTTGGCGAACATGAACAACGTGAAGACGCCAACCCTCGTCCTAGTGGGGGCAGACGACTACCGCACACCCCGCAGCGAGGCGGAACAGTTCTACGCCGCGCTCAAGCTGATGGGGGTGGACACCGCTCTCGTCGTGACGCCGGATTCGAGCCACAACAACCTCTCCCAGACGCCGAGCCAGCAGGCCGCGCGCACGGCGAGCGTCATTGCGTGGTTCGACAAGTACCGCGAAGGGGCGGAGGGCGAGGAATAGGGAACGCCGACCACGCCCGTGCTTTGAAACAGGCGTGAGCGCGCCCTTTTCCTGGATCAGGCCCGAACCGTGGGGCGTCCATGTCGTGCCCGCGGATTGCTGGGTCGATCCGGGGCGGGCGGTGGACCGCGCGCTCGTCACCCACGGCCACGCCGACCACGCCCGCGGCGGGCATGGCGAAACCATCGCCACGCCCGAAACGCTTGCCATAATGGCGCTGCGGTATCGCACCGGCATCGAGGAGGGATCGGGCGAGATGCCTTCGAAGGCGACCCCGGTCGCCTATGGTGAGACGATCCGCCTGCCGGGCGGCGTCGATGCGACCTTCGTGCCCGCCGGCCATGTGCTGGGCAGCGCGCAGATCCTGCTCGAACATGCGGGCGAGCGGGTCGTCATCACCGGCGATTACAAACGCCGCGCCGACCCGACCTGCGCGCCGTTCGAAGTGGTTGCGTGCGACATCTTCATCACCGAGGCGACCTTTGGGCTGCCGATCTTCATCCATCCCCCGATCGAGCAGGAGATGGCCAAGTTGCTCGCCGCGCTGCGCGGCAATCGCGATTGCTGCGTGCTTGTCGGCGCCTATGCGCTGGGCAAGGCGCAGCGGGTGATCGCCGAACTGCGCGCGGCCGGCCACCACGATCCGATCTATCTCCACGGGTCGATGGAGAAGATGTGCCGGCTTTACGAGGAGCACGGCGTTCCGCTCGGCGAACTGCGGCTTGTGAGCGATCACACGAAGGACGAGATGCGCGGCTCGATCGTCGTCGCCCCGCCCTCCGCGTTGAACGACCGATGGTCGCGTCGTCTGCCCAATGCCATCACCGCCATGGCATCAGGCTGGATGCGGGTGCGCCAGCGCGCCCGCCAGCGCAATGTCGAACTGCCTCTTGTGATCTCCGATCACGCCGACTGGAATGAACTCACCGCCACGATCGAGGAGGTCGACCCCGCCGAGACATGGATCACCCATGGCCGCGAGGAGGCATTGTTGCGCTGGTGCGAACTGGGCCAGCGGCGGGCCCGCGCTCTGGCGCTGGTTGGGCGCGAGGACGAGGACGAGTGATGCAGGCCTTCGCGCAGCTTCTCGACACGCTCGTCTACACGACGAGCCGCAATCGCAAGCTCGCGCTGATCGCCAATTACCTGCGCGAAACCCCCGATCCCGACCGCGGCTGGGCACTGGCGGCGCTGACGGGGGAGCTCGACTTTCCGGCGGTCAAGTCCTCGACCGTGCGCAACCTCATGAAGGAGCGGGTCGATCCCGTCCTGTGGACGCTGGCGCGCGATTTCGTCGGCGACACGGCCGAAACGGCCAGCCTGATGTGGCCCGAGGCCCAGGGGGCCGCGCCCGCGCCGGATGCGGAGCTGACGGTGGGCAAGGTGGTCGACACCCTTTCGGCCCTCACCCGCACCACCGCGCCGCGCGAATTGCCCCGCCTGCTCGACCGGCTCGACGTGAATGGCCGCTTCGCGCTGATAAAGCTCGCAACCGGCGGCATGCGGATCGGCATTTCGGCGCGGCTTGCGAAAACCGCCTTCGCGCAGGCTTTCGACGTGGCTGTGGAGGAGGTGGAAGAATACTGGCACGCCCTTGCCCCGCCCTATGCCGAGCTGTTCGACTGGGCGGCCGAAGGCGGCAATCCGCCCGATGTCGCGAACCTGCCGCGCTTTCGCCCCTTCATGCTCGCCCACCCGCTCGAAGACGGTCAGGTCGACCTTGCCGATTACGCCGCCGAGTGGAAATGGGACGGTATCCGGGTCCAGCTGGTGCGGGTGACGAAGGACGGCGTTCCGGCGACCCGGCTCTATTCGCGCAGCGGCGACGACATTTCGGCCAGTTTCCCGGAATTGCTGGACGCGCTTCCCGTGGACGCGGTGCTCGACGGGGAATTGCTGGTGCAGGGCGACACGCAGGGCGGGGCCGAGGGCGGCGCGGCGAGTTTCAACGCGCTCCAGCAAAGGCTCGGGCGCAAGACCGTGTCGAAGAAAATGCTTGCCGAAGCACCCGCTTTCGTGCGGCTTTACGATGCGCTGCTGATCGACGGGCGCGATCTGCGCGAACTGCCCTGGAGCGAACGGCGCGCCCGGCTCGAAGGGCTGACGGAGCGCCTCCCGCCCGAACGTTTCGACCTGTCGCAGATCGTCGAGGCGCGCGATTTCGGTCACCTTGCCGAAATGCGCGAAACGGCGCGCGAGGAAGCGATCGAGGGGCTGATGCTGAAACGCCGGGACAGCCCCTATATCGCCGGGCGCAAGGTCGGGCTGTGGTACAAGTGGAAGCGCGACCCGCTGCTGATCGACTGCGTGCTGATGTATGCCCAGCGCGGCAGCGGCAAGCGGTCGAGTTTCTATTCGGATTACACGTTCGGCTGCTGGGATGGCGATCCCGATGCGGGCGCCGAACTGCTGCCGGTGGGCAAGGCCTATTCGGGCTTCACCGATGCGGAACTGAAGAAGCTCGACCGGCACGTGCGCCAGAACACGGTCAATCGCTTCGGCCCGGTGCGCGAAACCGATCGCAGCCTCGTGTTCGAGGTCGCTTTCGACAGCGTCCATTCCTCGAAGCGGCACAAGTCCGGGCTCGCCATGCGTTTCCCCCGCATCCACCGAATTCGCTGGGACAAGCCGGCCCACGAGGCCGACCGGATCGAAGCCCTGCGCGCGCTGATCCGCGACTAACCTATATCAAACCATTGTAATCGCTGTTTTTTATTTCGCCATCCCGTCGCGGCTCGCGCACGGTCCGGCGTGGATTCGGAACGGGCCTTACCCGCCTTCCATTGAATCCGTGAAAGCGAAAACGGAGGACGATCAATGAAATTCAAGAAACTTATCGCAGCAGGCCTCGCCACTACCGCGCTCGGCGCCGCGCCGGCACTGGGTCAGAGCACGATGGAAGAGGCACATGACCGCTACCAGCAGGCGATGAACGAGACCGTCAGCGCCGAACGGATGATGAGCGGCGATGTGACCAATGGCTTCAACCAGCTGGGCGACGTGCGCAATCTCGTGCTCGACCAGACCGGCCAGCGGATCGAATACATTCTCTACGACGTGCCCTATCCTTCCTCGTTCTACGGTGAGGACGACGGTTTCGTGCGGTGGGACAATGTCGCGATCGAGCGCGGCGGCTTTGACGGGCTCGACCTCAGGATCGACGACGATGCCGAGGACTATCGCAAGGAACAGCTGACGCTCACCAAGGCCGAAGCCGATGATCGGCTTGTCGACAACATCGTCGGCGCGGACATGATGTTCGCCGACCGCGAAATGCGCGAGATCGAGGACATCCTGTTCGATCCCGAAACCGGCATGATCACGCATTACGTGGTCGAATTCGACGAAGACAGCCTGTTCGACGAAGACACGCGGCTCGTTCCGGCCTCGATGGTCGGCCTCGACGAAAGCGGCGACTACTGGATGGTCTCGCAGCCCGCGACTTACGAATACCAGGTCTGGATCTACTGATCCGACGAACGACCGTCAGCGAAAAGCCGGGAAGGGACGCGTTCAGCCGAGCGCGTCCCTTACTGCGTCGGCGTGATGCTTCGCGTTCTCGGCATAATGCGCAACGCCCATCTTCATGCCGGCGATGGCGGCGTCGGACAGTTCCTTCAGCTTCTTGGCCGGGCGCCCGGTCCACAATTCGCGTTCACCCATGACCTTGCGCTCGGTCAGCATCGCGCCCGCCGCCAGCATCGCGTCCGATCCGATCACCGCCTTGTTCATAGCGATCGCGCCAAGCCCGACGAAACCGCGGTCGTGGATGATGCAGCCATGCACCATCGCCATGTGGCCGATCAGCACGTCGTCGCCGATGACGAGAGGGGAGCCTTCCGGATCGTCGGGGCGCGGCGGGTCGCAATGCAGCACGCTGCCGTCCTGCACATTGGTCCGTTCGCCGATACGGATCGTGAAGACGTCCGCGCGCACTACGCAATTGTACCAGATAGAGGAGCCTGCCCCGATCTCGACATCGCCGATGATCGTCGAGCCCGGCGCGATGAACGCGGTTTCGTGGATTTTCGGCGTCTTGCCGTGGATCGGCACGAAATGGGCGCCGGGATAGCGGGCGGAAAAGTCGTCGGTCATGTCGATGCTCCGAGCAGCCGGGCTGCATGTGGGGCGTGGTAGGTCAGGACGCCGCTGCATCCGGCGCGCTTGAAGGCGAGCAGCTTTTCCATCAGCAGCGCGTCGCGGCTGCCCGCCCCGACGCTCTCGGCTGCCTCGATCATCGCATATTCGCCGGACACCTGATAGGCGAATACCGGCACGCGGAATTCCTGTTTCACGCGGTAGATGATGTCGAGATAGGCAAGGCCCGGCTTCACCATCACGCTGTCGGCGCCCTCGGCTAGGTCGAATTCGACTTCGCGCAGCGCCTCGTCGCCATTGGCGGAGTCCATCTGGTAGCTCTTCTTGTCGCCTTTCAAAAGCCCGCCCGATCCGACCGCGTCGCGGAACGGGCCGTAGAAGGCGCTCGCATACTTGGCCGCATAGCTCATGATCTGGACATTGTGATGCTCGCCCATTTCGAGCGCGCGGCGGATCGCGCCGATGCGCCCATCCATCATGTCCGACGGCGCGATGATGTCGGCCCCGGCTTCGGCCTGGTTGATCGCCTGGTCGACCAGCACCGCGACCGTATCGTCATTGGTGACATAACCGCGCGCGTCGATCAGCCCGTCCTGCCCGTGGCTCGTATAGGGGTCGAGCGCGACATCGGTCAGCACGCCGATATCGTCTCCGCACGCATCCTTGATGGCCCGGATCGCGCGGCACATCAGGTTGTCGGGATTGTGCGCTTCCTCGCCCTCGTCGCTGCGCTTGTCCGGCGGGGTGTTGGGAAACAGCGCGACGACCGGAATGCCGAGCTTCACCGCTTCCTTCGCGCGCTCGGCGATGAGATCGACCGACCAGCGCGATACGCCCGGCAGGGTCGCGACCGGTTCCTCCACCCCTTTTCCCGAAGTGACGAAGAGCGGCCAGATGAGGTCGGCCGGCGTGACCAGCGTTTCGCGGTGGAGCGTGCGGCTCCAGGCGGAAGCCCGCGTGCGGCGCAGGCGGGTGTTGGGATAGTGTCCACTCATGGAGCGCCGTGTTGCCGCAAAGAACGGCGACGCGCAATCGTGCGGGTGGAGCCTTCCCTCAGTTCATCCCCGTCAGTTCATGCGGCGCGCGAGGTCGATCTTCTCGATCTCGCGTTCAGGTTCGTCGACTTCGCTCGGCAGGGGTTCGAGATCGGCCAGCGCGGCGCCGACTTCGACCTGTTTCAGCTCGATCAGGCGGCGCCGGAAATCGATCAGCTCGGTGCCCGAAAGCTGCGCACGCGAGACGAAGGAGACGCTTTCCGGATTGATCGAGCGCCCGCCGCGATACATCTCGTAATGAAGGTGCGGGCCGGTCGAGAGCCCGGTCGAGCCGACATAACCGATGATCTGCCCGCGCTCGACCCGCTGGCCGCGGCTCACCGCCATCCGGCTCATGTGGCAATAGCGCGTCGAAAGCCCTTCGCCGTGATCGATTCGGACCGCGATCCCGCAGCCGCCCGCCCTGCCCGCCGAGGTCACGCGGCCATCGGTCACCGCCGCGATCGGCGTTCCGTGGCGGGCGCGAAAATCGAGCCCGGCATGCATCCGCCGATAACCGAGGATCGGGTGGCGCCGCATGCCATAGCGCGAGGAAACCGGCCCCGGCACCGGTTGCACCAGCCCGCGGCGCTGTTCGCCCACGCCCGAGGCTTCGTAGAACTGCCCGTCCTCGCCCCAGCGCATCAGCTGGGTCTTTGCCTCACCGCCGCGGTCGATCCCGGCATAGAGCAATTGCCCCGCCTGCCGCTCGCCCGTGGCGGCCCGGCGATAGGCGAGGATGATGTCGAATTCGTCGGAGCCGCGCACCTCGCCGTCCATGTCGATCTGGTTGTCGAGCGCGCGCAGATATTCCTGCACGGCGCCTGCCGGCACGCCCGCGGCGCGCATCGAACGGTAGAGGCTCTGCCCGACCTTGCCGCGCACGCGCAGCGGCGTGTCGTCGACCCGGATGAAATTGCGCTGGAGCGCGAGCGGCGCAGCGACGCCCTCGCCCGCGCGCGCGATTTCAAGTTCGAGATCGAAGCGCGCCCGGAAGGACAGTGCATCGAGCGGGCGCGGCTCGCCCGGGGCCGGGCGGCGACCGAGGACGATGTCGATCTGCGTGCCGGGCTTGAGTTCGGTAAGCGGCATCGCATCGCCCACCAGCGCCGCGACGCGCGAAATGTCCCCGCTCGCGAGCCCCGCGCGGCGCAGCATGCTGGCGAAGCTGTCGCCCGGGGCAAGCGTCGCGATCAATTCGACCTGCGGGCGCTCGGGCGCGCTCTTCAAGGGGATCACCCGCGCGCTCGGCCCCATGCTGCGCCCGCTATCGGCGCCCAGAGCCAGCGGCAGGATGATTCCCCTGCGCATCTCGTCGCGGATCACGGGACTTTCCGGCATGGAAGCGCGCGCTTCGAGCGGGGTGAAATCGGGCCAGAAGGCGAAAGCCGCCGCCCCCAGCGCGATCATCGTGCCGAGACCGCGGAACCAGCGGCGGCTGCCGACATTCTCGGCCAGGTCAGGGGCGAGATCGATCCGGGCGAACCATTCGCCGACCGACAGTTTCCATTCGTCATAACGATCGCCGAAGCCGCGCATGCGGGTGACGACCTGGCGGCGGGCCTTCTGCTGCTGCGTGGGCGGGGCGCTTTCCTTGCCCCTGCGCAGATAGCCGATGAGATTGCCGGCTTCATGAGCGCGCGGATCGCGGGGATCGGGGACGCTGGACCCGTTATCCGGCCATCCTTCCCCCGACCAGCCGTTCCCATCGATGTCGCGAGCGTGGTCCAAGGATCTCTTCCGGTTACGAAGTCGTCGCGTCGGCCCAGCGGCCGCGCCGACAGGGCGCGCGTCTCGAGCGCGCCTTTCTTGGCTGCATTCCCTGCCCGATCAAAGTAAATACCGTCTTAACCAGCGACCAGCCGAGTCTGGGCCGCGACAAGTGGTTGCAGGCACCCGGCCACCCGCGCGCCAAGGAAGGTTGCCCCCTCCCGCCAAGCCTGACACAAAGCTTCCCGTGACCTTTCCCGCAAACGCAAGCGAACGGGGCGACCGGAGCCGCGCCGGTGACAGTGCGGGTCGGGTGCGCGCCGTGCTCGGCCCGACCAATACCGGCAAGACCCATCTCGCGATCGAGCGGATGTGCGGTCACTCCTCCGGCATGATGGGCTTTCCGCTGCGCCTGCTCGCGCGGGAGGTCTATGACCGGGTGCGGGCGATCAAGGGCGACGACGCGGTCGCGCTGATCACGGGCGAGGAGCGGATCGAGCCTCCCAATGCGCGCTATTTCCTGTGCACGGCCGAGGCAATGGACCGGCGGGGCAGCGGCGCCAATGGGCCGCACGCCTTCGTCGCGGTGGACGAGGCGCAATTGGGTGCGGACCCGGAACGCGGGCATATCTTCACCGACCGCCTGCTGAATGCGCGTGGGCGCGACGAAACGATGATCCTGGGCTCGGCCACGCTCGAGCCGATGATCCGCAAGCTGATCCCGCGCGCCGAACTGGTCGAGCGGCCGCGTTTCTCCACGCTCACCCATGCCGGTTCGGCCAAGCTTTCGCGCCTGCCCCCGAGGAGCGCCGTGGTCGCGTTTTCGGTCGAGCAGGTCTATGCCATGGCCGAGGCGCTGCGGCGTTTTCGCGGCGGCGCGGCAGTCGTCATGGGAGCGCTCAGCCCCGAGACGCGCAATCGCCAGGTCGAATTGTTCCAGAACGGCGAGGTCGATTACATCGTCGCGACCGACGCGATCGGGATGGGATTGAATCTCGACCTCGACCATGTCGCCTTCGCTGCGCTGACCAAGTTCGACGGGCGGCGCAAAAGGCGGCTCACCCCGGCGGAAATGGCGCAGATCGCCGGGCGCGCCGGGCGGCACCAGCGCGACGGCAGTTTCGGCACGCTGACGGGCGGAGGATCGCGAACCGGCGCGCCGCTCGAATTCACCGAGGAAGAGATCTTCGCGATCGAGGAGCATCGTTTCGCTCCGCTTACCCACCTGTTCTGGCGCGAGGCCGAACCGCGCTTCGACACTCTCGCCACTCTGATCGGCGATCTGGAAGCGAAGCCCGAACACGAAGCGCTCAAACCCGCACCGCAGGCGATCGACCTCGCGGTGCTCAAGCGGCTCGCCGAGGAACCCATCGCCGATACGGCGCGCGGGTCCGGTTCGGTGCGGCGTTTCTGGGAGGCCTGCTCGCTGCCCGATTTCCGCTCGGTCGGAGTGGACAGCCATGCCCGCTTCGTCGCGCGGCTGTGGGAGGACCTGAGAGGAGGCTATCTCGGTGCCGATTTCGTCGCTGCGCGTATTGCCGAGCTTGACCGGGTGCAGGGCGACATCGACACGCTGCAGGGACGGATCGCGGCGATTCGCAGCTGGGCCTATATCTGCCAGCGGCCCGACTGGGTGCTCGCCCGCGACGAGATGGCGGCCCGTGCACGGGCCGTGGAGGCGAAGCTGTCGGATGCGCTCCATGCGCGGCTCACCGAACGCTTCGTGAACCGGAGGACGACGATCTTGATGAAATCGCTGGGACAGGATGCGAGCGCCCTGCCCGTCTCGCTCGAACCCGATGGCCGCGTCACGGTCGAGGGCGAGCCGATCGGGCGGCTGGAAGGATTCCGCTTCGGCGTCGATCCCGACGCGACGCTGGCGGATCGCAAGATGCTGCTCGCCGCGGGCGAACGGGCGCTGCCGGCGATCCTTACGCAGCGCGCGGACAACCTGCTGGGCGAAAGGCTAGGGGAGCTGGAGATCGCCGCGGGCGCGATCATGTGGCAGGGCCGCGAACTCGCGAAGATCGTCATGACCCCCGATTTCGGCGAAGCCCGGCTCGAATTCGAGCGCGAGGTGACGATGCTGCCCGATGCGGCGCGCGCCAGGTTGGAGGCGGGGCTTTCGGCGTGGCTGGCCGCGCAGCTCGAACCGCTCGCACCCCTGCGCAAGCTGGCCGAGGCCGCGCGCGATCCCGGGGCCGGGTCGGAGGCGCGCGCGCTGCTGATCACGCTGATCGATGCGGGCGGGGTCGTGAGCCGCGAGAAGGCCGGTCTCGAACACCTGCCCAAGGAAATGCGGCCCTTCCTGCGCAAGCTCGGCGTTACCTTCGGCGCGCTCGACATCTTTGCCGCAGCCCTGCTCAAGCCCGCGCCGCGACGGCTGCTCCACGCGCTCGCGCTCGACCGGCGGCCATTGCAGGAGGCGATGCTGCCGGTCCTCGCCGAACAGAAGCGCCTCCCCGCCGGGTACCGCCCGGCAGGGACGCAGGCGATCCGGGTCGATCTTGCCGAGAAGATCCTGCGCGCCGCCTTCGACAAGCGCGCCAAGGCAGGCGAGCGCGTCGCGAAAGGCGAAGCTCCCGAACCGCGCAAGGCGAAAGCCGGGGCGCGCTTCCGGCTCGAGCTGTCGCTGCCCATCTCGATCGGGCTCGAGGACGACAATGCCCGCCGCCTGCTCGGCAGCGCGGGCTTCCGCTATCACCGCGCGCGCGACCTCGCAGAGGGTGCCTTCGGTCCGCCCGCGCCCGACAGCTGGACCTGGCGCCCGCGCCGCGCCGGTTCAAGCGGAGGAGACGCAAGGCATGGCCGCGAGGACAGGGGGCGCGCCCGGTCCGAAAAGCCGCGCGGCGCCAGAAAGGGTCCGCCGCGCAAGGGACCTCCGCCCGGCGACAGGCGGCCGCGGCCGCCGAAACCCGACACCGGCCCGGCGCGCAGCGGCGGGGCTTTCGACGGTCTCGCCGAATTGCTGGGCAAGAAGGCGGGCGAATGACCCGGTTCGCGAAATAGGGGCGCCGCAGATGGGCGAATGCGAAGGCGGGACCATGCGGCTAGACCGTCTGCTCGTCTATCTGCGCTTCGCCCGCACACGTTCGGCGGCCCGCGCCCTGATCGAAAGTCGCGCTTTGCGCCGGAACAGCAAACATGTGCGGCGCGCGAGCGAGAATGTCGCTATCGGCGATGTCCTCACCCTGCCGGTAGGTGGCGATGTGCGGGTGGTGGAGGTGCTCTCCCTGCCCGAAAGGCGCGCGTCGCCCGCTCTTGCCAAGTCTCATTATCGCGAGCTTGACCCTCGCGGCGAAATCGCCATAGCACGCGGTCAAGCAGAACCTGATGGATTGAAGGCCCGCCAATGACTTACGTCGTCACCGAAGATTGCATCAAATGCAAGTACACCGACTGCGTCGAAGTGTGTCCGGTCGATTGCTTCTATGAAGGCGAAAACATGCTGGTCATCAATCCCAGCGAATGCATCGATTGCGGCGTTTGCGAGCCCGAATGCCCTGCCGAAGCGATCCTGCCAGACACCGAGGACGGGCTCGAAAAGTGGCTCGAGCTCAACACCAAATATTCCGCCGAGTGGCCGAACATCACGAGCCAGAAGGAACCGCCCGAGGACGCCGACGACCACAAGGGCGAGACCGGCAAGTTCGAGAAGTATTTCAGCGCGGATCCCGGCGAGGGCGACTGATCGGATCTCGCGGCGGTCCGGCGTCGCCGACGGGCGCTGCGGAACACCGGGGCCGGCCCCCGGTTGATTGGGCATGCGTCCGATCATCGCCTCGCTCAATGCCGGCTGGAGCCGCGCCAATGCCGAAAACGCGCCCCTGCTCGCAGCGGGGATCGCCTACTACGCCTTCCTCTCCTTCGTCCCGCTGCTGGCCGCGATCGTGCTGGCCTACGGGTTGATCGTCGATCCCGAGACGGTGGCGGGCCACGCCGCCTCGCTCGCGGAGAAACTGCCGGCTTCCTCGGCCGATCTCGTCACCAACCAGCTTGAAAGCATTGCCGACCGACGCAGCGGGACTTCGGGTTTCGGGTTCCTTGTCGCGCTCGCCCTTGCGCTGTTCGGCTCGCGGCTCGCGGCGGGGGCGGTCATCACCGCCTTCGATGTCGCTTTCGGAGCCGATGAGAAGCGTGGGCTGATCCGGGCGAACCTGCTCGCGCTGGCGATTACCGCAGGGGCGATGCTCGCTTTCGGGATCGTGGCTGCTGCGACGGCGGTGGTATCGGTTTTCCTGGCCGATACCGGGGGTCGCTTTGCGACATACGCGCTTGTTGGCCTTGTCGGGATCGGCGGAGCGGTGCTGGCCTATCGCATCGTCCCCAACACGCAGGGCCGGGTTTCCTACGGCGCGGCCTTGCGCGGCGCGGTGCTGTTCGCTCTGGGCTGGATGGCGGCTAGCGCCGGCTTCGGTTTCTATGTTTCCAATTTCGGGAACTACAACGCGACCTATGGCTCGCTCGGCGCGGTGGTGGTGTTCCTGACCTGGCTTTTCATCAGCGCGCTGCTGCTGCTCGTGGGCGCATTCATCGCCGAGGCAAGCGCGGTTTCGGAGAGCGGGGCAAGGGCCGAACCGGAAAGCTGAAACCGACAGGCGAAAGCGAATCGCCAAGCATCGGGACTCGCAATTTTGTTGCGAACATGTTATAGAATGGTCCAACCCCGTCGGTCGGTCCCGGCGGCGGCGCCAAGAAAAACAGGAAACGGCCACTTACCAGCAGCACAGTCTCGGTTGAATGCGGCCCGGTGCCTGCCTCTCGCGATGGGCATAGCACCGTTGGAACCATTTGTCCGTTTCGCGATGTCTGCCGGGTGGTTGAAAGAAAGGAACTCGCATGGCTAGCAATGCGCCTGCCTTCACGGTCGGAGACTATGTTGTTTACCCCAAGCACGGCGTCGGCCGTGTGATCGAACTGCAGAGCGAGGAAATCGCTGGCATGCAGCTCGAACTCTACGTGCTCAGGTTCGAAAAGGAGCGCATGACCCTGCGCGTTCCGGTGAACAAGGTCGAATCGATCGGCATGCGCAAGCTGTCCTCGGACAAGACCCTGAAGGAAGCGATGGGAACGCTCAAGGGCAAGCCCAAGGTCAAGCGCACCATGTGGTCGCGCCGCGCCCAGGAATACGAAGCGAAGATCAATTCGGGCGACCTCGTGTCGATCGCCGAGGTCACGCGCGACTTGTTCCGCCCGGAAGACCAGCCGGAACAGAGCTATTCCGAACGGCAGATCTTCGAGGCTGCCTCCAGCCGCCTCGCGCGTGAACTCGCCGCGATGGAGGAGACCGACGAACCGACCGCGCTCGAGAAGATCCTCGGCGTGCTGCGCGAACACGCACCGCAATATTACGACA
>JGI12210J13797_10593640_pt1 | contig 15248 bp, 11 predicted proteins | sample ElkSlonscriptome_3_FD_13797 | JGI IMG/M metagenome (IMG submission 13797)
TTACTGAGTTTTAAACCAGGTTGAATTTCTTTGTTAACGGAATAATTGCCTCGCAAATGGAGTGATGGACGTAGATTCGACGAACTTTCAAGCCCTCATGTCCCTGCGTTGCGACTCGTTCGAAAAAAGAGAATGAAGCGGCTGCCGTTTCCGGGTTGAGAAATTAAGCGGACTGTGCCGCCGTGAATTCGGCTGACGTGCCGGACGATTCCGAGGCCGAGACCACATCCTTCGTTGGTGCGGGAAAGATTGGAATCGGCCTGTTGAAAGGCTTCGAAGACTTTCTTTTGTTGTTCAGGACTGATCCCGCGGCCGTTGTCGCCGACCTCGATTTCGATGCCGCCGGTAACGGACCGTGACACCAATGAAATGACCCGGGGCGGATCGGAATATTTCAAGGCGTTATCGAGCAAATTATTCAGGGCAAGACTGAGTAAGGTACGATCGGCTTCAATGGAGGGTAATGAGGGTTCCAGTTCCAAATGCCAGGTGGTTTCGGGCAGGGCTCGCGATTCGGCGGTCCGCGCCAATTCACGGATGAGTTCGTTGACCTGCAGCTCGGTCCGATGGGCGCTGGCCCGGCCCATTTCGAATCGGGCAAAGGTGAGAAGATTTTGCACGGTTCGCGCGAGCCGTTCGTTCTCCTCGTGTAATAAGCCGAGATAATCCTTTAGAAAATCGGGGGAAGGGGATTCGCGGGCCTGTAACGTGTCGAGCAGCACGCGTGAAGAGGCGATGGGGGTTTTGAGTTCATGCGCCAGCACAGCTAGGGCGGTGAGGCGATGGCTTTGGAGTCGGAGTTGTTTGTGGACTTCCACGGCGGCCAGGGCGCTGATGCCGAGAATGACCGCGCCCAGGATGAGGGCGGTGTAGAGATAGAAGGTTGCTTGCTGGCTGTATTCACTTTGCCAGAGACCGGGACGCAATTCGATGCCAACCCGCCAGTTTGGTAAGAGGGAGCCGGGAGTGGTGGTGAGGAGCAGGTCTTCGCCGGTCTGGGGAAAGGGGGCGCCGGAGGCGGAGACCAAGGCTTGGCCTTCGCTGCCGAATGCGCTGTTGATGAGGGAGCGGAACCGTTCGAGTAATTGTTCTTTGGGTTGCAGAAGGACAACGCCTTCGTTGGAGAATCCGGGGCGCAAAAGACAGCCATAGATGGGGCTGCCTTCCTCGAGCGGACGCCATTCCCGAGCGGCGGCCGTTTTCGCGAACTGAGCGGCGGCTTGGTGATGGAGACGCGAGAAGGCTTCGTCCGACTCGGGAACGAGGGTCTCGGGCCAGGCGCCGGCGATGTTCATCTGGTCGAGGATCTCGGTGAAATCATCGGCCGATCGAGCTTCGGCGAGTTCCCGGATTTGGTTGGAGAAAGATTCGACAGCCGCTTTGGTGACGAGTTCGAGGTGGCTCTGATAAAAGCGTTGCGCTTCCTCATTGAGTTGACGTTTTTCCAGTTCGGAAGATTCGAACATGAACCGGAAGGTAATCACCGCCGGAACAAAGGGTAGTAACATGAGGAGCAATAGCAGCGCTCGCAGCTGGCGGGGACGAAATTGATAGTCAATGTCGAGCATCAGCGGCCTTTCCTAGCAGGGCGTCGTTGAGTCGCTTTGACCTGTTGATCGAGCAGACGGCGCGCGTCCTCTAACCTGCCCCACATTTCTGTGGCGGTGATGAAGTCGCCCCCGAGGGAGATAACGGTTTGTTGTTCCTGCCGATCATCGGTGGCGACGAGTAAGCGGGCGCGCTCCGAATAGCTGGCCACCAGACGTTCGATCAAATCGTCGGCGGTCATACTGGCGGAGGCATAAAAAACCTGGATCCCGCCGGGCACGGTTGTCTCTTCCGTGCGGCGCCCTGCACCGTCGAAAACCAGCACGACTTTGATGCCAGCGCCATCTTGGTAATCGGTTAGTTGCCGGATGAGCCGGTCGCGGCCAGCCTCTTGATCTCGCTGATGGAGGGCGCGCAACTGAGGCCAGGCGAAAATCATGCTGTGTCCGTCGACCAGCAAAAAATCGGTATCCATTGCGACGGCCCGTTTCGTTAGAGGATCAACCGGTCAGATCGAGAGGGGCGGACCCTGGAGAGCGCTATTCATCGTGCTCATGCGGAGGTCCGCGATCGCTTTGAAGACGGCATTGCCGATGAGATCCATCCGGCAGACCTGCTGCACCCGGTCCTGGGCGGCGGACACTTCGCGGGCGCTGAAGATTTCTTCCAATAAATTACAGGCGCTCGCGAGGCAGATGATGCCAATATCGCGGGCTTCGGGAATTTCATCACTGAAAAGGACTGAACTGATCCGATATTTGACCTCCCGTTCTTCGCGGTTGTTGATGACCGGATAGCGCCGACTGGAGAAGACCCAGAGAAATCGATGTTCTTCTTTGCGAAGCACGCCTTTTTCGATCAGACGATTCAGCAACTTGTTTTCATAATCACCGGCCTGACGGGCGAACCATTCGACCCAGTATTTAGGGGAATGGGTCTTTTTTTCCGCGGCGATGATGGCGAGGGCTTCATTGAGAATCGGATCATCGACCGGGGTGGCTTCGACGAGATGAAGGTCATGCTGATCACAATCGATTCGGCGGGCAAAAGCCAGATCCATCAGCATGGCGCCAGCCAGAGCGTGTTCGCGGGCCATCAACGGGAGCGAAAGAAATTCGCCGGTCGCATCGTCGATGACCAGTAAAAGGATTTCTTCGGATACAGTCAGCATGAAAGAGAAGATACACGGAGAAGGGGGTTCACGCCAAGGAGAACCGCGCGCGGAACGTTCAAAACATGTTGAATGCGGTCAGGAATCGAACGGTTGCGGGAGCGTCGCCTCGAGAATGCTCTTGATCGCTTGCCGTTCTTCCACGGGCAGATGCTTGAACCGATCTTCCTCGGGTGAACCGTCGAGCACTTCTTCCAATCGAGTGAAAAACCGTTCCTGAAATTGCTCAGGCAAATGATCGAACGCTTCCGAGTAGATCATGTAACTCAGCCGATATTGAAAGAGCCGGTCGTCCAGATTGAAATCCTTCAGCGACCGCCCCGCCTCATCGCGCTGGGCATTTTCCTGGAAGGCCGTTTGATAGGCGGTGCTCCCTTTGATTTGGTGTTGGGCCAAATCGGCTTCTTCCGAGAACAACATCACCTCGAGCAAATCCTCGATTTCTGCATCCATCACGGCCAAGGTTTTCGGCTGCAATTCGCCACCGGCCATATATTCATCGTCGGCATAGATCGCAATGCGGCTATGGCCAAAAGCTTCCACCAGCTGGTTGTGGGCATGCAACTGATGTTCGAACACCAGGAGTGCCACGACATCGCTGGTGTTCGCGAGATAAGGTTCCATGTCGAGTTGGCCGGAGAGTTCTTTCACAGTCAGGCCGAAATCTTTCTCCAGCTTAGGATCAGCATCCCGATCTGAGGTCGGAAGATAATAAGCGTTGCCGCGGTGCCGAGGCCCTTCCACTTGCCCCGTCACATACCAGCCGCCCCACCGATTGTGGATATCCTGGGTATCATCGACCACATGGGTCGTGCCTTGGAGGACTTGCGAACCTTCTTCGGTGGAAAAAACCGAGAGGGCCATCAACCCGGGAAAATCACTCTGCGAATTGCCGGCATGACAGGTGATGCAGGCGGGATCGCGATGCAGCGTCGGGCCACGTAGATCGTTCGGTTTCGGCACGCTCATGGTGTAAAAATTCACGCCCATCCGTGAATCGGTCGTCGCGAGTTCCACGGGACCGCCTTGGACGAAGCCGACGTAGTGATTTTCGTTGAAATAAAGTGCGCGCGGGCGGGCGCCATCGATTTTCTTGTTTTGAAAGCTCGTGGTGGAAAAGACCAGCAATTGGGATGTCGGCGAAATGTCGAGTTCGTCGAGGACCGATTTCAGGAAAGCTTTCGGCGAGGAATGATCAAATTTCGGCTCACCGACTGGCAAGGTCCGGCTCCAACTCGCGGCGATATCCCCTGGAGTGCGGCGGGAATAGCGAATGGGAGATTCCTCGTAAATCTGGGCGGAAACCGGGGAGAAAACCAGGAGCGCACAGCCGATCGAGAGAAAGAGGCATCGACGATTCATGTAAACTGGATAACATAGTCCGATTTAAATGTCACTCCTTCTTTTGTTGGAGGTCGGAGGGGTTTTTTAGCGGGGAAGGGGGCTCAATCACAGGGGTGAAAAATGCTGCACGTTATCCCTTTGCATTCTCATCACTTTACTGTTTGATCCCTCCCCGTGAGTGAAACGTCTGTCTCCCCCGAACTCGAAGCCCGGGTCACCAAATTCAAGGAAAGCTTCGATCGACTCAAAGCCGAACTGCAAAAAGCGATTGTTGGGCAGGATGTGATTGTCGAAAGCACCCTGGTTGCCATCATTGCCGGCGGCCATGTCCTGTTGGAAGGGGTGCCCGGTCTCGGCAAAACCATGTTGGTCCGTTCCATGGCTTCCGCGCTGCATCTGGAATTCAAACGCATCCAATTCACCCCCGACCTGATGCCGGCTGATCTGATCGGGACCAATATTCTTGTTGAAGATGGCGGCCACACCCGGTTTGAATTCTCGTCCGGCCCGATATTCACCAACCTTCTGCTGGCTGACGAAATCAATCGCGCCACGCCTAAAACGCAGTCAGCGTTGTTGGAGGCGATGCAGGAAAAGCATGTCACCGTCGCTGGGTCGATGCGGTCGTTGGCCAAACCGTTCTTCGTGCTCGCCACGCAGAACCCGCTGGAGATGGACGGCACGTATCCCTTGCCGGAAGCCCAGCTCGATCGTTTCTTTTTCAAACTGAAAGTCCCTTACCCAACCCGGGACGAATTCAACACCATCCTGGACCGGACCACCGCCAAGGAAATGCCGGAACTTTCCCCGGTCTGCCACGGTGATGAGCTGGTGGAAATGGGCGTTTTCGCCCGGGAAGTCTTGATTGCGCCGAGCCTGCGTGATGAAGCCGTTGAGATCGTCATGTCGACGCACCCCGAGACCGTCGACGCCTCGGATAAAGTGAAACGTTACGTTCGTTATGGCGCTAGTCCGCGCGCGGGCCAGGCGCTGATTTTGGCGGCGAAAGTCCATGCCTTGCTCGAGGGCCGTGTGCATGTCGCCCATCGTGATCTGCTTTGGGCGGCTCTGCCGGTGTTGCGCCATCGGGTGATGTTGAGCTTCGAAGCGCAGGCCGATCGGGTCGAGGCCGATCAGCTGATCGAACAACTTCTCGAAGACCGCCGCGAACGCTGGAAGCATGCCGCTTGATTCGGTCGACGACTTATTCGATGCCGCCTTTTTAGGTCGGCTCGAAGCGCTCGCCCTGGCCGCCCGGCAAATCGTCAAAGGCCGCCAACGGGCCGAGCGACGCAGTGCTCGGCATGGCAGCAGCATTGAATTCGCCGAATACCGTCAATACGTCAGCGGCGATGATTTCCGCCTGATTGATTGGTCGGCATTCGCTCGCTGGCGGCAATTGGTTTTGAAACTCTTCATTGAAGAAGAGGATCTCCATGTCCATCTGCTCGTGGACGCCACTGCGTCGATGAATTGGGGGGAACCTTGTAAATATGATCATGTGCGGCGAATGGCGGCCGGGCTTGCTTTCCTCGGTCTTGCCAACATGGATCGAGTCTCCATCGGGGCGCTTGGCCCGAAACCGGGCATATTACCGCCGGCCCGCGGGCATCATCGGTTATTCACGATTCTTAAATATCTGGCGGGAACACCGGTGTCGTCCGGTGCCTGCTCGCTCGCCCGGGCAGCTGATCTTTGGCAAAGCAGCCAACCGCGGCGTGGGCTCGTCATTTTCCTGAGCGATCTCTGGGGCGCCGATCCGGCCGATGCATTGGCGGCGATCGACCGGTTGCGTTACGCCAAACACGAGGTGGCAGTCATTCAAGTCGTCGACCCAATGGAATTGCGTGCGGGTGACCCGGGTGAATACCGTCTCGAATCTTGCGAATCCGGCGACCAACGCACGGTCGTGGTGGACCAACGCATGGCCCGCGAATATGAGAAGAAAGTCGCCGAATACGGCGAGCGTGTGCGTCAACATTGTCGCCGGAACCAAGTGGCGCTTCTCGAAACCCGCACCGATCAAGATGTGGAAGTGCTTTTGATGAAAGCCCTGGTGCAAGGAGGGTTTGTGCGATGAATTTCCTGATTCCGGCAGCTGCCTGGGCCTTTCTGTTAGCCGCGCCGATCATCCTTTTTTATTTACTGAAGAGTAAAATGCGGCCGCGCCCGGTCAGCACATTGCTTTTTTGGGATCAGATTAAACCGACTGCGCAGAGCTCGCCGTTCTGGCGGAAATTGCGCCGATTGTTCTCGCTCCTTCTGCAGCTATTCTTGCTGACCATGCTCGTGCTTGCGTTGATGCAGCCGGGCTGCCAGTCGCGCGAAGAGGAAGCGACCCAGACCGTCTATATTCTCGATCGCAGCCCGAGCATGGAAGCCGGCGATCTCTTGGCCGAAGCGGAAACCGCGATTCTCGAGGAACTGCGCGGGATGCGTTCGCAGGATGCCGCAGCGCTATTGGCCAGCGGCGAACCGCCTGAAGTCTTGAGTGGTTGGCAGGCGAATCGGCGTCGGCTCAGCCGTTTGCTCGAGGAACATGAATGGAGCGTCAAAGCTGGCGACCTCCTGCCGACGCTCGAGTTGGCCCGGGAATTGATCCAAAAAGAGAGCCAAGGCCGCATCGTGCTGGTCACTGATGGCGTCCATGAATTGCCCGAAACGATACGAGAAGATGAACGTCTGGAAATTCTCCAACTCGGTGCGCCTGCGTCGAACGCCGGCATCACCCGGTTCGCCGCCCGCCGAGCCCGGCAGGCGCCCGGCCAATTCCAGTTGAGCGCCGAAGTCGATTGGACGGCCGACCCGCCCGAGCGCATCGAATTTGAAGTAAAACGAAACGGTCAGCTCCTTGATGTGCTCGAAATCGCCACGGACCAACCGCCGCCCTGGCGCAAAGAATGGACGGGGGAACTTAGCGAAGATGCCACCTTCACTGGCCGGCTTCTGGTGGAGGGCGGGGATGCCTTGCGAACCGATGATGCCGCCTCGATCACCTTGCCCGCAGCCCGCACCGTCCGCATTGGATTGATCAGTGAAGGCAACCGTTTTCTCGAAGAAGCGCTAGCCGCCTTACCTGGAGTCGAGTGGGCTTTGATCGCGCCGGGCACCAGGTTGCCGGCCGATCTGGATCTGGTTATTCTCGATGGCGTCGCGCCACCTGAGGGAAGCGAAGGGATCGCCCGTCTTTTGATCGACCCACCCGGCAGTGGTTTCTGGGGGGACGCCGGTAGTCAGGTGTCGAAACCGTTAATCAGTTCGATGGAAGAAACCGAGCCGCTCTTGCGGTATGTCGATCTCACCGATGTGCAGGTGGAACGCGCGACGCCGTTCGAAGTGCCAGCTGAGGCTGATCGCTTTGCGGAATCCTTCGGGACCCCGATGCTCTTTGGTCGGTGGCGAGGTGAGGGGCGTTGGTTGGTGCTGCCATTTGATCCGGCTAGCGGCGATCTCGTATTGCGCACCGCGTTTCCCATTTTTCTGACGAACGTCGTGCTCAGTTTACAGGGCGGTCTCGAAGGCAAGCATGCTGACTTGCCAGGCGGCATCGAGACTCGGCTCGCCCGGACACCAGTGGACGGGGAAAGCGTTCGTGCAACCGCGGCCGCTGCCGGTTGGGCTGGGGTCCCGGTTTGGTGGTGGATGGTCCTGCTCGCTTTGGTCTGGGTCTTTGGGGAGTGGTGGTCGTATCAAAGGAGGATAACAGAATGATCCTCGAACTCGGCCAATCCTGGGTGCTCTGGCTCTGGTTATTGCTCCCGTTGCTCTGGTGGTTTCAACGTCGGGGCGTCGTCCAGCTCTCTCCATTCCGTCGGCAACTCAGTCTTGGCCTGCGGACCGCGCTCGGTTTTTGTCTTATCCTTGCCCTGGCAGAACCGGCCATGCGGGTTGCGATCGAAAAAACGCATCTCATCTGGGTGCTTGACGCCAGTCGCAGTGTGGAAGGTCGCGGGCTCGATCAAGGTCAAACCGCGATCGAATCCCTCCGTGAATCCGGTCCTCAAGTCGATGAAGAATCGGTGCTCCTCGTCGGTGGCGACGTCGTGCAAGCCGATCCTGAGACCCCGGAAGCGTGGGTGAAAACCGATGTGGCGCCCGCCGCGACTAAGCTCGAAGCCGCTGTCGGTGTCGCGGCGGCTCTCTACGCCCCGGGCCATCGGCGAACGATGGTGCTGGTAAGTGATGGACGCGCCACCGACGCCGATCTCGAGCGAGTCGCTGAAGCCGCTAATGAAGCTGGCATCCGCATGCATGTGCAGGAAGTGATCCCGCCTGATCGGCCCGAGGTTTTAGTAAGAGCAGTCGACGCACCGACCGAAGTTCGGGCGGAGGAACCATTCACCGTTCGCGCCACCATTCTCAGTTCTGAGCAACAAGCGGCGGAATTGGTTCTCTACCGTAACGGGGTCAAAACCGGATCGCGCGAGGTTCAACTCGAAGAAGGTCCGAACCGATTCGAATTGAACGAAGTCGCGGGCAGCGAGCGGGTGACCGAAATCGGTATCGAGATCGAAGCCAAGGCAGATTCCATCGCCGAAAACAATCTAGCCACCGCCCTCGTTCGTTCCCAAGGGCAGCCGCGCGTCCTGATGATCAGCGACCGGCCAGAAGCTTCGCGTTACCTCGCCATGGCGTTACGCCAAGAAGGCGTCGAGCTCGAGAGTCGTCCGCCCGCCGGGGCGCCACGCGATCTCGGTGACTTGCAGAATTACGATTTGCTCATCTTCGACAACATACCCGCCACCGACTTGCAACCGGCTCAGATGGAATTGATCGCCGCTTACGTGCGCGATTTTGGCGGCGGTTTTCTGATGTTGGGCGGCGACCAATCCTTCGGCCTTGGCGGTTATTATCGGACCCCGATCGATGATGTCTTGCCGGTGCAGGTGCGGTTCGAAAAAGAGCAGGAAAACCCGTCACTCGGCCTCGCCCTCGTGCTTGACCGGAGCGGCAGCATGAGCGGCGACAAGATCGAATTGGCGAAGGAAGCGGCCAAGGCTGCAGTGGAATTATTGAGTCCAAGCGATTACGTCGGCGTCGTTGCATTCGATAGCAGCGCATTTTGGCTGGTCGACATGACGTCCGCCTCCGATCAAGGCGCCGTTCTGCGCCGGATCAGCAGCCTCGACGCCAGCGGCGGCACTAACATGGCGCCCGGCATGGAGATGGCTTACGACAAGCTCAGCACCAGCCCTGCCAAAATCAAGCATGTGGTCGTGATGACTGACGGCATTTCTTCGCCCGGCCCCTTTTACGAAATCACCTCTCGCATGGCAGCCGATGGTATGACGGTTTCCACGGTGGCGGTCGGTGCTAATTCCGACCGGGCTTTACTCGAGCAGATCGCTTCCTGGGGGCGCGGCCGATTTTATTTCACGGATAGCGGGCAGAACCTCCCGCAGATTTTCGCGCGCGAATCGGTCACAGCATCCAAATCGGCCATAGCCGAACTTCCATTTCAACCGCAGGTCGTCAAGCCGGCTCCGTTCCTGGCGGAGATCGATTTTCAAACCGCGCCGTTCCTGCTCGGCAGCGTCGTTACCCGGGTGCGGCCGACCGCTGATCTTTGGTTGACGAACGAGAATGCCGAGCCGCTTTTGGCCACCTGGCGTTATGGTTTAGGTCAAGCCGGCGCCTTTACTTCCGATGCCCGCAACCGTTGGGCGATCGAGTGGTTGCGTTGGCCGGGGTATGCCAAGTTCTGGGCTCAAGTTGTCCGCAAACTGATGCGCGAACCTTCCCTCGGGCTTGCCGAGCTGCAGGTTACACGGGAAGGCGAACGATTGAAACTATCCGTCGACGCGGCTGGCGAAACTGGTGAACACCTTGCTGGCGGCCAAGTCGAAGCGACCATGCTTGATCCTGCTGGGAAGTCCACGACCATCGATCTGGATGAAGTGGAGCCAGGCCGTTACGAAGCGATGACCGAATTGGAAGGGCGGGGCGGTTACCATTTCCAGGTTGTGACCCGGAAAGGAGAGACGAATTTGGATCAGCGGTATGGCAATTTCGTGCGGGGTTACCCGGAAGAATATCAACTACAACCGGCCGACACGGAAGGTCTCACGGAACTAGCGAAATCGACGGGAGGTGATTTCGCTCCGAACCTTCCGGCATTACTGGAAGCCGATGAGCGATCGGGGCAGGCTTGGCGGGAACTTTGGCCCTGGTTATTAGCCATCTCCCTGGCCCTTTTCCTGGCTGATGTTAGTGTCCGCCGCTGGCCATAATCGCGCGGCGCGGCGCTTGGTAATAATCAAGACGGCATCATTCCTCTTCTGAAGGAATACCAATGAACGAGATGGTAGGAAATTCCTCTTGGAATTTACGGATTGTTGCCGGCGAGAGATTCGTTCCGAAGAGGTAAACGCGCTTGAGGGAAGGGTGGCGGGAGGCGAGGGTTGCCAGGCCTTGGGGGGTGATAGCGGTTTGGTTGAGGTTAAGATATTCGAGTTTGGGTAAGGCGAGCAGAACCATGAGGTCTTGATCCGTTATATTGGTCTTGGCGAGATGCAGCCGCTGCAACTCGGTGAACGCCGGGAGCAATTCAAAGAAGTCAGTCGGCCAACGGTGGTTGGAGCCATTCAACCAGACTAGTTTCGGCGCTAGCGGGCGGGTGGCTTCGGCAAAAGTCTCCATCTCCGGCGTATCCGTCGCGCTAACATCGATGAGGAGCCGATTGGTATCCCAGGGCACGTAATCAGCCGCCCAGCCACGGTCGCGAAGAGCGGTGATGATGTCCTGCAGAAATGGGTCGCGGCGGGGAGCGTTCTCAGGTTCGCCGGGGAATCGGGCGCCCTCTTCGATCCAGCGAGTGAGGAGGGCGATCTCGGGCTGGGTGAGCCCCTTTTCTGGCTCAGGCGGCATGGCATCGATGTCATCGCGCGGCAAGGAAACGCGTTGAAGAAACGTACCGGCACCCGGGGCGCCAGGAATGATGGCGGTTTCGTTGCTGACACCGCCGCCGCGCGCTGGGCGGGGCAGGTCAACCCGATAACTTCCTTTCTGTTTGTCGGGTCCGTGACAACTCACGCAATGGGTTTGGAGAATGTCCATGGCAGCCGACATGCGTTGCTCCGCAGTGACGAGAGGAGTGGGTGTCGGGGTCGCTTTTGGGATGGTGGCGCGTTCTGGTGTGGGGGATGAATCGGGCGTGGGCGGGAGCGTCGGTTGCGGTGTCGGCGTGATCGTTGGGACAGGGAGAAGGATGGTTTCCGGTCTTGGCGTTGGCGAAGGTGTGGATGGGGCGGTGGGAAGCGGTGTTGGTAGGGGGGGCGGGCTGGGAATCGGTGTTGGGGTGAGTGCTGAGAGCGCGGCGCTTTTCGGGTTCGGGCTTGGGGTCCAGGCAACTTTCAACGTGACGGCCACGGCAACCGCAGCCAGCGCGAGCGCCAAGGCGTAGACCATTCCGCTCTCCGGGGTGCGGCTGCGGCTGTTCCAGACCAAAGTCAGGAGCGCGACGCAGAGAGCGCCCACGAAGAACCAGCCGGCATTGCGATGTTCCCACAGCGTCTCACCCTCCGAGGCAACCGCACTGATCGCATGCCCGAAGCCGGCCGTGATGAAGGCGAAAAAGAGCGAGGAGCCAAGAAGCCAGCCGACTGTTGTCGCGCCTCTGGAAGCTTTTTTTGCGAATAGAAACCGGCATTCGAGCAGCAGCACTGCTGCCAAGAGGCCGACCGACAACAGCGATGTCAGCAGGTGGAGAGCGTCCACGGATTAGAACAACCGGCGCAAGGGCACCCCTTTATCCGCGATAGTGAAAGGCCGCCCGCTTGGGGAGGTGATGACCTGATCGACTGGTAAACCAAGGGCATAGGCAATCGTGGCGTTAAAGTCTGGAATGCGAACGCCGTCCTCGGCGACGGCCGCACCGCGTGCATCGGTGGCGCCATGCACCTGCCCGCCCCGCACGCCGCCTCCCGCCATCAGATAGGTGAACGCTTGGGGATTGTGATCGCGGCCTGCGTTTTGATTAAGCCGAGGGGTGCGTCCGAATTCGGTGGTCGTGACAATGAGTGTCTCTTCAAGAAGTCCGCGCCAATAAAGATCATCGATTAGGGCGGAAAGGGCTTGGTCGAGTTCGCCGGAGAGGCGCTCGACATTGGGTCGATTGTCGTTGTGCGTGTCCCAACCGCCCTGATTCACTTCGATGTAGCGGACGCCGTTTTCGACCAACCGCCGTGCGAGCAGGCAGCCATTGCCAAACCGGGTTTCTCCGTAACGAAGACGGTCGGCCTCCGATTCCTGGCCAAGATCGAAGGCTTGCAGATCCTTGCTCGTCATCAGTTTCAGCGCCTCGCGATACATCTCGTGATGGGAATCGACCTGCACACCGGAGTATTGCCGATGAAAACTCAGATCCATCATCTCCTTGAGAGCGAGGCGCTCCTGCAATTCATCTTCATCGACGGATTCATGCAGTTGGGCGTGGCTCAGGCCTTTGGTTGGATCGCCGATATGGAGCGGCGCAAATTTCGGTTCAAGGAATCCTTCGCGTCCCGGCGTCTGGGAACTGCCACCGATGCGGATGTTGCCGGGCAGCGTGGAATTGGTCCGGCCGGACATGCGCATCAGCCAGGCGCCCAGGCCTGGATGTTGGATGGTGCCACGACGCACATAGCTGGTGTGCACATAATAATTGCCATTTTCATGGGCGCCTTGAGTGGTGAACATCGATCGGATAAGCGCGACATGATCCATTCGCTGAGCGAGCCGGGGGAGAAATTCACTGACCTGAATACCGTCGACATTGCTCGAGAGAGGGGTGACAGGCCCATCTTCAGCGGGCGCCTGCGGTTTGGGATCGAAAGTGTCGAGATGGCTCATCCCGCCACCGAGATAAATGTAGATGACATTGCGCGCCCGGGGCCGGGGCCCGCGAGGGGCGACGTTTGCCCAGGCGGCGTTCGTGGAGGTCACAGAGGCGAGTCCCACGCCCAACAGGGCTTTCGCCGAGTATTGCACGAATTTGCGGCGGGAGAGTTCATCGAGATGTCGGAGTTCGTTGTCCATGGGGAGGGGATGACGCCTGGGGTTTTCTATGCGGAGCAGGAAATATAGGGAGGGTTATTGTAGAAAAAGAAATTCGCTGGTGTTGAACATGGCCCAGGCCAAACGGGCAGCGGTCTTTTTGGAATCACGGCGCCATAGCGGGATAAGCCGTTCGATTTCAGCTTCGCTCGGATACCGGCTGAGGAACCCGAGCGTCATAGTGGTAATGGCATTCGTCAGAGCGCCTGTCTCGAGCGCTTGTTGGACCGGATCGGATTGCTCGGCCAACAGCTGGTTGGTTTCCTTCGAATTCAGAAGGAGCAAAGCCTGATTCACCGAAGAGCTGCGGTCGCTATTGTCGATGACTTCACGATCGGACTGACCAAAGAGGCGGAGCCAATGATTAATATCCTCGGGCGACCGCAGATCGGCAGCGCGTTTGATACCCGAAAACTGGTTGCCTGTCTCATGGGCCATTTCGCTAGTCATGCTCGATTCCATCATCATTTGTGGCGGCTGAGAGAAAATTTCCCATTCAGTGCGCGCCTCCCTCTCGACCTTTTGGAGCTGGGCCACCTGTTCGGGATCGGCCGTGGCCGGATCGCGGCGTGCTTCATAGACGGCTCGTCGAGCCTTTTGCCACCGAGCATAAGCGTGTTGAGCGTCACGCAATAACTGGCCGGCCTGATAGGTCGACATCGACTGCAGACGCAAGACGATTCCCGGTGGGGGCGGAATGGGATCGCGATAACCCTCGGGGCGCTCATCCAGATCGGGACGCAGCAGGACGGCGTAGGAATCCCAAATCTGCTCGGCCGACAACCGCCGCAGAATGGGGCCGGTGAACTGGTAGTTCTCGGGCATGGCCGGATCATATTCCACCGCGCGGCGCTGGAAGAAATCGGTGTGGAGCAGGATTCGATAAAAGGCTTTTAGATCGAATTCGTTCGCGACCAGGATCTCGGCTAGTTTGACATCGAGACCGGGAACCGGCGAGACGGAATCGGGATGCAGATCATCGATTGGTTCAATGGCGCCCACGCCCATTACCGCTTTCCAAAGGCGGTTCGCGGCCATTCGCGAGAAGCGGAGATTGAGCGGAGTGGTAACCCATTGACCATAATAGTCGATGCGTTCGGAAGGCAGCAGATTCGATGCTTCCGGGGTCGGGCCGAAGAGGGTGTGGGGAATGGCTGGCGAGTCTGGCTTCGCGTCCTCGTATTGATAATCGCTGGGGTAAGGAAGCGGGCGGTCGACGAGCTGGGCGCGCCAGCGTAACGATTCGAGTAATTTGCGGCCGGCTTCACCGAGTAGCGCTCGTCCTTCCTTGCGATTTTTGTCTCCTTGACGACTTTTCAGATGATCTAGAATCGGTTGGAGTGCTTTCACCTCCTCGAAATCCACCCGGGTATCGATGGCGTAACGAAACGCGGCCAGCTCAAAGAAATCGCGGCGGGTCCATTCATCGGTAGGGTGGTTATGGCACTGGGCACATTGGAGTCGCGTGCCGAGAAACACCTGCATGGTGTTCGAGACATTATCGAGCGGCATGCCATCGTCGCGAAGGTAGTAAGCGCTGGCCGGATTTTCCCAGGGAGCACCCTGGGCGGTCAAGAGTTCGCGCACCCACTCGTCGTAGGGCACATTATCGCGCAGGACATTTTTAAGCCAGGGAGCGATGTAAGGGCCGCCGGTCCGGCTGTCGCCGCGGTTCTGTAACCGCAACGCGTCTGCCCAAAGATTGAATTGATGACTCACGTAACCTTCGGAATCGAGCAAGGTGTCGAGCAGTTCTTCCCGTTTCCAGGGAGAGTTGCTTTTCAGCCAGACCTCACTCTCTTCGACGGTCGGGATGCGGCCGATGACTGTCAGATAAGCGCGTCGGAGAAAGGTGGGATCGTCGATTTCGGGCTCTGGAGTGATGGAACGTTGCTCCCAATAGCTGGCGAGTAATTGGTCGATCTGCTCGCTCTCGGGAGGGGGCGGGGCGGCGCTTGCCGGGAACATCGATCCCATCAGGATTGATAGGATCGCCATGATTGGGGTGAATTTCATCATTTCAACGACCGCGGGGGGATGCTTTGAAAAGTAACAGATTTCAGCAACGATGAAAGTGACAGTTGATCGTGAGCGGGTCTGATTGAAAATGGGTGCGAGCTAATCGGCAGTCCTGCTCGAATCCCCTGGCTCC